>ERZ842401.1067-NODE-1067-length-40249-cov-15.157287_pt1 | contig 40249 bp, 30 predicted proteins | sample MGYA00521270_ERZ842401 | MGnify/ENA primary metagenome ERZ842401 (study PRJEB31892, sample SAMEA3878208) | bioreactor metagenome | biome: Moose rumen | place: Sweden | collected 2011-10 | study: EMG produced TPA metagenomics assembly of the PRJEB12797 data set...
CCTGCCCGGCGCAGGTAACTGGACAGCTGAAATTATCAGGGCGGGTCGTTTAGCGTAAACAGAAAAATTACTCCCCGTGAACCCCGTGCAGCGCATGAACGGTATAAATTTCAGCGAGGACTAACAAATGTAAAGAACAAAATCCCCTGCCAAATTCATAGCAAGGGATTTATTTTACTTACACGTTTTTATTCTGTGCCTGCTGCTCGGCTATCTGCTGCCGCACTGATTCCTGCGTGGGGGGCTCGTAGGCAGGCGCTTGGGGAGCCGGAGCTGCTTCGGGTGTGATATTGGGCGTGGCCGCTGCCTGGTCGGCCTGCTGCTCCATGGACGCATGGGTTGGTGCCGCAGGCTGAGTAGGCGTCTGTTGCACCGGCTGCTGTGCAGGCTGTTGCTGCTGTACCGCAGCCGGCTGTGCAGGCGTATCCATAGGCGTGTTTATCGCCTGCGAGAAAGCGCTGGTCGCTTTCTTAAATTCCCGGACACCTTTGCCCAAAGTCCGGGCCATTTCCGGCAATTTCCCGGGGCCAAAAACTATCAGGCCCACAACCAATATTAAAATAAATTCCGGTGCACCGATGCCAAACATAGTCAGTCTCCTCTCCTTGCTTAAAAATCACGGTCGCCGATAAAATCCGCCACCATGATAAAGGCTTCCTTTATCTCCGTCGGCAGGCTCTCCGGCAAAACCTCACGGGCCCGGTCAAGGTATTCATCAGCCTTGGCCATAGCCACATCTACACCGTCAGTTGCCCTGACAATCTCCATGGCTCTATCCACCATCGCGTCTGTCATATCGCTGTTGGTAACGATTTCTTCCAGCTCCGCGCGGTCATCACTGACCTGCAGGGCATGAATGACCGGCAGGGTGACAATGCCCTGACGTATATCATTACCGGCCGGCTTGCCAATCTGCTCCGAAGTCTGCATGATATCCAGCACATCGTCCGTAATCTGAAAGGCCATGCCGATGCAATGACCGTATTCAGCCAGCTTATCGGCTTCTGCCTTGCCCAGACCGCCAACAAGTGCGCCGAGTTCACAGCATATCTCCAAAAAATCCGCCGTCTTCTTCTGAATACGGCTGTAATAATTATCCAAATCCTTAACGGCCTGATACACGGTGTGGTCCTGAATGATTTCCCCCACACTAAGGTTGCAGACAAGCTCTGCCAGCCGCTTGGACACATAATCACCATAGCCGCCGGCGGCCACGAGCGAAAAGGCCCGGGCGAAAATATAATCGCCGCTTAAAATGGCCACCTGATTATCCCACTTGGCATTGGCCGTCGGCTCTCCCCGTCTGGTATCTGCATCATCAATGACATCATCATGCACCAGCGAAGCCGTATGAATTAACTCCATAGCTTCTGCCAAGGGCAGCACCCGGTCAAGCGAAAAATCACTGCCGCCTCTGGCTGCCAGCAGGCACAAAGCCGGGCGAATCCGTTTGCCGCCGGCGGTAACCAAGTGAGTGCCAACTTCGTTTACCAATTCCACCGGTGAAGAAACGGCCTCAATCAATCCCTCATTGAGAACTTCCAAATCCTGCTTTATCACATCAAACATATGGTTTGACAAATCAATCACCTACAAAACAAAATCTTTCGTATCACGCACATTAAATCATTTTACTATATTTTTGCGCATTTGTCATTGTTTATGTGACACGCCTTATAACATATTTTGCAGGAACGCCTTGGTGCGCTCTTCCCGCGGAGCATTGAAAAATGCGTCCGGCTCGTTTTGTTCCACGATATTGCCATCGGCCATAAAAATGACCTGACTGGCGGCTTCACGGGCAAAGGCCATTTCATGGGTCACGACCACCATGGTCATGCGTTCATCAGCCAGTTCGCGCATGGTTTTCAAAACCTCGCCGGTAAGCTCCGGGTCAAGAGCTGAGGTCGGTTCATCAAAGAGCATGATATCCGGTTTCATACACAGGGCCCGTGCAATGGCCACACGCTGCTGCTGACCACCGGAGAGCTGGGACGGATAGTAATCGGCCCGGTCGGAAAGCCCCACCTTGGCCAGCAGTTCCCGGGCGTAAGGTTCCACTTCACTGCGCTTTAAGCCCTTCACCTGCATGGGCGCCTCCAGCAGATTTTCCAGTACCGTCATATGCGGAAAGAGATTAAACTGCTGAAACACCATGCCCGTAGAGGCCAGAATTTCCCGTTCCTCACGGCCGCTGGCGTACACCGCCTCACCTTCCCTGGTCTGTACAAGATAACGCCCCTTAATGGCAATGCTGCCCTTGTCGATGGTCTCCAGCTTGTTTATGCAGCGCAGCAGGGTACTCTTGCCGGAACCTGATGGCCCGATAATGGCCAGCACCTCACCCCGGCGCACCTCGATGTCAATGCCCTTCAGCACTTCGAGATTATCGTATGATTTATGGATGCCCGTCATCTTCAACATGATTTCACCCTGCTCAATATTTGCCATAACGTGCCTCCAGTTTCTTAAAGCCCCAGGTCAGGACAAAGGTCATTGCCAGATAGAACACCGCCGCAATCAAAAACGGCGTCATATCGAACTCACGCTGCACAATGGTACGCGCCACGCGCAGCAGGTCATTCATCGCGAGAATGTAGACAAGGGATGTATCCTTGACCAGATTGATGGTTTCATTGCTTACCGGCGGCAGGACAATGCGTATCACCTGCGGCAGAATGATACGCCGCATGGTCTGGGGATAGCTCATACCCAATGTCTTGGCCGCTTCATACTGGCCCTTGGGCACGGCCTGAATCCCGGCGCGGAAAATTTCCGCAAAGTAAGCAGCATAATTGAGGGTAAAGGCTAAGAGCGCCGCTGCAATATCCGGCAGGCGCACGCCCACCATGGGCAGGGCAAAGTAAACGAAGAGGAGCTGCAGCATCAGCGGCGTGCCCCGCATCAGCCAGATATAAAATTCCACCAGCCGGCTGATTATTTTAAACTGTGACAGCCGTCCTAAAGCTGCCAGCATCCCCAGAGGCAGGGACAGCAGCAGGGTTACGAAGAATATTTCCAAGGTTATCTCTGAACCATCCAGCATCAGAAAAAAGTTGTTCAAGAGTTTATCCATTCTACTACTCCTTTAGTGTCGTAAAGTGTTAATGTAATAATTATAAACAATAAACGCCCCCCTGTAAAGAAAAATCCCCTGCTGACAAGTCAAATAATTGACCTGTCAGCAGGGGTACTGCCTTGCGCTCAGCTTTCCTGTTCTTCGGCAATCTCCTCCAGATAAGTCCAGCGCTCCATCAGCTGCTCAAGCTCTGCTGTCAGCCGCTTTTCCTCCGCGGTAAGCTCGCTCAGACGTGTGAAGTCCGTGGCATTTTCCGCCATTTGCAGCTGCACGACCTTCAGCTCTCCCTCCTTGCTGGCGATAACACCTTCGATTTCCGCATATTCCTTCTGCTCTTTAAAGGTGAATTTCCTTTGCGCCGGCCGGGGATTTTTTTCTCTGACAGGCGCAGCTTTTTCCCTGACCGGCTTTTCCTGCGGACTGCCTGCCAGCAGCCGTTCCTGCTCCGCCAGCTTTTCCCGGTAATAGGTATAGCCGCCTGAATACATGCGCAGCCTGCCGCCATCTTCATAGGCAAAGACCTTGTCGGCCAGCCTGTCCACGAAGAAACGGTCATGGGAAACAAAGATGATGGCTCCGGCAAAATCGTCGATAAAACTTTCCAGCACCGCCATCGTTTCCAAATCGAGGTCATTGGTTGGCTCATCGAGCAGCAGCACATTGGGCTCGCCCATCAGCACACGCAAAAGATAGAGCCGCCGCTTCTCACCGCCGGACAGCCGGGCTATCGGCGTCCATTGCAAATCACCGGGAAAGAGGAAACGCTCCATCAGCTGGGAGGCGGAAATTCTGGTGCCGTCAGCCAGCGTGATAAAGTGCGCCGCCTCCTTGACGTATTCGATGGCGCGCAGGCGTTCGTCCATGTCGGCGGCCTGCTGGGCAAAGTAACCGATTTTCACCGTCTGGCCGATGGTCACTGTGCCCGAGGTCGGGGTGAGTTTTCCGGCAATGAGATTCAGCAAGGTGGTTTTGCCTGTGCCGTTGGCACCTAAAATGCCCACTCTGTCATTTCTCAGCACCGTATAGGTAAAGTCCTGCACAATCGTCCTGCCGCCTGCGGCATAGCTCACATGGTCAAGCTCAATGACCGTCCGTCCCAGACGGCTGCCTGCCAGACCGATTTCCACGGTATCATGATTCAGGTTTACCTGCTGATTTTTTACTTCCTCATAGCGCTGAATTCTGGCCTTCTGTTTGGTGGAACGAGCCTGAGCGCCACGGCGCAGCCATTTCAATTCGTTGCGCAAAAAGTTCTGCCGCTTTTGTTCGCTGGCCTGTTCCCGTTCCAGACGGGCCGCCTTCTGTTCCAGAAAGGCGGAGTAATTTCCCGTGTAGGTATAGGCCCGGCCCTTGTCCAGCTCCAGAATTTTCGTGGAGGTGCTATCCAGAAAATAGCGGTCATGGGTCACCATCAGCAGAGCGCCCTTAAAGCCGCGCAGATATTCCTCCAGCCAGGCGATGGTCTCACTGTCAAGATGGTTGGTAGGCTCGTCCAGGATCAATAAATCGCAGGGCTGAATGAGCGCCGTGGCCAGAGCCAGCCGCTTCTGTTCACCGCCGGATAGGGAGCCTGCTTTAACGGTGTAATCGCTAAGCCCCAGTTTCGTAAGCACTGTTTTGGCCGCTGCTTCCAGCTGCCAGCCGTCCTGTTCATCAATGACCGCCGTGTACTTCATGATTTCTTTTTGCAGCCGGCTGTCCTCACTCTGCCGCCCCAGCTGCGCCATGGCCAGTTCGTAACCCCGCAGAGCCTGCATTAAAGGTGACACGCCCCGAAATACTTCCGTCAGCACGGTGTTGTCCGGCGCAAAGACCTTGTCCTGCGCCAGATATTCTATCCGCAGGCCGCGCATGGTGGTCATTTCCCCGGCGTCCACAGGCACAAGTCCGGCTATCGCCTTGAGGAAGGTGGATTTTCCGGTGCCGTTGACCCCGACAATCCCCACCTTATCCCCGGCATCCATACTGAAATCCACACCGGCAAACAGGGATTTTTCCCCGTAGCTTTTCGTAAAGTTTTCCAGTGTTATTATCATTTGTAACATCCTAACTAATTTTACTGCCCCTGATAGGCCTGACGTTCCTGCCGCAATTCCTCAATGGTGAGATTCCGCAGGTAGGAACGGTGTTCCTCATCCTTCTGGTACACAAAGCCCACATGGCTGACATACGGCTCGATGGTGGCTATCTTCAACAGCGGTGTTACCACCAGCAGCTGCAGGTCCAGCTTGCGGAACAGCTCCAGCCCAAAGCGCGCCGATTCATCGGAACTCTTTAGGAAAGCCTCATCAATGACCACGAAGCGGAAGGACTGCTCCCCGGCCCTGCGGCCGCGCAGACCGAAGTTGTAGACAATGCTGGCTGCCAGTATCGTATAGGCCAGCTTTTCCTTCTGTCCGCCGGACTTGCCGCCGGAATCGGTGTAATGCTCGTATTCTTCATCAACGCCCGGAGCCGGCTGCCGCCAGAGCTCTGAGGCGGCAAACACGAACCAGTTGCGCACGTCTGTGACCTCGCTGCGCCACCGGGCATCTGCCTCAGCGGAGCCGGGACGCCCCTGCAGGCGCTCCAAAATCTCTGCCACCTGCCGGAACTTTTGCTCGCTGTAGCATATATCCTTGCTATCCGTCAGGGTATCGTCAATGCAGGCCCGGAGTTTGTCCTTAAACTCGCTGACGGTATCATTCTGGGCATTGTGGCATTCTATCTGGATATAACGTCCCTCATTATAGTCAATCTCTGCCAATGACTGATTGATGAGATTGATACGGTCACGTATTTCATGGCAGGACTCTTCCAAATGAGATTGGAACAGGGCTATCTGATTGATGGTGTTCTCCCGTAAGAGCAGGCTGAACCGGCTCTCAAACTTAGGCAGGTCATCACGTTCCAGACGGCGCAGCAACTCCACATAGTCCCCGACACCTGCCGGTGTGGGCAGTAGATTGCTGCTGATATCCTTGTTTTGGGCGTTAAATTCCGTCAACGCATTTACCAGCTGCTCCCCGATGGCCTGCAGTTCCCGGCCTGCCTTTTCAATGCGCCTGTTAAGCCATTTGCTGTACTCCTCCTGCTGGAACTGGCGCCGCCGGCAGTCAAACTGCGGGCTGCCGATGCCACTTAAAGCCAAGGCAGCGAAATGACTGAGCAGGGGATAGCCCTCTGCCTGTTCGTCGGCCGTGGTCTGTCCCATCAATTCCTCATCGCTCACCATTTCCTGACGGTTGGTTTCTATACGGCTGTACAGCTGCCACTTATCGGAGGTCATGCGGTCAAGCTGTGCCTTGCACCGGGCAATCTCCGCCTGCATGGCGGCTTCCTGCCCCTTTAATTCCTTCAGAATATCATTTTCCGCCTGCAATTTTTCCACCATGGCAGATAATTCCGCCACGCGCTGCTCAAGGGGAACCGTATCAATCTCCGCGAAATGCTCTGCCATTTCCGCGCGCGCCAGGGCATTGCTCTGCTGCAGCAGTTTTTTCTGCTCGTCTCTCAGCTTGCGGAATTTATGCTGGAAAAACTTCTGTTCTTCCCAGCAGTCTTCCAGCTCTGCCTGCAGCGCCTGAATTTTTTTCAGATTGGAAAAGCCCAGCACAAAATGACGCCTGTCCTGCAAATCGTGGCGGTCGTCCTTTTCATGGCGCTTGCCGCCGTTCTTCACCTGTCCGGCCATGGTCAGCGCGTATTTTGCCTGCCGGAACTCCTTCATATTTTCACAGCAGCGGTGGTGGAAACGGCTTTTTATTTCCTCTGCCAGCCACGGATATAAAGGGCTGTCCTCTTTCAGGCGCAGCTTATGGCACACTGCCTCCTCGGGAGCGTTGTCAACCACCTCCTGAATAGACATGGCCGGAACCTTAAAGTACACCAGCCGCATTTTTAAATCATGGCGTTCCATCCAGTCCGCCACTTCACCGTAATGTACCTCCGGCACCAGCAGGGAAATGCCAAACCCGTGCAGCAGGCGCTCAATGGCGCCCTCCCAGTCAGACTCTTCCTCAGCCACCGCCATCAGTTCTCCGGCAAAGGGCATTTCGCTTTCCGCCAGATTCAGGTCATGGCACAGCTGTTCACGCAGGGCAATGAATTTCTGGGGAATATTGGACTTGCGGGCTGCCAGCGAATCTATTTCCGCCTGCAGTTTCTGCGCCCGGGCTTCGGCCTCCTTTTGGTTGGCCTTCATGGCCGCCCCTTCCACGGCCAGTTCCTCCTGCCGTTCCTCACTTGCCTGCCGGCGCTGCGCCAGCTGGCTCTTAACCTGCAAAAATGCCTCTTCATTGTCCGGCAGGTTAAGCTCCAACGCCGCCAGTTCCTGACGGAACTTCTCCCGGCTCTGGCTGCACTGCGCCAGACGTTCCTTTTCCCGTTCCTGCTGATTCAGCACTTCCGCCAGCTGATTGCCGCCGTTACGGGCAATGTTTCCCTGCAGGACCAGCAGCTCATGCTGCTTTGCCTGCAAGTCTTTTGTCTGCCGCTCAATGTCTGCCGCCAAGGCTTTGCAGCGCGGTTCCAGCGTCTCCATCTCGCCGGCCCGGGCCTGATAATCCTGCCGGGCGTACCAGCTGCCCAGCACCTTTTGCATGGCCTGGCCTTCCTTTTGCTCCCGGCTGGCCGTGGCGTATGCCTCCCCCAGCTTTTCGATGGGCTGCAGCATTTCCTGCTGTTTGCGGGCACGCTGCACCGCCTGATGAGCCGCCTCCAGGTCATGGTACTGATGGAGCATCTGCTCCACTTCCAGATTGGTTTCCGGCACCTCCAGCATATTCTGGCGCACAAAACTTGTCAGGCTGTCCACCTTCTTCATGGACACGGTCTGCTGAAACAAATCCATGGCCTGCACCTGCCGGATGCCGAAAATCTTGCGGAACTCATGACCGTACAGCGGATAATCGTCAAATGTCCTGATGAAGGCATCCTTTTCCAGCTGCTTGCGGAAGGTGCGCATATCGCCGCCAATCCTGGAAAACCGCTCCGCTATGGACAGGGTCTTTTGCGCCAGCACATAGAAACGGCTGGGATAAGCAGCGCTTTCCTCGGGGAACCAGAACACCTGCGCCAGCGTCACGGTACGGCCAAAATTCTTGTCGGCAAACACGCCCAAAATCACGCTGTACTTATTTTTATCACGCAGAGCCTCCGGGCGGCCGCCGCCGTTTTCCGTGCGTTTCTGGCCATAGTAGCCGCGTACATAAGAGGCCAGATTGCGCTCCTTGGCACTGGCATCGGCGGCCTTATTGTAGGTGACTTTCCGCGGCGGCACCAATAGCGTCAGCAGGGCGTCCACCAGCGTTGACTTGCCGGAACCTACATCACCTGTGAGCAGGGACATTTCCCCGTTTAAAGCCAGCGACCAGACCTTGCCGTCAAAGGTTCCCCAGTTGTAGACTTCCAGCCGTTCCAGACGGAATCCCAGAGGCACTTCCCCTTCATTCATCGCGAACAAATTCACTTATCAGCACCTCCTCAGCTGTTTCCTCAGCAGCATTTTCTCCGCCGCCATGCTGTTTTTCGCCATAGGCCGTATAAGCGGCCAGCTTTTCCTGGAAATCGTTTAGCCACTGGGCGTCCACGAAATTGCGCAGGATGGGACGCACCTCATAGGTATCCTCCTGTCCCTTGCTCTTTTGCAAAAAGCCCAGATTGACCACCTGGCTTATCATGTGCTCCACGGACTGCCGCAGCTTCATTTCATTGCTGCTAATGGGCAGAAACGGCTCCATGCGCCGCAAAATATCCCCGAAGGTCAGCACCAGATGCGTATCGCTGCTGGCCGTATCCTGTTCTCCCAAAGCCTTGCGCAGCTGCACCAGCAGCATGGACACAGGAAAGCTCAGCTGATGACGGGGCACGATACGGGGCAGGCTGCCGGTCTCCTCCTGCTTTAAATATGCGTACTCATCCACCTCATCCACTATCAGGGAAAGGCCGATGCGGTGGAAGTAATCATCCAAAGCCCCCTGCTGGTTTATAATCGTCTGCCAAAGGCTCTCGTCCCGGCCCCGGCTGACAATGCCCTTTAGCAGCAGGATAGCCGCCTGTGAAAAACTTTCGGCCTGTTTATCTGCAGCAAAATCACACACCTGAAAAATCTCCTCTCGTAAAGCTCACCTGCCCGCAGACAGCCAGCAGCTTGCGGCCGTCACGCTCAAACAGAATCCGCTCCATTTTTTCTGCGCCGAAAGCATCACGGCTCTTGCTGGCCAGCACAAAATAGGCCAGCAGCTCCGACAGCCCCTGCTTCAGCGGATGTACCGCCAGCACCTCGGCCAGCGTCACCTGCGGACGCTCCTTAAGCATTTCCTCCACATTGCGGCGCAGTTTCGCCCTGTCGATGACCACCTGCTCAAAGATAGCGGCAATATCGCCGCCGCTGCCGTCTCCGGCGCTAAGCTCGGGACTGTCCAGCCGTGTCCTGCGTGGCGGCGCAAAAAGGCGGCGTTCCATCGGCAGGCTCACACCGGCCCTGATATCGTCCATCTCCATAAATTCTCCGGCCGGGCCTTGACCGCGTAAGTCCACGGCCTGCGCTTCAATCTGCTGAATGAGCCGGTAAATCGTCCGTTCCTCACGCAGATAATCCTCATCCACATAACGGCGCAGCTGCGCGGAAAGCTGCGCCAGCGTCTTTTGTACAGCCGCAGCGGCCTGTACCCATTCATGGCTTATATCGGCCAGACTGTGCTCGGCGGCGATTTCCCGTAGGGGCTCTGCCTGTTCCACCTGCAAAAGCGTCCTGCGCAGTGCGTCCTGCTGCCGGGAAAACATCAAAAAGCGCCAAAAGGCCATAAAACTGCGGCCCTGCTCCGACTTGCGGATGATGTCGCTTTCCGAAAAGATTTTTTCCAGCAGCTCACCCTTGCCGCGTGTCCATTTCACCACATCGGCCTGCACCTTGCGGGTCAGCTCCCGGAAGTTTTCTTCCACCTCGCGGAAGTCTGCCAGTATGGCTGCAGCGGTCGCCTCCGCCTGCAGGAAACGCTCCTTTATCTGCACGTTGTCCAGCCGGGGCTGCACTTCGCCTGTAGCTTCTATCGCCTTGATTTCCTCATTGATTTTTGCAGCCTGCTCCCGCAGACAGGCCAGACGATGTTCCGCATTGGTATCCGTCTCCTGCGCGATCTCCTGCAACAGGTTGAACACCGTCCGCAGCCGCGACTCCGTACCCACGAAATCCTGCTTGTGCAGGCTCAGCAGCCATTCCACAGCCTTTTGTGCCGGTGCCGTCAAATCATAGTACCAGTCCTCATGGTATTCATACTTGCGCAGCCAGCCATAGCTGCTGTCCGCCCACATTTCCAGATAATCCCTGGGTGAACGGGCAAACTCCCCCTCCTGCAAAGACGTATCATAGAGAAACATATCCAGCGCATGCAAAAGCTCCTGCGCCTCAATGCCGCGGCGCTTGGAGGCGATAAACATCTTATAGAAAAAGGCTGCCGCCAGGGGCGCATAATCGGCGGTCAGCAGCCGCCACGCGGCATGGTTCTGCCGCAGCCTGCGCAATTGCTCATAGCTCATGTACGGAGACACTTTGGGCATATCATTTCCCCCTTATCAAAATAAGCCTGCCCCCCTTTGGGACAGGCTTTATATTATTTATGTTATTTATGTGCTAAGTTTACGGCCAGCTCGGCATTGTGCGCCGCCAAATCACGCAGTTTTCCCAGAAGTTCGGCATTCTTCCTGCGAAAAACCTGCTTGTCGTTCCACTTGCGGCGGATTTCGGCCATGAGTTCCTCCGCGGTCACATCGCGCAGATTCCCGACAGGCGTCTCCCCGATGGAGGCCAGAAAACGGTCGATTTTCGGGTCGTAGGAAATGCCCAGCATGGGTACGCCCATGACCCCGGCAAAAATCAGCGCGTGGAGGCGGATGCCCAGCATCAAATCCATATTGCCCACCAGGGACAGAAACTCACTGGTGGTGTATTCGTCCTTCAATACCGTACATTCCTCTTTGGTCAGCGCCGCAATGCTTTCCGCAGCCCGGACATCATCGGGGAACTGCATGGGGATGAACACCACTCTGGCTCCTAGTTCCTTCACGACCATATCGGACACCTGCGCCAGCACTTCCTTATAATGCCTGCACCCCTGCCATTCCCGGACAGAAATGCCCAGTACAGGTCTGGTGCCATCCGCATGATAAGCCTTGAAGATGGCTCTGCCCACTTCCTTGTCCACGGGATGAATGGCCAGCACCGGGTCGGCAGTACAGGTGACGGGAGGCTTATTGATGCCCAGCCGTTCCAGCTCCTGCAAAGACCCCTTATCCCTGACCGTAATCAAATCCACATGGTTTCCCAGATAGCACATGGCCTTTTCGGCCACCCTGCCGATGATGGGGCCGATGCCCTGAGCGTAAAGCATGACCTTCGTCCCGAGCAGACGAGCCAGCATGATAATGAACATATAATAGTAGAGACTGCGGCGGCTGGTAACATTCTGTAACAGGCTGCCGCCGCCGCTAATCAGGAGGTCGGCGCGACGCAATTCCCGGATGATAGCCGGGAACCCCAGCCAGGATATGGCTTCGACACCATGCCGCTGCCGTGTATCCTGCGGGTCAGCAGAAATCACCGTAATATTAAGTTTGGGGTCAAGATCCCCGAGAACTTCCAGCATGGCAGCCAGCATGGCCTCATCACCGGCGTTCTTGGAGCCATAGTAGCCCGATACGACGATTCTACTCATTACGCTGTTTTACGCTCCTTTGCTCTCGAAATAACAGTCTGCCACAGCTGTATAAGCATCATGGCAGCGGCGCCGATGCCTGCGCCCAGAACAATTCCGCCAATGCCGCGCATAAAGGACATATAGAAGGGCGTCCTCATGTGGGCAAAGGTTTCTACCATGGAACCCTGACCGATGGTGGCAATCAGCACCAGCCCGAAGAACACCATCGTGGGCCATTTGCGCCAGAAGGCCATTACAGCCAGCAGGAAGGCCGGGTGGCCTATTAAGAGTTCCTTGGTACGGGGACGGGCATAGAAGGCCTGCTCCAAAAAGGCACGGAACTGCAATTCCGTCGCCGATACAGGCATACCGGAAGTATGGCCGCTGCGGGCCACAAAGACCACGCCGGCCACCAGCACAGCCAGCATCAGGAACAGTGTCTTAATCTTCACCGGCATATCCAGAATCTTTTGCAGCTGGTTCATGACACCATCCGTATCGTCCATACGGCCGTCAAAGACATCATACCGCTGCAGGAAGGCAATGGCCACCAGCACCAGCGGCAGGACAAAGGTCAGTTTGATGCCCCGGAAAATCTGGAATTCCAGCAGGTATTCCGTATCGGCCAGAGAACCCGACAGATAGAACGCCCCTGTATAAGACAGAATGCCGGTAACAAACAGCGCCAAAATCCCTGTGACGAGCATTTTGCCAAAGCCCATATTGACCTTATCCCGCAGATAGCGGATTCTGTCCAGCTGATAGACAACCGCCAGCGTCGGGAAGATGTTGGCGCTGGCCAGCGCAGCCAGCACGCGGATTTTCGCGCCGTTGCCCATCAGCAGGGGAACAACAGCCAGCAGGGTGAATACCAGCCAGAGCAGCCACTGTTTTTTAGGCGCGGCATTCAGAGCCGGAATCACCAGACTCAGATAGAGCACCACGGCGGCAGCCACACCGGCCATCACCACGGCACGCAGTCCGCGCTCAGGATAAAAGGCCGCAAACGTACCTGCCGGCTCATTGTTATCCACTACATAGCCATGAGCCATGAGCGCCTCATGGGTATCCTTAAAGTATTTCAAATTGGTTTCCAAAAGCGTCATATTGGGCGCCGGCTTATCGTAAATCCGCAATAAATCTATACGGATATTGCGTTCATCATCAGCATTGGCCCAGCGTTCCACCGCCGTAGCGATTTTCAGTTTGGGCTGTTCGTCCTTGGGAATGGCGTACAGACGGACGACCTTGTCGTAACCGATGCCTTTAGCCACTTCCTCCATGCCGTCCTGCTTGTAAAACTGCAGCTGGGTGACGCCCTCAATCAATCCCATGACGAGCTGGCGTTCCTTCATCTCCGCAATCGTTGCCGCCAGTGCCTTATTGGCACCCAATACCTGTGAACCGGAGAAAACGACTTCGGAAATCTTCACGCCATCAAAGCGTTTGAAAACAGCCTTTACGTCCTCCGGGCTGCACTGATTATAATTGGTCGGACGGGCGATAACCGCAAATCCGGCAGCGTTTACCGCTTTCATTTCGTCACGGGGCATGCCGATATCCATCTTGAGGAAGGACTCGTAATGGGCCTTTACCGCCATGACTTCTTCATTGCCAACCTGCCAGAGCTGTACGCGGTCACTGCCCAGACGGCGCGGCAAATCCTCTTTCAGGTCCTGCCATGTGCTGGCATCATGTCCCACAATGTAAACTTCGTTGCCCTTGATTTTGCCTTCCTGTACCAGCTGGCGCCACATGGGGTCAGACAGTGCGCCGCTGTGGAAATTGGCCAGAATCTCACTGCCGGCAATGGCATTGGCCTTGCCGTTGGCATTTAATTTTTTAAAGGTGGTATCATAGACAGCCAACGATGTAAGGCCGGCTTCCCTGGCTTTGGCCAGCACTGTTTCTGCCGGCAGGCCTTCCCTGTCGGCCAGCTCCAGCAAATCCTCATAGTTGGTTGCCAAATCCACCCGGCGGCTGTTCTCTTCAACGGTGTGCCTTGCCATGCTAATCCAGCCGGCAGCCAGCAGCCCGATGACTATGACCAAAATAAGTCCCTTATTGTACTTAAAATCCTTCATTATCTCTTTTTCACCTTATTCCACATTATCCCGTTTAGCCGTAATCACGATGGCGCCATCTGTCTGCTGCACATCGCTTATCTGCATCCCCATGGGCAGCCTGCCCGGCGGTGCCAGCTGAATATTGCCAAACATATCCCCAAGCCTTGCGGTGCCGATACGGCTGTTCCTTAAGGCCAGATGCGTCATTTGGAAATACAGGGAGCCATTATCTTCAATGACATTGCCTGCCAGCTCTACAGCGACTTCCCGGCCCATGATTTTGGTGTTGGCTGTCGCCAGCACCCCTGTGGGCGAGATTTCCACCTGTACGTTTTCCACCTTTTCCAGCTTACGGGTCAGAACCTCCTGCAGGTTTTCCTCGTCAACCACGCCTTTTAAGACCAGCTTATCAGCGGATTGCAGCGCAACTTTGCCGGCCCGCAGCAAATCCGGCAGGTGCAGGCGTATATTTTCCCCTTCCAGACTGAGTTCCCGGAAGTATACATGTCCGACCTTGGCCTGATGTGCCACGGCGTGCAGATGCTGCACCTCACCAAAAACCAGCAGGATTCCCGGACGGCTGTCCGCCGCCACCTGAGCATCACTGGTTTCCAGCCGCTGGTTCATCCGGGTCTGCAATGTTTCCCTTGCCAGCCATGGCAGAACCGTCTCACTAAACACGATTATTATTATGAATAAAGCGCCTAGAATAGTCAAGCCCTTTCGCAAAATCCCTTCCCCTTCCTAAACAAGGAAAGAGTCAGGAGCTTTTTGCATCCTGACTCCATACATTTCATCAAATTTCGTGATTGGCCTTGGCACTGAGGAACGCCCTGATAAAGGGGTCGATATCCCCGTCCATCACAGCCTGTACATTGCCCGTTTCCGCACTTGTGCGATGGTCTTTGACCATCGTATAGGGCTGGAACACATAGGAGCGAATCTGACTGCCCCACTCAATGTTCTGCTGGTCGCCTTCCAGCTTGGCAAGCTCAGCTTCCTTCTTCTCCATTTCCAGCTCAAAGAGCTTGGCGCGCAGCATTTTAAGACACTGCTCGCGATTCTGCAGCTGGGAACGCTCGTTCTGGCACTGCACCACAATACCCGTGGGCTCATGGGTCATACGCACAGCTGAAGAGGTCTTGTTGATGTGCTGGCCGCCGGCACCGGAGGCACGGTAGGTATCAACGCGGACATCGGCCATGTTTATGTCAACTTCTACAGCGTCATCGATTTCCGGCATGATATCACAGGCCGAGAACGATGTATGGCGGCGGGCATTGGCATCAAAGGGCGAGATACGCACCAAACGGTGTACGCCCTTCTCGGATTTCAGGAAACCATAGGCATTATGTCCCTTGATAAAGAGCGTGGCGGATTTTACGCCGGCTTCATCGCCGGGGAGCAAATCTGCCGTTTCCACGGTAAAGCCATGGCGCTCTGCCCAGCGGCCGTACATGCGCAGCAGCATCTGCGTCCAGTCCTGAGCCTCGGTACCGCCGGCACCGGCATGCAGCGTCAGAATGGCATTGTTGCCGTCATAGGGACCGGAGAGCAGCACTTCCAGCTGCAGGGCTTCAAGGCCTTCCGCCACTTCATCCAGGGCAGCCTTTACATCCTCTTCCATGGACTGGTCATCTTCTTCCAGCCCCATTTCGAGCAGGGTTTCTGCATCCTCGTGTTTGCCCACCAGTTCTTTATACTTATCCACGCCGGATTTTAAATCTGCCAGTTCCTGATTGATTTTTTGCGCGGCTTCCGCATCATCCCAAAAGGTGGGTTCCCCCATCTTATATTCGAGTTCGGCGATTTTTTCTTCCTTCACGGGAATTTCCAAAGAATTTCCCATGTTGTCAAGTTTTTCCTTGAGTTCGCCTACCCGGGGTTTTAAATCTTCTAACATGTTTTCCTTTCACACCTCATTCATCACCGCCGCCCACAGCAGTTCTTGTACTTCTTGCCGCTGCCGCAGGGACACGGGTCATTGCGGCCGATTTTTTCTGCTGCCGCTGCCTTTTTTTTGGCCGTAGCCATGCTGACTTCATCACCGTGGCTGGCCTGTGCGCTGCTCAGATGGTCGGACAGCTGGGAACGCTGCTGTTTGATGGTCTCTTCCAGCTTCTGCTTCTGGGTTACACTGGCCTCAGCCGCCTCGGTCTCCTGCTGCTGCGGCGTTACAATGCTCACATGATACATGAGGGAGGCAATCTGGTCCATGATGGCCGCTTCCATTTCCTCAAACATATCAAGGGCCTCAATCTTGTATTCCACCAGCGGATTGCGCTGGCCATAGGCGCGGAGGTTGATACCGTCACGCAGCATATCCATGTGGTCAAGATGTTCCATCCACTTGCTGTCAACCACGCGGAGCATAACAACCTTTTCGAGCTCACGCATGTTTTCTTCGCCAAACAGGAGTTCACGCTGATGATAGCCGTCAGCAGCCGTCTGTTCCAGCTTTTCTTTCAGTTCGTCGCGGGAAAGTTCCACGAGTTCTTCCTTTTTCAGCAGGCCTGCCGGTGCGTAAATCTTTTCCGCATCCTCGATAAGGCCGTCCAGCTGCCATTCTTCGGGATAAAGCTGCTCGTTGGCATACTGATTCATCTCGTCTTTGATGATATGGTTGACCATGCCCATGATGTTTTCGCGCAGGTTATCTCCCAAAAGAATCTTGCGGCGTTCACCGTACATGACTTCACGCTGCTGATTCATAACATCATCGTATTCCAGCACGTGCTTACGGATATCGAAGTTACGCGCCTCGACTTTCTTCTGGGCGTGCTCAATGGAGTTCGTGATGAGCTTGTGCTCAATGGGTTCATCCTCTTCCATGCCCAGCTTATCCATCATGCCGGCGATTCTGTCAGAGGCAAAGAGGCGCAGCAAATCATCTTCCAGCGACAGGAAGAACCGGGATTCACCGGGGTCGCCCTGACGGCCGGAACGGCCGCGGAGCTGATTGTCGATACGGCGTGACTCGTGACGCTCCGTACCCAGAATGAACAGGCCGCCCAGTTCCGGCACACCTTCGCCCAGCTTGATATCCGTACCACGGCCTGCCATGTTAGTGGCAATGGTCACGGCTCCGCGCTGGCCGGCATCAGCGATGATTTCGGCTTCCTTCTCGTGGAACTTGGCGTTCAGCACGCTATGGGGAATGCCGTTTTTCTTCAGCACGGCACTCAGTTCTTCCGACTGGGTGATGGAGGTAGTACCGATAAGCACCGGCTGCCCCTTTTCATGGAGCTCCCTGACCACTTTGCCCACCGCCCGATACTTGGCCGCCTTGTTCTTATAGATAAGGTCCGGGTGGTCAATACGCTGTACCGGCTTATTGGTCGGTACTACGATAACCGGCAGGTTGTAAATCTTTAAGAACTCGTCTTCCTCCGTCTTGGCCGTACCGGTCATGCCGGAAAGTTTGCTGTACATACGGAAGTAGTTCTGGAAGGTGATGGTAGCCAGGGTCTGGGATTCACGCTGAATCTTTACGCCTTCTTTGGCTTCAATGGCCTGATGGAGGCCATCAGAGTAACGGCGGCCTTCCATGAGGCGGCCCGTAAATTCATCGACAATGATGACTTCATCATCACGCACCACATAATCACGGTCGCGCTTCATCAGCGCCTTGGCGCGCAGAGCTGCCGTAAAGCAGTGGGACAGTTCGATATTTTCCGGGGCATAGAGGTTATTGATGCCCAGCATTTTTTCGATCTTGGGAATGACACTGTCGGCAGGCGCAACGGTCTTCTGCTTTTCATCCACCGTATAGTCTGCGCCCTCTTTGAGCGTGGCCACGGCTCTGGCCATGGTGGCGTACATCTCCGTGGACTTGGCACCGGGGCCGGAGATGATCAGCGGTGTGCGCGCCTCGTCAATCAGAATGGAATCCACCTCATCGACGATGGCGTAATTGAGTTCACGCTGGACCATCTGTTCGGGGTAGATGACCATGTTGTCGCGCAGGTAGTCAAAACCGAACTCGTTATTCGTGCCGAAGGTCACGTCACAGCTATAGGCGTACTTGCGTTCCGGGAAGTCCATATCATGCACGACCAGACCAACGGTCAGCCCCAGAAAGCGGTAGAGCTTGCCCATCTCCTCACTGTCACGGCGTGCCAGATAGTCATTGACCGTAATCACATGGACGCCTTTGCCCGTCAGGGCATTGAGGTATACCGGCAGCGTTGCCACGAGCGTCTTACCTTCACCGGTGCGCATTTCAGCAATACGGCCCTCATGCAGGCACATACCGCCGATGAGCTGCACGTCAAAGTGGCGCATACCCAGAGCGCGGCGCGAAGCCTCACGCACAACGGCAAAAGCCTCCGGCAGCAGGTCGTCAAGCGTTTCGCCCTCTGCCAGCCGTTCCTTAAACTTATTTGTATAACCCGTCAGCTTATCATCCGTCAGATTCTGCATCTGCGGTTCGAGGGCATTGATTTTTTCGACAACCTCGCGATAACGGGCAATCTCTTTATCGTTATTGTCGCCTAAGAATCTTTTGAGAAATCCCAGCAAACAAATCCACTCCTATCTATAATTTAAATCACTTTACAATATTAACAAAGACCGCCCCATAAGTCAATGATACACCGACTTCGTCCGTGGCCTAACAAATTACACGGACAAAATAGGACAAAATACGCGCCCCTAAGAGGATTTTCTGACGCAACGTAGTATATTATTATATTATAATGAAAATTTTTTTGAACAGTTCCTTATGGAGGAGCTTATGCGCGATTTAAGAGTTTTTTTGATTGACAACTCCATAATCTTCCAAAAATCCCTGATTGAGGAGCTGTCCAGCCGTCTGCCCGGCGGCAGTCAGCTGGAACAGGCCTCCATGCCGAAAGATGCCTTGGAAAAACTGGACGCTTTTAAACCAAACGTCATTGTGCTGAACTTCGCCCTCGGTTCTCTTTTGGTCAATCAGGAAAAGTTTTTGCCCCTGCTGGTAAAAAAATATGCCCGGGTGCCCATCGTCACTTACGGTATCTTAGACAGCGGACAAAATGCGGCCAAGATTCTGGGCGCGGCCACTTATCTCAAAAAACCCGGGGCAGGACAGCCTGCGGATACTTTTTACGCCAACATGGCCAGCACCATTATGAACCTGCCTGACGGCGGCGGTGCAGCGGCATCACCTGCGGCCGGCCGCAGCGTCCTTGGCGGACGTGACAGATTGCAGACGGCGCGGCCTGTGCTGTCGCCACGGTCGGCGGCTCCGTCTGTTCCGTCTGCTCCGACCTCCGCCCCGTCTCCCTCACCGTCACCGCCAACAGATTTCAGCGCCCTGCGCACCGGCGGCGTCATTGACCTCATTGCCATGGGAGCATCCACAGGAGGCACCGAGGCTCTGTCGGCGGTCATCACCCGTCTGAAGCCGCCCCTGCCCGGCATTGTCATCGTTCAGCATATACCGCCGATGTTTTCCAAGCTCTTTGCGGAGCGGCTCAACACCGAATGCGCGCTGACGATTCAGGAAGCGGCCAGCGGTGATGTGGTGATGCCCAATCACGTCTACATTGCCCCGGGAGCCAAGCACATGACCATCGCCCGGTCGGGTAACCGCTACACGCTGAACTGTCAGACGGGGCCGCCTGTACACAGCGTCTGTCCCTCGGTGGATGTGCTGTTTGACAGCGTGGCCGAGGTCGCCGGCAGCCGCGCCATGGGGGTAATCCTCACGGGCATCGGCAAGGACGGCGCCGCCGGACTGCTCAAAATGCGGCAGAAGGGCTCGCCCACCATCGGACAGGACGAAGCGACCTCCACCGTTTACGGCATGCCCAAATCGGCCTTTGATATAGGCGCAGTGCAGCTCCAGCTGCCACTGCTGAGTATTCCCGAAGCAATTCACAAAATCGCTAAATGATAAAAGGAGCATCACTATGAATACATCCGTATCCAAGGTTGGCTCTGGCGGCAGAGCCACAGCAAACCTTCTCTCCCCCTTAAATGTCTGGGGCTTGTCCCTGGGCTGCGCCGTGGGCTGGGGCGCCTTCATGATGCCTGCCAATCTCTACATCCCCACCGCCGGGCCGCTGGGCACAATCCTTGCCATGGCTCTCAGCACCGTTCTGCTGCTGGTCATCGCCGCCAACTTCTGCCGTCTGGCGGAAAAATATCCCGATGACGGCGGTATCGTGGCCTACACCAAAAATGTGCTGGGCAGCGACCATGCTTTTTTAGCCGCATGGATTCTGCTCATTGCCTATCTCTCCATCATGTGTGCCAACGCCACCGCCGTGGTGCTGCTGGCGCGTTACCTGCTGGGCGATATCTTTGAATGGGGCTATCTCTACACCATCGCCGATTTTGATATTTACTTCGGCGAGGTAACCGCCACCTGGGGAGTCCTCCTCATTTTCGGCCTGTTCTCGGTTTACGGCGGCAGCCTGAAAAAACACCTCAACACTTTGCTGGCGGTAATCTTCCTGCTCAGCGTGGCCATCCTCTTTGCCGCGCTGTTCAGCCATAGCGGAGCAAACGTGTTCCAGCCGCTTTTCCAGACGTATAACTCCCCCGTTGCTCAGGTTTTATCCATGGTCATGCTGGCTCCGTGGATGTTCTTCGGCTTTGAGGCGGTCACCCATGCCTGCCATGATTTAAGTTTTTCCTCCAAAAAATTATTCCCGATTGTCATCGCGGCGGTGCTGTCCGGCGGTCTTATCTACATCATGCTGGCCGCTATGGCAGTCATGTCCATTCCCCCGGAGTATTCCTCCTGGATAATGTATATGGCGGCGCGTCCCGGCCTTGACGGTCTTGCAGGGCTGCCCGTTTTCTACAGTGTACACCATGTCTTTGGCACCGACGGTCTGGGCTTTTTGTGCCTGTCCATTTTTGCCGCCATCATCACGAGCCTGCTGGGGCTTTACCGCACCACCGGCTACCTGCTGCAATACATGGGCAGATGCGCCATCCTGCCCGCTTGGTTCACACGGCAGTCTGACGATGAAACGCCGCGCAATGCCATCCTCTTCGTCATGCTCATTTCGCTGCTCATCCCCTTCCTGGGCCGGGTGTCCATCGTCTGGCTCTGCGATGTCATCACCGTGGTCGGCTCGGTAGCCTACGGCTACGCTTCGTACTGCTCCTACGTCACGGCGCGCCAGACGGGCTACGCCCTGGGTAAGAAGCTGGGTATTTTTGGGGGAGCAATTTCCGTTATTTTCTTCTTCTGTCCTTTGCTGCCGGGACTGCTGCTCGGCGGCTCGCTGGAAACTGAATCGTATCTCATGCTGGCTGTCTGGAGCCTGTTCGGTTTTGTCTATTACTGGTACACCTTCAAAACCGACAAGCAAAACCGCTTTGGTCACAGCACCTCCATGTGCGTCATGATTCTGTTCCTCAATTTCTTTTCTTCCAGTATCTGGCTCTGGCAGATGATGAAAAAACGTCTGGTTGCCGTTGCCAATGGCTCCGCAATGTCTTACAGCGATTTAGCCGTTGACAGTTCCGTTCAGATGCTGATGATTTTGGTCATCCTGCTGCTGATGGCCGACATCTTCATCACCATCAAGCGCAAGGAACGGAAGATGACCGAACTCCGCCGCCAGCAAAACGAAATCAATCAGGCGCGCAACACCTTCCTGTCCAATATCTCCCATGACCTCAACATCCCGATGGAAGCCGCGCAGGCATCGCTGCACCAGTCGCTGGAAAACTGCTCCATCTGCGCCGCCTGCCCGGAGGAAAACTGTCCGCGGCGCATTCCCGACCGGCTCAACAACTATCTTTGGCAGCTTGACGCCCATACCCAGCAGCTGACCGGCTTTATCAAGGGCATGATAAACAAGCAGGCCGTCACTCCCGAGGATGTAAAGAAGAGCATTACCGAGATACACAAAATCATCGTGACTCCCGTCCCTCTCGACTGGCGTCAGATTCTGCAATATGCCAAAGACCTCTTTGCCATGCAGATGCAGGAGAAAAATATCTTCTTTGATGCCTATCCCATTGAGCTGCCCCATCCTTTCGTGCTCTGCGACAAGCAGCGTCTGGAAAGACTGCTCATCAATCTCATCAGCAATGCCTGTGAGTTCACGCCGCCGGGCGGCGGTGTCATGGTGACCCTGCTGGAAACCAAGGCCGATGCCTATAGCGCCACCTACGAGCTGCATGTCAACGACACCGGCGCCAATATGCCGCCGGTCATCATCAGCCACATGGCCGAGCCCTTTGACGGCGAAGCTACCGACCTTGGCGGTCTGTGCATATCCAAGGGTCTCGTCATGCTCATGGGCGGCACCCTGAAGATAAACAGCCAGCCCGGTCAGGGCGGCAAGGACATCGTCATCACCCTGACCCTGCCGCTGGCTGCCGGGTCGTCAGCCGCAGATACAAACAACACAGAACCTCTGACAGAACAACCATAAGGAGATGCTGCTATGAACACGCCAAAAGATACGGCCGCTGCGGAAAATTCCGGCGTCCGTCTGCTCTATCCCCTCAATATCTGGGGAATGTCCTTAGGCTGTGCCGTGGGCTGGGGCGCTTTTTACATGATGCCGGGCAATCTGTTTTTGCCCAATGCCGGGCCTGTGGGCAGTATTATTGCCATTGCGCTGGCCAGCATTGCCATGCTGATTATCGGCGCCAACTTCTGCAAGCTGGCGCAAAAATACCATGACAACGGCGGCTTCTTTGCCTATGTGCGCGATGTTATGGGCTATGACCATGCCTTTCTGACCGCCTGGGCGCTGATTGTTGCCTACCTGTCCATTCTCTGGGCCAATGCCACGTCGGTAGCGATGCTTATCCGCTACATTTTCGGCGATGCGCTGGTATGGGGACTGTTCCATTACAAGATTGCCGGATTTGATGTCTACGGCGGCGAAGTCGTGATCACGCTTATCGTGCTGCTCGTCTTAGGACTGTTTTCCGCCTACATCGGCAGCGCCAAGCGCCTTATCAATACCGTACTGGCGCTGATTATGCTGGTGGGGCTTATCTGCCTGTTCTGCGGCGTAGTCTCCATGAGTCCCCAGCATGCCAGCTTCTATCCGGCTTTCTCCGCGTCCTCTGAGCATACACCCGTCTGGCAGATTTTCAGCCTGCTGATGGTTGCCCCGTGGATGTTCTTCGGCTTTGAATCCGTCACCCACGGCGGTGAGCAATTCCGCTTCCCCATCCGCCGTCTGTTCCCCGTAATTGTCGGGGCAACGCTGGCAATTTTCCTCGCCTACAGCCTGCCCATTGCCATTTCCGTGCTCTCCATTCCGCCGGAATATGGCGGCTGGCCCGAATACGTGCGCGCCCTGTCGGGGCTGAGCGGCTTTGCTGCCCTGCCCGTGTTCCACAGTGTCAACACGCTGCTGGGCAGCGGCGGTATGCTGCTGCTGGTGGCTGTCGTCACCGCGGCTATCGCCACCAGCCTTATCGGTCTTTACCGCGCTAGCGCCTTCCTGTTGCAGGCACTGGCACATGAACACCTCCTGCCGGAGTTTCTGTCCCGTCAGGCGGAAAACGGCACGCCGCGCAATGCCGTATTCCTGATTATGCTCGTTTCCCTGCCTATTCCGTTTTTGGGCCGCACCGCCATCGTCTGGCTGGTAGATGCCATCACCATCAGCGGCGCTCTGGCCTATGCCTACATTTCCCTCTGCCGCTACCGCGTTTCCAAGGCGGAACACAGCACCTCCGGCAAGGTATTGGGTTTAAGCGGCCTCATGCTTTCGGCGCTGTTCTTCATCTGCCCCGTACTGCCCGGTCTGCTCTCCGGCAGCACGCTGAACACCGAATCCTACCTGCTGCTGGCCGTCTGGAGCGTGCTGGGGCTCATTTTCTACTGGCACATCTTCAAGCATGACGAGCAAAACCGCTTTGGCAAATCCTTTTCCATGTGTACGGTGCTGCTCTTCCTGAATTTCTTTTCCTCATCACTATGGCTGCAACAGGTCATGGTCACCAAGATTCCGCTGGCCAAGGGCGGCGGCTTTGCCCCGATAAATGACCTGCTCAGTCAGAACAGTCTCATTCAGATTGCGCTGATTATGCTCATCCTGCTCTTTATGTCCGACATCTTCATCACCATGCGCCACCGGGAGGAAGCCCTGAGCCGTCAGGTAATGTCCGAGCAAAAGGCCAGCCGCACCAACAGCGTTTATCTGGCCAACATGACCCACGACATCGAGCTGATGATGAATTCCATCATGACTTATGTAAAGACCGCCGCCGATACCGGCCGGGAATACCAGCAGAAGCAGGGCAACTGCCAGCCGAACACGCTGGATGCCCTCTGGCAGGGACTGAGCCATACAGAATCCATCAGCCGCTACTTCCTCCACCTCGTCAAGGATATGCGCAATTTCAACCGCATTGACGGCGGCGAGCTGAAACTTTTCTCCGCGCCCATGGATATCCGCTACAGTCTCCGCGAAGTCCAAAACATCTTCATCACGCAGATGCAGAACAAAAACATCGACTTCATGGCCTACACCGCCGAGCTGGAAAATCCCTACGTCTACTGCGACAACAACCGCTTGCAGCGCGTCCTGCTGAACCTCATCAGCCTTGCCTATGAGTACACGCCCACAGGCGGCACCATCGCCGTCACACTGGCACAGAAAGGCTTTGCCTATATGATTCCCCCCACGCCGGAGGATCAGCGCCATCTGCGGCTGTACGCCGACTACGAGCTGCGTATCAAGAACACCGGCGGCTCGATGCCGGAACTCTTAAAAGACGCCTTCACCCGTGATTACGACTGGCACGAATTATTTAAAAAGGAAGGCTCGGAACGTACCTTAGCCATCTCCAAGCACCTGCTTGACCTCTTCCATGCCAAGGTAAAAGTTGAATCCAGCCCCGAACAAGGCTCGGAAATCATCATCCAGCTTTCCTGCAAACTGGCTAAACAGTCAGAAGTCCCCGTCATCATGGACCAGGAAGCCGTCAATATGATTTAACCTAAAAAGTCCGTTGACCAAAAGCGTCAACGGGCTTTTTTGTTGGTTTGTTCGCGATAAATTTATACCGTTCATACTCGCCAAGGGGTGAACGGGGAGTTCGCCCCAAGGCACGGATTATACATTTGGCACGAACTCGTCCCTTCTCGTAACAAGCACATAGATGTAATTGTCACATACCGCCGATACATAGCCAATTTAGATGATTGCAACTCAGGCGGCGGTGGGGATGCTTTTTTGCAGCGGAACGACTGCCCGAACGCAGTGAGGGCTGGCCCACAAACAGCATTAACGGAAAGCAGAGGTGAAAGACGCGCCGTTGGCCTGCCCGGCGCAAGGCTGCTATAAGGAACTATTTTTCATGTGGGTCATTTAGTGAAGCGAAGAAAAAGTATTCCCACCGCCGCCCAGCTGAGCTGTAACGGATAACTTTAAGAACGTATAAACAGCAGAATGGGGTCCGTGAAAAACTCTCACGAACCCCGTTTTTATGTGCTGCTGATATACCTTATGAATGTGTTATTGTCATACCTTGAACTCGCCGACTGCCGTCTGCAGGCCATGTGCCAGCTGTGCCAAAGCTTCACTTGCCGAAGCGATTTCTTCAGCGGCTGCGGACTGTTCTTCGGCGGCTGCCGATACGCTTTCCATATCCGCTGCTACGCGGCGGCTGTTGTCGGAAATCTTGCTGGAACGGGTACGGACATTTTCCGTATCGTTGGAAACAACCTTGAGGTCGCCGCTCATGCCCTCGGACTTTGCTGCCACAGCTTCGGAGGCTTCGAGAATCTTGTCAAAAGCCGCTTTGAGCTGACCAACGGAGGCGGTGCCTTCCTTGACAGCGGTGTTGCCCTTCTGCATGGAGCTGACAGCCACGGAAGTATCGCTCTGGATACCGCCGATAATCCCCGTGATGCGCTTGGCGGCATTCTGGGATTCCTCAGCCAGCTTTCTGACTTCATCGGCGACTACGGCAAAGCCGCGGCCATGTTCACCGGCACGGGCTGCCTCGATAGCGGCATTGAGCGCCAGCAGGTTGGTCTGGTCGGCAATGCCGGAAATGGTTTCGACAATCTGACTGATTTCCTGAGAACGCTGTCCCAGTTTGTCCACGGTGACCGTGGAGCTGTTGACGATTTCTTCGACGCTGACAATCTTGCTGACAGCATCCCCGATAGCGCTGCTGCCGTCCTGAGCCTGCTTGTGAGACTCGGTGACGTTGGCGCTGACTTCGCTGGCGGTCTTGTTGAGGTTTTCAATGGAGCGCATGGTGTTGTCAATGGAATCCATGGCTTCCTCAACGTCCTTCTGCTGCTCGATTACGGCACCTGCGGAGCTGGTTACACGCTGTGCCACCTGCTCGGAGGCCAGTGCCGACTGGTGAGCCGTTGCCGTCAATTCCTGCGAGGATGCGGCGAGCTGCTCAGTGGAGGTGATAACCTTCTTAATCAGATTATTGACGGTGATACGCATATCCTTAACCGCTGTTTCCATGCGGCCGAATTCATCGTTGCGCGGTACGGTGCCGATAAGGCCGCCCGTGCGGAAATCACCGTGGGAGAGTTTTTCACAGACCTTGATAACCAGCTGCAACGGGTCGGTAATCTGCTTGGTGATATAGGCAATAAAGAGCGTCAGGATAATGATAATCGCCACGCAGGTGATGGTCATGTTGCGGATGGCGGATGCCATCTCTTCTTCACTGGCATCCAAAGATTTTCCAGCCTGTTCCAGATTGGTCTTCTGGATTTCGCCCAGCTCGTTGCTCACGTTCATAGCCAGCGGCATAACTTCTTTTTCATAGAAAGCCATGGCCTCATGACGCGATTCCGGGTCGGATACCTGATACTGCATCAGTTTCGCGCAGTTGACTTTGAATTTTTCAAAGTCCTCACGGATTTTGGCTGCCATTGCCGCCCGTTTCGGATGAGCGGCATTGAGCTGCTCATATTTCTGCATGTATTCTTCGGTTTCGGCAAGGTAACCATTGAACTTCGTCACGCGTTCCTGCCGCAGGGACGGATTTTCGGTGAACGGCTGCAAAGATGACTGAATCTGTGCCGCGCGGATATCATGCCGCACTCTGGCGCAGTAGAAAACGCCCATAACGTGCTCATCATGCAGAGTTTTCAAATCCTTCTGGGCTTCATTCAGGTAATAATAGCCCATTACCCCGACAAATACTGTGGCAATAAATGCCAGAACGCCAATCATGGCCAGCTTTTTTGCCACATTGATGTCCTTGATAAATCCCATTATTCTTCCCCCCTAATTTTATACGCAACAACTTCCCTGCTGTTACACCTTAAACTTACCTACAGCTTCCTGCATCTTGCCGGCCAAAGTTGCCAAGGCCTGCGAAGCAGCGGCGATTTCTTCATTGGAAGCGGACTGTTCTTCCGTGGACGAAGAAATGGTCTGCATGCTGTCGGAAGTTTTCTGACTGACGTTATCAATGGCATCCACAGCCGTGACAATCTGTTCGGCGCCCATAGATACCTGCGTAACCGCGCTGTTGATACCATTCATCTGTTCGTTGATGGAATCAACTTTGCTCATGATGTCTTCAAACTGCTCGCCTACATCCCGGATAGCCTTGGTACCCAGAGTAACTTCCTGCGTACCGTTCTGCATGGATTCCACTGCCCGGGAGGTTTCATGCTGAATGGAGGCAATGCGCTCCTTAATCTGTTCTGCCGATTCCTGCGACTCTGCAGCCAGCTTGCGGACTTCATCAGCCACAACGGCAAAGCCGCGGCCCTGCTCACCGGCGCGGGCAGCCTCGATAGCGGCGTTCAGGGACAGCAGGTTGGTCTGCTCGGCAATGGAGGAAATGGCCTCCACAATCTGACCGATTTGCTGGGAATTTTCGCCCAAAGACTTGACCACTTCCGAAGATGCCAAAACGCTTTCTTCGATAGTGCCCATCTTTTTGATGGCCTCTTCCATCAGGTCAGCGCCGCGCTTGGCGGCATCTGCCGTCTGATGGGAAGCGGCGGTTATATGCTTGGCCTGCTCCGACATATTGGCGATGTCGTGATATACACCGTCTACGCTGCCCTTAGCCGTCTCAATATCGCTGAGCTGCTGGGCTACATTGCCCACCACATCACCGACGGTTTCCGCTACATGGACGGAAGCATCTGCCGACTGCTGGGCATTGGCGGTCAGCTCTTCGGAGGAAGCCGCCACCTGCTCAGAGGTCGTAGCCATCTGACGGATCAAATTGCGCAGGTTCTCACTCATGGTATTAAAGGCATGGGTCAGGGAGCCGATTTCGTCACTGGAGGTAACAGCCAGCTTCTCCTGCGCCAGATTGCCCTTGGACATCTCTGCGGCATGGGCTTCCAAAGCCACAATCGGGTTGGTAATCATCCCGGCAAACTTGAAGCAGACGCCCAAAATCAGAATCAGCCCTACCAGCGTCAAAATGCCGTAAATCATCTTCAGGCTGCTGACAGAGGCAAATACATAGTCATAGGGAACACTCATACCGATAAGCCAGCCGGTGCTGCCGACTTTTGTATAGGCAATGACCATCTGCCCATCGGGAGAATCTGCAATAAACATGCCCTTGCCGTTTTTCATGACTTCGTCAAAACGGCTGCCGATACCCGGCAAATCCTGTACCTTGCTGCCGACTTTTTCCTCGCCGCCGTTGCCCAGGATTACGCCGTTTTTATCGGCAATAAAGGTCCTGCCTGCTTCATCATGGTATTTAATCTTCTTGGCCATGGCATCCACCACTGCCAGGTCGATATCAGTACACATGGTACCAAAGAACTGACCGTCCTTCTTGAAGGGTGCCACTGCCGACACGACAAATTTACCGGTGTTCTTATCTATATACGGGTCGGTAAACACCAGTTTGCCGGCGTTCTTGGCATCATTGTACCACGGACGGGTACGGGGGTCTAAAGTCCCCGTGCTCTTGTTCTGTGTACGGTAGGAGGCAAAGTAACCATCCTCAGCGCCGATATTGAGGTCAAGGATTTCCGGGTCGGAAGAACCCAAAGCCAAAGCAGCAATGGATTTTACCCGGCTTTCATCGCCGTTGAACTCCGTCATCAAATCAGCGGCATACTGCGCTGACACGCCTTTTTTCGACAGCCAGCCGTCCAGTTCGTTTTCCGCCGCAGTCATGGAGGCGTCAAGCTCAGCCTCTACAGCCGACTCCAGATTTTTGTCAGCTGTATAAAAGCCGATAATGGAGATAACTGCCATCAGTACACCGACAATACCGGCAAGGATATAAAACTTTTGCCGAATTCCCATAAAAACCATCCTCTCCTTATTTGTATTTCCCTATATCGTAGCCATTTGTTTTTTTATTTCTACACTGAAACAATAAATCCTTTAAAAAAAAAAATTTTCTCAAAATATCTGCCAGCAAAAAACCCTCCCCGTAGGGAGGGCTGAATTATCTCACTTACTGACCGGACTCAATCAGGCCGTAGTTGCCATCGGTGCGCTTGTATACCACCTGTACATCCTCGGTTTCGGAGTTGCGGAACACGAAGAAATTGTGATTCAGGAGATTCATCTGCATGATGGCTTCCTGTACGTCCATGGGCTTAACCACGAAACGCTTGGTCTTTACAACCTGATACTCTTCATCATCCGGCAGACCGTCAGGCGGAGCAGATTTGAAAGCCTCGGCCTTGAAGCCGCCGCCACGGAACCGGCGAGCCAGTTTCGTCTTCTGTTTATGAATCTGGCGTTCGAGTTTTTCCACTACCAGGTCAATCGACGTGTACATATCCATCGTGGCTTCCTCGCCGCGAAGCAGGATGCCATTCTGCACGGGAACCGTCACCTCAACAATGTGCCGCCCCTTCGATACGGTCAGCAGAACCGAAATGTCACCGACGTTGTCAAAGTACTTGGTGACTTTGCCTACGCGTTTTTCCACGTACTCACGCAGGGAAGGAGTAATCTCGATGTTCTTGCCTCTTACAGTGAATGTTGCCATACGACACATCCCCTTTCTTTGATGCCGCAGGACTTAGCCTGCAGATAATTAGCAACTTATGAGGTTTATACTCTATATATTCGCTCCCCCGTATAAAAACCCTTCTTTTATTTCCGCAAAAAATAAAAAAGCCTTCCCCTTTTTTTCAGGGGAAGACCTGTTTTAGCGTATAAAAAATTATGCCGTCTTCACAACGTTGGACGCCTGCGGGCCGCGAGCACCTTCCACGATGTCGAATTCTACATCCTGACCCTCGTTAAGCGTCTTGAAGCCTTCATCGTTGATTGCCGAGAAATGAACGAACACATCGTCGCCATCTTCGCGAGCAATAAATCCATAACCCTTTTCAGCGCTGAACCATTTAACTTTACCTACCATCGAGATTCCTCCTACTTGAAACTTACCAGTCGCTAAACCGCGACCCAATAATAATTATAAATCCAGATTATGTAACTGTCAACCAATTCATATATATGTATACAATTATCAAGGGAAAAATTTTTCTGAACATACCTTATTATTCTACAACACTTTAGATAGGAAGTTTTTCGTTCTCTCCTGCTGCGGATGTTCAAACAGTTCCTGCGGCGATCCCTGTTCCAGCACCTGCCCATCGTCTACAAACAGCACCCTGTCAGCCACTTCCCGGGCAAAGCCCATCTCATGCGTGACAATGACCATGGTCATGCCGTCCTGCGCCAAAGCGCGCATAACATCCAGAACCTCACCGACCATCTCCGGGTCTAAAGCCGAGGTCGGTTCGTCAAACAGCATAACCTTCGGTTCCATGGCCAGTGCCCGGGCAATGGCCACGCGCTGCTGCTGACCGCCGGAAAGCTGGCTGGGGAAGCTCTCCGCCTTATCTGCCAGCCCCACACGGGCCAGCAATTTTTCTGCCGTGGCTTTGGCATTTTCCCGGCTGATTTTTTTCACCTTCATCGGCGCCAGCATGATATTTTCCAAAACCGTCATGTGCGGAAAGAGATTAAAGCGCTGGAAAACCATGCCTACTTCCTCACGCACTTTGTTGATATTGGCTTCACCATCCAGCAGCGTGCCGTCTACCGTCACCGTGCCCTTGGTTGGTTCTTCCAGATAGTTCATGCAGCGCAGCAATGTACTTTTTCCCGAGCCGGATGGGCCGATGAGCGCCACGACTTCCCGAGGCTCAATGTGCAAATCAATTCCCTTTAAGACTTCCACCTCGCCAAAGGCTTTATGTAAATTCTTAATGTCTATCATCTTGCTTGAACCTCCACTCCAAGAATGCCACGAACCGGGAAATCGTCAGGGTCATAATCAAATAGATAATCGCCACACAGGTCCAGATTTCTACCGAAGCATAGGTCTTGGCGATAATCAGCTGACCGCGGCGGGTAAGTTCCTCAAAGCCGATGACCGACACCAGCGAGGAATCTTTGAGGAGAGCGATAAACTCATTGCCCAGCTGGGGAATGACACGTTTAAAGGCCTGAGGCACGACGATATAGCGCATGGTCTGCAGCCACGTCATGCCCAGAGAACGGCCGGCCTCCATCTGCCCCTTGTCGATGGACTGAATGCCGGAACGGAAAATTTCCGCCACATAGGCGCCGGAGTTCAGACCACAGGCACTGATAGCGGCCACATACGGGTCACTGCGCTGCCCCGTCATCAGCGGCAAAGCAAAATAAACCAGAAATATCTGAATGAGCAGCGGCGTCCCCCGGAAAAAATCCACATATACCGCCGCCAGCATACGGAAAATCCTGATTCGTCCGATACGGGCAATGCCCATAAACAGACCGATGATAATACCTACAGCCACGGAAAGCGCTGTAATCTTAATGGTAATCCCCGCTCCCAGCAGTAGCAGCGGAAAAGACTGAGCAACCAGATTTAAATTAAAATCCATTTCCTTCACCCTACTTATATTTATTCACAAATCTTGTATAATTATAGGACAATATTGTTAGAGTGTCAACAAAAAGCCTTCCCCTCCCGGGGAAGGCTTACAGATTTTATATTATTTTTTCTCGCCAAACCATTTAGCATAAATCTTGTCGTATTCGCCGTTCTCCTTGAGTTTCTTCAGAGCAGCGTTGACATCATTCTGCAGCTTTTCGTTGTCCTTGTTGATGGCAATGCCATAATCTTCAGCCGTCAGCTTTTCTTCCAGCGTCTTTACGCCTTTGGCAGCGTTCTTGGTGATGAAGTAGTCATTAACGGGACGGTCATTGACCACAGCATCTACACCACGCGCCTTGAGTTCCATAAAGCAGTCAGCCGGCGTGTTGAGTTCCTTGATTTCCACGCCTTCGATTTTCTTTACTTCGGCAGCGCTGGTCGTGCCAATCTGGACAGCCACCTTCTTGCCCTTCAAATCGGCAAATTTCTTGATGGCCGTCTCATCATCACGCACCACCATGGTGAGGCCGGACTGGTAATACGGCTCGGAGAAACGTACATTCTGCTTGCGCTCATCGTTGATGGTCATGCCGGAGATAACCACATCTACGCTCTTGCCCTGCAGTGCCGGAATCAGACCGTCAAAGCCCAGATTCTGAATTTCCACATCGCGGCCCATTTCTTTGGCAATGGCGCGAATAAGATCCATATCAAAGCCCTGATATTCCTTCTGTCCCTCATCCTGGAACTCGAACGGCGGAAAGTCGATGGAAGAACCGACCTTCAAAACCTTCGGAGCCTCGGCCTTGCCGGCACCATTGCCGCCGCCGCAGCCGGCCAGAGCAAACACAGCAAAAGCGCTGGCTGCTACAAGAGACATAATTTTTTTCATGTTCATAGATAATCCCCATCCTCGAATTAAATTTACAGTGAAACAAAAATGGAGTCTGAGCGTTTCGCTCAAACTCCACTCGTCACGCACAATGCTATTATAACGCCGTTGTACAAATTTTGCAAAGGCAAAATTTGCGGAGCGTATAATTACATTGCTTCGCCTCTCTTCTGATTGAAGCAGTCACGGCAGTATACCGGACGGTCATTTTTCGGCTCAAAAGGAACTTCAGTTTCCTTGCCGCATTCAGCGCAGACAACCTTAAACATCTGGCGCTGTTCGCCACCATCACGGCTGCGACGACGCTTGTCACGGCAGTCACGGCAACGAGCCGGTTCGTTCTCAAAACCCTTCTCAGCGTAGAATTCCTGCTCACCAGCGGTGAACGTAAATTCCTTACCACATTCCTTGCATACCAAAGTCTTGTCTTCAAAAGCCATACGATAATCCCCTTACCTAAAAAGAAATAATATTTAGATGTCCCTGTGTTCCCTGTGTCCCCATTTATTGATAGAATACGCCGAGAATAGAACGCCTATGTTTATTATTGTATATTATTCTTTTCACAAATGCAAGTGTTTTTTATATTGTGCAAAAATTCTCCCATATCTCTACATAACGCTGTTCCAGCTCCTGCATATAGTTTTTGGCATCCATCAGCGGCGATTTGACAAGGTTGGCGCGCAGGCCGGAATGATAGGCAGCGATAAGCTCAGGGCTGCTGCCCAGCTGCACCGCCCGGCGCACATAATTGATGTCATTTTCTACCACCAGTTCGCTGACACCGGCATTGGCCAGAATTGATGCACCAAACCTGGAACCGTGCCGCTGTCCCCGGAGGCTTACCACCGGCACGCCCATCAGCAGCGCCTCGCAGGTAGTCACGCCGCCATTGTAGGGCATGGTGTCCAGCGCTATGTCAATATCCCGGTATTCCTCCAGATAATCGGGACTGTAAGGGCGCATTTCCACCTTTGACAAGTCAAAGTTCAGGCGTTTGAGCCTGTCCCTGATAACGACCTTGCCGGAGGGGATACTGAGTGTCTTGCCCTTTAATACCAGCTTGGAACTGCGCACCTGTTCCAGAATGCCCCTCCACAGAAGCAAAGTTTCATCGGTCAGCTTGGCCAGATTATTAAAAGAGCCGAAGGTCACATAGCCGTTTTTAAGGCACGGTGCCTCATAGCCAGCGTCAGGAATTTCCCGTACAGCTCCCGGCGCATAACAAAGATGGGAATGAGGCAGACGCAATATCTTTTCCGTAAAGCCATCCGCGGCAATATTGCCTGTAGGCAGGCATACTTCGTCGGACAGAAAATAATCAATGGTGCCAAGCCCCGTGGTATTCATATAGCCAATCCCAGCCACCTGCACCGGTGCCGGACGATAGGCCATAATGGGCATGCAGTTATTCTGGCTGTGACCTGATAAATCCACCAGTATATCTATATTGTCTTCAGCTATCAGCCGCGCCGCCGTTCTGGGGCTGCGGCCGCGCAAATCGCGCCATGTGACCGGAGCAGACATCAGACGCTTGGTCACATTGTCCCGCTGGCCGGTGGAATACACATACACGGAAAAGCGATCGCCGTTAAAATTGCGCAGCAACGGCGCCACAAAGTTGGCCACTGCATGCTGGCGAAAATCCGGCGAAACATAGCCCAGCCGCAGTTTTTTATGCGGCAGTTTCTTTTTATGTTCATGGAGATACGGCGTAACCTGCAGCAGCGTTTCGTATTTTTCCGCTACCTGCCGTCCCTCGATGGCGCCCTGCTCACGATAGTTACGCATAAACAGGTATTTGCTGTAGGCATCAGCCTTTTCCTCTTTATCGCCGGCCAGCTTGCTGTAGGCCAGCAGCATTTCTGCCGCCATATCGGGGCGAGCCGCCAGATAATAGGCATCAGCGAGCCAGCCTCTGGCCTTCTGCACCATGTAGTAGTACAAACCGTAAGCAGGGTCTTCCGGTGTCTGCACCAGAATCTTACCGCTTAATTCTGCCAGCAGCCTTGACAGGATGGGAATTTCCTCGTCCAGCCTGAATTCCAGCCCGGCCAGGCCGCCAGCCACCAGACGCCCTCTGAGATGACCGGGCTTTTTTTGCAGAATCTCATTTACCAGAGCACGGGCCTCTTCATAATCCCCCATATACATGGCTGCCTCTGCCATAATCGCCGGGCCGTCCATACTTTCTGCATTTATATTCCATAATTCCCGTGCACAGGCGCGCATCCCCTTCGGGTCGCCGTCACGGGCAAACTTATCCGCTAGATTAAGCCAGTTTAAAGTCTCTTGCTCCATAAATAGACTAACTCCCAAGATTTGTTTAAATGCTTACGTATTACTTATATTGGTTCTACACATCTGCCCACTTATCCTTTATTTGCTCGCAAAAGTTCCACCAGCACATCGTGGGCAGCCGTATAGTGATTAAGCCGTGAAGCCAGCCATCCGGCTGTTTTCCTGATAATAACAGGCACATTCTCCTGCCCTGTCTTTCCATACAGCTCCAGCAATAGCAAAAATTTCCATATCTCCCATTGTACCACAAAATACAGGCCGTTATAAACGTACGTCCCTAAAACCGCGCAGGGATAAAGCTCCTTGAACCACTCATTGACCAGATAGTTTTCCAGCATCAGACCGTATGACTGTTCGATTTTCTCCTCCAGCTCTGCCTGTGCCCCGTCCATTTCCGGCAGTTCAAGGTTTGCAGCCATAGCCAGATATTTTTTCGTCTGCTGCGTATTGTCCTCAATCCCTGCTGCAAAACGGCAGAAGAAATCTGCCTGACGTGCCGGTTTCCAGGGTGTCCAGACTATATCTTCCGTATCCCGGCCCCATGGCAATTTTTCATCAGCCTCAGCCAATTCCTGTAGAAGCACGCTCAAACGCTGATTCAAGGACAGGTTTCTGTCCTGTAAAATTTCCATGCCCCTTGCCTGCCAGTCAAAAAAATTCAAAGCCTGCAAATTTTCCGCATCGCCTGCCGGCTGAAAATACTTGCTGCGCGTCGATTGTATCTGCCGCTGTACGAGCTGTAGCGGCTCTTCATTTTGCAAAATCAGCTCCGCCGCCACAGGGCAGGTCACGCATAAAGCCCGTTCCAAAGTTTGCCCAGGAAAAAGCCGGGTCTTACGGGGGTATTCCGCACACACATCCGTGAGCATCTGCTCTCCGTATTTAAATTGCAGACCACATAAACCATCTGACCGCAAAAATACGCAGTGATCGTCCTTATGCCGAAACCCGAAACTATCGGCCTCTGGCAAATACACTAACCCCTGACACAGTTTTTCTCCTTCAGCACCTGTCACGGCACGATAACGAGCCAAGGCAGCATCATCGAGAATCTGCTGCCAGCCATAGCAGCAAATAGAACCGCCGCATTTACTGCCATCACAGAAAAATTTTTCCAGATACGACGGTTCAATACAGGTAAATTCTTTTTGCTCCATATATCACACCTCAGGGTTCAGTTCCCTGCCATATTCCCGTATAAAGGCTTTCTGATAGCCCTTGTACTCATAGGCCAGCGGCTTTTCCTTCGGGCAATGGATACACCAAAAATCCTGTTCCTGATTGGGAACTACAACTTTGTACCCCCGGCGCTGCATTTCCTTACATATAGACGTATCATACAGGTGCCAGCCGGTGAAGATATCCTCGCGCCAGGGCACATCGTACTGCGTGGCAATAAAGAGACCGTCCACTGCCTCCACTTCCTGAAAAAGCCCCTCCGGCTCCCGGCAATGGGAGTCCACCACACTTTCCGGCTCACAGGCATGGAGCACCCGGCCATAAGTCCGCAGTCCGTCCCACCATACGCCGCTGCGCGGCAGACTGCGGCAGCCAATCACGCCCACCGCCCCGATGGTTTCATCGGCAAAAATACTCAGCAAATCCTGTACCAGATTTTTATTGACCACCAGCGTGTCCTGATGAAGATACACCTTATACCGAGCATCGCTCATGTTCATGCCCTGATTGTATCCGGCACACATGGAAACTGCTCCCTGCACGGGAATAAATTCCGCCGTCATCCCCTTGGGGATATTGAGGCTTTCCAAATAAAGACGGCACTCACTGTACCAGTCGTCACTATTAACGCAGGTAATAAAGGCAATTTTATCCTTATTAAGTTTAGCCATTCTGCTTCACCTGCCACTCCTGCCATAAGCCCTGTAACATTTCCGTCTCCTCTGCCGTGGTGGCGTTGTTAAGCGCCCCCTGCAGCATAAGCCCTGTCTCAGCCAGCTCCTCCGGGGAATATTCCATCAGCTGACGGTAAAAACGCTCCTGATGGAAAACCGCCTGCTTGATAAAAGCCGCCGCGTAATCGGCAAAAAATCCCTGCTGCTGATAAAACTGCCAAAACAGGCGGCACTGCCGCCCAGCATCCACATCGTATTCAATACGGTGCAAATATGTGGAAAACTGCCGCCGGATTTCCTTGGTGTACATGGATTTCAGCAAAGCCATTTCCGGCATAGACCTGTCGGCCCTGACCAGCCAAAACTCCGTATTGATATCATCTCTGTCATTTGCAAAGCCAGCCTCCAGCAGCTGCTGCAAAGTCCTGTCATCAGCCGGGCGCTTTTGCGGTTCCATATAGACCATCTTGTAATAGGAAGCATATAAAAGGCGCTCAAATTCCTCCCGGGCAAACAGCCGGGCGACGACATTATAATAATGACCGTCGCGCAAATCCTCCAGCTGGCTGTAATGACGGATATTGCGGAAGCTGGTAAGCAGCGTCCCCGTTTCCTTTAAATATCCGGAAAAACCGGCGGCAATATCCTGCGGATTGCCGGCCTGCTCCAGCGTCAAGTCCGAAATAATGTAATCAAAAAACTCCTGCTCATAGGGCAGGCGCTCTGCCAGATAATTCACCAGCTGAAAGTCTACGCCTAAATCCTGATAGTCAAGTACGGCATCGCTGTCAGCTGTCACCGCATAAAGCTCCGCGCAGGGAAACATCTGCCGCAGCCTTGGCAGGTATACCAAATCCTCCACCACCAAAATTTTCAGCGGCAGTTCACCCGGCTGCATAAATTGTAACAACTCTGGCTTTATCTTCTCCGGCAACGCCTTGGCCTCCCCTGCAAAAATCTCAAATTCAGAAACCATTCAGTTCATTATTATAACGCCGTTGTTCCAGTTTTGCCATAGGCAAAACTTCCTCTTGGCGTTATAGCGAGGCCAGTAATGCTTGACAACCTTTCATGACATCCTGATAAGTCACTTCAAAATTGCCTGTGTACCAGGGGTCAGCCACCTCCCGGTTCTCCCCGGCAAAACTGAGCAGCAGCTTGCATTTATGCCGGGTATCGCCCCCCGTCAGTCTCCGCAGGTCGCGCATATTTTCCTCATCCATGGCGACGATGTAGTCAAACTCCTCATAATCAGCCCTCTGTATCTGCCGGGCCTGACGCCTGGTAAACGGTATGCTATGCGCCTTCAAAGCCGCTTTCGTCCCTGGGTGGGTGTCACTGCCCAGTTCATCAGTACGGCAGGCCTTGGACTCCACCAAAATTTCCTGCTCCCTGCCAGCCTGACGCACTAATTCCTTCATGACAAACTCAGCCATTGTCGACCGGCAGATATTGCCATGACAGACAAATAAGATTTTTTTCATAACGTAAAAACTCCTTAACCCCTTGATATATAAGGCCTCACAGCCATTTAAAAGTTTTCAGGAAACGGCATAAAGCAGCGTGAAGACGCTGTGGTTGTGGTTTCCGTCAGCCTGCGAAGCCCTGCACGAAGAACTTGATGAAAGCGATGGTCTGCGGCTGATAGATGATATCCACCAAAAACGCGCCGACGATCGGGACAATCATGAAGGCCTTTCTGGACATACCGTACCTGTCCTTGACCGCCGTCATGTTCACGATCGCGGAGGGTGTAGCGCCGAGGCCGTGCCCCAGAAGGCCCGCGCACATTACTGCTGCGTCGTAGTTCTTTCCGAGGATCGGGAAAACGACGAATATGGAAAGGAGCACCAGTACCACCACCTGCGCGACGACGATGAGCAGGACCGGTCCGATCAGGTCAAGCAGCTGATACAGGTTCAGGCTCATCAGCGCCATGGAAAGATACAGGTTCAGCATGACATCGCCAGTACAGTCCACCAGTGAGAATCTGAAATGATACCAGTGGAACTGCTCGTTCAGGTTGCGGACAAGCATAGCGGCGAACATTGCGCCGACATAGGACGGGAAGCTCATTCCGATCAGCTTGCCAAGCCAGCCGGAGATCTCAGTTCCGAGCGCCATGCAGAACAGGATCGCGGTCACGTTCTTCAAGATGTCCATATTGGTGAGCTTATCGCCGTGTCCTGCGTTGATCTCTTCGACGGAGGTGTCCAAAGTCTCGGAGTTGTCCGGGGTCAGGTGGCTCTTCTCGATCAGCATACGGGCCACCGGGCCGCCCACCAGGATGCCAAAGATCAGGCCAAAGGTCGCAGCTGCCGCGCCAACGGTGATAGCTGCCGGATAGCCCAGCTCGCTAAAGGTGAAACCGTAGGAGCCTGCCGCTCCGTGTCCGCCAGTCATGGAGATAGCGCCTGCCATGAGCGCGTAGGCATACTCAAGGCCTGTGACCTTGGCGAGGCCGATGCTGATGCAGTTCTGGATGATGGAGACGACGCCGGCGATCAGCCAGTAGCCGATCAGCAGGATGCCGCCCTTCTTCAGAAGGGAAAGGGACGCGCCCAGCCCGACGGTCGTGAAGAACGCCACCATGAACGGACTTTGGAAGGTCGTATCGAACTTGAACGCAAACGCACCACTCTGATGTCCGGCAAAGGTGATGAACATGAACAGGAAGCCGCCCACCACAGGCGCCGGAATGCAGTACTTCGTGAGGAAGCTCACCTTCTTCCGGATCCAAAAACCGATCAGGAGCAGGATGGCGGCCAGCGCCGTCGTCATGACCATCGTACAGCTGATATTCAATGTGCCTTCAACAGTTTCAAAAGACATAAGTTACCCCCTTTTTCTGACAGACGAATAAGATTTTTTCATCATTAAATTTCCTTTCTGATTTCCCGTAAAACGTCTGCTTCAGCATCCTTATGTCAATCAATATCCTAAATTTATAATAGCATGAAAACCAGCTTTTTTACAGAGCGAAAAGTTAAGGCTGTCTTTTGTTTATAACGCCGTTGTTCCAGTTTTGCCATAGGCAAAACTTCCTCTTGGCGTTTCAACGAGGCGGGAGATATGCTCGCCGCCTGTTTTGGTATTCGTGCCCCCACCTGCTGAGGTGGGGGACATTTTCTTGCCGCGTTATCCCCCGGAATGCGTTGGGCAAATATCCAGCTTTCCAAAAGTTTACATCTATTTAGCAGGAATCAGGCGATTATTGTTGAAATTCAGAAATATCAGCAAGTCTATAATTTAGGGAGCCATTATGTCGTTTGCTCCGGGCTTCTATCCTTTAGACAGGCTATATACTATCGAAGGAGGGAATTATACATGCATTCATGGAAAAAAGCCGGCAGCCTGTTGGCTGCCACGGCCCTGCTGGCCAGTATATTTATAGGCGGCTGCGGCAGCAGTCAGGAAGAACAGCAGGCCGCCAAGACCAAGGTTAAGGCCATGCAGGTCATTCGTCAGGATACGCCGGTGGCCTATGGCTATCCCGGTCATCTGAAAGGGAAAGAAGAAGTACAGGTACATGCCCGGGTTTCTGGCAGTATTTTGGAAAAATACTTTGACGGCGGCGATTATGTCTACGCCGGCCAGCCGCTTTACAA
>ERZ842401.1068-NODE-1068-length-40210-cov-10.386428_pt1 | contig 40210 bp, 27 predicted proteins | sample MGYA00521270_ERZ842401 | MGnify/ENA primary metagenome ERZ842401 (study PRJEB31892, sample SAMEA3878208) | bioreactor metagenome | biome: Moose rumen | place: Sweden | collected 2011-10 | study: EMG produced TPA metagenomics assembly of the PRJEB12797 data set...
GGAAGGGACAAAATCCCAGTAACCCCGCACAAGGCGAAGCCGCAGTGTGGGGTGCGAAGCCGCAGTGTGGGGCCGTGAGGAGGCGACCCCGTAAATCGCAAATCGCAAGTCGCAAGTCGCAAATCGCAAACTAATACTCCACAAACACCTTCACCCGGAAGCCGAACCCCTGCATCGGGTAGTTGCGGATGATCTCGTAGTTCTTGTTGGCCAGATTGAGCAGTTCACACTTGAACCCGAGTGTAAGCTTTTGGATCTTGTACTGATGTCCGATGGTGATGCTGTGGTCCGCGTAGCCGGCCACGCGATTGGTGGGGATATTCTGCCCTAAGGCATAGCGCTCGCCCACAAGCAGCAACGCGTAGGATACTGTAATCCAAGGCGTTTCAAGGGTAGCGCCTGCTGATCCCGACCACACTGGCGTATAGGGAATCTGATGGTTGTAGGTCTTGTCGGTCGGGTTGGTACGGTCCACCGCCTTCTGGTAAGTGCAGTTGCCGTTGACACGCAGGAAATAGCCCTTCACAAACTGGTACTGCAAATGGGCATTAGCCTCCGCGCCCCCGATGAACACCTTGCCGTAGTTCATCATCGTCCACGAGAAGAGATTGCGGGAAGGAAATGCCACAATCTTGTCCTTCACGAGGTTGAAATAGCCGTCGAGGGAGGCGGAAAGAAGCACACGTCCGTGCGCAAGGTTGTCGCGGTTATAGACGATGCCGGCATCCCACTGCTGCGTCTTCTCGGGCCTCAGGTTGAGATTGCCCACCTCCCGGTAGTAGAGGTCATTGAACGTGGGCATCCGGAAGATGTTCTTGTAGAACATCCTGAAAGATAAAGACTTGGTGGCCGATACAGCCACTCCCGCCGTGGGCGAAAGATGGACATAGTTGCTATTTCCCTCGGCCTGCACCCCATTGTGAACCACCGTCAGCAACAAGTTGCCGTTCACCTTGAAAATATCGCCTTTGTAGAGTAGAGACAGCGCAGCCAAAGAGGTGAGACGAGTGGGAGCATTGTATTCCAGCGCATTGGAATTCAGATAATTGTAGAAAAGGTCGTGCGACAGGGCCACCTGCAGCCAGTGGTCACGGTCCTGTTTGCCCGTAAAGGGCTGCGAAAACATCACGGTGTTGGAGAGGTAACCTTCCAACTGTCGGTAATCGTTTTCCAAACGGCCCTCGGCGTTGAGGTAGGCCGGATCGAGATAATGAGTATGGTCGTAGTTAACCTTGGCGTTGAGCTGGTAGGCCCAGTGGGTGTTGAAAAAATTGCGGTACATCATCTGCCCGAAGGTGTTGCGGTTCCACAGCCGCTGCGCCGAGTTGAGGTTGTAGTATATGGTGGCCGCGGGCAGCCCGCGCTCCGAATCGTAATAGTACCACTTGAAGGTCAACGTCTGTTTCTTGTCCAACTGCACCCGTACATTGGCCTCGGCGTTCCAGACGGTGACATCGGAGTTCTGTCTTCGCTCGCGGGAAAGGCTGTCTGTAATTCCCCCATAATGAAGAATATAGGGGTAGTTTCCTTGGGAGAAGAGATAGCTGGCGGCCAGGTTCCACACCATATAACGGTCGGGGCGCTTGCGGCTCTTGATATAATTTTCAAATAGCAATTGCGAACTCAACAGTCCGTACGAGCCGGCAGTAAGGCCCACCTTAATATGTACAGGTTTGTCGGGGATTTTCGACAATGTGTTAATTTTCAACAAATTGCTATACGAAAACAAACGGGCGGGCACAAAAATGCCCGCATTGATGCCAATCTCCAGGGCTATGTCGTGCACATTGTCGAGCGACAGCCGGCCCAGGTCAATCTGGCCCGTCTGGCAGTCGGTGAGTGGGATGCCGTCATAGACCACGCCGGTGTGCTGGGCGCCGAGGCCACGCACCGAGACGGTCTTCATTCCGCCCGTGCCTCCGTAATCCTTGACCACCACCCCCGACATATATTTGAGGGCGTCTGAGAGCTGCAGTGTGGGAAGGGTCGCAATCTGCTTGACCGAGAGTTGCTGCACCGCCGCTGCGTCCGCCGCGATGCGCACGGGCTGCTCTGTGGCGATAATCACCTCATCCAACCGCCGCTGCTGCACGCTGTCGGCCTGCTGGGAAAACACCGACATCGTCAATATCAATAATAATACTGTAACGATGCACTGTCGCGCATCATACGTAGAGACGGGGCGCGCATCATACGTAGAGACGGGGAGCGCATCATACGTAGAGACGGGGCGCGCCCCGTCTCTACAGGATTTTTTTACCCAATGTGCAAAAAAACAGGGCATTATACATACTTGTTGCCGAAATCCACCTGCACATCGGCCACATACTGGCGGATTTGCTGTTCGTCGGATTTCTTGCAAATGAGGAGTACGTCGTTGTTTTCCACCACAATGTAATCCTCCAGACCCTGCACCACAACGACCTTGTTCTTGGGCACGTTGACAATGCATTTGTTGGAATCGTACACCTTGACGTGGTTGCCGGTGATGACGTTCTTGTTGGCGTCCTTCTTGCGGAGTTCGTAGAGGGAGCCCCAGGTGCCGAGGTCCGACCAGCCGAAGTCGGTGGCATACACCTTGACGTTGCGGGCCTTCTCCATAATGCCGTAGTCCACCGAAATCTTCTTACAGACCTGGTATATCTGGTCGATAAAATCCTCTTCCTTGTCGGTATTGTAGAGGCCCTCGCCCTGTTTGAAGAGCGAGTCAATCTCGGGCAGGTAGGTTTCAAACGACTTGATGATGGACTTCAGCGACCACATAAAGATACCGGCATTCCAGAGGAAATCACCGCTCTCGATGAAGCTCTTGGCCATCTCCAGCTCCGGCTTCTCGGTAAAGGTCTTCACGTCGAAGATGGAGTGGTTCTTGGCATAGAACTTGTCCTCCTCATACTGGATGTAGCCGTAGCCGGTGTTGGGCGAGGAGGGACGGATGCCGATGGTGAGCAGCCAGTCGTTGTCGGTGACGGCTTGCAGCCCCTGCTCGATGACCGACACGAAGATGTCCTCCTTGAGGATGACGTGGTCGGACGGGGCAACGACGATGGTGGCGTTGGGGTTTTTGGTCTTGATTTTATAGTTGGCGTAGGCAATACAGGGGGCCGTGTTGCGGCGGTAGGGCTCGAGGATAATCTGTTCGTCGCCCAATTCAGGCAGTTGCTGCTTGGTGATGTCCCTGTACGACTTGCTGGTGACGATGTAAATGTTTTCAGGTGGGCAAATCTTGGTGAAGCGGTGGTAAGTCTTTTGGATGAGGGTTTTCCCTTCGCCCAAGATGTCAAGGAATTGTTTTGGGGTGGTGCTGTTGCTCAGGGGCCAAAAGCGCGCACCGACACCCCCGGCCATAATGACACAGTAATAATTGGGGTTTACCATAATTTTGTTTTTTTGTTGCGGTGTTATTGGTTATTGGTAAAGACGTTTCATAAAACGTCATCATAATTGCGGGAACGTTTTTATGAAACGTCCCCACAATTACAATATTGTCCGCAATATTAATTTTCGTTCAATGCCTGGACACCGGGGAGCACCTTGCCCTCGAGATATTCAAGCATAGCGCCGCCGCCCGTGCTGATGTAGGAGACATAATCGCCGAGGTCGTACTTGTTGATGGCCGCGATGGAGTCGCCGCCGCCGATGACGGAATAGGCGCCGGCCAGCGTGGCAGCTGCCACACTGATGGCCACAGCCTTGGTGCCCTTGCTGAACTTCTCCAGCTCGAACACACCCACCGGACCGTTCCAGAGGATGGTCTTGGACTCCTTCAGCACCTTGGCGAAGCTGGACTGGGTCTTGGGACCGATGTCAAGACCTTCCCAGTTGTCGGGGATGTTGTTGTCTTCCGTGATGAGAATGTTGGCATCGTCGCCGAACTTGTCGCCGCAGATGGTGTCGAGACGGCAGTAGAAGTTCTTGCCGGATTTCTTCACCTGATCGAGGATCTCCTTGGCCACGGGCAGCATATCGGGCTCGAAGAGCGACTTGCCGATAGTGTAGCCCATTGCGGCGAGGAAGGTGTAGCTCAGGCCGCCGCCCACGATGAGGTTATCGACTTTGGGCAGCAGGTTGGTGATGATGTTGATCTTGGTGGAGACCTTCGAGCCGCCAATGATGGCCGTGAAGGGGCGCTCCGGACCATTGAGGACCTTCTCGAGGCTCATCACCTCGTTGTAGAGCAGGTAGCCAGCGAAGGCCTTGCCCGGGAAACAGCGGGCGATAGTGGCCGTGGAAGCGTGCTCGCGGTGCGCCGTGCCGAATGCGTCGTTCACATAGACATCACCCAGGCGTGCAATGGCCTTGGCAAAGTCGGGGTCGCCCTTCTCCTCCTCGGCGTGGAAACGGAGGTTCTCCAACAAGGCGATGGAACCGGGCTTCAGACCGGCAATGACATCTGCCGTTTTCGGATCCAGCACGTCGCCGGCAAAAACGACCTCCTGGCCTAGTATTTCAGACACCTTGCTCACGATGTGGCGCAACGAATACTTGTCGTTGGCCTCGCCTTTCGGGCGGCCGAGGTGCGACATCAGGATGATGGTGCCGCCATCGTTCAGTATTTTGGAAACGGTCTCTTTCGTGCGCACAATGCGGGTGACGTCGGTCACGTTGAAATTATCGTCCAAGGGTACGTTGTAGTCCACACGGATAAGGGCCTTCTGATTTGCAAAATTAAATGAGTCTATTGATTTCATTGTGATTATGTTTTATGAAATTATACAATCATATTTCAAGGCTGCAAAATTACACAAAATATCCTTACTATGTTACACCGCCACATCTGCTTTGATGTGGGGGTGCGGGTCGTAGTTTTCCAGCGTAAAGTCTTCGTATTGGAAGGAGAATATATCCTTGACCTCGGGATTGATGCGCATTGTGGGCAGCGGCCGCGGATCACGAGACAGCTGCAGCCTGGCCTGCTCCACGTGATTGGAGTAGATGTGCGCATCGCCAAGCGTGTGGATGAACTCCTTGGGCTTGAGATTGCACACCTGGGCCACCATCATCAATAGCAAAGCATAAGAGGCGATGTTGAAGGGCACGCCCAAGAACACGTCCGCGCTGCGCTGGTACAACTGCAAGGAGATTTCACCATTATTAACATAGAATTGGAACAGCACGTGACAGGGAGGCAGGGCCATCTTGTCGATTTCGCCCACGTTCCAGGCGCACACCATCAGCCGGCGCGAGTCGGGGGTCTCCTGAATCTGCTGGATAAGTTGGCTGATCTGGTCAACCTTGCCACCGTCGGGGGTGCCCCACGAGCGCCACTGGTGCCCGTAAATGGGACCGAGGTCGCCGTCGGGGTCCGCCCACTCGTCCCAGATGGAGACGCCGTGCTCCTTGAGATAGCGGATGTTAGTGTCGCCCTGCAAAAACCAGAGCAATTCGTAAATGATGGAGCGCAGGTGCAGCTTCTTGGTGGTCAGCAGGGGAAAACCCTCCGACAGGTCGAAGCGCATCTGGTGCCCGAATATGCTGTAAGTGCCTGTGCCCGTACGGTCCGACTTGTACGAGCCGGTCTCCAATATTTGGCGGAGCAGGTCTTGGTATTGTTTCATTGTATAGACTTTGAAAGGTTAGCGGACAGTCACTTCAAGACTCTCCAAGACGTCGATGACGGGGTCGAGGTAATCCACTTCGGCCTTCTCCATCTCGCCCTTGTCGGCAAGTTGGGCGATGCGGGTATCGATGGGCATCTGGGCCAGCAGCGGCAGACTGAACTCCTGGGCCACCTCAGCGGCGTGGCTCTCGCCGAACACGGCAATCTTCTCGCCGCAATGCGGGCAGAGCGCGTAGCTGTAGTTCTCCACCAGTCCCAGAATAGGGATATTCATCATCCCGGCCATATTGACGGCCTTGCTGACGATGAGGGAGACGAGATCTTGCGGGGAGGTCACCATAATGATGCCGTCCACAGCCATCGTCTGGAATACTGTGAGGGGAACGTCGCCCGTGCCCGGGGGCATATCCACCAGAAGGAAGTCGATTTTTTCCCAGATTACTTCGGTCCAGAACTGCTTGACCATACCGGCCACGAGGGGACCACGCCAGATGACGGGTGTCTTCTCGTCGTGGGTGAGCAGGTTGGCTGACATCACCATAATGCCCTTTTCGGTTTCACAAGGGAAGATGCCGTCCTCATTGCCCTTCACAATCTCGTGGAGGTTGAACATCTTGGGGATAGAGGGACCAGTGATATCGGCGTCGAGGATGCCCACGCGGTAGCCCTTGCGGCGCAGCTGCACCGCCAGCAGGGAGGTGACGGAACTCTTGCCCACGCCGCCTTTGCCACTCACAATGCCGATCACCTTTTTGATATTGCTCTTGGAATTGGGTTTCTCGTGCAAGTCTCTTTGTTCACATTGGTTTTGACTGCAATTGGAACAGTCGTGATTACATTCTGCCATAATAAATAGAAGGTTTATTGATATATATTGTTATCTTTTTACAGGGTGGCAAAAGTACAAAAAATAATCAGTACTTTTGCACCCTCAAAAAAAGCAACACTATGGCATACGCACTTGTCACGGGGGGAAGCTCCGGCATCGGTTACGCATACGCGGAGGAACTGGCGCAAAAAGGGTACGATATCCTTGTCGTCAGCAACCGCGAGGACCTCAACCAGTCTGCACAAGCCTCCCTGCAGCAAAATTTTCCAAATATCAAGATTACAACCCTTTACGCTGACCTCACCGACGCGGACGCACCACAACGGCTGCTCGACTATTGCCACGAAAACGGGATAGAGGTGGAGGTGCTGGTCAACAACGCCGGGATGTTCTATTTCGGTGCGGTGGTCGATCACCCGGCCAAGCTGACGGAGAAAATGGTGATGCTGCACAATTACGCACCCGCTTCGCTGTGCGCCCTCTTCGGGGCGGAGATGAAGGCGCGCCACAAAGGATATATCCTCAATGCCAGCTCCATCACGGCCTATATGACCTTCCCCACCATTGCGGCCTACGAGGCCAGCAAGGCGTTTCTGCTCAAGTTTTCAAAAGGATTGGCATTCGAGTTAAGTCACCACGGCGTGAAGGTGTGCGCCGTCTGCCCGGGGGCGGTCGATACCGACCTGTACAACCTCTCGCCCAACCTGCGGAAATGGCTCTGCCGGTTCGGCATTATGCTCAAACCCCGCCAGGTGGCACACCGCGGCGTGCGCGCGCTCTTTAACGGACGCAAACGCAAAGTGCCCGGCCTCATCAATCACTTCTTCATCTTCTGCTGCCTCCTGCTGCCGGGCTTTCTCGTGGATCTGGTCAAGAAAAAATTCGTTTAGGCTGTCGCCCCGGGGGCTCCGTGACAGTTCTTGTACTTCTTGCCGCTGCCGCACGGACAGGGGTCGTTGCGCCCCACCTTTTTCTCCACGCGGATAGGCTGGCTGCCCTTGCCTCCCTGCGTCACCTGACGGCCACCACCGGCCACCTCCTGACGGCCCGTGGTCAGCTTCTTGGCATCCGACTGCGGCAACTGGGCTTCCCGCACTTGGTTCTGCGGCTCCTCAGCCACCGGAATGTGACCCTTGTTCAGGAACGAGACAATCTCCTGGCTGATGCGCACCAGCAACTGGTCGAACAGGTTGAAAGATTCCAACTTGTAAATCAACAGCGGATCCTTCTGCTCGTAAGAGGCGTTCTGCACGCTTTCCTTCAAGTCGTCCATCGCGCGAAGGTGCTCCTTCCAGGCGTTGTCGATGACCGCCAAAGTGATGCTCTTCTCGAATGAGAGACCCACCTCACGGCCCTTCGTCTCATAACAACGGCGTAACGGTGCCACCACATTGATGTTCTTGGTGCCGTCGGTGAACGGAATGGCGATGTTCTGGAAACGGTCGCCGTGCTCCAGGAACACGCGCTCCATTACCGGATAGGCCTGCTCGCACACCTGCGCTATCTTGTTTTTATAATGCTCATAAACAACAGGATACAACTGCTCGATGAGCTTGTTGGGACGCTCCTGCAGGAAATAGCCCTCCTCAAAGGGCGACTCGATACCGAAGGTCTTGATCATCGTGATGTTGAAACCCTCGAAATCCTTGGCCTCCCAATAATCGGTGACGGTGGTCTCGCACACATCCTCAAACATCTGGGAAATGTCGATGGCCAGACGGTCGCCGAACAGGGCGTTGCGGCGCTTGCGGTAGATGGTGGAACGCTGCTTGTTCATCACGTCATCGTATTCGAGCAAACGCTTACGGATGCCGAAGTTGTTCTCCTCCACCTTCTTTTGGGCGCGCTCGATGGACTTGGATATCATACTGTGCTGGATGACGTCACCGTCTTGGTGGCCCAGCTGGTCCATCACTTTGGCGATACGGTCGGAGCCGAACAGACGCATCAGGTCGTCTTCGAGGGAGACGAAGAACTGGGAGCTGCCGGGGTCGCCCTGACGGCCGGAACGGCCGCGCAACTGGCGGTCCACACGACGAGAGTCGTGACGCTCAGTGCCGATGATGGCCAGACCGCCCTTCTCTCTCACCACCGGGGTGAGCTTGATATCGGTACCACGGCCAGCCATATTGGTGGCGATGGTGACCGTGCCCTCGCGGCCGGCTTCTGCCACAATGTCAGCCTCCTTCTTGTGCAACTTGGCGTTCAACACGTTGTGCTGGATGCGACGCGCGGAAAGAATGCGCGACAGCAACTCGGAGGTCTCCACGGAGGTGGTACCCACCAACACGGGACGACCCTCCTCGTGGAGGCGTATGATTTCGTTCACCACAGCGGCGTATTTCTCGCGCTTGGTCTTATATACCAAGTCGTCGGCATCGATACGGATGACAGGCTTGTTGGTGGGAATCACCACCACATCAAGCTTGTAGATGTTCCAGAACTCGCCGGCTTCCGTCTCAGCGGTACCGGTCATACCGGCCAGCTTCTTGTACATACGGAAGTAGTTCTGCAAGGTGATGGTGGCGTAGGTCTGGGTGGCGGCCTCCACCTTGACGTTCTCCTTGGCCTCGATGGCTTGGTGCAAGCCGTCGGAGTAGCGGCGGCCCTCCATAATACGGCCCGTCTGCTCATCCACGATTTTCACTTTGTTGTCGATGATGACATACTCCACATCCTTGGCGAACATCGTGTAAGCCTTGAGCAGCTGGTGCACGGTGTGGATACGATCGGAGGCGATGGCGAAGTTGGTGTAGATTTCCTCCTTCTTGGCAGCCTTCTCCTTCGGGTCGAGGTTCTGTTTTTCCAGTTCGGCAATCTCGGCGCCCACATCCGGCATAATGAACATCTTCTGCTCATTGGTGTCCTTGCTGATGAGGTCGATACCCTTTTCCATAATATCGACGGTGTTCTGTTTCTCTTCGATGACGAAGTAGAGTTCATCGTCGATAAGAGGCATATTGCGGTTCTGGTCCTGCATAAAGAAGGCCTCGGTGCGTTGGAGCACCTGTTTCATACCGGGTTCGCTGAGGAACTTGATGAGGGCGGTGTTCTTGGGCAGACCGCGGTGGGCACGCAGCAGCAGCATTGCGCTCTCGTCCTGCGGCTTCGGGTCGGGGTTCTCGGCCAGCATCTTCTTGGCCTTGGTCAATATCTCGGCCACATAGACGCGCTGTGCCTCGTAGAGGCGTTGCACGATGGGCTTGTACTTGTCGAAGTCCTGCTGGTCGCCTTTGGGCGTGGGACCTGAAATGATCAACGGGGTACGGGCGTCGTCAATGAGCACGGAGTCCACCTCATCGACGATGGCGTAGTTGTGGGGGCGCTGCACGAGTTCGCCGAGGTTGCGTGCCATATTGTCACGCAGATAGTCGAAACCGAACTCGTTGTTGGTGCCGTAGGTGATGTCGGCGTTGTAGGCGCGGCGGCGCTCGTCGGAGTTGGGCTCGTGCTTGTCGATACAATCCACCGAGAGTCCCAGGAACTCGTAGAGGCGGCCCATCCACTCGGAGTCACGCTTGGCGAGGTAGTCGTTGACGGTGACCACGTGGACGCCTTTGCCGGGGAGGGCGTTAAGATAGACGGGCAGGGTAGCCACGAGGGTTTTACCCTCACCCGTGGCCATCTCGGCGATCTTGCCGTTGTGGAGCACCATACCGCCGATGAGCTGCACGTCATAATGGCACATATCCCAGGTAATCATATTGCCGCCTGCCGACCAGGAGTTGCGGTAGCGGGCCACGTCGCCGTCAATTTCGATGCCGTCGTGCGTGGCCGCCAGGTCGCGGTCCATATCGGTGGCTGTCACCTCCAGCACCTCGTTGTCCTTGAACCGGCGTGCCGTCTCCTTCATCACGGAAAAGGCCTCCGGCAAGATGTCGTTCAGCACATCCTGGGTGGTCTTATAGACCTTGTCCTCCAGCTTCTCCACCTCTTTGTAAAGTTCTTGCTTCTCCTCGATGGGGAGGTCGTAGTTGGCGTCAAGATAATCGCGAATTTCTTTCAAACGATCCTCCTCCGTGGCAGTTGCCTGGCGGATGGTTTCGCGAAATTCGACGGTCTTATGCCGCAAATCGTCCAAGGAAAGGTTTTTGATTTTTTCGTAGGTTTCCAGCGTCTTGCGCAACAAGGGCTGCAACTCTTTCATATCGCGGTCGGCCTTGGTGCCGAACAGTTTTGTCAGAAAATTTGCCATATAAAGTGTTCGTTTTTAAAAACGGCAAAAATACAAAAATTGTGCCAAAGACGGGACGACGGTATTATTGTTCGTCCATCTCGGACAAGTAATGTTCGATCTGGAGTTTGAGAGGAGGAAGGTTCTGTTTTATATGCTCCAGACGACCTTGATCTCTAACTTGCTCTCTCATACACAATTTTCTTTTCTTTGTTTGCACTCTTAACCGCAAAAGGAAGTAAAGTACCTTCTTCAACCAAATCAACCTTTCTTTGCAGCAATGTTTCAAGAGAATTTATCATTCTCACGTGTTCCAACAATCCGATAGAATGATTTTTCCTGTCAAATACCACCAATATATCCACATCGCTTTCCTCTGTCTCCTCTCCTCGCGCATACGAGCCAAAAATCCAAGCCTTTAGCACTGGCTGAGTCTTGAAATACTCTCGGATGGTTTCAATCATTTCTGTATTCATTGTTTTCGTCTTTTATAAGGGCAAAAATACATTTTTTTTTCACGCAAAACGCAAAGACGCAAAATTTTGCGTCTCTTCCTCATAAATATTAAAAAAAACATTTATCAAACTTGTAACCTGACACTTTGTTTTTTTGCGTACATTTGCAGCGTCACATTTTCCATCATCTGTATAAAGAATTCTTCCGAACCGAAGGAGTGGCGCAAAAACGGTAAAAATAGAAATCCCCTAACTCTATGAGACCTTTTTTCGCTTCTATCATTTTGTTGATGTGCTTGTTCTGCGCAATGGGACAAAACTACCCGAAGCAAAAGGTCTGGCAGAATACGGTTCGTGACTATAAGTCCAGTCTGGACTTCAATGCGGCCCGTACCTCGTTCTCCATTTCTCCTTCGGGTGAAATCTGGATGAGCGACTATTATCGCCTGTGGCACACTAACGGATTGTCGTCCAATTGGAAGGAAGTGCTGCACCCTTACAAATATGCTATGGATTTCAGCTATGTGGCTTGCCCCGACACCAACACCGTGCTCGTCTTTGGCAGAATATTTGATCCATCAGACTCTGCATCCCGCTACAACAAGTATATGCATTCCACGGATGGTGGCAATAATTGGGATTTCCTTCCTATGCCATACCGGATGGAAAAAGAAAAAATATGGGTTAAAGGACATTCCAGTGGACAGGTTTGGCTCAGCATTGACAGCATTCTTTACTACTCGTCTGACAAAGGCCTACATTTTCGGGAGATAGCCACTATATCTGGCACTCCTTTTAAATTCGATATGAATGATGACGGATTGCAGGGCATAGGAGAGTGCAAGCGGAAAGACACTGCAGGTTTTTCAAGGTATTTCCTGATTATTACCCGTGACAACTGGGCTCATTATATGATGATTCCAACCCCATACGATCAACACCCCGAAATCAAGAGTAAATATCTCTATTCATTCGCAATTTGTCATTCCACGCTTATGGTTAAGCAGGCTGACCGATATTTCCGGACTTCCATTGACACTATTGATTGGCAGGAAATCCCGTTGAATATCCGCGACATTGCGGTGGACCGAGAAAGTGGTGAATGGGTGATTGTCACTCGGAAAAACCTGTTGTTTAGAAGTGCTGATTTAGTCACTTTCGACACTGTGAACACCTTTGGTCCCTGTTGTTTAACCGTGTTAAAATATGCAAACAAGCACGCTGTTTATGGTATGTCTTCTCAAAAAGTAATCGGAATGTTCTCACAAGGGATTATTGATAGTCTCTATTGCTACACACCCGATGGTTTGACGGCTTGTGGTTTTTATAGAGAAGACATACCCCCTGTACCACGAAGCATTTATTTCAAAGGCAAAATCGTGGAGCAAGAACTTGTGGATGGCAACACCCGGGTGGCCCTGGCAAGTGACAACGATGTTATTCTTTATGACAAAAAGAAGAAAAAATGGTACAGACATTTGAAGACTCCATTTCTTATTGAAGACATCCAAATTTGCAAGGGTGAACTTTCCGGCAATCTGTTGCTTTCCGACGGGGCGCGACAATATCTCGTGGCTTTGGACACCCCGACCATAACACCGTTCCATTATGAGCGGCCTTTGGACGACTTCCTGAAAAGTCCTGTCAAGTCTGTCGATATTGTCTATAAGTTTTTCCCTTGTGATGGGAAACGCTACGAAGAGCGCGTGCTTTATAATCTCAACGGCAATGCCTTCTTTGTCAAGAAGTGTTCGTTGCGGAAAAATCAAAATGACTTTGTCAAAGAATTCCCTGCCGAATGGCTCTACAAACAATTGGAAACTTTCAATTTACGCTATGACGCACCCGTGAAAAAGGGAGATTTTGGATTTACACAAGCCGATTATGATTCTCTCCGGCGTTTTATGTTTTCAAGTTCGACAGGGGCTTTAAATTACCTTGGTGACAGTGTTACAGTTGAACGTATCTTGGGTATCCTTCCTCAACTTAACGACAGTGTTTGGACAGACATCATCCATAGTTACTGGAGTGGTAGGTGTACCTCCTCCAGTACGCTCGAGATAACTTTCCAAAACAAGGCTGGTAAATCGCTTGTCATCCGCAACCGCAACGACGCTTGTGGCTATGGTTTTTTTCCATACAGGACACCTTTCCAAGTTCAATGCGGAGATAAAGTGTTTCCCTGTGCGAGTGTTCCTTTTATGCAGTCTGTCAGTGAAATTATGCCTCCATCTATGGTGGACCGCAACTTCTCACATTTCAATCTGCTGATGAAAGCTTGTCGCTATGTATTGATGCACCGGGAGATGTACGGTATTTAGTAAGGCTCCCAGCCGACTGTCACCCGACACTCAACCTCTTTACATCCTCCACAAATACGCGTACGTCCTCCTTCGTGGTGTCCCAGCTGGTCACCAAGCGGATTTCATTCTCGTTTTCGTCCCAAATGTAGAAGAAATACTTCTCCAACAGTTTGTCGATGAGATTTTTCGGCATCTTAAGCAGCAGGATGTTGGCGTCGGTGCTTTGGGTGAAGGTGTCGTAGCCGGCCTCCACGATGCCCTGGCGGAGCAGTTGCGCCATCGCGTTGGCGTGGGCGGCGTTCTCCCGCCAGATGCCCTCTTCCAGATAGGGTATCAACTGGCAGCCCACATAGCGCATCTTGGAGTAGAGCTGGGCACGCTGCTTGCGGATATATTTCAGATTCTCGGCCAGCTCGGGGCGGAAGGCTATGACCGCCTCGCACATCAGCAGCCCGTTCTTGGTGCCGCCGAAGCTGAGGATATCCACCCCGCAATCGACCGTCATCTCCTTGAAGCTCTTGCCCAAGGCGACAGCCGCATTGGCCAGACGGGCCCCGTCCAAATGCAGGTACATCCCATACTGGTGGATATAGTCGGCGATGGCTTTGATCTCCTCGCAGGTATAAACGGTGCCCAACTCGGTACATTGGGAGATATAGACCGCCTTGGGCTGCGAGTGGTGCTCGAACCCCCAGTTGATGAGGCGCGGGGCGATGAGCTCCGGCGTCAACTTGCCGTCGGGCGTCTCAATCTCGCGCAGGGCGGCGTGCGTCATAAACTCGGGCGCACCGCACTCGTCCACGGCAATGTGGGCGGTCTTTGCACACAGGATGGAGTGGAACGACTGCACACAGGCGCTCAAGGCCACGATGTTGGCCCCCGTGCCGTTGAACACGAAATAGGGCTCGGCGCTCTCGCCGAAGTGCTGCTTGATCAGCTGCTTGGCGCGCGCCGTGTAGATGTCGTCACCGTAGGCAATCTGATGGTCAGCGTTGGCCGCCTCGATGGCTCTCAATACGGCGGGATGGATTCCCGAATGGTTGTCGCTTCCGAAACTGCGCATAACTTAGTTCTCTTTTTTCTTGGTGATTTTGCAACCCACGGTGGCAAAGAAAAGGATGTAGGCATAGCTCACGAAGAGAATCGCGTAAGCCACGTGCCGGTTGGCGGCATCGGCAATCTTGCCATAAATCAGAGGCATCACGGCACCGCCGGCAATGGCCATAATCAACAGGGCCGAGCCAAATTCGGTGTGCTCGCCCAAATCGTGGATGGAGAGCGGCCAGATGGCGGGCCACATAATGGCGTGCGCGAAGCTGAGGCAGATGATGGCCCCGATGGAGAAGATGCCCGTGGTGCACAAGGCCACAATGACCAGCAACACCGACAGACAGAGTTGTATGATGAGTGCATTGCGCTGGGAGATGAACTTCGGCACAAAGATAATACCACAGAAATAGCCAATCAGCAGCGCGATAAGGGCGTACACGCCGAAATAGTGGGATACATTCGTCGGGATATTGTAGTAGTTGCCGTACGGTATCAGCGTATCGATGGCGATGACCTCAGCACCCACATAGAAGAAGATGGCGAGAATGCCTAACCAGAGATAGGGGTAGTCGAAAATGCTGCTCTTCTTCTCGCCCTTCCGGCTCTCCTCGAGCTGGATTTCGGGCAGACGGGCCAGCTTCACAAAGATCACCAGGGCAATCAGCACCGCAGTCATAATGATGTAGGGCAGGATGACGCCGTTGGAGAGTTGCTGGAGCAGGGCCTCCTTCTCCGGCCCGTCCGGGGTGACGCCGATTTGCTCAAACAGGTGCTCCTTACCGGAGAAGAGAGCTGTATAGAGCAGCAGGATTCCGATCATACCGGCGAGTTTGTTGCAGACACCCATAATGCTCATACGGCGGGCGGCCGACTCCACAGGACCCAACACGGTGACGTAGGGGTTGCTGGCCGTTTGCAGGAACGAGAGGCCGCTGCCTTGCAGGAACAAGCCCAGCAGGAAAAGGGGGTAGCTGCGCGTCATTGCGCCCGGCACGAACATTATGCACCCGATGGCCATAATGATGAGGCCCAACGCCATCCCGTTGCCATAGCCGGTCTTCTTCAACACGTAGGAAGAGGGTATCGACATCACAAAATAGGCAATGTAGAAGGCAAAGGTCACCAAATAGCCCTGCACCTGCGTGGTAAGCTCGCAGGCGGCGGTCATATAAGGGATGAGGATGTTGTTGATCCACGTCACGAAGCCGAACACGAAGAACAGGGCTCCGATGACGAACATACTGTAGGCAGTACTTCTTTTTTTCTCTGTCATATTGGGATTCTTTATTTGATTACTTTCATCAGTTCGGCCTTTTTGGCATCATACTCTTCCTGGGTGATAATCTGGAGGTCGAGTTTCTCCTTCCATCTTTTCAACTCCTCAAGAGCAGCGGCGGAAGCGGCATCGGAGGGGTCGGTTTTGGTGACAATCTCGTGGGTGGCCAGCGCCTCCTCGAAATTGATACAGGCCAGACCGCCGCGGTTGAGCACAAGGTAAATCTTGCAGCCGCTGGTTTTCCGGTTAAAGGGGTCCACGGGCACGCATTGGATTCTCTTGATGGTGGCCACGCCGCCGGCACGGTTCTCCACACGCTCGTACACCTCACGGTTGGCGGCACTGGTGGAGGCATTGGTGCTTTCGTCCTCTGCCAACGAGCCGAGCACACTACCCGTCACATCCTTGAAATAGACATAGTACTTGCCGCTGGTGGGATAGCCGTAGGTGATGGTGGAGCCCTTGGTGTAGGTCACGCCGTTGGAGGCCACATAGGCGGAGATGTCGTCACCGCCCACACGCCCGGTCAGCTCCTTGGCCGATTTCTGGTTGACAATATCCTGATAGGTCACCGTCTGGGCAAACAGCCCGACCGTTATGATAATCAGCGAAAAAAGAGAGAACAGTTTCTTCATATTTTAAGCATTTTTAAGATTCTGAATAGCGATTTCCGGGTCTTCGGCCTTGAACACGGCGTTGCCGGCCACCACGGCGTCGGCGCCGGCGCTGACGATGTCGGCGATATTGTCCTGGCACACGCCGCCGTCCACCTCGATGAGGGCTTCCGAGTTGTTGCGCTCAATCATCTCGCGCAGCTCGCTGATTTTGTGCAAGGCCCGTTTGATGAATTTCTGGCCTCCGAAGCCGGGGTTCACCGACATTATGAGCACGAGGTTCACATCGTTGATGATATCTTCGAGGCCGGCCACGGGCGTGTGCGGATTGAGGGCCACGCCGGCCAGCATTCCCTCCTCCTTGATCTGGCAAATGGTGCGGTGCAGATGGGTGCTGGCCTCCCAATGTACGGTCAGCAAATCGGCACCCACCTCCTTGAAGGTGTGGATGTAATGCTCCGGCTGCACAATCATCAGATGCACATCCAACGGCTTCTCGGAGAGCTGGCGCACTCTTTTAATGACCGGCATCCCGAAGGAGATGTTCGGCACAAACACGCCATCCATCACGTCAAGATGGATCCAGTCGGCCTGCGAACGGTTCAACATTTGCACATCTTTTTCCAGATTTCCGAAATCAGCGGATAACAAAGAAGGGGCTACTATAGGTTTCATATCGTGTAACTAAAAAACGGCGGCAAAAATACAAATTTACATTAACATATTCGTTGCCCGCTCGACAGCGGCCACGAGGGCGGCCACCTCCTCGCGGGTGTTGTAGAGGGCGAAGGAGGCCCGCACCGTGCCGGGAATGCCGAAGCGGTCCATAATGGGCTGGGTGCAATGGTGGCCCGTGCGCACCGCCACCCCCTGGTGGTCGAGCAGCACGCCGACATCATACGGGTGAAGATTTCCTATCAGGAAAGAGATTACCGCAGCCTTGTGCGGGGCGCGTCCGTAAATGCGCAACCCGTTGATTTGTTGCAATTTCTCTGTAGCATATTGCAGAAGTTCCTCCTCGTGGCGGGCGATGTTCTGTATGCCAATCTGCTGCATATACTCGATGGCCGTACGCAGACCGATGGCATCGCCCACCGCCGGCGTGCCCGCCTCGAACTTGAAGGGCAACTCGTTGTAGGTGGTCTTCTCAAAGGTCACCGTGCTGATCATCTCTCCCCCACCCTGATAAGGTTTCATCTGGTTGAGCCACGCCTCCTTACCGTACATCACGCCGATGCCCATCGGGCCGTACATCTTGTGGCCGGAGAAGCAATAGAAGTCGCAGTCGAGGGCCTGCACATCCACGGGCTGGTGGGCCACTGCCTGCGCGCCGTCCAGCATCACGGGCACACTGTGCGCGTGGGCAATGCGGATGATCTCCGCCACAGGGTTACAGGTGCCGAGCGTGTTGGAGACGTGCGTCACGGCCACTATCTTCGTACGCGGGGTTATCAACGATTCCAGCTGGTCGAGGCACAGCACCCCGTCGTCATCGAAGGGGAGCACCTTGAGTTTCGCGCCGCGCTCTTCGCACAGGAACTGCCAAGGCACGATGTTGGAGTGGTGCTCCATCGCGGAGATGATAATCTCGTCGCCCTCCCCGATGAAGGTGCGCCCGAAGCAGCTGGCCACGAGGTTGATGGACTCGGTGGCACCCCGCGTGAAGATCACCTCGTAGTCGTGCGAGGCATTGATAAACTGCTGCACGCAACGGCGCGCCTTCTCGAACTCCTCGGTCGCCTGCTGGCTCAAACAGTGCACCCCGCGGTGGATGTTGCTATTGATGGTCTCGTAATAGCGCTTCATCGCGTCAATCACCACCTGCGGCTTCTGCGTGGTGGCCGCATTATCCAGATATACAAGGGGTTTCTTATATACTTGTTGTTCCAATATGGGAAAATCCTCTCTATTCATATTCTATATTATTCAAGTGAAAAAATGTTAATTGCGGCTCAATCCTCCTCCTCCGAATTCTCTTCTTCGCTGTCGGTGTCCCCCACCTGCTCCGTTTGCGTTTTCCATTGGCGAACCTCCAGATAGTAGAGCACGATGATGAGGACTGTCCAGAGAATGGAGTCCCACGAGGAGCGCATCAGCCCGCCAATCACGAAGTTCTGCACACAAAAGAGGGCCATCTGCCCCACAATGTAGAGGTGCAGCCCGATGGGCTTGAGCTTCCAGAGCATTATGAGCGCCCCCGCGAAGATGGCGATTTCCGCTATCAGCAGCAGCCCGTACTGCCAACTCTGGATGGAAAGGTACAGGTCCAGCATCTGCCGGTACTGCTCGTTGTTGAACATCGGCATCTCCTGCATAATGCCCACAGACTGCTGCATCACCTGCGGAAAAAACATATATATAAGATAGGTAAAGATGGATGCGCCGGCGTTGACCATCGTGCAAATGGCCAAAAACCAAAGCAGGAAACTGCGTTTGGGCTGGGCGGTGGGGTTGTTGTCATACATTTCCATAATCCGTAATGATATAATATTGAGTGGTTTGGGAATCTATTTTGAATTTTTCGCTGGAACGCAGGCCCACAAGCCAAAGAATGTCGTCGCCGTGGCAAAGAAGTTGCACGCGCTGCTTGGCGAAGCGGTCGATTTTGTGGTCGGTGAAGAAATCGCTGACCTTCTGCCGGCCGCGCGCACCGAGCGGATAGAAGGCGTCGCCCTCCCGCCAATGGCGCAACACCAGGGGAAACCTCAGCTTCTCCGCTGGAATGTATAGGGTGTGGTTGTCGGTGCCAAAACGGGAACCCGGGCCCCACGTCGCGCACTCCACCCGGAAGCGGCACCGCAAGGCGTCCAGGTCCTGGAAAACCTCTTCGTTGTCAACCTCTTCCCGATGGGGCTGGATGAGATACTCGTCACGGTTGACCACCAAGGTGTGCGTGGGCGAAAAGTACTGCCGCCCCGACTGGGAATTGCGCCCCAACTGCTCGACGATGGCATACGGAAATCCGAAATCTTTCAATATCTCATACAGGAGAAGTTCCCTGTCAGGGTCGCTTTCCAGCAAGTTTTTCTTCAATACATATCCATCTTTTGTGCAAGAAAGACATTGTTTCTTGCAGTTTTCAATATGTTTTTGGTAAAAATGATATTGTTTTTGGAAGATGGTTCGGTTTTTGGCAAACGTGTCCAGCAGGGCCGGATTGATCTGTTCCAGTTCGGGGATGACTTTATGGCGGACGCGGTTGCGGGGGATAGTGACGTCGGCGTTGGTGCAGTCCACAGCGTATGCCAGCTGATGAGCGGCGGCATAGTCGCGGATTTCGCGGGCGGTGAAGGCGAGCATCGGGCGGATGATGCGACCGTTGCGCGCCGGGATGGCCGTGAGCCCCTTCAGCCCCGTGCCGCGGCAGAGGTTCAGCAGCACCGTCTCGGCCGCGTCGTTGGCGTGGTGCGCCGTGACGATGTAGTCAAAATCCTCCCCTATTTTCGCAAACCAGTCGTAGCGCAGCTGGCGGGCCATCATCTCCACCGAGAGGCCGGAACCCTGCTGCAGGGCCAGCGTGTCAAACTCCTCGATGAAGAGAGGCACATCCCATTGTTGGGCCAAGGCGCGCACCAGCTCCATATCGCGGTCGGAGTCGGCGCCGCGCAGGTGGAAGTTGCAGTGGGCGATGGCAAAGTCGAGCCCCGCCTCGCGGAACAGGAGGGCCATCACGCAGGAGTCGGCGCCCCCGCTCACAGCGAGCAGATAGCGATACTGGCCGGACGTGCCCACCAGCCGCTCCATTTCCCTGCCAAACCGCTGCATCATAAGGCAAAATCGGTTTTGCGTCCCACTTTGAAATAGCGCTTGATTTCCATCTGCATATACTCGAAGCCTCCGAAAGGAATGGCTTTGGGCTCCTCGCCCTTTTTCATCATCACCATACCGGCAGAGATGTCCTGCACGTAGGGGTTGATATCGGCGGTAATGACCGGCTCCATCCGGTAGGTGCGGATGTCCACCTGGTCGTAATTGTTATAGACCTCCTCGTAGAGGATGTTGTTCTCCTCGCAGTAAGCCTGCAGTTGGGGAATGCAGTCGTCCCACGGTTCGGGTTTTTCAAAGGTGTTGTAGAAGAAGACCACCGCGCTGTAGTCGGGGATGGAATCGATGATTTCGGTGTATTCGAAGCGCCCCTCCTCGTTGACGATGAAACGGTCGGCGAAACTGAGGGTACGGTGGTATTTTTCCGGGTTGGCAATGAACTCCTGCTTGGTGACGCCACTCAGCGAGCGAGTCCACTCATACTCCTTGAAAGTCACAAAGGAGCCGTCGGCCTGGCGGTAGGTGATCCACTTCTCCGTCTCGAGGAGGTCTTTGTGCTGGTTGGTGATCTCCAAGGCGACGGGCAGCACGTCAAGGATGCGCTGCGTGCCGTAGCCGGAGGTGACGGCCAGGTACATCCACTCGCGCGTCTGCGACTGGAGGAGCCACAGCTCGCGCCCCTCGGGCAGGCGCTCCAGACAGCGCACGCCCCACTCCTGGGGCAAGTCGATGGCCGCCGTGACCGGATGCCCAGCGTAAATTTCGGCTTTCCGGAGAAAGGATTCGCAGAACTCCTCCGTCAAAGGATAGAGCGTGGTCTTGTCCAACACATTCACGGCCAAGGTGTCCTGAATGATGGTGATGGGATAGTCGTAAACCACATCCTCCTTCTCTTCGGTTTTCTTTTTCTTACAAGAAACCACGAGAAGGCAAAGTGCTGTCAACAACAGGCAAATACGCTTTCCATTCATAGGTCAAAAGGTTTTTTTTATCAGCGGCAAAAGTACAAAAAAAAGTGTATTTTTGCCGCCGGAATTCGTGGACAGATTTGTAATGATTGCAACCACAGAAAAAAATGCTAAACCCATTTCCAGTCTCTCCCTCGTCTTCCGTGCAATTTATTTATTATCAACAACTTAAAAACGTTAGTTATGAGCTATCTATTCACATCTGAATCAGTATCTGAAGGACACCCTGACAAACTGTGTGATCAAATTTCAGACGCTTTGCTGGACGCTTTCCTCGCGAAAGACCCAGAATCCAAAGTGGCTTGCGAAACATTGGTGACCACCGGACTGGTGGTCTGCTCCGGAGAGGTCAACACCAGCGCATACGTGGACGTGGATGCCATCGTGCGTGGCGTCATCGAGAAGGTGGGCTACACCAAGAGCGAGTACCAATTCGACAGCAAGTCGTGCGGTATTATCTCCACCATTCACGGCCAATCGGGCGACATCAACCAGGGCGTGGTGCGCAAGGAACAGAAGGACCAGGGCGCGGGCGACCAAGGGATGATGTTCGGCTATGCCTGCGACGAGATGGACAACTATATGCCGCTCACCATCGAGCTGGCCCATCGCCTGGTGCAGGAACTCGCCGCCATCCGCAAGGAGGGCAAGAAGATGAAGTATCTCCGCCCCGACTCCAAATCGCAGGTCACCGTACAGTACTCCGACGACAACATCCCCGAGAAAATCGACACCATCGTGGTCTCCACCCAGCACGATGAATTCGACAAAGAGGCGAAAATGCAGGCCGTCATCAAAAAGGACATCCAGGAAATCCTGATACCCAGGGTTATCCGCAGCTGCCCGAAAAACATCCAGAAGCTGTTCAAGGATTTCGACTATGACAACAAGCTCTACGTCAACCCGACGGGCAAGTTCGTCATCGGCGGACCGCACGGCGACACGGGCCTCACGGGCCGCAAGATCATCGTAGATACCTACGGTGGACACGGTGCGCACGGTGGCGGCGCCTTCTCCGGCAAGGATCCCTCCAAGGTGGACCGTTCTGCCGCCTACGCCGCCCGCCATATCGCCAAGAATATGGTGGCTGCCGGCCTCTGCCGCCAAGTGCTGGTGCAGGTGGCCTACGCCATTGGCAAGGCACAACCCGTGGGCCTCTATGTCAACACCTACGGCACCGCCAACGTCGATATGCACGACGGCAAGATTGCGGAGAAAATCCAGAAGATTTTCGATATGACACCATACGGCATCATCAAGCGGTTCAACCTCAAAAGACCCATCTACCAACCCACGGCCACGTATGGTCATTTTGGCCGCGAACTCCCCGACGCAAAGGTGGAAGGAATCAAGGTCTCCTTCTTCCCGTGGGAGAAGTTGGACTATGTGGAGAAAATCAAAAAAGCTTTCAACCTTTAATATAATATAGTATGAAGATAGCGCACGTTTTTCCCGGCCAGGGCGCACAGTTTTCTGGTATGGGTAAAGATTTGCACGACCAGTATCCGCTTGCGCAACAGTTGTTTGCGCAGGCGGATGCCATTTTGGGATTCCCTCTGTCGGAGATTATGTTCACCGGCAGTGAGGAGGAGCTGAAACAGACCCGCGTCACCCAGCCGGCGGTGTTTCTGCACGCCTACGTGGCGCACCGCTGCCTGGCCGGCGAGCAGCCGGATATGGTGGCGGGCCACTCTTTAGGCGAGCTCACCGCCCTGGTGGTCAACGGGTGTCTCTCCTTCGAGGAGGGGCTGACCTTGGTGTCGAAACGCGCCCACGCGATGCAGCGCGCTTGCGAGCGACAGGCGTCCGGGATGGTGGCAGTGCTGAAGTTCGACGACAAGGTCACCGAAGAGGTTTGCGCCTCCGTCACCGACGACGTGGTGGTGCCCGCCAACTACAACAGTCCGCAGCAGCTGGTCATCTCCGGCAGCCTTACGGGGCTGGAGAAGGCGCAGGAAAGGCTGCGCGAGGCCGGTGCCAAGCGGCTGCTGCCGCTCAACGTGGGAGGGGCGTTCCACTCGCCGCTGATGCTGCCCGCCCAGGAGGAACTGGCCGAGGCCATCCGCCAGTGCCACTTCCGGCAACCCTCCTGCCCCGTCTATCAGAACGCCACCGCCACGGCCTCCTCTGACCCGGAAACCATCCAGCAGAACCTGCTCGTGCAGCTCACCAACCCCGTGCGCTGGACCCAGTCGGTACGCCAGATGATTGCCGACGGCGCCGGAAAGTTCGTCGAGTTCGGTCCCGGCAGCGCCCTGCAAGGCCTCGTCCGCCGCATCGACAGTGACGTGGAGGTGACGGGGTGCAACACCAACGATTAACCAACGTTTACGGATATTTTTTCTCAAACTCTTTTATTATCAAGCAGAAAAAATATCAACGTCATTTTGTTAATAATATATGTTAAAAGGTAAGGATTTTATAGGCGTCAATTTCATATTTTAGCAACCTCTTTCAATAGATTGATTAAAAGGTGCAACTTTTTTGTTATTAGCGTTTTACGAAAAAATCGGGATGAGAAGTTGCGGAAAATTGTCTATCTTTGAAAGAGACCGAAAAAAATGTGATCGAATACAATCATTGACCTGTCTATGAATAAAGAGTTATCCCTTTTTGAGTTCACCGAGAACAACGATTCTTCCATTGACCAAGCGGTCTCACAAAACGAACAAAGTTCGAGTCTGCTGCAGTCGCGCGCCCAAGCCATTCAGGACCTTTCCGGCAAGATAGAGCCGGAGGCGGAAGGCGAGTTGACGGTAGCCGAAACGGAGAAGGACACTCCATTGAAGACATACACCAAGCAGGAGATATTCCAGGACGTGGTCGATTATTTCGGCGGCGACGAGCTGGCGGCGGGCGTGTGGATTGACAAGTACGCGCTGAAGAACCGCCACGGGCAGCTTACGGAGCGCACCCCTGAGGATATGCACCGCCGTATGGCGCGCGAGTTCGCCCGCATCGAGAAAAAGTACATCCACCCGATGAGCGAGGAGCAGATTTTCCAGCTCTTCGACCATTTCAAATACATCATTCCCCAAGGCAGCCCTATGGCCGGCATCGGCAACCACGACCAGATCGTGTCGCTGTCGAACTGCTTCGTCATCGGCAATGACGGCGGGGCCGACTCGTACGGCGGCATTATGAAGCTGGACGAGGAGCAGGTGCAACTGATGAAACGGCGCGGCGGCGTGGGCCACGACCTGTCCGACATCCGTCCGACAGGCAGCCACGTGCAGAACTGCGCCCTCACCTCCACCGGCGTTGTGCCCTTTATGGAGCGCTACTCCAACTCCACCCGCGAGGTGGCGCAGGATGGCCGCCGCGGCGCCCTGATGCTCACCATCTCCATCAAACATCCCGACTCCGAGAAGTTCATCGATGCCAAGATGACCGACGGGAAAATCACCGGCGCCAATGTCTCCGTCAAACTCGACGACGACTTTATGAGATGCGCCCAGAACGAAACCAATTATACCCAACAATATCCCATCGACTCTGACCACCCGCAGTACAAACAGGAGGTGGACGCCTCCAAGCTGTGGAAGAAAATCATCCACAACGCCTGGAAGTCCGCCGAACCCGGCGTGCTGTTCTGGGACACCATCCGCCGCGAATCGGTGCCCGACTGTTACGAGAACGAGGGTTTCCGCACTGTTTCAACCAATCCCTGTGGTGAGATTCCGCTCTGTCCCTACGACAGCTGCCGTCTCATTGCCATTAACCTGTACAGCTATGTAGAAAATCCATTCACGGACAAGGCATACTTCAATATGCCCCTTTTCAGGGAGCATATTCAGTATGCCCAACGCCTGATGGATGACATCATCGATTTGGAACTCGAGAAGATTGACCAGATTCTCGCCAAAATCGAAAGCGACCCTGAAAGCGAAAGCGTGAAACGCGTTGAGAAGGAGCTTTGGCTCAAGATCCGCAAACAATCCACCAAGGGCCGCCGCACCGGCCTCGGCATCACCGCCGAGGGCGATATGCTCGCCGCCCTCAACATCCGGTACGGCTCCGAGGAGGGCAACGCCTTCTCCACCGAAGTGCACAAACAACTCGCCCTCGCCGCCTACCGCTCCTCTGTCACGATGGCCAAGGAACGCGGCGCCTTCCCCATCTACAGTTGCATCAAGGAGGGCCACAACCCCTTCATCAACCGCCTCCGCGAGGCAGACCCCAAACTCTACGAGGATATGATCCGCTACGGACGCCGTAACATCGCCCTCCTCACCATCGCCCCTACCGGCAGCGTCAGCATCTGCACCCAAACCACCTCCGGCCTCGAACCCGCCTTCAACGTGGTCTATAAACGCCGCCGCAAAGTCAACCCCAACGATATGAACATCAAGAAGAATGTGATTAAAGATGTGGTTGGCGACAGCTTTGAGGAGTACTTGGTGTTCCACCATAAATTCATCGTCTGGGCCGAAGCCAACGGCTATACCTACGAGCAGATGTCCACGATGAATGAAAAGGAGATCCAACAACTCGTCGAGAAATCACCCTACTACAAGGCTACGGCCGCCGACACCGACTACCTCAAGAAAGTCGAGCTCCAAGGTTCCGTGCAGAAGTGGGTGGACCACTCCATCTCCGTGACCGTCAACTTGCCCAACGATGTCTCCGAGCAAACCGTGGCCGACCTCTACCTCAAGGCCTGGCAAGTGGGCTGCAAGGGAATGACCGTCTATCGCGAGGGCTCCCGCAACGGCGTGCTTGAATCCCTCAACCAGGGCAAAGAGCAGAAAAAAGAGGCTGCCCCCGCCCCGAAGAACTTCAAACGCCCCAAAGAGTTGCAGGCCGACGTCATCCACTTCAAGAACAACAGCGAAGACTGGGTGGCCTATATCGGACTCTACAACGGCAAACCTTACGAGATCTTCACCGGCAAGACCGGCGACGAGAGTTTCCTGCTCCCCAAATGGGTGGAACACGGCATCATCATCAAGAACCGCCACGAAGATGGCACCAAGTCGTACGACTTCAAGTACTACGACAAGGCCGGCTACGAGGTGCGCCTCTGCGGCCTCGACCGCTGCTTCGACCAGGAGTTCTGGAACTATGCCAAGATGACCTCCGCGCTCCTGCGCAACGGCATCCCCGTGCAACAAATCGTCAACATCATCTCCAGCCTCAACTTCCGGCAGGACAGCATCAACTCCTGGCGCAACGGCGTGAGCCGCGCCCTCAAGAAATTCATCCAGGACGGCACCAAGCAGAAAAACCAGGAGTGCCCCAACTGCCACGAAACCGGCACGATGGAATTCAAGGAGGGCTGCCTGGTGTGCACCAAGTGCGGCTACTCCAAATGCGGTAACTAAAACCTTTCCCTATGGCTGAGCAGAGCAATATCATCAACGTCTTCGTACCCTGTCAGATGGACCTGTTCCAGCCCAACACGGCCTATAGTGTTATGACCGTGATGGAACGTATTGGCATTCATTGCCAATACTCCGACATCCCCACCTGCTGCGGACGACGCTTCCATATGGAAGGGGAATTAGAGTGCGCCAAGGCCCTCGCCGGAGAAATGCTCGACCTCTTTGCCCGCAACAAGTTCCCCTTTATTGTGCCCGACTGCTCCTGCGCCGGCTATATGAAGAAGTACTATCGGCAACTGCTCGAAAATTCGTTCGCTCCCCCAGACCTGCGCGCGTTTGTGCAACACGTTTATGAGATGTGCGACTATATCGTCAACGTCCTGCATATCGAGCAACTCAACAACTTCTTTCCCCACAGGGTCTTTTATTTCAAGTCGTGCGCTGCCCGCAACCTGTATCCCGACAACGATGCCCCTGAAACCCTGCTGCGCAACACCAAAGGACTCGACCTGCTGCTGGACGACGAACTGCAGGGCTGTTGCGGCGGCAACGGCCGTTTCGCCCTTGCCAACCCCGCCGCCTCCGAATCGATGATTGGCGAAATTGTCCAAAAAATCTACAACCGAGGGGCAGAATACGTCACCTCCACCGACATCCACTGCCTCCAGATGATCGACGCCTACAAAGAGGCACACGAGGTGGGCATCAAAGTGATGCACATCGCCGACATTCTCAAAGGCGAATAACCCCGATGAAAAAGACTCTACTGATATTTCTCATCTTGTTCGTAGCGTTTTCCGGCTATCCTGAAAACATCGACTCCTTGTTCAACCATTTTGTTTACTGCAAACAATCACAACGCAACAACAACGCCGAAGAGCTGGTATATCTTTTCAACAAGAACGAGTGTTACGACTACCCTATCACCTACAAGCACCTCGGCAATCAGAGAATGCTGGAGATGCTGGCCTATTTGGGTATGGCCAACTATGAATACGGCCAGGCCAACTTCCTCCACGCCGTGCACTGCGCTGAAAAGGCCCTGTTGATTGTGCCGGAAGATTCCCTTTTGTGGCGTTCCAGCTGCTATGAAATCTTGAATGTGGCTCTGCAGAGAATGGGTGATTACAGCAAAGCCCTCCAATACGCGAAACTGGACTACGAAACAGGTATCAAGCTGGCCAATGAAGATATCCAGAGTTCCGCTCTCAACTCCCTGGCTGCCATCCTGCTGGCCACCAACCATCCCGAAGAGGCTCTGGGCTATATACAGCAGGCCGTGGACATTGAACGGGGCAATACCGAAGACCAGGGCAAGAAACTGGCCATCCGCTTAGGCATCCAGTGCGAGGTGTTGGCGATGCTCAAACGGCCCAATGAGGCCTTGGCCTGTATCAACGAGGCTTTGGCCCTCGACAGCGCCGCCCAACGAAATGACAAGGTCGCCATCCGCAAATCGCAAAAAGCCGACGTCTTGCTCTCTATGCAGCAATGGGAGGAATGCCGCAAGATATGCCTCGAATCGCTCGAGACTTCCCGTCAAAATGGCAATACTGTGGAGGAAATCATCACCTTGAAACAATTGGGTGCCTGCGAAATCGGACTGAAGCACTATGACAATGCCGAAAAATATCTGATGGAAGGCGAAAGATTATGCAAGGAAACCGCTTTCACCCCACAATTGTGGCGCATCCAACAACAGCTCTTCAAGTTGTACAAAGAGACCGGACGCTGGGACAAAGCCGTGCAGTATCTGGAACAAAGTTCCAATACCAAAGACTCACTCAACAACGAGCGTTTCCAGCAGATGATGAGCGACTACAGAGTGGTGTACGAAACGCAGGCTAAAGACGCACAGCTTGCCGCACAGCAGAAGACAATGCGCGTGCGCCAGATCTGGATCATCATCTTCTCTATATCGCTGGCCCTGCTCACCGTATCGCTCATTTTGGTCTTCTGGCTCGCCCGCATCCGCAAGAAAAACAACATCCGACTCGAGGAGGTCAACAAGACCCGCAACCAGATATTCTCCATCGTGTCGCACGACCTGAAAAACCCCGTCAATGCGCAAAAACAGATGCTGGACTACATGTGCCAACACTTCGACCAAATCAGCGAGCCTGACAAGAAGGAGCAAATCAACGCGCTAAAACAGTCCAGCGACTCGCTGAGCAAACTGCTCGTCAACTTGCTCGAATGGGCCTCCTTAGAGAGCGGAAGATTGAATTATAAACCTATCCGCATTGATCTGAACGCACTCATCAACACCAGCGTCCGGCAGGTGCAGACCTATGCCGACAGTAAAGGCATCAACCTCTTGAAAAATCTCCAACCGAACCTCTTTGTGTGGTCCGACATCAAATTTATGGAGATTATACTGCGCAACCTGCTGCATAACGCCATCAAATTCTCGTATGAAGGAGGCAATGTGGAAATCAACGCCGCCAAAGGCAACAAAAAAGTGACTCTGACCATTGTGGACCACGGAGTGGGAATGCGGCCCGAGGACAAAATGAAGATTTTCAAAAAAGAACTCATCACTACCCGGGGAACCTCGGAAGAAACCGGCACCGGAATTGGCCTGATGATATGCAAATCTCTCATCGAAAAGAGCGACTGCGAGTTGTCCTTCACCAGCGAACTGGGGAAGGGGACCACCTTCACCATCCTGCTGCCACAATCCGAATAAACCTGCCTGTAATAACTGAAATGTCCTGATATGTCCACCATCAAAATCCTCATAGTCGAAGATCACGTCCTCACGCGAATGGGTACCAAAGCCGCCCTGAACAGCAGCAGCAAAAACTGCCAAATCGTGGCGGAGGCCGGCTCCGTGAAGGAGGCCAAAGATTTTTTGAAGAGTCTGCCCAACATTGACCTTATTCTGCTGGATCTCATCCTGCCCGACGGGAATGGCATTGAGGTGGTGCAGTTCCTGCGGTCGCGCAATATGGACAACAAGGTGCTCATCATTTCGGCCGACACCGACAAGAACAACATATTGCAGCTGATACAGTTAGGTATCAACGGGTTCATCAGCAAGTTCGCCGACATCTCCACCCTGGAGTACGCTATCGAGTCTATCATCAACGGCAATGATTATTACGGGAAGGACATCTCCGAAATCATCCACGCGGTCACCATCGCCAAATCACCGGAAGAGGACCTTTTCACAACCCGTGAGCTGGAAATCATACGCCTTTGTGCCCAAGGACTCTCCGTCAAGATGATTGCTGACGAACTCAACATCAGCGCCCGCACGGTGGAAAACCACAAAAACAACATTTTCAAAAAAATGGGATTCAACAGCACGGGCGAGCTCATCTATTTCGCCTTCGAAAAGGGCATCGTGCAAAATATATAGCTGTTGGCTGTTTGCCATTAGCCATTAGCCATTAGCTATTAGCTATTTGCCATTAGCTACTAGCTCTTGAGCTATGGAGTCTAACGTCTCCCGTCTTAAGTCTTAAGTCTCCAGTCTAACGTCTTAAATCGTAAGTCAAAATTTAAGTAATTTTACTTGTTGCTTCTTTGTATATATTTTTCATATCTTTGCAGGGTAATTTAATACATTGAATAATTATAAAATTTTTATACTATGAAAAAGATTTACATTCTTTTGATTTTCAGTGCAATATCAGTAACTTTATTTGGTCAGTCCGACATAGTGACAGCAGGCGGCACGGCCACGGGCGCCGGAGGCTCAGCTACTTACACGGTAGGACAGATCGCGGTGCAGCGCGCCACCGACGGCTCCAAGTACATCATCGAAGGTGTGCAACAGCCCTACGAGATCCAGGGCGTTGGGGTGAACAACTACCCCGGCATCAACCTGCAGGCGGTGGTCTATCCGAACCCCACACAGCACTACGTGCAGTTGCGCGTCACCAACTATGAGATTCCCGGCTACGGTCTCACCGCCCAGCTCTTTGACGCGAACGGCAAGTTCCTGGAGGAGTATATCGTGACGAGCCCCGAGACGAAGATGGACCTCGAGAAATACCCGACGGCCTCCTATCAGCTGCGTATCCTCAACAAGGATATGTTGCTGAAGACCTTCAAGATCGTCAAACACGCGATGTAATAACGATGGTTTATGAAGGGGATTCCGTGCTTCAGCGCGGAATGGTGTATTGGAAAATATAATGTTTAATAAAAATATACTATTATGAAAAAAATCTTTACCCTTTTGTTTGTGATGATGCTCACAGTGGCGTCGCTGTTTGCGCAGGCGCCGCAGAAGATGAGCTATCAGGCGGTGGTGCGCAACAGCAACAACGCCTTGGTGACGGAGCAGAACGTCTCCGTCCGTTTGTCCATTTTGCAGGGCAGCGCCACGGGTGCGGCGGTCTATACAGAGACGCACACGGCAACAACAAACGTGAACGGCTTGCTCACGGTTGAGGTGGGAGGCGGTAACTCCAGCCAAAACTTCAGCCAGATTCCTTGGGGCAATGGTCCGTTCTATCTGAAGTCTGAAATTGACCCCAATGGCGGGGTGAACTACAGTATCGAGAGCGTGCAGCAGTTGCTGAGCGTTCCGTACGCATTGTATGCAGGCAGCGCAGGCAATGTGCCGGCTTTTGCCATCACGCCCACCGACACGGGCTACGTGCTGGTGTTAACGCTGCCGAATGGCACAACTCAGAGCTATGTACTTCGTCACGGCCAGGATGGCGCACAAGGCCCCGCGGGTCCTGCTGGCCCTGCTGGTCCTCAAGGTCCTGCCGGTCCTGCTGGTCCTGCCGGCCAGAACGGCACGAACGGCTTCTCGCCCATCATAGTGACAACTCCCACAGCCACTGGCACTCAAGTTACCATCACGGACGCCAACGGCACGAACACCTTCAATGTGCTGAACGGCCAGGACGGCCAAAACGGCACGAACGGCCAGGACGGTCGCGGCATTCTGACCATCACCGGCCCGGTAACTTCCGGTTTGAACGACACTTATACTATCAACTTCACGGATGGTACCACCACCACTTTTGTGGTGCACAACGGTGCAGCGGGTGCTACTGGCCCTGTTGGTCCTGCCGGTCCCACAGGTCCTACGGGTCCTGCCGGCGCAGCGGGTGCTACTGGCCCTGCTGGTCCTGCCGGTCCTGCCGGTGCTGCCGGCCCTGCTGGTGCTGACGGTCGTGGCATCCAGAACATTTCCGGTCCGGTTTCCAACGGACTGGTGGACACTTACACCATCACCTATACGGATGGCACCATCACCACTTTCACGGTGACCAACGGCGCAGCAGGCACCAATGGCACGAACGGTACCAACGGTACTGACGGTCAGGATGGTTTCTCCCCTGTCGTGACAACGCTCACTGCCGGTGACAGCACGGTGGTGACTATCACCGACGCCAACGGTCCCCACTCCTTCGTCCTGCACAATGGCCAGCCTGGTCCGCAAGGCCCTCAGGGTTTACAAGGCCCGCAAGGTAATCCCGGTGCTAATGGTACCAACGGCTCTAATGGTCAAGATGGTCGCGGCATCGTGAACATCACCGGCCCGGTGAGTGCTGGCAATGTGGATACCTACACCATCAACTATACTGATGGTACCAATAGCACCTTCACGGTGACCAATGGCGTTGACGGCACAGCTGCCGCCGCCGGCAACGGCATCCAGAATATCACGGGTCCTGTGAGCAGCGGGTTGACGGACACTTATACCATCCACTTCACCGACGGAACCTCCACCACCTTTGTGGTGACCAACGGCGCACCCGGCACGAATGGCACTAACGGTACCGACGGTCAGGACGGCCGTGGTATCCAGAACATTACAGGTCCGGTGAGCAGCGGTCTAAACGACACCTATACTATTAACTATACCGACGGCACCTCTACCACCTTTGTGGTGACCAACGGCGCACCTGGCACGAACGGAACCAATGGTACCAACGGCACGAACGGTCAGGATGGTCAGGACGGCCGTGGCATCCAGAACATCACGGGTCCGGTGAGCAGCGGTCTGAACGACACCTATACTATTAACTATACCGACGGCACTACCAGCACCTTCACGGTGACCAACGGTGCCGCGGGTCCTATTGGTCCTACCGGCTTAACCGGTGCCACGGGCAATGGCATCCAGTCCATCACCAAGACTGGCACCGCCGGCAATGTGGACACCTACACCATCACTTATACCGACGGCAACACCTTCTCTTACGATGTGACCAATGGTGTCAACGGTGCAGACGGTGTTTCCCCGACGGTGACGGCTACCGCTGCCGGCTCCAACATCATCATCACGGTGGTGGACGGTTCGGGCACTCACAACTATCCTATCCCCACCACCAGCGGTGAGGTAACCCAAGTGCCCGCCGACTGGAACGCCACGAGCGGTGTGAGCCAAATCCTCAACAAACCTACGGTGGTGAGCGCCTTCACCAACGATGCCGGTTATATCACGGCGGCAGACGTGCCCGCCCAGGTGAACGCCGACTGGAACGCCACCACCGGCAAAGCTGAGATTCTCAACAAGCCGACCCTCGCTCCCGTGGCCACTTCTGGCCAATACAGCGACTTGACCGGCACGCCGACGATACCTGCCGAGCAGGTGAACGCCGACTGGAACGCCACCTCTGGCAAGGCCGAGATTCTCAACAAGCCGACCATCCCGACGGTGAACGACGCCACGCTGACCATCAAGCAGGACGGCACCGTAAAGGGTACTTTCACGGCCAACCAAGGCACCAACCAAACTATTGAAATAACCTCTCCCGCCCCCGAATACCAGATTCTGAGCATGAGTCACGACACCATCTTCTTGACCAATGGCGGTTTTGTGAAGATTACTTGGGATAGCATCTCTGGAAAACCTGATTTCGCACCTGTTGCCCTTGGCGGTAACTACAGCGACTTGACCGGCACCCCGACCATTCCCAGCAAGACGAGCGATCTGACAAACGACGATGGCTTTATAACGCTCTCCGATATCCCTGCACAGGTGCAGGCCGACTGGGAGGAGACCGACAACTCTTCTGCCTCATATATCCAGCACAAGCCGACGATTCCCACCGTGCCTACCAGTTTAAGTGACCTGAGCAATGACCCTGGTTTCATCACCGCATCTGATGTGGTACCCCAGGTGCAGGCCGACTGGGAGGAGGCCGATGCCACTTCCAAGGCGTACATCCAGCACAAACCCGATATGAGTCAATACCTCACCACTGCCAGTATGAACAACTATGTAACCAAGACAGAAGACGAAACTGTTGGCGGTGACAAGACTTTTACAGGTGATGTGACTTTGGATGGCGACAACGTGGTTTCTGCCACAGGTAGTTTGGAAGTGCCCTCCGTACTCGACAATGTTGGAACCGACGGAACCCTTAACCTCTCCACCTCCACCGGTACTGGCGACTGCGAGCAAGCGGTGAATTTCTGCGACTTGCAAAATGTGTATAACAGCATCCTCGCCAAGTTCAATGAACTCAATGACCAGATTGACGAACTTTTGGACAGCATCAACGACCTCAACAAGCAACTCACCATCCCGAAGGACGGCGAGGCTTGCCCGAACAACCCGACAGTGACGGATATTGAAGGCAACACCTATTCCACAGTACGTATCGGTAACCAATGCTGGATGAGAGAGAACTTGAGAACCAAAACTTTACCGAATGGAACAACACTAACTACCACTTCTTCATCCACTGCTCCATTCTACGCAAACCCTGATGGTGACGCAGCAGCAGTTCCTGTCAAAGGATATGTATATAATTACATGGCAGCTTCCGCTGGTTTATCTTCATCTTCATACGTAACGACCAAAATTCAAGGTATTTGTCCTGTTGGTTGGCGTTTGCCAATGTATGAAGATTGGACAGAATTGAAAAATTATTTGGGCACTAAACAAGAATACGGATGTGGTGGTAGTAATACTAAAATAGCAAAAGCTATGAGTTCACCATTGTATTGGATTGAAAATAGTACAGAATGTGCTGCTGGTTATCAAATGGAATCCAACAACAGTACGGGTTTTTCATTAGTTCCAAATGCTTCGAATGGTTCTACTTCAAATTTGGCAAGGCTCTGGAGTTCCAATGGTTATGTGTGGATGTACAATAGTCATACAACACTCAGTAATACAAATTCTTGGAATACTGCCACCGTCACCTTTGGTGTCCGTTGTTTGCGTGACAATTCCAACGGCGAACCTAACACGGTGAATGCTCCCACGGTGGAGACTATTGACAGTGTAAAGAATGTAACCCAAAACGATGCTTGGATCTTGGGTGGTAAGATTACCGACAACGGCGGTATGCCTATCACGCTATACGGTTTTGTGGTGGGCACTTCCACATCTGTAACCTATGGTACGGCTGTTGCAAAGACTTCCTGGACAGGAAATCCTTCGTTGCCCAAGACAATGTCGGGTGCTACTATCCACGGTCTCAACACCAACACCCAATACTATTATCGTGCTTTCGCAGTCAATAATATTGACACGGCCTATGGCGAGGCCAAGGCCTTCCACACGGTGGAGGACGGTCAACCTTGTCCGGGTTTGGCCACCGTTACCGACATTGACGGCAACACCTACAATACCGTGATGATTGGCAGCCAGTGCTGGCTCAAAGAGAACATGAAGACCACCCGGACGGCCAACAATATGCCGCTGGTATCCAGCACCATAGCCACTACCGAAAAACCCTACTACACTACTCCCACCACCAATCCCAGTATCGCCGGTTTGGCCTACAACTGGGCTGCTGCTATGGGGTATGCCGGTGCTTCTGCCGTAAGCTCCAACCCGAGTGGTGTGATGGGTATCTGTCCTGCAGGCTGGCACGTGCCCAGCAATGCTGAATTCGAAGATCTCGTCAATTATGTGAATAGCCATTCTGAATACCAATGCAATGGAACAAACGGATACATCGCAAAGGCCTTGGCCTCCACTACGGGATGGGGAACTTCTTCTACTACTTGTGGTGTAGGTAACACCCCAGCCAACAACAATGCCACGGGCTTCTCTTTGGTGAGAAATGCCGGTATTTATGCAGAGTTGTGGTCAACCAGCAAAAACGACTGGTATATGTCTAGCAGTGATAATACTTTTACATATTCAAGTGAAGACGAAAGTGAATATTTCGGTGTCCGCTGTCTGAAGAATGCCACTACTACGGCCTCCTTCCCGAAGTTGCCCAAAGTGGTGATTGACAATGTGGGTAATTCCACCGAGACCAGTTACTTAAAGTCTGTGACCGCTCACGTGGTTAATCAGGGCAGCTCTGCTGTCACCGGAAGATACATTATATGCACCCCTGACAGTGTGGTTTACAATCCTCTTGAGATTTTAGTGTATTTGCTCAGCGGTCAGGTGTTCACGGATAATGTGGCCACAAACTGTGTCACAAAGTCCGCATTGGAAGCCAATAAAACCTATTACATTCGCGCTTATGCCGCGAACAGCGAAGGTTGGTCTTTCAGCGATGCAGTGGCCTTTACCACTCCTGCCGAAGGTTTGAAGTGCCCTGGCACCCCCACGGTGTCCGACCAAAACAGCAACAGCTATCCTACAGTGCAGATTGGCACACAATGTTGGATGGCCCAGAACTTGCGCAGCACCACATACCCGGGCGGCGGTGCCATTTCTTATTACAATCCGACCTCCTATAGCAACAACTATGGACGCCTCTACAACGTGGCCTCCACCACCCGCAATATGACTTCCACAGGCAGTCTGCAGGGCGTGTGCCCCACGGGTTGGCACGTACCCACCTCGGCAGAATTCAATGTTCTCCATAATTACTTAAAGAGTCAGACTGCTTATAAGTGTGGCAGCGGATCCTCCGCCATTGCCAAGTCTTTGGCCTCTACTTCCGGCTGGACTGCAAGTTCCACAACTTGTCAAGTGGGCAACGATCAAGCCGGCAATAACGCTTCTGGCTTCAATGCTTGGCCGGCAGGTTTCCATGATGGCTCTTCTGCTGATTTCCAAGGTGAATTGGTTGCTTTCCAAACCACGACTGACACGCGTTATATCATAAGATATGACAGAGACTATATGACCAGTTGGGCTCCATCAGCTTCGTATTATTATTCTGTGCGTTGTCTTAAGGGTGCCACGCCGCCTTCTGTGGGTACAGGAACTGTCAGTGCCAAGGGTTACAACAGCGCCACTGTGGAGGGTAACCTCTACACCGACGGTATCAATGCCACTTTCGATGCCTCTTCCGTGACGCAAATGGGTATTTGTTATGCTCCTGCCTCCACGACCACTTCACCTACCATTTCCAACAGCAAGAAAACGGTGACGGTGGCAGAGGGTAACTTTACCGCTACCCTTACCGGTCTTACTAAGGGTACCACTTATTGGTATCGTGCTTATGCGACCAATGCCAATGGTACTCAGTATGGCGAGGCAAAGAGTTTTACCACCAGCAAACCGGCAACAGTGTCTATAGTAAAATCGTACAATAACAAGACGAACACCTCTATTACACTTTACGCCAATGTGGGTGCACCCAGCAGCGACGTGACCATCAGCAACAGAGTGCTCCTTATTGAGGAACAGAACAGTTCCGGTTCCTGGATTTACTTAACGAGTGGCACGGTGTCTGGTTCTGGTACGGGACAATACTCCTACAATTTCACCGGACTGACCGCCGGCACCAAGTATCGTGTATATGCACGCGTGAATCAAACTTTACCGGGTTACAGCGGTACTTACTATGCTTATTCCTACGATTCCGACAACCAAGGCCTCGAAAATGGTTACTACTACTTCCAGTTGGGCACCAAAGCGAGTGTCTCTACAACAGGTGTAACATACCAAGGTGACAACAAGACCAGTATGTATTTCAATTTGACAGGTAACCTCAGCAATGCCGGCACACCCGTCATCACAGAAAAAGGATTTGTGTATAGTTCAACCGTGAGTAATCCCAAGTTGAACACATCTTCTTGTTATAAGGTAACGGTGAGTGGTACTTCAACGGGATCGTTTTCCTATTCACTTTTAAGAAGCTCTATTAACACAAAGTATTATGTGAAAGCATACGCCATCAACGCTTTGGACACGGTGTACGGAAGTGTTACCACCTTTACCACCCACGACTATCCTAATGTGTCTTTGAGTTATAATTATTCCAACGCCTATTATTATAATTCAGAGGTGACCGATACAACGATGAGAATGAAAGGCGAATTCCAAACTGTAAGTTCCTCTGCTACATCCGGTGGATGTGAAGCATGTTATTCTCAAGGTTTTGTCTTTTCCACCTCCCCGATGTCTATAACTGATGCCAATACCACCTCAGCAGGTATCAACAGCAGTCATGCACCTACTACCTTCGGTACGGTTCGATACACTACGGGTGGCGCCTTTACCATTGGTCAAGGCAATACATACACCGTCAACGGAACAAGCTATACTAATTCTCCGCTCTCATCGAACACAAAGTACTATGTCCGTGCTTGGGCAAGAAGTGCTGCGGGTTACACGTATAGCGAGGAACGTGTGGTCAGAACAAAAATCAACTGTAACAAGAACAGTTATAGTAGTGCAGCCAGAACCCTTCACGATCAGGATGGCAACACGTATTACACGGTTAAAATCGGTTCCCAGTGCTGGATGAAGAGCAATCTTAGGGCTACGCACTACGACGATGCAATTGACCAGTGGGAAAATGGCGTTGGAGGTTTTTACGATGGTGATAGTTCCAAATATACTCCCATTGCAAAACAGACGAGCAACGTCGTTTCTACGAGTACCGCTTACTACTATTTCCCGAACAGTAATTCTACCAACGCCTCCTCTTATGGTCTTCTCTATAACTGGATTGCCGCTACCAAAAATGGAAGCACCAACTATAGCGGCGGACAGGTTCGTGGTGCTTGTCCGCGTGGCTGGCACATTCCTTCCTACAGCGAGTTGAACACGTTGAATACCAGCCTGAATAATTCCAGTAACATCTCCACATTCAGCCCGCAATATGCCGGAGAATTGGTCAGTGGCAGCGGCAGCCCCAATTATGCACTCTTCCAAACCTATATGTATATGTGGAGTTCACAAGACGTTACAACTCCTTATTATTTGTATCTTAATAATACGGCATCCCACGGTGTAGCCTCTTCCTCCTCCGTTAACAAGGGTTCTGCTATGTCCGTCCGCTGCGTGCAAGATTAACCCTCAATAGGATTCTACAATAACATATTATAACAAAACGGCTTTCCCAAAAGGGGAGGCCGTTTTTATTTTGATAAAGAAGATGCTTTTGCATATCCGATGTCAATTTTAGACGGGTACAGAAACTATATGCAGGGACATATTACAGATGCAAAAGAATGCTTTGAACGTGCAGTTGGCATTCATCCGGAGAAACCTGAGGCTTATGTACTTCTGGCAGAGACTTTACAACTTATGTCAGGTTACAAAAATCCCGAATACAAAGATTTGGCTGAAAAAAATTATAAAATTGCAATGGAAATTTATGAAAGTGAAAATTTAATGCACAAGGCTGAGAATATGCGCAGACAGCTTAAACATCTTAATTCATGTATAGTCCTGTAATTAAACACTTAATGCAACCGAGTCGGGATGTTCTATAACAGTTCTGACATAATTGTAGTAATCATTTTTGTATCCGTATTTCTCAATATGTTGTAAGAGTTCTGATTTTGATATAAATCCTTGATTAAATGCGATTTCTTCCAAGCAAGAAATTTTGACACCTTTATTAAGTTCCATCGTTTGAACAAATTGACTGGCTTGCAGCATTGAATCATGAGTTCCTGTATCAAGCCAAGCAAAACCCCGTCCTAAAATCTCTACATTTAGTTCACCCTTTTCCAAGTATATTTTATTCAAATCAGTTATCTCAAGCTCTCCTCTTTGAGAAGGTTGTAACATCTTTGCATAGTCACATACTCTGTTATTATAAAAATATAATCCTGTAACTGCATAATTTGACTTAGGGTTAGCGGGTTTTTCTTCTAATGAAATAGCTCTTTTATTAGAGTCAAATTCAACAACCCCGAACCTTTGAGGATCCTTTACCGTATAACCAAAAACGGTTGCTCCGCTATGCTTGCTAAGTGCATTTTTCATAATCGTAGAAAATCCGTGACCATGGAAAATATTATCACCAAGTATTAATGCAACTTCTTCTCCGTTTATAAAATCCTCCGCAATAAGAAATGCATCAGCAATTCCTCGTTGTATGTACTGTATACGATATTTTAAATTTAAGCCAAACTGAGAACCGTCTCCGAGAAGTTTTATAAAATTATCATAGTCGGCTTCATTCGTAATAATAAGAATATCTTTTATACCGGCAAGCATAAGGGTTGATAGCGGATAGTATATCATTGGTTTATCATAAATGGGAAGTAATATTTTGGATATTGGTTGTGATGCCGGATACAATCTTGTGCCTGCACCTGCTGCAAGTACTATTCCTTTCATATTTTCTCCTTTATTTTTGTTTAAATTTTTTTATTGCTTCTGCCGTGCAAATATTATCAGTCAAGCAGGAACTGTCAATCTGCCATACTTTTTTTGAATTTATCATTACAACGAACGGAACATATTGCGCGTTAAAACTCTTAATAAGACTATATCCATATGGAGTTTCTGCATTTATTTTTATAAATTTAAACTGTTTATCATAGCTTCTTGAGATATTTTCATAGTAAGGATTAAATAATTTACAAGTCCCGCAAAACGAAGTATATAAATAAAGAAAGACATCTTGATTGTTTTTTATTGCGGTTTCCAGCTCACCTGCATATACAACGGGTAATAGTGCCAAAATGAATACAACTGATAAAATCCTTTTCAACATTCCTTGATAATAGCATTATAATATAGTATTTTCAATAGTATAAAAAATAAATAGGTAAAAAAAATGCTAGACTAAATGGGGATTTATGGTGTA
>ERZ842401.1069-NODE-1069-length-40195-cov-6.248306_pt1 | contig 40195 bp, 33 predicted proteins | sample MGYA00521270_ERZ842401 | MGnify/ENA primary metagenome ERZ842401 (study PRJEB31892, sample SAMEA3878208) | bioreactor metagenome | biome: Moose rumen | place: Sweden | collected 2011-10 | study: EMG produced TPA metagenomics assembly of the PRJEB12797 data set...
AAGTATTTCGCGGTAGGAGCCGGGATTGGTGCACTTACCGCCGGCGCTTCTGCATTCACCACTTCTTTAATAGGCGCTACTGGGGTAGCCGCAGGAGCAGCGACAGGTTCGATAACAGGTTCAGCTATCGGAGCTATAACCGAATTCATATCAAACGGTATGAATAATTTGATAGCAGGAAACAACTTCACATCCGGGTCATGGAGCGCTATTCGTTCAGGGATGTTTAGTGGAGCTATAGCCGGGTCCATTACAGGTGGAATAGAAGGTGGGAAAAGAGCCCTCAAAGCGGGGAAGAACGTATGGTGGGGGAGAAATGTTAAATACGGAAGGACACAATGGTCATTCAACCCCGCCGAAAAGCCGTTTGAGACAATTAAATTCAATATCAAAGATATTGCCATTAAAACAAATGACTGCGTCCCAGCAACTTTGTCTGAAATTAACGATTTCTTTGATGGAAAGTTTTCCTATGACCAATTTAGTGAATTCTCTCATTACCATGAGGATGTCGGAGTAGTTGGGGATTATAAACACATTAAAAATGTTGTAACTGCATATACTCATTTTTCTGACATAGATTTACAAATGCTTTCTGATGTGAGTTATATGAGAAGTATACAAGCCAACAAAAACATCATTTCTTTATTTCTTAGACACAATACAATGATGAATCATCTTGACCTTATACGCTCAATAAGTTATTATTCAGATAAAACTGTAGTACTCCTCAGAACCGGATCCTACACAACAGACGAACTATCCGCTTTGACAAAATGGGTCATTTCAATCTCTGGATTAAAATATTAGTTATGCGACGGTCAGTCTTCTTGATTTTATACGCTTTCGTCGGATTCACGGCTCTGGCGCAGGTAAATACTCGGGACCTTTACAAGGAATGTAAAGACTTGGATACCAATTTCTTGGAAGAGAGATTAGAAGCACGAATCAGAGTCAGTAGTGAAGCGAAGCGGATCGGCTATTACTTAAAGGCCCGTGACAATTATAAAGCATACCCTGTCATACATACCAGACTGGACTGGGATCATTATATGGCAACAGGTGAACTTATTTTTCACGTCGAGAAGTCTGCTTTTCCATTCGACATATTCTATCTCGACAATAAGTACAAGTTCAGATTGTCAGTAGAAACATCTCGCGGAAAAGTTAAAGAGATACAGAATAATCATTATGCCTCTTTCGCTTCAGGATACTGCCAGAGATTCGAACGCGCAATCAAGAAGGTTGCAAAAACAAATCCCGAGTTCATCTTGAAATGCCACCAGAGCTGGACATTGTTTATGACTATAAAAGACGAAGAATTACTGGCATACGATGTAAACGATGAGGCATGTATGCTTGTCACCAAATACTTCAACAAATATAAAGACGTAATACAAGAAGAGATTGACGGTTGGAGAAGACTTTTGAAAGAACACAACGCCACGGGGGTATATTTTGAAATTCTTGACTGATGAAAAGCATCCTTGATTCCATAAGTGACGCCATACACAACACATATGATTAATTTCGCAGGACAATGAAAATCGGCGACATAGACCTGGGGCGGCGGCCGGTGCTCCTGGCACCGATGGAGGACGTCACGGACGCCTCCTTCCGCATTCTTTGCAAAGAATGCGGCGCCGCCGCCGTTTACACCGAGTTCGTCCCCTCCGAAGGCCTCATCCGCGACGCCGCCAAAGCCATCGCCAAGATGCGCACCCTGCCCGAAGAAGCCCCCGTAGCCATCCAGATTTACGGCAGCGACCCCGACGCGATGGTCCGCGCAGCCGTGATGGCCGACCGTGCGGATGAACTTGCCGGCGGCCACGGCGCCGACTTCATAGACATCAACTTCGGCTGCCCCGTAAGCAAAATCGCCATTCGCGGCGCAGGCAGCGGCATGATGCGCGAACCCGACAAGATGGTGGACATAACAAGCCGCATCGTCCGCGCCGTCCGCAAACCCGTCACCGTTAAGACCCGCCTCGGCTGGGACGACAAATCCAAAATCATAGTGGAACTTGCCGAAAGGCTGCAGGATGCAGGTATCCAGGCGCTTACCATCCACGGCCGCACCCGCTGCCAGATGTACAAGGGGCAGGCCGACTGGACCCTCATCGGGCAGGTGAAGGCCAACCCCAGGATGCACATCCCCATCATCGGCAACGGCGACGTAACCTCTCCCCGGAAAGCCTCGGAAGCATTTGATACTTATGGAATTGACGGCATAATGGTCGGCCGCGCATCCTTCGGCCACCCATGGATTTTCCGGGAGATCCGGCACTGGCTGGACACCGGGGAGGAACTTCCTCCTCTCGGCGTCTGCGAGCGCGTCGCCCTCGCAAAGAGGCACCTCGGCCTGTCGCTCGACCTCAAAGGTCCGGTGACCGGCATCTACGAAATGCGCCGCCACCTGAGCTGCTACTTCAAGGGGCTGCCCGACTTCAAAGACATGCGCATGAAGCTCGTGACCACCACCGACCCCGAAGAACTCCGACGCCTCCTCGACGAGGTAGCAAAAAGGTGGGGCGACGCCGTCCCACCTTCAGCTTCAAACGTTTACGGAGTCTGACGCCTTCGGGAAGGCATCACCCCGCAATGGATTTATTTCGGCACCTGGGCGCCGTAACCGGCCACCTTGCCGAAGAGGTCCTTAGCCTTTTCCCAAGGATACTTGTTGCAGTACATGCTGGGGCGTACGATTTCTGTACCCTGCTGGTTCAGACCGAACAGACGGTTGACCTGGTTGGCTGCGGAATTGGGGTTATAGCTCTGTGCAGACATTATCTTCAGGCTCATGAAACCTTCAAGGTATGACTTGTCGATAGCATCTACAAAAGCCTTCTCGCTTTCGGGGAGGTCCTTGTTGCCCTCGAACTTGGGGCCTATCTGCTCGGCTTCCTCTATCCTGGCGGCAGGGACGGAAATCGTTGCGGCACCCATGGAGGCAATCTCAAGGTCGCGCTTGTTGGCGAAGTAATAATTGTCGTACAGATTGCTCACCTTGAGTTTTTCGATTTCCTTGTTGGTCTCATAGTAAACCCTCTCGACACCGCAGTTGCTGTTGCAGCCGAAAATGTTGTTATGCACGTTGATGGTACGGATACCGTTCATGAAGCGGAAACCCTGGCCCATGTCCTCGAAGGCTTTGGTGCGGGTCCAGGTGAAGAGGACCGTGTTGTGATGGAAATCCAGGGAAACGCTGCCGATTTCGGCATCCTTGGCGCTTCCCCTGACCTGGCAGGCTGCATAACGGCAGGCGACGAATATGTTGTTGCATATTTCCATGTGACCCTTGCCCATAAGCGCGGAGATGCCATAATCACGGCAGTTGACAAAAATGCAGTTGGAAACGCGGACATTCCCTTCGACATCCATGTGCAGGCCGTATTCGTCACCGTTGGCATATCCCACCTTGGGGACTGCAGGGGAACCGTCAGGCTCTATGAAACGGCCGGTAAGGACGCCCTTGTTGGGGGTTCCCGTCCTTTCGTCATCAACGTTTGCCGCGCAGTAGAGGTTGTTCTCTCCGAAGTCGAACACGAAACCGTCTATCACAACGTTGCCCATAGGGCCGTTGTATCCGTAGGGCCTCTTTGCATTCCAGTTGAACAAGGGTGTAGTGAACTTCTGGCTGACAGGCTGGAACTTGGTCACGTACTTGATGACGTCACGGGAGTTGAAATCGGTGGAATAGCCGCCATAGATGCTGATGAACTTACCACGTTCCTGGGCCGCGTTGCCGAAACGGCCTATCTCGATGTAGCCACGGTCCATATTGCCGAGGTAGTTTCCTTCCGCTACACGGATTTCGTCATTCTCCTCTGCAAGGTCAATGGCCTTCTGCAAATCTTTCAGCGCCGAGGTCGGGGAAAGGCCGTCGGCACGGGCGGAACCGGTGGAAACACTTACGTAATAAGTCTTTCCCTTGGCTGCGGACTTGGCGTTGTTCAGCACGCCGGAGACGACGGGAGAAGATGAAACGGTTCCGTCAGGAGCGGACTTGCTGCCGGAAGCGGATGACGATCCGGTCGCACCTGAAACGGCATTCTGGACTGCGCCCTTGGCAGCATTCTGGGCCTTTTGCTTCAGGCTTTTGAGATTCATCTGCGCATTTGCCACAGTACCCGCCGCAAAGACGAGGAGCACGGCCGCTGCAATTTTGTTAAGTTTCATTGGCTTAAAAGTTTAAGGTCTTGTTTGACAAATATATCTATTCCGGTGCAAAAACGCAAAACAGTTCCTTACGCTTCTGAATCCGTCCCGTCGAGGATATCGTTCTGGGCCTTGACGGATGCATCATGTATGGCGTTGAATACGGCCACCACGAAATCCTCGGGAAGGTTCCATTTCCTGCCCTTCTCTATCATCCCGGCAAGAAGGGAGTCCCAGCGGCTTGCCTGTACTATGGCTATATTGTGCTCCTTCTTGTACTGCCCTATCTTGCGGCTTATGGCCATGCGGGAGCTCAGCGAATAGAGCAGGTTCTCGTCGATGACGTCTATCTGGGCGCGGAGCTGGTCTATGCCGTCGTGATACTCCTTGTTGTCGGTATCGGCGTCGCGCACTACAAGGGACGCAAGGAGCTGGCCGAGAGCCTCCGGAGTAAGCTGTTGCTTGGCATCGCTCAGGGCTACCGTCGGGTTGCAGTGGGACTCAATCATAAGCCCCTCCAGGCCCAGGTCGAGGGCCTTCTGGGAAAGATCCTGCAGATACTGCCTGCTTCCGCCCATGTGGCTCGGGTCGGCGAAAAAGGGCAGTTCGGGATAACGGGTCCTGAGTTCGATGGCTATCTTCCAGCCCGGGTCGTTGCGGTAGATTATGTCAGCCGACGTGGAGAACCCGCGATGGATGACGCCAAGTTTGGTTATCCCGGCCCTGTTGAGCCTTTCGAGCGCTCCTATCCAAAGGTCAAGGTCCGGGTTGACCGGGTTCTTGACGAGTACCGGGATGTCGGTATCTTTCAGTGCGTCAGCTATTTCCTGTACAAGGAAAGGGTTCGCCGTAGTGCGGGCGCCTATCCATACGATATCCACCCCGTACTTGAGGCATTCGAAGATGTGTTTTTCGCTCGCCACCTCGGTGCCTACGAACATCCCATATTCCTTCTTGACCTTCTGAAGCCATTTCAGGCCCGGGGCACCGACGCCCTCGAAGCATCCCGGATGGGTGCGGGGCTTCCATATTCCGGCACGGAAAACATGTATTCCTTCCGCAGAAAGGCCTTTGGCCGTTTCCATTACCTGTTCCTCGGTCTCCGCGCTGCAGGGACCTGCTATTACCATCGGACGGGGAAGCGTGAAGAACCCCCACTCCGTCACAGGTGTAAGTTTGAGTGTATCTGCCATTTTTTTGATATAATTACCTGATTATCTTCTTTATTCCGTTGGCCTGCCGGATGAGGTCTTCTATGGCCTTTTCGTCATAAGCCTCTATGGCATCACGGAACAATTTCATCTTTTCTATGTATGTATCGATTACCTGCAGCACATTGTCACGGTTCTGGGTGAGTATGGGAACCCACATTTCCGCGCTGCTCTTGGCAAGACGGACCGTCGATGAAAAGCCTCCCGAAGCCAAGTCGAAGATATGCTTCTCGTCGCGTTCCTTGTCAAGGACCGTAAGGGCCAGGGCGAAGGATGTAACATGCGATATATGGGACACATACGCCGTGTGGACATCATGGCTGTCGGCATTCATGTACGTGGGCCTCATGTTAAGCGCGGCGTACAGGCGCTCGGCCATGGCCAGGGCTTTCGGGTTGCTTTCCTCGGCATCGGCGAATATGCATGCCCGCCCGTCGAAAAGCCCGGGCATGGCCGCCCACGGGCCCGAATACTCAGTGCCGGCCATCGGGTGCGTCGCCACGTAACAACCCCTTCGGGGATGGTATTTGACGGCCCTGACTATGCGGCTCTTGGTTGAGCAGGTGTCCAGGACCACCTTGCCGGAGCCTTCGGGAATGAGGTCCAGCACACCGGGGAGCATCTTCACGGCGGTCCCCACCGGGACTGCCAGCACTATGATATCGCTCTTTCCGACACAATCTTCAAACGGCACGACCTCGTCCACAAGGCCGATATTTTTGGCTGCAGCCGCGTTCACGGGGTCATTTTCCACCCCGAGCACCTTGTCCGCAAAACCGCGGCGCCTCAGATCGATCGCCATCGACCCGCCGATCAGGCCGAGACCGATGATGCCGACGCTGATATTTGTTCCTCTTTCCATCATTTCATTTCATATATCAGGGTTCCTCAATTTCAGCATTTTTCAAGTGCATTGGATATTCTGCTGCAGGCCTCTTCGAGGGTGGGAACCGGCGCGCACAGCGAGATGCGTATGAAGTCGCTCCCGCCCTTGCCGAACACAAACCCCGGGGTAATAAACACTGACGCCTCGGCAATCAGCCAGTCGGAAACCTTTTCCCCGAGGGTAAGTCCGGCTTTTCCACGCCCGGCGGCCCAGGACTCAGCCTTGACGGCTATATCCGTGCCGGGCAGGATGCGCCCCCAGAGGAAAAGCCCGGTCGATGCGGGATTGTACCTGGCTCCGAGAGCGTCGAATATCCTGCCGGCGGCCCTGGAACGCTCCGAATACTCAGCATTGAGGGCGCGGAACCACTCATCATCAGCCTTAAGCGCCTCTATCGCAGCCAGTTGCAACGGCTTATACATTCCCGAATCCATCTGGCTCTTGACCTTCAGGATTTCTGAGACGAGTTCCGGGGCACCGCCGACCATTCCGATACGCCAGCCCGACATGTTGTGGGATTTGCTGAGGGAATTCAGTTCCAGGCAGCATTCTTCGGCACCCGGGGTGGCAAGGATGGAAAGCGGCTTTTCCGTAAGCACGAAACTGTACGGATTGTCATTGACTATCAATATTCTGTGTCTTCTTCCAAAATCCACCAGGCGGGCATAGAGTTCGGGGGTCGCCGCGGCTCCGGTGGGCATGTGGGGATAATTCACCCACATGATCTTCACCCCTTCGAGATCCATGGCCTCCAGGGCGTCGAAATCCGGGAACCATCCGTCTTCCTCCTTCAGGTCGTATGTAAGTATTTCGGCATCAACAAGACGGGAAGCGCTGGTATAGGTTGGATAGCCCGGGTCCGGCACCAGCACCTTGTCGCCGGGGTTCACGAAAGCCATGGAAATCAGAAGGATACCCTCCTTGGAACCGACGAGGGGCTGCACTCCTCCCTGAGGATCGAGCCTTACACCGTAATACTTGGCATACCAGTCGGCATAAGCCTGTCTGAGTTCCGGAAGGCCCCGGTAGTTCTGGTACACCTGGTTCCGGGGACCCGCTGCGCCGGTCTGGAGCGCCTGGACGGCATCCCGGGGCGGCATCCTGTCAGGAGCCCCGATACCGAGGCTTATGATAGTAGGCAACCCCTTGGAAGCCAACTCCTTATCCAGATTGGCAATCTCCGTGAGCTTGGTAGAAAAATAATATTCCCGCACCTGTCGGGTGCGCTTTGCAGGTTGTATAATCATAGCTGTAAAAATATGGCACCCCGTTATTTGAGTCCGGATGCGTATTCACCGAGAATCCGGAGGTCTTCTATCAGCGGACGCACCGCCGAAAGGGCCTGTCGGTATCGCCCGTAATTGTCGAACCTTATGTCGGCATAGAAGAAATACTGCCAACGGCTGCCGGGGATGGGCAGGGACTGGATCCTGGTAAGGTTCATGTCGTAAAACGAAAGGATGGTCAGGATGTGCGCCAGTGAGCCGGGCTTGTGCGGAAGCGTGAAGCAGAGGGTCGCCTTGTTGCGCTCATCCTCAGGGATTTCGGTGCTCTCGTCGAGCACCAGGAAACGGGTGAAGTTGTCTTTGTAAGTCTCTATCCGGGAGGCAAGTATCTCCAGCCCGTAGGTTTCTGCGGCCAGCTCGGAAGCGACGGCACCCACACCCAGGGCTCCGCTTGATGCCACGTCGGCCGCGCTTTTTGCAGTATCCTCGGATTCCACCATCCGTATCCAGGGACACTCCTTTTCGAAATATTCGCGTGTCTGGTTTATGGCCATATAGTGGGTGTGGACTTCCCGGATGTCCTCCAGCTTCTGCCCCGGGATGGCCATAAGGTTCTGATGTATCTGGAGATACACCTCGCCTTTTACCGATAGCGGCCATTTCCGGAGAAGCTCGAAATTGGGGATGAGCCCTCCGGAAATGGTATTTTCTATCGCCATGACAAGGGCATCGGCCCGGCCTTCCCGATACGCGTCATAAAGCCCCTCGAAAGTGGCGCATTCTGCGATTCCGGACATGTCGGAGCCATAGAATTTCCGGGCCGCCTCCTCATGGAAACAGCCGGAAAAACCCTGTATGGCAACGGTCTTTCCCATCTATACTGTCATGATGTCTTTTTCCTTGGCCTCGATAAGGGCGTCAACCGCCTTGATGTGTTTGTCGGTTACTTTCTGTACCTCGTCCTCGCCTTCACGCTGGGCGTCTTCCGTAAGCTCGGATGCTTTCTGTGCCTTCTTAAGCTGCTCCACGGCATCCCTGCGGGCGTTGCGCACGATGACCTTGGTGTTCTCGCCTTCGGCTTTTGCCTTCTTTATCAGTTCCTTGCGCCTTTCTTCGGTAAGGGCCGGAACCACACAGCGGATCACTTCCCCGTTGTTGGAAGGGGTAAGCCCGAGATTGGCATCCAGTATCGCCTTTTCAATCTTGGAGATGAGGCTGCGCTCCCAAGGCTGGATGGCGAGGGTCTTGGCATCGGGAGTGGTGACCGACGCCACCTGGTTCAGCGGAGTGGGTGTGCCGTAATAGTCCACCGTCACGCCGTTGAATACGGAAGGGTTCGCCTTGCCGACGCGATAGGTTTTGAGGTCTTCTTCGAGGAATGCCACTGCATCCTGCATCTTGCTGTCAGCTGCGGCTACGATGTCCTTTGCATTCTGGGGGAGCATAGTATTATTCTTTAAATTATTGATTATCCGTTGGATACCACTGTACCCACCTTCTGGCCGGCAAGCAGGGCGGCGAGATTTCCCTTGACGGAAGCGTCATAGACTATCACCGGAAGGTTGCCCTCCTGGCACATGGCGAAAGCGGTCTGGTCCAGCACCCTGAGACGCTTCGATATGGCCTCGGCGAACGTCAGCGTGTCGTATTTGACAGCTGTCGGATCCTTCTCCGGGTCGGCCGTATATACCCCGTCAACCCTCGTACCCTTGAAAAAGCCGTCCGCCCCGATCTCGAGGGCCCTCAGGGATGCGCCCGAGTCGGTGGTGAAGAACGGATTGCCGGTACCTCCTGCGAGAATGGCGACGCCCCCGGCTTCAAGTACGGCGACGGCCTTGTCACGCATGTAGTAATTGGCAACCGGCTCCATGGGTGTGGCGGTGAACACCTCGGCATTCACGCCTTCTTCCTTGATGAATATCTTGAGGGCTATGGCGTTGATGACCGTGGCAAGCATGCCCATCTTGTCACCCTCGACGCGGTCGAAACCCTTTCCCGCACCCTGGATTCCGCGGAAGATGTTACCGCCGCCATTGACGATGGCCACCTGGGTGCCGCCTTTGACGGCCTGGGCCACTTCGTGGGCAAAAAAACGGAGGCTTTCGGTATCAAGCCCCTTTCCCTGCGGGCCGCCAAGGCTTTCTCCGCTAAGTTTGAGAAGTATTCGTTTGTATTTCATATCAGACGAAAATACCTATTTCCAATGAAAAAACAATGAAAACGCCGAAAAAACAGGCCTTTTGCGGGTATTCTTGTGTTATTTGAAAAAGGTTTCTAAATTTGCAAGACTAATCAAACAACTAAAGGTAGGTATGGCTAACGCATTTTGCTATTCCATCGGGAAAAAGTTCATCCAGGCCATCAGTGGCGCATTTCTCATCATCTTCCTGCTGCTGCACGGCACAATCAATTTCTTCTCCGTAATCGACACTTTCACCGGCAAATGGGGTGCCGTCGCTGCTGACAGCGAGCTCTTCTCCGCCGGGGACGGCCTTTTCAAACTTGGCTGTGACTTCATGTCAACACCCGTGATTTCCATCATGGTTCCGGTCCTTGCCCTCGGATTCATAGTCCACATCGGGTACGGTATCTATCTGACATGGTACAACATAAAGGCCCGCGGAGGTTACAAACGCTATGAGGTGGCCAGCAAGGCTGCAGCCGACTCCTGGTCCGCAAAGAACATGTTCGTTCTCGGAATAGTCATCCTCGGCATATTGTGCTTCCACCTTACCCACTTCTGGGCCAAGATGCAGCTGCCGGAACTCTTCGGAGTCGGCGTGGCTGAGGACAACCCCTACCTGCTTCTCGAGGCCACATTCAGCAAATGGTGGGTACTCGCCCTGTACATCATATGGTTCATCGCCATCTGGTTCCACCTCTGCCACGGTTTCTGGAGCATGTTCCAGACGGTGGGCTGGAACAGCCAGATATGGCTCGGCAGGCTCAAGGTCATCGGTGTCATAGTGGCAACCCTTATCGTGCTTATGTTTGTCGCCGTGGCCGTCAACGCCTTCCTGCAGGCCGGCGGATACATCACCTGCTGCGGAGCATAATCCAAAAGATTTTAAAATATTTTCCAGAACTATTGCATTTTTAAAAAATTAATTCCACATTTGCAGTGGTTATGAAAAAGATAATGGTCAATACTGGTTGGTGGCGCACTTGCAGTCCTAAGCTGTAAGTCGTTTACCGTGTATGACCATAAAGGATAAGGTGGCACGCTGACTTACGGCGCGCCACCTTTTTTCGTACGTGAGCCAGACCGGCTGCCGGAGACACAACGGAAGATAAGGACACCCGAAAATACACCTAATGAATATTTAAACAAATATAAAACAATATGCGTATGAAACAGAAAAAGTACCTGCTCCCCGAGCGCGAAATCCCCACACATTTCTTCAACATCCAGGCGGTGATGCCCAACAAGCCCCTGCCCATCCTGAACCCGGCCACCCGGGAGCCCCTCAAGGCCGAAGACCTCTACCCCTTATTCTGCAAGGCCTGCGCCGACCAGGAACTCAACACCACCGACGAATGGATTCCCATCCCCGAACCGGTGCGGGAGCAGTATGCCGGCTACAGGTGCACTCCGCTCGTGAGGGCTTACGAACTGGAGAAGGCCCTCGGGACTCCTGCACACATATTCTTCAAGAATGAGAGCGTCTCCCCGGCAGGCAGCCACAAACTCAATTCCGCCCTCGCGCAGGCATATTATGCCAAGGAGCAGGGAATCACCAATATAACCACCGAAACCGGAGCCGGCCAGTGGGGAGGCGCCCTGTCGTATGCGGCCAAGAAGTTCGGACTGGAATGTGCCGTGTACATGGTGAAGGTGAGCTTCAACCAGAAGCCTTACCGCCGCAGCATCATGCAGACGTTCGGAGCCGCCATAACTCCGTCCCCCTCCATGTCAACCCGCGCCGGAAAGGACATCCTCACAGTCAACCCCAATGACCAGGGCTCCCTGGGCTGCGCCATTTCCGAGGCCATAGAGCTGGCCGTAAGCACCCCGAACTGCAAGTACACACTCGGCTCGGTGCTCAACCACGTCTGCCTTCACCAGACGGTCATCGGACTGGAGGCCGAGAAGCAGATGGCCCTCGCCGGAGAATACCCCGACATCGTCATCGGCTGCTTCGGCGGAGGAAGCAACTTCAGCGGCATAGCCTTCCCGTTCCTGAGGCACAATATCCAGGACGGCAAAAAGACAAGGTTCATCGCAGCCGAGCCTGCATCGTGCCCCAAGCTCACGAAAGGAAAATTCGAGTACGACTTCGGTGATGAGGCCGGAATGACCCCGCTGCTTCCCATGTACACCCTCGGACATACGTTCAAACCGGCTACCATCCACGCCGGAGGGCTCCGGTATCACGGCGCCGGCGTCATACTGTCCCAGCTTATGAAAGACGGATATATGGAGGCTGTGGATATCGCCCAGACAGACTCTTTCAAGGCCGGAGTGCTCTTCGCCCGCGCCGAAGGCATAATCCCCGCTCCTGAATCCTGCCACGCCATTGCCGCCACGGTCGAGGAGGCCCTCAAGTGCAAGGAAACCGGCGAGCAGAAGACCATCCTGTTCAATCTCTCCGGACACGGATTCGTGGACATGGCCGCATACGACCAGTACTTCAGCGGCGAGATGAACAACTATTCGCTCTCCGATGAAGAGATAAACAAATACATGGCAAGCGCCGATGCGCTGAACAGATAGTTATTCGCCTTCGGGACCGGACTGCCGCCTGCGCAGTGCGGTCTCGAGGGCCGACGCCACGCGGACAATATCCTTGCGGAGACCTTCCAGGGAGACTCCTTCAAGGGTCTGGCTCACGGTGACGGTATCTTCAAACAGCCGGGAAATCCGGTTTACGGGATTGCGGAGGATGTATTTACGGCCATCCTCCGTTTTCTCTTTCAGCCTGTAGCCGCGGTCAGACATGACACCGTCAATGACATCGCTGACATCATCCAACGGGCAGCCGAGCCTTACCGTCCTCCTGCCGTAGCCGAAAAAGGGGTATATGGCACAGAGAGCTCCGAGCATGGCGGCAATCTGCCAGTAAGACTGCCAGCCGCCCCGGAAAATCTTCTCCGGGGAACCTTCGACGGCGCCCATGACGACAAGGATAAGGATCATAATCACGAGAATGACCGTAAAATAAAAGAATTGCTTTACGGCACGTATTATGTATTTGAGCACCGGGGACATTTTATCAGGACATTTGGTCGTTCTCAAAGATAAGCTAAATTTGTAGAAATCCTTAACCCTTCGCACCATGGAAGAAAAAGATCCGATACTCGAACGCCGCGAGCGTGAAGCCTACAAGGCAAAGGAAAAAAGCCTCAAGAACATCATGGCCGGCCTGGCCGTCGTCGCCCTCGCCCTCGCCGCAGGGGCCGGATATATGTGGAAACAGAAAGCCGACCTGGTAAGCGACCTGGAGGTGGAAAAACAGGAGCTGACAGCCCAGATGGAAAACCTCCAGAAGGACTACGCCACACTGTCATCAGACTATGACTCGATCAATTCGCAGCTGGACACATCCCGCGCGGAAGTAGCCCAGCTTATCGAGAAGATAAAGAGTACGGAAGCCACCAACAGGGCCAAAATCCGCCAGTATGAGAAGGAACTCGGCACTCTGAGGACCATCATGCGCGGATATATCACCCAGATCGACTCGCTGAACACCCTCAACCACAAGCTCACCGCCGACGCAGCCGCCGCAAGGAAAGAGGCCGCCGAGAGCCGCAAGGCAAATGAAGAGCTTACCCAGCAGGTCGAGGCGCTCTCCGGGCAGGTTGCGGCCGGTTCCGTCATCAAGGCGCGGGGAATACGCCTTGAGGCATTCAACAAATCCGGCAAGAAGACAGACCGCAGCAGCCGCACGCAGAGACTGATGACGAGTCTCAGCCTGGTTGAGAACGACCTTGCCCCGAAAGGCCCAGTAAGGGTGTATATCCGGGTTAAAGATCCTGAAGGACTGATACTTACCAACAACGTAAGGGACGGCTTTACTCTCGGTGGCGAAACTTATGTGGCCTCCGCCTCGCGCGAAGTGGATTATCAGGGAGAGGAGGTTGAACTGAGCATATACCTCAATGACATCCCGGCCTTCACAAAAGGCATCTACACTGTCGAGGTCTATACCGAACAGGCCCGGCTGGGTGTGGCCGAACTGATGCTGAGATAGCCACCCTTGATTTACATTCACGTACCTTTCTGCAAGTCGTTCTGCATCTACTGCGGGTTCTATTCGGAACTCGCCGGCAGGTGCGGAACGGCTTCCGTCCGCTCTTATGCCGGGGCGCTGAAGGCGGAAGCCGATGCCAGAAAAGATGAAATAATCTTGCACAGGGGGGATTCCTGCAGCCCGCGGACGCTCTACTTCGGAGGCGGGACACCGTCGGTGATGCCGAACGGATTCATACAGGAGATAATCGGATATCTGGATATTCCACGTCTGGAGGAAGTCACCGTGGAAGTCAATCCTGACGATATCGCAAGAAGGGGCCCCGGGTATGTACGCGGGCTTATCGGTGCCGGAGTGAACCGCTTCAGCATCGGCATACAGTCTTTTGACGACGGCATATTGCGATGGATGAGGCGGCGGCACAACGCCGCAGCAGCGCTGAGGGCGGTGGACATCCTGCGGAACTCAGGGGCCGGGAACATCAGCATCGACCTTATATTCGGCCTGCCGCAGGAGGACCTTCGAACTTGGAAAACCACACTGGAAAAGGCCCTGGAAGTGCATCCGGAGCATATTTCGGCTTATCAGCTGAGCGTTGACGAAGGAAGCGACCTATATGCGCAAGGTCCCGGAGCCATGGCGGAACTGCCGTCGGATGAACTGTGCCGGCAGCAATACGACCTGTTGTGCGACATGCTCGGAAAGGCCGGATACCGGCATTACGAAGTATCCAACTTCGCCCTGCCGGGATATGAGTCGCGGCACAATTCCGCCTATTGGGACAGGTTACCCTATGTGGGCCTCGGCCCGGGGGCGCACTCATTCATGATCTTGCCCGACGGAAGGCAGCTACGGTTTTCAAACCAGCCGGACTTGAAAAGTTATATAGCAGCTCGCTATACCCCTGAAAGAGAGGCGCTTACGCCCGAACAGATCCGCATTGAAGAGTTGATGCTCGGACTGAGGCGGGCCTGCGGAATTCCTTCAGGAAAGTTCCGGCAAATAACCACCCCGGGCGCATTTGAAACCCTCAGCGCCCGGTGTGATCTTGTCCTTTCCGACGGCCGCATCCGCATCCCGGAGGACCGTCTCTTTATTTCCGATGCTATAATCCGTTCTCTTGTGTGAAAGCGCCGGAAAGCATTACATTCCCGTCAGAGTCCACTTGGTAGTGGCATCCGTCCAACCGGTCGCAGTGCTGTAAGTCTCCAACGCTCCGGAGGGAACATATATTTTTCCGCCCGCCGTAAGGGTAAGGGCTATATTTTTCGTATTGCCGTCGAACGTGGGCGGCGTGGTTGCATAACAATATATCTCGGTAAGTGCCGCGCACTTGTTAAAGGGATATGTTCCTATCTTGATTGTGTTCCCGGCATTTTCAGCTGACCCTATCGTCACTTTCTTAAGTTTGGCGCAATCGCTGATTGCATAGCGGCTCATGGCTGTGACGGAAGGGAGATCCAGGCTCGTAAGCTCGTTGCACTGGTTGAAAACATATTGGTTTTCGCTTGTCGAAGTGCCGACATTGGTTACCTTGGGGATGTTTATGCTCGCAAGGTCAGAGCAATAATAGAATGCGTGTTTGCCCAACGAGGTACATTCAGGAAGGTTGACAGAGGTCGGACCGTGGGGAAGGCCGTTATCTTTGGCTTTGGTATTGGCAAAACTGAATGCATAGTCGCCCACGGAGGTCACCTTGGGACAATCCACAGCCGTAAGGCTGCCCTGGTTGCGGAAAGCATAATTACCGATGGTTGTCACTTCCGGAATGTAAACAGTCCTGAGTTCAGTAGCCGTTCCGGCTCCGAGACTGAAAGCATAAGGCCCGATGGTTTTGCATACCGGCAGGATAGCTTCCTCTATCTTGGGACACACGCTAAGGCTCCTTTCTCCCAACTTCACGATATTTGAAAGGTCTATATCCGCAAGTTCCGTACAACGGTAGAAAGCGTTCAGGCCAAGTTCGGTGATGTTGGACGGAAGCCTGACTGATTTCAGCTTGGGATTGGCATCTACCGTCGTCTCGTTTCCGAACACAGCGGGGAAGACATTGGACTCATAGCAGCAAGCGGACATGTCAAGTGCCACAGTGGCATCCTGGGTCTTGATAAGAGTATTGAGTGCGGCAAGGTCGTCAGCGGTGATTGAACCCCTTACAGCCAAGGTGGTGATACCTGTGCCGGTAGGGAAATCCGTGCTCCAGGTAGTGCCGCCGTCCGTGGAATACTCGGTGGCGGCGGCAAAGCGCTCAAAACCGGCAAGGTTCAGGTTTATCGGATATATCTTTGCCCTTCCGGCCTTGACGTTTACCGGGGAACTGACAAGATTCTTGAGATACTTGGCCTTGTCCGTTTCTACGACTATCTGGGTGATGTTCTTGTTCGACGGGGCTACGCCATGCCAGACTAATGCGCCGCCGGCCTTCGTGGACGGTATTGCCGCAGGGGTGGCCAGGGTTACGGATGAAGTCTGACGATAGCTCCCCGAGCCCGTGGCGTAACCATATTGTTTGGAGTTGGAGGTCTCGTCCAGCCAGAAGACATCTACCATGGCGGAAGAGCTCGTACCGCTGACGGTAGTCGTCACCGATTTTATTGTCTCGGCTGAATAATCTACCGGACCAGATGCGTCTGCATCAGCATAAATGCGATATTCCCATATCCCGTTCGCTATTCCGAGCTGTACTCCGGTTATGGTGACGATGTCCCCGTTCTCGGTGACCTTGACAGAGGAAGTCCTGCCGGAGAAGAAACCGAAGCGGGGTTCGCCTACAAACACGCCGGCCTGCCCCTGGGTCTGGTCCTGAATTTTGGTGCCGGGGCTTGATATTCCCATGTGAATGGTACCGCTTATCGCGCACCTCACCATGCGCCAGTCCGCATTCTGCTCCTTCACCACCACGAATCCGCGGATATCGCTGAGAGTGAACGGATTCTCCGAGCTGTCAGCATTGCTGAGGTCTATATCACCTTCGAAAACCCCTTCGGAAACGGCTGACTGGTCGAGTACGATCTCCTTATGCCAGACGGCCGCTTTCGTATCATCCTGCCAGCAACCCAGCAGGACCTGAAGTTTGTCGTCCGCCTCCCAGGAATATGTCCTGGTCTTAGACGTATAATCATTCATCGTTATCTTGGTGTCACCGCCTTCTTCATCGTAAGGGACAGACTCCTTGTCGGCAGAAACCCTCACGTGCACGATTATAGGCTCGACGCTGTCTATGGAGGAGATGGCACCGTCCTTGTTGCAGGAAACGGCGGCGAACATGGCCGCAACGGCCATAATGAAATAAATCTTCTTCATAGCCGGATTCTTTAAATGTCAACTTCGTCCTCGACAGGAGTACCGCGAGGCACTTCAACGTGTACGCTGCAGAAATTCTTTTCGATCTCCACATTCACCGGCAAGGCCGCTGGAGATTTGTAAGCTTTTTGTTTCATATCAGTACTCTTAGGTTTAATGGACAAATATACCCCCCCCCGGAGGCATATTTCCAAATTTTTCGGGAATTTTCCGCAAACTTTTTTCGACACCCGGCAATAAGTGTCTTGGAATTACGGGTGAAAAATGCACTCTTGCGCACCCCAAATGCAGTTTTTGCGACTGTTGGGGTAAAATGCTGACGGAGTAAACCGGCCCCCCGGTTTACGGAAGCTCTATCTGCTGATATGAGGCGTTGTAGCCGGCCCAATAGCCGAGGGCCCCTGAGACATTTGAAGTAAGATTGTAGCGTACCGGGAATATGGGCGAACTGGCCAAAGCAGAAATTTCCTCATAATCCTTCCAATACTGCCATGACGCCTCATCCATCGTGCATACCTTGAGGCGCAACTGTTCCCCGGAATGGAAGACAGGCTGATAGGAGCGGCGCGAGAAACTCAGGCCTTTGTTGAGGGTAACCTTCTTGCCCTCAAATATTTCCGACCCGTCAAAAACTCCGGGGAAAACGGGAATGAATGAAGTGTCCTCATCCTCGGCCTTCATGAAAAACCTGTAGAACACCCCGGGCCGGGCAGCGGCAAAGCGGGCCTCGATATCATATGTCTGCCCCGATGCATCCTGGGGAACGGCCGATACCGATACGTCGGGGACCTCGAAAGGAATAGTAGTCCGGGCAAAAGCCTTGTAACCGGCATACTCCACGGTAAGCGAATACGTCCTGCCGGGAACGCCTTTCATCCAGGCGGTGGTGTAAGTGTACGAAGGGAACTGGTTTTCATCGATATGGCCGACAAGTACGACCTGCGATTCCCCGTCATCGACAGTCACCCTGGCCCACCGGGCGATATGACGGCGCAAATCCTCCATGTCATGGGTTCTGCCGTCCGGGACCACGGTGGTGGATACGATAACGACGGGATAACCGCCGGCATCGATCCATCCCTCCACGACAAGTTCCTCTTCCACCACGGACCCGCCCTGTTTGCCGCAACCGGAAAGAAGCAGCAGAACCAACTGTATCACAATTAGTTTCCTCATGGCTAAAAACGATAAAACCAGCCGATTCCGGGCATGAACCTGAGACTGAAACTTACGGGCAGATAAGCAAAGGTGTCCTTGGTATATACGAACTTGTAGGAGATTTCGTTACTGCGCCCGAATGCATTGTATAGAGACAGGTTCAGGCCGTGCTCACGGCCCTGGCGCCTGGTGAAATACCAGTTGAAACTCACATCCAGCCTCGCATAAGGAGCCAGGCGCGCCCCGTTCTGGGGTCCGTAACGGCAGATAATCTGGCCTCCGGATATATACAACGCATCCGGCGCGGTATAGGGAAGGCCCGAGGCGGCGATTAAGGTGCACCCGGCATCCCATCTGGCCGCCGAATACGTGGCCACAATATCCACCTCGTGCAGGCGTTCGTAATTGGACGGGAAGAAGGGCCCGGAAGTCCCCTGCCTGCGGAGCGACCGGGCAAGGGCATAACTTATCCAGCCCGTAAGAGCACCGGCCTGCTTGTGCAGCATAAGATTGAGTCCGTAATTCCGCCCGTCGCCCATAGTAAGCAGGTCGCCGGCCGTACGCGAAGAAAACAGCACGTCAAGCACCGTCCCGGAATACTCGACCTGGTTGTAAAGCCGGCGTACATAAACCTCGGCAGACAGGGCATAACTCCCGGAAAGGAATTCCCTGTCATACCTTAAAGTGGCAAAAAGGCTCTTCTGGGGCCGGCGGGTGGCATCTGAAAGCATCCAGAACTCCACAGGGAATCCGAGGCTCGTAACGCCGGTCTGGAACATATTCTGCGTGGCCAGGCCGGACTTAAGCTCGAATGAGCCCCTGGAGAAGAGGTCACAGCGGGCTGAAAGCAGGGGTGAAAGCGAAAGGACGGCCTCGCGCTGTGGATTCACATATACGCCGCCTTTGAGGAAGGCTGAAAAAGACCAGTTGAAATCCGCCCTGTACGAACTGCCGGCAAACAGGTTCCCTTCCAGGGCATTCTGACGGTCAGCACGCTGGGGGCTGGCGATATGCAATTGAATTTCCGCCCCGGCAAATAACTGGTTTTTAACGAATTCGCCCCTATATCCGAGGGTACTGATCCCGGAAGAGAGATCCGCCTTGTCGGAGGCAGCCTTGGCCACCCAGGCATCGCATCCATACGAAGTAAAATACGCCCGCTGCCTGAAAAGGGACGCCCCGAAGGAATGGGTGTGATTCACTACGGCAACCGCATTGTACCATCCGGAATCTACCGAAATGGATGCATCATAAGGTGTATAGACGCCCTTGTCGGAGCCGAAATACAGTTCAGTACTGAACGTGTCGGCAGAGGTCGGCTTCCACAGCCACGACAAGTTGAAATCGTCGAAGTCATAGCGGAAAGGGTCGTCGTCAATGTAAAGATAAGGCTTGTAGAGAAGGCCCAGGAAACTCCTCCGGGCCGACACTCCGACTGCGGAATTCTTCCCTGCCGGTGCCCTCAGGGACCCGGAGGCCGACATTATGCCGAGGGAGAAGTCCCCTTTTACGGCCTGCGGGATATCCTGGTAAGGTGTAATCAGCATGCTGCCGCCAAGCCGGCCATCCTGCAGGGCCACAGTAGCATAAGTCATCCTGCTGAAATGCGCCGGATTGAAGACGGAAAACAGGCCCAGAAGGTGGGTGGCTCCGTAAACGGGCGCTCCTCCCAGCGATACCATATTATGCCCGTGGTCGCATCCCTGTATGTGTATGCCGGCGTCGATTTCGCTTCCGGTCTGGACACTTGGCAGCAGGCTGACAAAGCGCAGGGGGTCCGCCGGACCGAGCAGGGAAGGAATCTTGCCCATCCCGGATATGTCAACTGAGGTTTCCGCCCGTGCCGACATCATTGATGTCCTGCGCGAAGCGGAAACGACAGTTCCTCCCAGCCTGAGCACGGAAGAAGAATCGGTCTGCGCCGAAACCACCGTGGCAAAAAGCCAAGAGGCCGGGGCGCAGACCGACAAAACTATGTATCTGAGAAACTTACTCCTCACCGGAGATTATTATTTCCTTCGCGCTCTCGATATACGGACCGAAAACACCCATGAATTTCTCGCCGAATGCGGAAGCGGCCTCTATGGCGCGGCTGAAATCGGCAAGCTGGAAGAACTCCTGGGGAATCTGATAGGCCGAGCCGTCAGCGAAGCGGATGACAGGAATGATCATGAGGCTGCCGACAGCTTCGGGATCCGTCTGAGGAACGGCCTCCAGACCGAGGGTGGCCTGACGGGTACCCTTGAAGCTGATGTTTACGTCGAAGGTCTTTTCCAATTCCTTTAACAGGGCCTTGAGAGATGCTTCCGGAAGTTCATATGCAGAATCGGCTTCGGAAGAATACTTTTCCATGACAGCATTGAACTTCTCGATATCAATCTTGCCCTTGAGGGAGACGCGGCCCATGACGGTAATGTCGATATTGCCGTTGACATCGCTCTGCATCAACTGTCTGAAAGCGGACATGACGGCGGCCACGGGAACGGGAACGGGCCGGGGTTCGGTAACGGAAGCCTTTGAGAAAGGCTCCGCAGCGGCGGCAACTACAGGAAGAAGGTCACCGTCCGCACCGAAGTTGAAGGAAAGGATGGACTTGGAGCCCCTCTTCAAGGCCCACTTTATTCCGGCACTCTTCATCTCCTTGAGATAGAGCTTGGAAAGGTCAAGGGTATATTCGCCGGCGGTGACGGCCGTCGCAAGTGAATAGGAATCAAGTATCGAGGGCTTCTCTCCGGAGAGCTTCAGCTCTGGCGAAACCTTTATTCCCGCAATCTTGGAGCCGGCTGCAGTGACATCGGCCTTGATGGAAGACGGAACGATCAGATAGTCCTTGTAGACAGTACTGCCGCTGATCTCCGCCTTGGGATACAACATGTCATCCTCGGAAGAGTAGGTGCGGATTTTGGTGGAAGAATTCTTTATCTCACCCTTTGCCAGGCAGGGCGTGCTGTTCTCGTCATTGAGTTTCCAGGAAAGGGAAAGGCCCTTGGAATCCTTGCGGCTCAATACGTTGTCCTCGACTGAGAACTCGCCTTTCAGCTTGGAGTAGTCAAACTCAGTAATGCCGTTACCTTTATCAAAACCGTCCTCGACTTTGTCAAGATAAGTTTTGACCGATTCATCAGGCGTGATACCATTGAAAACCTCATAGGACGCGATTGCGAAATCAACTGTGTTTTTCCAATCATCCACATCGAGGTTCTCGATCGCCTCTACAAAGGCATCTTCGATATAGGCTTTCTGGTCTTCGGGGGAATAAACCTTTTCCTTATCGGAACAGGACACCGCAGTAACGGCAAGGACTGCCGCACCCGCGAACATGATTCTGGAAGGTTTCATAATACAGATAATTATAGGTTAGACGTTTACTTCCTGGCTTTCGCCTCTTTTCCATTCTTCTCGGCACGGAGCGAAGCATCGTACATGACCGGAGTGCCGATCATGATGGAGGCATAGGTTCCGATGACGATACCGAGGCACAGGGCGACGGACAGTCCCCTGATGCTCTCACCGCCGAAGATGGCAATCGCTATCATAGGCAGGAGGGTTGACACTGAAGTGTTTACCGTACGGGTAAGGGTTGCGTTCAGAGCCTGGTTGGTATTGGTCTTGAGGTCCACGTTGGGATGCAGGCCCTTGTACTCACGGATACGGTCGAATATGACCACGTTATCGTTGATTGCATAACCGATGATCGTCAGGATGGCCGCGATGAAGGTCTGGTCCACGTCGAGGTTGAACGGCAGGATGCCGGAGAACAGCGAGAAGAAGCCGATGACGATGATGGCGGTATGGGCCAGGGAAACGACACCGCCGAGACCCCATGTCCAGCCGCGGAAGCGGAAGGCTATGTAGGCGAAGATCACCAGCAGGGCCAGGATGACGGATATGACGGCACTGCGCTTCATGTCATTGGCGATGGTCGGACCCACCTTGTCGGAAGAGATGATACCGTTGGGGTTCTCCAGCGTGGAAGTAAATTCCTCGTAGGTAATCTCTCCCGAGTAGAAGCCCTTCAGGGCCTCGTAAATCATGTGCTGGACTTCGGTATCCACCTCGGTCTCTTCCTGCGCGACCTTATAGGTGGTCGTTATCTTCATTTGGGTGGCGCCACCGAACTGCTTGACCTCTTCGGAAGAATTGGCATCCGTGAATACGGCGGCAACGGCGCTGCGCACTTCCTCAGCAACCTGAGGCTTGTCGAAACGGACCACATAGGTGCGGCCGCCCTGGAAATCGACACCATAGGTGAAGCCCTTGGTGAAGATGGAGGCGAGAGCCACGAGGATGACGGCGCCGGAAATGGCATAGGACCATTTGCGATTGCCGAGGAAGTCGATGCTGGTATGTTTGAGGAAGTTCTTCGTCAGGTCGCTCTCGAAGGATACGGTCTTTCCGTGGTTGATACGGGTATCGATGATGAGCCTCGTGATAAAGATGGAAGTGAGCACGGAAGTGATGATACCGATGATGAGGGTGGTGGCGAAGCCCTGCACGGGGCCGGAACCGAACACGAACAGCACGATACCGGTGAGCAGGGTGGTCACCTGTCCGTCGATGATGGCGGAATAGGCATTGCGGTAACCGTCGGCGACCGCCTTGCTGAAGCCCTTGCCGGAAGCAAGTTCTTCCTTGATACGCTCATATATGATGACGTTGGCATCAACGGCCATACCGAGAGTCAGCACCAGACCGGCGATACCGGGCAGGGTGAGAACGGCACCGAACGACACCAGGGTGCCGAACAGGAAGAGCACGTTGCACAGAAGGGCGATGTCGGCGATGACACCTGCGCCCTTGTAGAAGAATATCATATAGAGGAGGACCAGGATGAAGGCGATGATGAAGGATATCATACCGGCCTTGATGGACCTGGCACCGAGGGACGGGCCTACGACCTGTTCCTGGATGATCTTGGCAGGTGCAGGCAGTTTACCGGACTTAAGGACGTTGGTAAGGTCGGTGGCTTCCTCCACGGTGAAATTGCCGGTGATGGAAGACTGGCCGCCGCTGATTTCTGTCTGGACCGTAGGATAGGAATATACCATTCCGTCAAGCACGATGGCAACCTGCTTGCCGATGTTCTCCTTGGTAAGGCGGGCCCAGGTGTTGGCTCCTGCGGCGTTCATGGTCATCGAGACGGAAGGGGTGCCCTGGTTGCGTCCGGCACCGTCGTAAGCCACACGGGCGTCGGTGACCGCAGAACCGTCGAGGATGGCCTTGCCATCACGGGCGTTAGCCTTGATAGCCACGAGCTCGAAGATATTGCCGCCGGCAAAGCCCTCACTGGGTTTTACCGACCACATGGGACGGAACTCGGCGGGGAACAGCTCCTTGACCCGGGGCATGTTCAGATAACGGTTCACGACCGCAGTATCACCGCCCTGGGCATATCCGATGCAGGCGTAATTGCGGTTCTGTGCAGGCTGAAGGACTGCGAACAGAGGGTTCTGCCTGCGGTAATTCTCAAAGGCCTTCTTGTCCTCGGCGCTCTGGGCTATCTCCTGGTTGAGCAGGGAATCTGCGGGAGCGACCTCGTCCTTTGCGGGAGCCTCCGCTGCGGGAGCCGCGGTCTCCTCTTCAGTGAGGGTCTGTGCAAGGTAGCTGTTGGCCTCGCTCAGGTAAGAAGCCACTTCGGCATAAGTGTAAGTGGGCCAGAATTCGAGGGATGCGGTGCCCTGGAGGAGCTTGCGGACGCGCTCAGGCTCCTTGACGCCGGGCAGTTCCACGAGGATACGGCCGCTGTTGCCGAGCTTCTGAATGGAAGGCTGGGTGACACCGAAACGGTCGATACGGTTGCGGAGCACATTGAAGGAGTTGCTCACCGCGCTCTCTGCATCCTCTTTGATGACGGCGATGACCTGCTCGTCGGTGGACTCGGGTTTGATGCGGTCGCGCATCTCGTATGTCCCGAAAATCTGGGCGAGCCTCTGACCGCCGCCGACCTCTTTCCATGCATCAGCGAAAAGGGAGATGAAATCCGCCCTTGACGAGACGCTGCGCTCCTTCGCAAGTGCGAGGGCCTGGTTGAACTCGGGGGTCTGGTTGGTGCCTGCAAGGGCTTTGACGAGGTCTTCAAGCTGCACCTGAAGCATGACGTTCATACCTCCCTTGAGGTCCAGGCCGAGGTTTATCTCCTTGGATTTCACATCCTTGTAAGTGTAAGCGAAATACACCTTCTCGGACGAGACCGAATCAAGATACCACCTGTTGCGGTCTTTGGAGAGGGAATCCAGCACGAAGGCCTTGTCAACATCGGCCACCTTTGCAAACGCAGGGGTCTGCTGGAACGCTTCGACTGCCTTTTCGGCATACTTGGAAGCCTTCTTTTCCTGATACGACGACACCGCCGTAAATGAGAGCTGCCACAGGCAGGCCAGTCCGAGCAGGATGGCCACAAGCCTGATTGCACCTTTACTTTGCATATTGTAAACTGTTTAAATAACTATTACTATAAACTATCGCCATTACGGCCAATAGAATCGCAAAGTTACAATAATTTCTTCAATTAAGAAGTGACTTCTGCTTCTATTTTGTACCTTTGATGCGATGAGCGTGCTCGTTTTCATATTGATTGCCGCAATGATGCCCGGCCCGCAGACCCCGGAGAAGACCGGTACGGACGGGAATGTCGGCTGCGAGAGCGTCAGGAAGGCGGAAGGGATGCTGCGGGAGCTGCACCTTGCCCGGACCATCGATTTCTGCAAAAGCGAACTGGAGGCCGAAACGGATTCTCTTTGCCAGGCCCGGCTGCAGGATGTGCTTGCCCGCGCGCTGAACGGGAAGACGATGATGCGTTTCTGCAGCACGCCGGCCCCGGTTGCAAGGAAACAACTGGATATCAACGATTTCTACTTATATTATCCGCTTGCCGACGGCGGGTGGAGAACCGTAGTCGAGACTACCGTTACTGAGACTGAATCCGTGACCGGAAAAGGACGGCGCAAAAAGGTGGAAATACTGCGCGACACAACCCGGCGGGAGACGGTACTCTTTACCCCGGAAGGCAGCATGAAAGCCCTTGAGGCCGCCCGCAGCCTTGCTCCCGACGCGCTCTTCCCGATGCTTTCAGAAGACGGCGGCACTCTTTGGTTTTCATCAGCAAAACTATATGGGATAGGAGGTTACGACCTATTTACCTCAACGTTCGACAAAGCCGGAGGAAGGTGGACGCCGCCCGTCAACATGGGTTTTCCCTGGTCATCCCCCCAGGACGATTTCCTTTATGTCACAAGCGACGACCGCAGGTACACCCTCTTTGCCTCAACCCGAGGCTGCGGAGATGGGGCCATAAACGTATATGTCCTTGATTATGAGAGCGTACCGTCCCGGCAGGATATATCATCGGAGGAAGACCTGCAAAAGCTGATGGAACTGGAGCCAGAGTCAGGAAGCGGCCGCAGCAGGACAGAGGCACACCGGAACGACCCCGTGGCTGATGCCTACCGGAACGCCATGGCCTCGGTGCGCAGGCTTCAGGATGATATTTTCCGTAAAGCCTGCTCCGGACGGCCTGAAGACGAGGCTGCGATTCCGTCCTTGAAGGAAGCCCTCGCCAAAGCGTCCGCCGCCGCTCAGGACCTTGAGATGCAGCTTGTCGCGAAGGGGACGGACCCGTCCGAGGTACTGAAGTCACATGCTGGTGCGCAGAGCGGAAGGGAACCAGCGCCTGCGTATCATTTCATCAAGAACAATCCCGGGGAACCCTTATATTTGGAAACCAAACAACACCAAACTATATGAAAGACAAGATTCAGACCAAGTTCGCAACCCTGTTCGGGGAAGAAGGAAGACTCTTTGCCTCCGCAGGGCGCATCAACCTTATCGGAGAACATACCGACTATAACGGCGGTTATGTATTTCCCGGAGCCATCGACAAGGGCATCATGGCGATGATCAAACTCAACGGTACCGAAAAGATACGCGCCTTCTCCATCGATTATGACGAGTACTGCGAATTCGGCCTGAACGAAGAGGACAAACCGGATCAGTCCTGGGCCCGGTACATATTCGGTGTCTGCAGGGAAACCGCAAAACGCGGCGGCCGCGTGGAAGGATTCGACACCGTTTTCGCCGGCGATGTTCCTCTCGGAGCGGGCCTGTCTTCATCGGCAGCCCTGGAGAGCACCTTCGCATTTGCCATAAACGAGCTCTTCGGCAACGGCATCGACAAGTTTGAACTGGCCAAGATCGGGCAGTCCACGGAACACAATTACTGCGGTGTCAAATGCGGCATCATGGATCAGTTCGCTTCCATATTCGGCAAGGCCGGCCACCTCATCCGCCTCAACTGCAAGACACTGGAATACAAGTATTTCCCCTTCAAACCCCAGGGCTATAAGCTGGTTCTGATCGATTCCTGTGTAAAGCACGAGCTGGCGTCGTCCGCCTACAACAGGCGCCGTGCATCCTGTGAGAACGCGGCTGCCGCCATCCGCAGGAACCACCCCGACGTGGAGTTCCTCTCGGATGCCAAACGGCTGTGGCTGGACGAGGTCCGCGGCCAGATACCCGAGGAAGACTTCCTCCGTGCGGAATATGTGATCGGTGAAGTCCAGAGGGTCCTGGATGTGTGCGATGCCCTTGAGCGGGGAGATTACGAGACCGCGGGCGAGATGATGTACCAGACCCACTTCGGGATGAGCAAGCTGTATGAGGTGAGCTGCGAGGAGCTCGATTTCCTCAACAAACTGGCCCGCAAGATGGACGTAACCGGAAGCCGTGTGATGGGCGGTGGATTCGGAGGCTGCACCATAAACCTCGTGAAGGACGAATTGTACGATGCCTTCATCCAGGCGGCCATGGAGCAGTTCACAGCCAGATTCGGCCACGCCCCCAAGATTTACGACGTGGTGATAAGCGACGGCGCCAGGGAAATAAAGTGATTACCTGCCCTTCCTGGCGGCGTTTTCGGCAACCCAGGCCCGTTCGATGTCATACATTTTCTGAATCTGGGAAGGACTCAGGATCGTGCGGAAACGGGTATAGTACGAGCGGCGGAGACTGAGAATCTTGGCGCTCTTGTCGAAATCACCGAGAATCTTTGCCTCGGCCGCCTCTTCCGGATCGGATGGTTGTTCGACCGCAGCTGCATTGACGGCTGCGGTTTCTTTTTTATAAGACTGGTACAAGGTGATGAACTGAGCCTTTGCATCCTCGCGGACGCCTATCTGCTCCGCAATGCGGACGGCCGCCATGTGCAGCATCTTCTGCCTTTGAGTGCTCTGGGCGCCAAGCAAGGCGGCTGCCATGCACAGGCAAAGCATGATTGTCAAAATCTTTTTCATATCAGTCTCCGTTAACCATCAGGAATATATCGAGTTCCGGGTTCCCCGCCACCTCGGCAAGCATGCGGTTTTCCTCGGAACGGTGCACCGCCACGGAGGCTCCGAAAGATCCGCCCGCAAGGAAAAGCGCCACGGCCGCACCGAGGACCGCCCTGCTGCGCCTGCGGATTGTCCGTGCCTTGCCGAGCGATTTTTCAAGGCTCCTCTCGAAATAGCCTTCAGGTATTTCATATTTATACTCTTCCATAGTCACATGATATCATCCGAGGCCGTCAGAACGGCGGATTTGACTTTTTTCCTGGCATTATGCCACGTCACCATCAGCGTATTCTTGCCCGCCCCGGTGATACGGCTCATCTCATCATAATCCATATCATCATAATACTTCAGGCAGAAAACCTCCCTCTCCAGAGGGGACAGCCTGCCGATCGCCCTGGGCACCGCCACGCTTTCAACGCTCTCCAGGTTCAGAGGTTCCTCCGCCACAAGCGCATTATCCTGAAGTTCTTCATTTACGGCCCTTCTGTGCTTTTTCAGGAACCTGCGGACCTCGTTCACCGCAATCTTGTACAGCCATCCCTTGAGCGCATCCGGATTGCGTACTGTCCACAGGTACCTGTAGGCCTTTGCAAAAGTCTCCTGGAGGACATCCTCGGTGTCTTCATGGCTGAGGAGCATACGTCGGATGTATCCGTACAGCGGGCGCTGGTACGTCCTGACAATCCGGGCAAACGTCGCTTCGTCACTTCTCATCCTTAGGACACGCCGCATGGGGGCAGCGTTCCCCAAAGATAATCACAAAGTACATTCCCCGAGCGGCTTGTAGCCAAGTTCCTGCATAAGGGAATCCCAGTTCCCGGGAAGTTCAATCTTCACGGTAGCATATCCGCCGCCAGGCATGGTCTGGACCTTGTTGCGGGCACTGTCTCCGGTAATTATGAAGGCCGTCATCCCCTTGCGCATGGTCGGGACTGTCTTTATCTCGCCCTCGGGAGTGTCGTACCATGGCTGGGTGGGAGTCATTTCGGCGCCTTCGGTACGCCCGAGATGGGCCGTGTACTGGCGGATATTGTGCTGGCCGCCGTCCTTGCGGCTTCCTGGATTGGCATAGTAATTGGCGAAAACGCGCTCCTTCAGAGGCCTGCGGGACGTTTCTATAAGATCCTGCTCCAGAGCCTCGGGGCTATGGTATTTCTCAGCAAGGATAGCCGCCACAGGCTCTGTCATCATGACCGTGCGTAATGTGAACTGGCGGCCGCTTCCAACTGCAAACTGGCAGCGTTCCGAGATATCCCATGCCAGGAGTTCCATCACTTTCTTGGGATTGGTGGTGGAAGGAGCCATGTTATTGCCCCACAGGAGGGTCGAACCCACGGTAACGGTGCTCTCGTTGAGGCCGTATCCGTTCCTTACGTGATAAGGCTTCCAGCCCACTCGCTTGCAGGCCTCCTCATCCTCGACCAGGCACCAGGGCATCGGATAGCCGAAAGTCCCCATCCTGTCCTGCTTGACGTAGTATCCGCACAGGTTCATCAGCGCCAGGCTCATAAACCTGCCGATTGCCACGTTGGCGGCTTCGTTTATCTGCCCCTGTCCGCAGTCAACGCCCAGCTGCCTCGCCACAGGACCGTTCAGCCAGCTGTACGGGGCCCACGCATGGGTGGAGGCCAGGGTCCGGCGGAAATTACCGTCTCCGAGACCTTTGGTAAGGGCGGTCACAATGGGCATGTATTCGGGCTTGCAGCCGGCCATGACTGCATTTACGGCGACGTGCCAGGCTGTAGTGTTCCTGTGGGCTATGGGAAGCACTGCCACGGTCTCGTTCCACTTGTAAGGGGAATATTTAAGGAACTGCTCCACCTTCTCGTAAGTCGGCGGGACGATGGGGAAGCCGTCAGTCCAGTTCTGTTTGGCAAAATACTCGTTTATCTCGTCGAGGGTACCGTAGAACACATCGTCGCGGATGCTCCTGTCATTCTGGTCTGCGCCAGCCTTAAGTTCCTCATCGGTAATGGGATCCGTAAGCGCCTTCACTATCTGCGGCCATACGACCTCGCGCGTGTTGCGGATGAGTTCCTCTTCGGAATGAGCCGCGAAGGCCCCGGGATACTGTGCCACTCGCATCACGGCAACTCCGTTGTTGCGGGCAGTATATCTGGCCTGATCGGCAAATCCCGGACCGGCAATCACGACGGACGGAATTCCGAGATATTCGGCAGCTATACAGGAGCCGGTCTCTTTAGGTGTGCAAAGGCCGCAGCCTCCATTGCCGGAAATGACGGCATCCACCCCGAACTCCTGGAGTTTGCGCTGGAACTCTTCCTTCTGCTTACGGCGAACGCCCGGGGCAGGATAGGGACCGGCTATGCCAATCTCATCGAGCAGCAATACCTTGGCTTTGGGATAATTCTCCTTGATAAGCCTCTTTATCTCGGGGTGGGTGACGTTTGTCATAAAACTCACTCCACACACTGCAATCGTCTTTCCGTCAAGAGTTTTCAGCCTCGGGGCCTGCTTGATCGGCTCTATGGTGCCTACTCCTACGGGGGAGACGACTGCATAGCTCGGTTGCTTCACCTCCGCCTTAGGTGCGGCAGCGGATTTTGCCGCAGACTGCTGCCCGGCGGTTTGGACTATCGCCTTGGAGCTTTCGGTTCTCTTGTACTCAACCCGACAGGTTTCGTCACAGACGATCCTGCCTTGCCCGTAAGCTGCCAGGCTGGCAGCACCGACCACGATTATCAACAGTATCTTTTTCATCGCTTTTTGTTTTTTGTGAAAACATGTTCACCCATTAAGACACTCTGTTAAGGAGAATCTTAACGGACGCGATGAAAAAAGCCGGATATCAGGCCTGCCGGGAACCTTTCCTTACCTGATTTCAGCCCAGCCGCCAGATGGTATGGGAAGCCGTCCCAGCCCATTGAAGGCCTTGCAGGACTGCACTTTACGTCCGGCGTAATCATAGACGGAGATTTTACCGGGTTCCCTTTCGAAATCAACTGCCACATCCCCCGATGAAGAAGCATTAATGAGATAAACCGGCCCTTGCCCGGATGCCACAGGGACAACGGTTCCGTCGTGATACACGGCCTTTACCGTTTCACTGCCGTCTCCGGCTTCGACGAGCGGATACCCGGCTTCCGGGTGATGGGGCTTTATCCATCCCTTAAGCAGGGCACTGCGATGGCGGCGAGAAAAGTCCAGCCAGCACTTTACGACGTCCAGATGTTCCTTCGGAAGCTTTTCAAGCTCAACCGAATACTGGATTACTCCGAATATGGAACTTTGGATATTGCGGGCCACCTCTGAAGCTGACTCAGACGGGTGCCATTCCAGCATGTCGGAATGGATGGCTATTCCCGGCGCTCCGATGCGCAGGTTGCATATACCTACCCGGTTCTGGCAGGCGTCTCCTGGGCAGTCCGACACCCGGAACATATTGCCGTAAGCAGTAATGGACGGCCCGACATATCCCTGTCTGAACTCAAGCAGAACGTCCGGATTCAGCCGGGTAAGGCTGTCCCTGACTGCGCACATCAATAGGTTTACACCCTCCGGAACAGTCTTGACGTCGCGACCGGCATAATTGTCTTTCAGCGCCGGGTCCTTTCTTCTGCCAAGGCGGAACCTGTCGATAAAATCCAGCTTGAAACCGTCAAGTCCCCATTCCCGGGCTGCCGTGACATATAAGCCTATAAGATATTCCCTGACCTGCGGGAACCGGGGATCCAACACTCCGGTCAAGTCGTCTTTCGAGTCGAAGGGGGCCCTTTCAGTATAAAGGAAACATTCTTTGAAGCGGTTGAACGCGGCCGAATGGTTCCCGACAAAGGGGACGGCGTACCACAGCATATACTTCATACCCATATCCTTGACACGGCGGACGTGCCCCGGCATATCGGGAAAGCGCCTCTGGGTCACCTGCCAGTCTCCGCACCACGAATATCCGCGCCGGGTATTGTCTGTCTGCCACCCGTCGTCCACTATGACAGTCTTCATTCCAAGTGGGGAGGCTATGGCGCATTCTCTTTCTATAGGCCCGGCGAATACATCCTGGTGATACTGGTACCAGGTGGAGTACAGCGGCTCGTATGCCGCCTCGGGAACGGTACCCGCCACGCAGCCCGCACTCTTGCGCATCCATAGTGACGCCTCCGTCACGGTCTCCGCCCAGAAGATGTCCCGCCGGTCGAAGCACAGGGTAGTCGAGTAAGAACTTCTCGGGGCCTCCGCCGCCGAAAACCACGTTAGGCTGCCGACTATCATGCAGCCTTCCTCCCTGATACCCATTGTGTAGCTGAGTTCTCGGAACACTTCGTCGCTTGCAACGGTGAGCCTGTTGCGGTCATCGTCCCCGAGGAAAGCGAACAACGGCATCCCGGAAGCTATGCTGGTCCTGCGCTTGGCGGTCCAGTTGGGCCGCAGGGGAAAGCGTACGGTGGAATTGATTTCCCACAGGTGGCGAATCCCCTGCTGGGGGATGGCAAAGGACACGGTGAAACACGGCGGCACCGCTTCAGAAGGGGCGTTGAGACTCAAGTTCAGATATTCTAACCCCTTTTCTATTTTCAAGGACACGTCGAAAGTCCACGCGCCAGGATTATCACATATTAGTTCTACATCTCCAACCGCATCAGTAGGGATAATGGTCCTCATGGCTGCCGCAGGAAAGATTGCTGCCATTAACAAACTGAGAATCAATACTATTCTACGCATACTAACTTATTTTATTCAACTTCACGTCCCGAAAAGTCCGTCCGCCCAGAGCCGGTCAATCCTGGCAAAACCTTTTCCCGGTGCTATGGACGGATTCCGCTGGAGGATGCCGCGGCAGTCCTCATAGACATTGAACCCGACTTCGACGGCATGCATTCCGCCGTCGGAAGGGAAAGAAAAAGAGATATGATTGTCCGCTCCGTCCATACGGTAATAACGGATGGGAGCGGAGGCAAGTTCCGACGCCTTGGCCCCGTTTGCCTGAATCAGCTCCAGCCTCGTGACATGCTTGCACATCTCCATCACGACATCGTCAAGACCGGCGGAAAAAATGCTTATCTTTTCTATGAGGTCACCGACGGACTCTACCAACCTAAGTGTATATCCGTCAAGAGTTTCCACCAATTGTTCAGAAGCAAGTTCTATATCCCCTGCTTCCTTGGTCCCGGGCGGGACCAGCCATATCATCAGCCGCAGCGCGGGGTCGTGATACAGGAATGGATATACGGCCAGATTTGCGCTTCCGCACTCCGGACATTCCCACACGAAGGCAGAACCGTCCCTCACCCTGTCGGCAAGCAGCGGATCCTTGACGGTATTGACGCTTCCGTAGCGCTCCACCTGATGCCGGTGCCCGCATTTATGGCATACGGCCTCAGGCATTGGCCGGACGGATGTCGATGCCGAGTTCGTCGAGCTGGCTCCTGTCTATCTCGGAAGGAGATTCAATCATCACGTCGCGGCCCTGGTTGTTCTTGGGGAAGGCGATATAGTCCCTTATGGAATCGCTGCCGCCGAACAGGGAGCACACACGGTCGAAACCGAAAGCGATGCCGCCGTGAGGGGGTGCGCCGTAACGGAATGCATTGATAATGAAGCCGAATTTATATTCAGCCTCTTCGGCGCCTATGCCCAGCACTTCGAACATGCGTTTCTGCACGTCGGCATTGTGAATCCTTATGGAACCGCCGCCAAGCTCTGTGCCGTTCAGCACAAAGTCGTATGCATTGGCGCAGACCTTCTCGAGATCTTCCTTCCTGTCGCTGTAGAAGAGCTTTTCATGCTCCGGCTTGGGCGCGGTGAAAGGATGGTGCATGGCGTAGAACCGCTGGGTCTCGTCATCCCATTCGAGAAGAGGGAAGTCCACTATCCACAGGGGAGCGAATTCGTCACTCTTGCGAAGACCGAGGCGCCCGCCCATTTCCAGACGCAGGGTTCCGAGCATGGTCTGGACCTTGCGCTTATTGTCCCCGCTGAGGATGAGGATGAGATCCCCTTTGGCGGCACCTACCTTGTCGGCAATGCCTTTCAGATCATCCTCGGAATAGAACTTGTCAACAGACGACTTGACACTGCCGTCTTCGTTTAACTTAATGTATATCAAGCCTTTAGCTCCGACCTGAGGGCGTTTGACCCACTCGGTCAGTTCATCGGTCTGCTTGCGGGTGTATGATGCGCACCCGGGGACGGCTATAGCACCGATGTAAGCGGCTCCGTCAAGGACGGCAAAGCCCCTGCCTTTGGCGGCTTCCGTTATATCTTTGATAGTCATCCCGAAACGGATATCCGGCTTGTCGGAACCATAATTGTCCATAGCGTCGTACCAGCTCATCCGCGGAAGCGGTCCGGTGAAGTCCTTGCCGAGAATGTTCTTGAACAGGGTCTTCATCATGCCTTCGAAGACATTAAGCACATCTTCCTGCTCGACGAAGGACATCTCACAATCTATCTGGGTAAATTCAGGCTGGCGGTCCGCCCGGAGATCTTCGTCACGGAAACATCTGACTATCTGGGAGTAACGGTCATATCCGGCAACCATCAGGAGCTGCTTGAACGTCTGGGGCGACTGGGGCAACGCATAGAACTGACCCTGATTCATCCTGGACGGCACAACGAAATCACGCGCGCCTTCCGGGGTGGACTTGATAAGGTAAGGGGTCTCTATCTCAAGGAAATCGTTGGCATCCAGGTAGGTGCGGACTTCGTGAGCTATCCTGTGGCGCAGTTCGAGCGCCTTGCGGAGAGGATTGCGGCGCAGGTCGAGGTAACGGTATTTAGCCCTAAGATCCTCACCTCCGTCGCTGACATCTTCGATGGTGAACGGCGGAGTGGCGCTTGCATTGAGAATGTTTATTCCGGAAAGGCGGATTTCGATATCACCGGTCGGCATCTTCGGGTTCTTGCTCTGACGCTCTACCACCGTACCGGTGGCCTGAATCACATATTCCCGTCCAAGGGAAGAGGATTTTTCAACCAATTCCGCCGGAGCATCCGCCTCAACCACAAGCTGGGTTATACCATAACGGTCCCTCAGGTCAATAAATGTCATTCCTCCGAGTTTGCGTGCCTTCTGCACCCATCCGGCCAGCGTCACCACCGTCCCGGCATCCGCCAGCCTCAACTCTCCACAGGTTTTTGTCCGATACATAAGAAGCTAAAACTATCGATAAAAGTCTGATACAAATATCAGAGTTATTTTCCTTTCTCCTGCTCTTCCCGTATCCGCCCGTACCAATCCCGCATAACATAATATGCAAGTTTCTTCTCCCCGGCATCCGAGACAAGCCCCTTCCGGTTATAATCGTCCTGTATGCCGGCAAGCATACGCTTTGGACTGCGGAAATCCTTTAGAATCCACGGGGAGGCGCCTGCAAGGCCAGGCATCCGGGAGAGCATCCTGATATTGGCCCGGTACAATTCCTCCTGATTTTCCTCGGTGAATCGATCCGTCGACGGCCCGTGACGCCCGGCAAGGGCCCCTCCGCCGAATTCGGATATGAACACCGGTTTCTGCTCGTCGAATACCCAGTTTATCCTGTCGCACAGGGAATTGTCCCCCCGGTACCACCCCACGTACTGGTTGAAACTTATCAGGTCCGTAAGTTTCGCCATCTCAGGGTCATTCACCGTCATTATGTTATTCTCCCTGTCCTTATAAAGGACTTCCATGGCGCAGGTCACAAGCCTGGTGTCATCCATCTGTCTGGCCTTTGATATGAGCCCGGAAAGGAAGGTCACCCTTCCTTCAGCCTGGACAGGAGTCTCGTTGGCCACGGACCAGATTATGACATTGGCGCGGTTATGGTCCCTCGAAATATTCTCAACTAATTGATTTTCAGCATTTTTATAAGTATCAGCGTTCTTCCAGTCAATGGTCCAGTAAACCGGGATTTCCGACCAGACCATAATACCCATTTCTTCCGCAGTCCGGACCATCGCCTCGCTGTGCGGATAGTGGGCGAGCCGTACCATATTGCAGCCCATATCTTTTGCCCACTGAAGAAGCGTGGATGCGTGTTCCCTGCTGAACGCCCTTCCGGCACCGGCGCCCGGAGCCTCTTCGTGAATGCTGACGCCCCTCAGAAAGACGGGCTTGCCGTTCAGGAGAATCTCCGTTCCGCGAGTCTGAATCGTACGAAAGCCTATACGGTCCGATATTGAATCCGTCTGGCAGGAGAGGTGCACTTCATAGAGCTTCGGGTTCTCAGGGCACCATAGTTCGGGTTTGGCTTTGGCTTCGAAATGCCCCATCCCGCTGGCATCGGTACGCAGCTTGCACACAAAGCCAAACTCAGGAATGGTGATTTTGACTTCCTGCGAGGTCTGCGCTCCATCCAGCCGCACCCATCCGGAAATCTTCGTGGAAGAGCCCTTTTTCAGTTGAATCTTATAGTCCCGGATGAAGGTCGAAGGGGTCTCCACAACGCATACACTGCGGGTGATTCCTCCGTAATTCCACCAGTCAAAGTTCACCGTGGGGACATTTTCGAGGCGCCGGGAATTGTCCACCTTCACTATAAGTGTGTTTTCTCCGTCATTGAGACAGTCGGTGACCTCGTAATTGAAAGGAGTATAGCCTCCTGTGTGCGCGCCAATGAGTTTTTTGTTCAACCCTGCCACGGTCTCATAATTGGCGGCTCCGAAATACAGGAAATAGCGCCGGCCCGGCTCAGTATGATGATTGAACTTGCGGCGATACCAGACCGTACCCTCGTAATAATATAATTGAGGCCGTTGCGTATTCCAGTCACCTGGGACTTTCAGTGTAGGCGCGGCCGAAAAATCGTATTCAGTCAAAACTGTCTGGTTCTCATAAAAACTCTTGTCCTGGAAATAAGTTCCCTTCCACTTCCGAGGACGCCGCCTATTGTAGTTGTAGTACCCTGTTTCGTACAAGTCCACGATGTAATTCCACTCACCGTCCAGCACCTGACAGGGCCTCGCCTGCACATTGTTAATAAGATTGCTCTCGGGAGCCTGGCCCAGGACCGGCTTCTCAGACTTACAAAAAAACGCCACACAGAGAGCCGCAGCAAACACAAGAATCTCTTTCTTCATACTGAATCTATTTCTTGATACCGCAAGATACAGCTATTTTCCGGGATTTTCAATACTGCAGACACGAAACAGTCCCTTGCTTCCGGACAGCAAAAATATAAATGATAATGATTATCTTCGTATGCGGGCCGACAAACGGGCCCGGAATGCCTATGTACGATTATATTTCCGGAATCATCGTCGAACTGACCCCGGCAGAGCTTGTGATTGAGTGCTCCGGCATCGGGTACAGCATCCTCATCTCCCTGCAGACTTTCGAAGCCCTTCAGGGCAAGGAAACTGCAAAGGTCTTCGTCTATCACCACTTGCGCGAGGATGAAGAATCGTTCTACGGTTTTGCGACCAAGGATGAGCGTGAGCTTTTCAAACTTCTCATCGGAGTGTCCGGAATAGGTGTCGGCTCCGCCAGGATGATGCTTTCCTCCCTGACGGATGAAGAAATCCGCAAGGCCATCCTTTCGGAAGATGTCAACAAAATTAAGAGCGTGAAGGGAATCGGATTGAAGAGCGCCCAGAGGCTGATCCTTGAACTGAAAGACAAGATAGCGAAAGGAGGCGGAGTCCAGACCGAACTGTTCTCCAGCAACCAGGCGCTCCTGGAAGAAGCCTCGGCCGCACTTCTCATGCTCGGCTTCAGCAAACCTGCCATTGGCAAGGTCGTACCGGAAATCATCAAGGCGCACCCCGACGCCCGCATCGAGGAAATCATAAAGCTTTCGCTCCAGAAATTATAAGTTTTGAAGTTCACCGTAGTTCTTATATGTACAAGTATGAGGAAGTAAAGGACGATGCGTATGTCCTGAGCATTGACAACCACGCCGAGCTGTCGGCAGCCCTGATGGAATTCTGCCTTGACATGGGGATATACACCGGCAACGTTACCGGTATCGGCGCCATTTCGGAAGCCACTTTCCGCTTCCTGGACCCGGCCACAAAACAGTATGTGGACAAGACATTCACCGAGCAGATGGAAATCACCAACCTCACCGGGAACATTTCTGAAAAGGATGATAAGCCGTACCTGCACATCCACATCACAGCCAGCCGGAGAGACTACACCTGCATAGGCGGGCATCTTCTGTCAGCCCGGATCAACGGTGCCTGCGAACTTTACGTCGAAGCTTTTCGGGATGTGACAATTGACAGATACCCTGACGCCGAAACCGGACTGAATCTATACGTCTTATAGTGTTCTGCGCGCAGAAATGGACGCAGAACCACCCGAATGCCCGCAAATTTTGAGCTCTCGCGAAGTTATCGGACTCTGATTGACGGCCAAAATCGGCATTCTGAGCGGGTCCGTGGCCGTTTTTAACCCGGAAATGAGTGCGCCAGGCTATCGTTTGAAATAAACCAGCAAGACAGCGATATCGGCCGGAGATATACCGGAAATCCTCGAAGCCTGCCCGATTGTGGCGGGACGGACCGACGACAGTTTCTGACGGGCCTCGATGGTAAGCCCCTGGAGACGGCTGAAGTCAAAACCGGCTGGAATGGACAAATCTTCGAGACGTCTCATTTTATCGGCGAGCTGAATTTCACGGTCGATGTATCCCTTGTACTTTATCTGGATTTCGACAGCATCGAGAACATCCTTCCGCTGCGCGTATTCAGAAAATGTTCCACGTAGAACATTTTCCGCCAATCCAGAAAGAGAGACCTCCGGGCGCGAGACAAAGTAAGACACGTTCTTTGTCTCCCTGACAGGAGAAGAGGAGGCCGACTCAAGATATGGATTGACATCGGAAGGTGACACTTTCGTTTCGTCACAAAGGACGGAAAGTCGCCGCACTGAATCATATTTCTCCTGACAGGCATCATACCTTTCACGCGAAGCCAGGCCTATCTGATAAGACCTGCCGGTAAGGCGGCTGTCAGCGTTGTCCTGACGCAGAAGGATCCTGTATTCAGCCCTGGAAGTGAACATCCTGTAAGGTTCGTTCACCCCCTTGATGACAAGGTCGTCAATCAAGACTCCGATATAGGCCTCGTTCCGGTGAAGGATGAAAGGCTCCTTGCCGATAACGGACAGATGAGCATTGATACCTGCCATCAGCCCCTGGGCCGCAGCTTCCTCATATCCGGTGGTTCCGTTAACCTGCCCGGCAAGGAAAAGACCGGGCAACACTTTGGATTCAAGGGTATGATTAAGCTGTGTCGGATCGAAGTAATCATACTCCACTGCATATGCCGGACGGAATATCCTTACATTCTCAAATCCGGACATTTTCTTGAGGGCGTCAAGCTGGACATGAAGGGGAAGAGAGGATGAGAAGCCCTGCAGATAGTACTCATTGGACGATGCGCCTTCGGGTTCAAGGAAAAGCTGGTGGGCATCGTTGTCCGGGAACGTGCGGAGTTTGTCCTCGATGCTCGGGCAGTAGCGCGGCCCTATTCCGGTGATCTGCCCGTTGAACATGGGAGAATCCGGGAAGCCTTTCCTCAATGCCTCGTGGACATTTTCATTCGTATGGAAAATATAGCAGCAAAGCTGCCGGGCTCCGCTCTGGACACGGGAGGGGACAGGAAGGAAAGAAAAACGCTCAGGACACTCATCCCCGTACTGGACCGCGGCTTTCGATAAATCCACAGATCTTATGTCGATCCTCGGAGGCGTACCTGTCTTCATCCTGCCGCGGCGTATTCCGATGGACTCCAGCTGCGCTGAAAGACCATAAGAGGCCAGTTCCCCGATACGGCCGCCGGCAAATTCAGTCCGCCCTATGAATAGTTTGCCTTCCAGGAAAGTCCCTGCGGAAAGAATTACAGCCCGCGCAGAAAACCGGGCACCGATAAGAGTCTCCACGCCGGCGGCACGGTTCCCTTCCAAAATGATGGAAATAACTGAATCACAGTAAATTGAGAGATTGTCAGCGGCTTCCAGGACGCTTCTCCATGCGGCAGAAAACCCAGCCTTGTCACATTGAGCCCTCGGGCTCCATACCGCAGGCCCCTTAGAGCGGTTCAACATCCTGAACTGCAGAGTGTTGGCATCTGTGATAAGACCGGTACAACCGCCAAGCGCATCGATTTCCCTTACTATCTGCCCCTTGGCTATTCCTCCAACAGCAGGATTGCACGACATCTTCGCAAATGCCGTCATGTCCATTGTAATCAGAAGGACGCTGGAACCAAGTTTTGCCGCAGCTGCGGCAGCCTCGCATCCCGCGTGCCCGCCCCCCACTACAATTATGTCAAAGAGACCTTCCATTATACTTCCGTCATCCCGTCCAAAAGGGCAAGAGCCTCGTTTTCCTTGGAACGCATCTGTTTCCTGTCCTTATCCGTATGGTCGTCATATCCTATCAGATGCAGAACCCCGTGGACAATCACCCTGTGCATCTCCCTGTCATATTGTTCCCCGTAGAACAATGCGTTCTCCCGCACAGTATCGACGCTTATGAAAAGGTCGCCGGAAATTACCGGACCCTCACAATAGTCGAAGGTAATAATATCGGTATAATAGTCATGCCCCAGATACTGCCGGTTCATTCCAAGAAGGTAACCGTCCGAGCAAAAAATTACCGACACGGCGCCCAGCCTTCTGCCCTCTTTTTCCACAAGCACCTTCAACCATTTGGATGTCAAGCGTTTGGCCTTAAATTTGTAATCAGTGTCCTGTGTATGATAGCTTACCATTGCAAAATACTACTGATGCGTTAATTTTTCAAAATAAAGTTAGTTCATTGACATCCTGATTTAGAATGAGTGGTTGTGG
>ERZ842401.1071-NODE-1071-length-40157-cov-3.556257_pt1 | contig 40157 bp, 35 predicted proteins | sample MGYA00521270_ERZ842401 | MGnify/ENA primary metagenome ERZ842401 (study PRJEB31892, sample SAMEA3878208) | bioreactor metagenome | biome: Moose rumen | place: Sweden | collected 2011-10 | study: EMG produced TPA metagenomics assembly of the PRJEB12797 data set...
GGTGACTACGGATGCCAACACAAACTCGTAGAAAGAAGAAATCTTCAGATGAAACCGATACGCGAGAATTAGGATTGTATGATCGTGCCGTAAAAGGTATTTTTACGATTTTAGATGGCGGCTACAATGATCGCCTTGCCTTGAACTCAAAGGATGAGAGATTACGAGGAATCTTAAATCGAGAGCTTGAGATTACAAAAGGATATACCAAAGGGCATATCGTTGATTTCATATATTCCATGAAGTTAGATGGTCGGGGCCAAAAAACAAATAAAAATCAAAAGTTGGATCCTGGATCCAATGAGCTTTTCACAAAGAATATTAATGATATTTTTAGCTATTTCCAAGATATCTATCGGAATAAATTCATAGAGATGACAGATTTAAAGTTTATTGCTAAATTTATTCCGGCATTGGGAGAGGCTGTCAAAACTGTATTGGATGCAGTCGTTGCTTCCGATAATGTCGCAGAGACAATCAATTTTAAAATTGAATTGCCTGCCGGAATTAGTAAGGAAGATGAAACTGCAATTACGAATGAAATAAAACGAATGGAGAAGGAAATCAACCTTCGAAAGAAGCTAAAAGATATCGTATATAAGAAGACACTGGTTACTGGTATGCATTATGTATATGCGGTATCATATAACCGTATCTTTGAGGAATATGATGTCATTAAGAAAAAACACCATAAAGATCTAAAGAATACTCCTCATGGAAACTTCGTAGAAATGAGAAATCTCAATATCAAATCCGTAGCAAAGGAAAGCGGATATTCATATCTTCTTGGAGATAATATCGATATTACACCTGCAATGGAGAATGTACGGGATCTTCTAACAAAATCTGAAGCGGTAAATTCAAAAGGTGTGGGGAATCATTTGTCCAATGCGGAAGTTACTGAGACGATGACTACGTTCTATGAGTCACTGCCTCAAATTACATTTGAGCATACGCCTATTTTAATGGATGCATACGATGAAGCATCTGTTGTAATGGAGTCTGATGGTGCGTATGAAGCATTTCAGTCTGCTCGAACTAGAAAAACCAATAGTGGAAAATACCTTAACACAAAAATGGAAATTAACCCATTGGAATTAAAAGTGCCCGATGGAACGGTTGGGCAGGATCACACTCCCAGGCCATCAAAATTCAATATTGATGGTACTTATGTGAAGTACATTGATCCAAAGCAATTAATTCCCTTAAAGGTATTTGACCAAGTAATTGGTTATTACTTAATCCATCCGAAAGCAAAGAAGAATAAGAATTCTGTCGGAGAAGTTTCAGGAATTAATTCAATTGGAAATACCTTATTCAGTGCTGTCAATATTGGAGAGGCTAAGAAAAATGATGCTGTACAACGGATTGTGGATACAATCTCTGATGGTATTCTGAATAACTTTGATAATAGATTTGCAACGAAGAATGCAGAATACAAAAAACTAATTGCAGATGTCATTATTGCAAACGGATTAACCGAGAAAGATTATAATATCCAATTCATTCCAGAAAGTGATATTATCCCATTTATTATCCAAGAGAATGAAGAGGGCTTTGGAGAGTCTATTCTTACAGATTCGCTGTTTCCTGCAAAACTTCTGTTATCTATGTTAGTAACTAGAATGCTGAATTATATCAATAAGACAGGAAATCGAACGATTGCACATGTGCATCGAAGTCCAATTAATTCTTTGGATCATAATCACATTCAGCAGGTTATTCGGGATATTCAAGAACAAGATGTTACATTTAATGACCTTCTATCTCCGAATTTGGTATTCAATAAATTCAATAGAGACGGAAATATGGTAATTCCGACATCTCGAAATGGGGATAAGATTGTCGAGTTCGAAATTCAAGAAGGCCAGCAAATTGACATGAATCCGGAATATGAAAAAGAACTCGAGAATATGGCTATTCTTGGAACTGGTGTACCATCTGTTATTATGGAGTATGCAGGGTCTGCTGACTTTGCAAAGCAGTTGGTATCTGCGAATATTAAATTTGCAGGAAGAGTAGCTACACTTCAAAGTGATTTAGAAGGCCCTACTACTGAGTTATATAGAAAGTTATGTTTGAATTCCCATCTCACCGAGGAGCAGAAAGCAATATGTGCTCAGAGTCTGGAAATTAAGCTCCCCAGACCAAGGGTGTTGTTAAATTCCAACAATTCAGACTATATCTCCAATATAGTACAGGTAGCAGAAGCACTTGCTGACCTTATATTAGGAAGGGACTCTATTACAAATACAGAATTGTATCCAAATGGACAAAGAATCAAAGAAAAGTTGATGCGGCTGATCGTTGAGCACGAATCACCATTCTTTGATTGGGAAGAATTTGATAAAATGATGAAAGAGGCTGTTCTAGACGTCGAAGAAGAAGGTATCAAACGGAGTTTAGATAAAGCTAATGGTGATCAGAATTCAGATGGAATGGATGCATCTTCTGGGATGTTTTAACTAGAAATAAAATAATACGAAAACCTTGGTTTAATTGCCGGGTTTTCGTATTATTAACTCATATATTAATTATATGAACAAGAGAGGAGGCATTTATTGTATGAATGCAAGAAACAATATGGGAGAATATCTCATAAATGTGCTCAAATGGCTGGGCATTCGGATAGTCGATCCAGAAAAACAAGAGGAGGTGCTATTTAGTCTACTGGATCGCGAGTTTGAATCACGATATTTGGATATCATGTTACTGTATTTCTCTGTGAAGAAATCCCCTAAAGAAATGAAGCAGATGGGGTATGAGAGAGCAAACTCATCTTTAAATTATATTCAAAAGAGAATATGGAGGAATCCGCAATGGGTAAAGGAGTTATCCTTGGAATATCCGATAACAGAGAGTCTGAATTTTGTTGAAGTCAAATCATTCGGTGATCCTTTTGAAATGATAGCTCAAAGGATTGTGCTTGATGCAGCTATGAATTCTTTAAAGGAAACTGAAAAAGAAGTTATTGAAGATATCTACTTTAATGGTTTTACCCTTAGGGAGGTAGCTGAAAAACAGGGATGCTGTTATCAAGCAATAGAGCAGAAACGGGATAAAGCATTGTTAAAAATGCGCGATTACCTTGTAAAAGAGTCTTACATGTGAATCGCACACGTCAAAAGAAGGAACCTAAGCGGTTCCTTCTTTTTTTATGTCTTATGGAATTAAATTCCGTTTGTGTTATTTGAAGAATACTTCGTGGCAACTGCACGAACTGCCGATTGTGTAATATTCGGCGTAAACTTCAGATAGTTGTATTCGATGCTGGAAGCATCCAGGTAGTAACGTCCCACCTGATTGATTGCAGGAGATTCGTACTTCTTTGTACGGAAATCCAGATCCATTTGAACATTGCTACGGTTACCAGATTCGAAGTTCAGATGATCCTTCGGTACCTTTGTCGGGAATGCCGAAGCAAACAGACAAGAGTACTCAAGCTCCATAGCGGTTGGATCCAGCGTAAGGTAAACGAACTCTGCTGTATGGTATTTCTCGCCATAGTGAATTGTTGTCTCATAATCCTTCAATGCACCATGGTAATGAGCAATACCCGAACGAATGTCACGTGTACCAGTTACCCAAGTTTCAACGAACTCTCTAACCGGTGAACCGGTCTGTTCGTATAGAGTAACGGTAAGAGTATCCGTGTCATCACGAGCTTGACTAACGGTTGAGAACTTGTCACCATTAAAGCCACCCTCGAAATCTACGAAGTCCACAGAGATATCCGAAATACCACTGATTCTGGTATACCCAGTCTCAATCAGAGAACGGAATCTCTTTGTCATCTGCGGATATTCCGATTCCATGAACCGGGGTGCAGAGAACATGAACAGACGAGAAACACCTTGGATATACGGTGTAAACTGATCAAGATTCTGTTGCGTGACATCAATACCGCCCAGGAAGTATGAGAACTGGGCATAATTCTTCGTGTTGGTTTTAGCATTCGTCTGAATTGTTGCTGCCATAATCACTCACCTTCCTTTCTTACTCTGTAGAGGTGGAAGAACCACCCTTATTTACATCGATCTCAATGATGACTGTCTTAACAAGATTCTTGTGAACCAGATCAACATACAGGTGAAGAATACCACGTGCAGCCTCCCAATCATTCTGATCGAAGTTAGCGTAGATACTACGAACCTGTGCGTCTGCGTAGTTCGATGCAACTACTTCTGCATCTTTATTGAATCTTACAATGTCATCACTTTCAGCGAAGTTGTAATTGTAAGTTGCACAAAGCTTTTCAAAATCCCTCTTGATATCAAGAAGAATCAGAACATTGCTAAACTCAGAGAGATTAGACGTTACCGGCTGTCTCGTAGTCTGAGTTGCAATAACCGTTCTTTGCCGTGCGTTAATTGCTGCATAATTGATTCTTTCCTCTACCATTTCATCCATCAGATCCGCATAGAGATCTTCGTCATACAGTGGGTAGATGGAATCCTCAAGGAACATGTCATCGATGATGCCGTATGAATTTCCGGCAAACGGAACATGCTTTCCGCCATACTCGGCAAAGTGAATCGGTAGACGATATGCAAGAGCATATGTGTCTGTAACCGTAATGATCTTCTTCGTGAGTGGATCACGAGTCTTACCGCAGATTGCATCAATACGTTCGCTACGACTCCGTACATATGCATCAAGATTATTCTTGACATATGTGAGTGGAGAACGAACGGTCTTGATATCCAAACCGCAGTCTAGAATCAAAGCCGCATCAGTGCGTCTCTCAACAAGAGCTGCCATTGCGATCTTTGCATCTACAGGATAATTTGCATCTAACAAGAGATGACACGGGAACTTATTCCGAGAGAAAATCATAGGATCAATCTCTCCATTGAATGCTGCAACATATTGCGCATTCAAAATCGTTGCACGAGCAGTAGCATCTGCTGACTCGTCAAGAGCTCCATCATCTCCACCTTCTAGAGCAATACCTCCGGATACACCCGGATTTACAATATCATCAGACATTGTGTCAATCTCATAATTATCGATTGCTTCTCTTGTATACTTATTGATACCAAGAAGCACGTCGAAATTCTCGATTGTAAGAACGGAATCCTCATTCGCCTCATTGTATGCATCAACAATCTCCTGGAAAGATTCCGGATTTGTCAATACTGTCAGGTAATTGGATCCCTTACTTGGGCTGTTAACAACCCCATCGATAAAGAGAGCTTCATCATCCACGATTGCATCTTCAAACATGCAAACAGGATAAGACTCCAGCCTTACTGGTGTTGTCTCATTCTCATAGATCTCAAAAATATAATTCTTGAAATCATTCTCCTTATCTCCACCGGAATTTGAAGTAAACCCATACTGAAGTTTACATCCATAAATTCCTTTGCCGGCCGCTGCAACTGTAAGCAACTTCACTTCTGTAAACCCATCATCCTCAGAACCATCAGAGATGACATCTGTAGGAGACTTATACAGAAGATCCATATCTTCCAAATTTGTCAGTGGATTTTCCGGCGTCCTGGTTTTAAACTTTACCGTCATCTTGCCAGTCTCATCGATCTTGTACAGTGCGACAAGAACAGATGCTGCATATGTAGCATCAGGAGCTGCCACTCGTAAGCAATGAGCAGTCACATAACCCGATCGAATTGCATTGTATGCATTCAAATACGGTTGGCCATAGAGTGAAGCTGGACCTTGCCCATAGAGCTTAACAAATTCCTTAAGCCCACCATCAGTGATGTTCTTAATTTTTCCATCCGGCCCCTTAGGACTGGCGAAAACGAAGAGCATATGTAGGCTATCATCCTCTGCTTCTGGCAGTGACATGGTATAGGTTGAATTATCGTTAACGACTGTTTCCGTATGTGGAAACAGATGCTTCGGAACTATCTGACCTGCCTGTGGCATAACATTTTCCTCCTTCTTTCTTTTATTAAATTAACTATTTTGTTGAATAGTTAAATCGTCATGTCTTTCAAAAACCAAATAAGTCTTTTATACTTTTGTTATATATAACAAATTCCAAAGTTCTTGAATATAAGGCAGTAGAAACCGTATCTTTCAATATTTAAACGGTATATTTATATAGTAATCATAAACCAAAAAATACATATAAAAATAAGGAGGATAAGGTTATGATGAGATTTAGAGAGGTTAGAGAAGTTGAAAGAAGATTTGAGTCATGCCCACTTGCTCGGAAAGCTAATGAGGCAGAAGCAGAGAGACTCCATGAAGAAGTAGCTCGCGATCGCGATGAAGCACTCGCTAGATATCGTGAGGCATGCGACTTCTGGGATTCTCTCATGCGGGCATAAGGAATGGCGAAGCCATTCCTTTTTTTGATGTAATTAGATGATATTGCCAAGGGTATCATAGATAATTTGGCGTATCCGTAACTTTCAAAACGATATTGCTATATTAGTATTACAAGGCAAAAAGAAAGGAGGTACTTTTATGAAGTACATGAAGAAAGCCTTATTCGAATCTATGGGGATCCGGTATATGATCACCCATGTAGTTTTGTCGACAGTCTACATTATTATCCAAGCTAGGATTTTGTTATGGATATCTGTAGCTATTGAGAACTACAAAAGCCCAATGCACTGGGTAAACTTGGTAGTGATTGGGTGTGCCATCCAGGCGGGACTGTCAGCAATAACGGACTTCTGCTACAACTGGGGGCAGCAGCTAATGTTTACGAAAATGTCGGATGACATATCAGCTAAAATTAATAAAGCTGATTATGACATCTTTACAAGATTTAGCCCTGGGGATATCGTAACCATTACTGGGTCTCTATGGGCGATTGTAAAGATTCCGACAAAAGCAATAGGGCTAATAAAAAGTATTGTTAGCTTTATCGTAAATCTGATTACAATTGGAATTGTATCTGGAGTTGTAATGATTCCAATCGCCGTCATTTATACTGTCGGTGGCATCTTCCTGTATAGGTCAATAAGAAAATGGGGTGAGTGCGACAAGGAGCTGCAAGAGATCGCAAACACCAGGGATAAAGAATTAGACGAATCCATAAACGGATTTGCAGAAGTTCGAAGTTTCCCAGGAGCTGGCGAAAGGCATATCAGGAAGATAATGTCTATGAACCAGAAGGCCCTAAACATTATTAGAAGAAGGAGAGCTGCATCGGTTAAGCTTTCCGTTCTAATTGATGTTATTGACGGGGTAGCGACCGTTGGACTGATGGGGTATTTGATACTTGCATTACAGAATGGAAGTATGAGTTCAACCTCTGTTGCAGTCAGTGTCATTATGTACATGTGGAGGTTGATAGATCCTCTCATGTCTGTTATTGATACAGCTGACCAGTTCAGCGAGTTCACATCTAAGATCCCGAAGTACACTACCTTTATGGATACCGTCAATAAGGTTCCGGAAGGTAATATCGAGTTTGAGGGGTTTGATGAAAACTCAGCCATTGAGTTCGATCATGTAGACTTCTCATACGATAAGAGCTCGCAGATCTTGAAGGATGTAAACTTTAAGATTAAGAAAGGTGAGCACATAGGGATTTGTGGTCCTACTGGTGGAGGAAAGTCAACACTTTTGAAGTTGTTGATGAAGTTCTATTCCGTTAACAGTGGGGCTATTAAAGTCGATGGGATTCCGATTGATGATCTGGAGACGGAGTCTTATCGAAAGTATGTCGGAATGGTACATCAGAGTCCACATATATTTGATGGGTCTTTAATAGATAACATCCGATATGCTGTTCCGGAAGCAACAAATGAAGAAGTCTATGAAGCATGTAAGAAGGCTTGTATATATGACTTCATCATGACGCTGCCAGAGAGGTTCAATACAAATGTTGGACCACGAGGATTGAAGCTGTCCGGTGGGCAAAAGCAGAGAATAGCATTAGCGAGATTATTCCTGCTGAATCCGGAAGTTATAATTCTCGACGAAGCAACATCAGCTCTTGATAATGAGACTGAGGAAGCTATTCAGGATGCATTGAAACAATTTGCGGGAAAAACGATGATAACCGTTGCTCATCGTCTTTCAACGATTCGAGATAGTGACAAGATAGTCGTTATCAAGGATCACACGGTGGAAGAACAAGGAACACACGAAGAGCTTGTTGCAAAGAATGGAGTCTATGCAGCAATGCTTAGATAAAGAAAAAGGACTGCTTAGCAGTCCTTTTTTTGTCTGTAATAAGTAAAATTAGTTTCAACCTTTCATTTTATCCTATACATAGTTATTTATATCGAAGACCCTCGACTCATCTTGACGATTATCTCCGTAACCATCCATGATAGTTTTATCTATGCTACTCCAGTAATCATCTTGTTGTGATGGGTCAATATACACATCTTTTGTTAAATAATCGTCTGTACGATTCCCCATTTGTTCATCTTGTCGCCTCATCTCTGATTGAATTTTTGCTTCCCACTTTCTAGATTCCTCAACAGGATTTGTCTGCTTCAGAGCATCTTGGAATAATTGTTTCAAATCATCTGGGAAGCTCCCAATCGCACTTAAAATCTTCTGCTTCTTCTGTTGGTCTGTAAGCTCTGTATCTGGCTCATCTGTCATTCCAGGGTAGATCCCAAATTCTTCAAGATTCTTTGCATTATACAATACAAATAGCCCTATGAGATATGCCATCAAAACGTCACCGTGCCCTTGACCTTCATCATCATCTCCGGCACCCATGATAATTGCGCCATTTGGCTTCCGTTGAACAGATGTAACGTCATGGACTAAGTATTCTGTGCAAACCTTATCTAACTCTTCTTGCATAAATCTTTCAATAATAGAAAAGAGTAAAGGTTTACTCTTTCCATTGGTGTTAAATCCCAAACTTCTCTTTTGCATTGCTGCTCTTTTTTCTGCGCCATACTGATCGGTGGTCATAGTCTTATTATCCATTAGCTTATCTGGATCATACCATACACGATATCGATATTCCGATTCTGAGAATCGATTTAGTAATTCCCAGCCTCTGTTATTCTCGATAACTACCATAGATCGTGGACATCTCTCGTGCATAAAACGGACAATCAGACGGAAGAAATCTGGCGGAGAGATATATGGGGATTTGTATTCTGCTACAATCATCTTTGTAGTTGGATGAATCAATACAAAGGCGTTGTTATTCAATGCTAAACCTTCTGATGGGTCTACAGCTAACACATAGGTTGTCTTCTTATTGATCTTTTCATAAATAAGTATTGGCTGTAAATTCTTTTGAAGGTCTAGTTTTTCAATTGGCATTTTCTTATGTTGAGCAATATAAACCAATGATTGCTTACTAAAAGGCGATAGCTCGTTACCTTGGATTCTTTGAAGCTCAATCTCTCGAAGGATCTTGTCGTTATCGTAATCCAAGAGTTTACAAAGCTCTTGATACCAGTTAAGATCTTTTTTCAGCTGCTTCCAAGTATGCTCTACATACATCCATCCATTACACTTCTTATTATTAAGAAGAGAAATGATTTTATTGATTGGCTCATCATAGAAAGAATCTTCCCATTTGAGCATTTTGTCAATCTTCTTAGCTGCATCCTTACCATATTGAGTATTTAAATACCCCGGTGTTGAACTAAGAATTCTTCCATACAAAGAACGATTCTCTTTTGCATTCGCAGATGCAGTCTTAAATGCAGGAGCAGCTGCATCCATGATTTCGTTATTAAATGGAGTAAAGTCATACTCATCATTCCAATAGAATGATGCAGTCTCACCACGACCCATCTTGATAGCGGCATCTCCACTAGTCGCTCTTGGCATTACCTTGATCACGTTATTCGTAATAGGATTACGCAAAATAGTAACACTATCTTGTCCCTTATCAACTTTACCATCTTCTTTAAAAGACATTCTCATTTGCATCCACACAGGAAGCATATCTCTTTGGCATTTCAGACGATACAAATTCTGCTTTGCTAAAGGAAAGTCCTTACTAAAGAATAGAAATGTTGATGCCATTGCGCCAAAGTGAAAAGCATAATTCAACTGCGCAACCACATTTTGAGTTTTTCCCAGCTGACGACTTTTTGAATCGTAGTAATCGATTCCATTCAAAAAGCAATACCATGATGCAATGTTATTACGATCTGCTAAGAACTCAGATCCCCCACCTGGTTCAATTGGCTTTCCATCTACTGGGATTCTACAAACCTCTCGTAACCAATACCATGGGTTAATAATTGATTCCATAAATATTTTTAGCTGCATCTCTAATGGTAATAAGGGGTTATAAACATCCAATCCCATGAGATCTTTATCGTATATTCGTAAAAAGAACTTGTTATTTTTTATACCAAGTCTTGTAAGGTCTTTATACAGTTCAATGAATGAGTGATTCGTAGTCTTCCAATCATAAGTATGCTTTCTCTTTTTCTTTATCAACTTTGCTTGCTGGGCAACTGCATTCATGTTGTCTGCAATGTCTTCTCGCAGACCGCCAGCTTGCCCATAATACATTTCTTTTGAATGATCAGCTACATCTTCCTCCGTCCATTCATTATTACCTTTGAAATACCGTGTGTTAACAACACCTTCATTTAGGATATTAGCCATTTAATCTCACCTCCTTAATGTTTGTGGTATTTATTAGTTAGTATGCGGGATTAAAATTCGCAACTCTAAAAAATAGGAAAATCTAAAATTATAGTGATATATTAATCATATGCAATAAACGTCTAAAAAGGAGGTGAATAAATATGAGTTTATTAGCAAAGAAATCTAAAACCCCATTTTCATATTATGAACTAGACCTTTCGAATCCAGTTGAATCATGGATTACGGAATTTAAATTTTATCGGGTCTATTGTGATTTTGAAAATACGGGGAGGCTCTGGAAAGCTCTAATGAAAATAAAATTCATAAAGTATAGATTCTTTAGAGCACGTGTCCATCCACTGATATGCACTTTTACTAGAGGTTATTGTTATTACTTTTCCGCCTGTATTCAAAGCGCATTTGATCGAGGAGAAAAAGTATTACTATTTCCCTATGATCATATTGCTTGGAGGGATCAGGATGGAGAAATCTATGACATAGGAGGGAGGTTAAAGAAGGATCCATTGACTAATGATGCAGGGTTTGTGTGCATACCTGAGTCAGAATGGACAGATTTAGTAAAAGGGCGATTTAAAGCTCAGCAAGTTGATTGGGACTCGGACGATGACTTTAGAAATGATCTTATCCAAGTCTACAAGAAATATTGCTGTGCTATGGGAGTAGATGAATTAGACAAGGTTGATCTCTCGGCGATTATCGAGAGGCTAAAATGATGTACAGAAAGGAGAAATTGAAATTATGAAGTTATCAATGAATAACCCGAAGGTGTTAAAGGCAAAGGAAAAGATAGAGGAGCTATATGCTGCAGGAATCCATGATAAACAGCAGCTTGCGCAGTACGCAAGAACAAACTTAGATATCGTGGAATTTGTTCTCAGTGAGGTGCTGCAGGAAGAGAGATTTGTTGATAGGATACTTGCACAGCAACGGGTATACGCAAAAAATGAAGCCTTAAATGAGCTAGAGCCTGCTAAAGAAAAGGAGGAAGTTATGAAAGTGGAAGTAGCCAAGACAGCTCGTAAAGCTAGTACAGAGAATGAGGAAGTCAGCATTGTTGGGGAATCACCGATGGAGATATTTGATTACTTACCGATCGGCTTGATGGATTACGGAGCTCTTCCGAGAAGTGCGAAGACTTTCATATTCGATAAGTTGTCAAATGCAGAGTTCTTTGACTTTGATTATCAGGAAAGTGTTATCTCTGAATTCATCGCAAAGTATATACATTTTGGAGATGATGGCACCCCCCAAATGGGAATAAAAGCCTATGTGTGGGATTCTAACATCTGTGCAGCTCCGGTGGCCTCGCTAATAAAAGTGGCTATGAAAAAAGGTATCAGCTTAAAGCTAATGCACTGGAATCCGTCAGAAGCTAAGTATTTTGCTCAGGAGATTCTAACTGGAAAAGTTTACAATGACGCTACTTTGAAATTAGGCAGTCTGCTTTATAACATCAGAAAGGCATCATTATTCCATTGCTCTCTGGAGGAGCTGGTTTCTCAAGATGTCATATATGATTGCGAAATGGTCAAACAGAACCCTGAGCATACTTGGTGGGTGAGGAAGAAAGTATTCTGCAAAGCCCTGCAGGAAGTATACCAAGTTTTCATACAATATAGCATGCAAATCCCATCGGTTAAGAATCCAAACGGCGATACTATGTTTCAGTTATATCTGCACAAGAATACAAAGGTTGGTGAGTCATATAACACAGAGACAATTCAAAAATCATACTTCTGATTTATAAGATTCCGGAGCTTCTCCGATAAAAAGACAAAAAAGGAACTCCGATTGGAGTTCCTTTTTTTATTCATAAGAGCATTAACTCTTTTCTTACCTAATATTAGGTAGTCCTCTTGAGTGTAGAGGGGCTGAACAGCTCCCGTCCACCTACGCTCATGTGACCCTGAACCGGCAGCACTTCAAATGTCAGTGTACGATGTGTACACATGATGTTCGGCGTAAGGGTATAGATCGGATTTCTGTAATTCCGGTCAATGATGCAGTTGTACTTGTAATGCTTGAACGTCACAAGCTCTGTCGTTGTCGGAATAACCACGAACTTAAGACCCTTCTCAGCCTTCATGTACCGAGTTGTCACAATGTGCACATGATCCTGTGCGGATGTATAGATACCGAAGTTATAACTGATCTTCATACCAGAGATCTGCGTATCATCGGTAAATACCCAGTTGATACCAGGATTGATGAACCGAACAAGCGATGGATGGCAAACAACCGTAATCACTGCGTCTTCTGTCTTCAGCTTATCCTTCAGCTCTTCGATAATACGCTCGAAGTACTCTCTGGAATCCTTCATCCAGTCAGTGATGTTGTTTGTGAAGGACTCGTACGGCATAGCGTCAAATCCACCATCAACAGTCAGTTTCTCATATCCATGAGGACCAACACCTGCTGCTTCCTGCGCCTCGAAAGAATCATCCAGGAAGAGACGGATCTCATTGTCCTCGAAATCTGCCAGAGTACGTCCCATAACGTCTACATTATCTGCGATAACATCGATCTTCTGCAATGCAAGAGCATCTGCAGCATCTTCGACAGTGATTGCAGAATTCAGACGCGGTCCGGATTCAGGCATGGTGTGCTGAATCTGTTGAACCTTACGAACTACGTCAATTGAGCGATTGTTCCAGCGGTTCGCTGTCTTACCTCTCAGAACGATATCCGTAACCTTATCAGACTCAGACATGATAAGGGCAGTGCCATTATCGAAATCAATATTACCAACGATTGTATCAGTAATGGTGTTGATCGTACCGTCATCCAGTACTTCATCGTACTTGACTGTACCATCAACCAGCTGATGGGTAGTAATATCTACACGGATATTACACGGAATCTCATAGACCTTTTTAGCCTTCGGAGTTTCCGTACTATCCGGATCCTCAACCGTTCCCTGCAGACGAACCTTCACGATATGGAAATCGGAAGTAAGTTCAGCAGTCGGGTCGCCGGCTACAATTCCCGGAACATACTTCGGAACTAGCAGATTAACTGCAGGCTTGAAGTCTGTAATCGGGAGCCATCCATCAGTCAGGTTCAAACCAGTAGACGCATCCCGAAGCTTTCTCATGATGTCATCATCATAGTTCACTTCTGGAATCGGATACTCGTTACCCTCCTGATCCTTTAGATATCTCTTCTCGAATGCAAGATTGATAACCGGGCTCTGAGGAACCTCTGTCATCAGGACATCCTTGAAGATGCAAGAAATCCACTGCTTCTTAAGGAAGAATGGATTATATGCTACGATTGGAGCATAACCAAGCATTGCGGACTCTGTTGCAACTGAATGCAAAGAGTTCTCAAGCAGCTGCTGCATTCTTTCAGCATAGTTATCGTAAAACGGCTCATTAACTATCTCAGCGCGAGTAAACACTGGAGAGGTAGTAAGAGACTCGCATACGTTATTTACAAATTCAGCCTTGGTGTCTTCGCTGGAGATAATCGATCCAAGATCGGTAACAAGGTTAACACCGTGAGCCATATAAGACTCAAGGATTCCCTCTACTTCCTGCTTAAACCCGGCAGAACCATTTGATGCATAATCATTACCAATCACAGTAGTGGTTTTTGTTTCTGTGGTATACATCGGACCCATATGATTTTGCCTCCTTTTTAGATTCTATATTGTAAAGTTTTGTCTTTTTTGCTAAAAACGTGTGCAAGCTTTAGCTTTACACTATTGTATTAAATTATAATTTTGATTTATCGTAGTTTTCAGCTTTTTAAAAATCTTTATTCTTTTAAACCTAATAGTAATCTCGGGTCTCCTTATAATACATGAGGAGATTCGTAAAAAATCATTAATAAGGAGGACAAAGAATATGTCAACAGTAGGTTCTTGGAATGTAAACATTGAAATGGGGGCCCTTCCGCAGAAGATCGCAACAGCATTCGATAAGCTGGGCGAAGAGCTTATTGGCGCAGAGTACACTGCAATCGCGTATTTGGGAAGCCAGGTGGTTAATGGTACAAATCATGCAGTTCTGGCTGAGCAGACCGTACTCGCCGGTAAGGATACCAAGAATATCGTTCTGGTAATCTTCAATGAGAAAGCAGATGTGGTTACTCTTGTGAATATCGAACGTGTTGTTGAAGGCGGAGGAGAACTCGGCGGGAATGACGTTAATGTTCAGACTGATATCCCGGATGAAGCAAAGGCTGCATTTGACAGTAGTTTTGCAGGGTTTGTTGGTTCTACAGTAAAACCGGTCGCTCTTCTGGCGACTAAGGTTACAAAGGGTACCAGCTATGTATTTGTAGCAGAGGTAGCTCCGGTGGTTCCGGATCCGGAAAAGAAGGTTGCAATTGTTGCAGTCAATGGTATGACCAAGGATGTAGCATTTGCAGATCTGCTTACTAGTAAGTTGAACGGGTCTCTCGGTTATGCTTTTAACTGGTAAACAGTAATGTAAAATGATAATTCAAGAAGCAACCTCCAAGTAGAAAAAGGATTATGCAGCTAAGCAGGTAGGGTTTAACCCTACCTGCTTTATCCGTATTTTTCAATATCTAAATAGTATATTTATATAGTAATCATAAACCAAAAAATACATATAAAAATAAGGAGGATAAGGTTATGAAGGTAAAAATTGCTGAATTGGTGAACATGGATGAAGTGTTGGGAGGGTATTTGCTCCCGGATAGTTATGACTGGAGTCCGTTTGGATGGATAGCATGTTTTGATATCCATCGGCTGGAGGAGTTCTTTGATGAAGAGGTGAGCTCCGACGCAGCAAAATAAAAAGAGCGCAGATGCGCTCTTTTTTTGTGTTAATGGAATTTCTCACGAAACTCATCGAAGTAAACTTCTAGTTCCTTAGATATTAGATCATATACATGATTTAAGGAAATATACTTTTTTTGTAACTGTGGATAGGTTATTGTCTGATACTGATTCGTCATGATATCATAGCATTCTGCTTTTGCATTCTGTAATCCCTCTTTGATATTATCCATTACAAGAATGGTTTTTGCATCAGAGATATTAGGAATGTACTTCGCAACTAAATCAATGGCATCATCTAGTATCTTATAAAATGAACGGAAATTCTTCCACAGTTTATATTTTCTCATTCTGGTAAACTCATCATCACTATCCTTTTCTTCCGGCGCTTGTTCCTCCGGTGTGGATGGATCTGTTGATGAAGGATCAGAATCACCACCATCTCCTTCATCTGGATTAGTAGGGTCGCCTTCATCCGCTGAAGGGTCTCCTGAAGAGTCGTCATCATTATTATTATTGTCGGGCTCATTGACTCCAAGGATATCGTCTGTATTCAAATCAATATCCTTATTATCGTCACCAACATTATCTCCTCCAGTAACATCAGAAGCAGCATTTGTTGCATCAGCTGTAATATCTTCTGCTTCCATAGCAGGTCCATAAACTAAGTCTGTTAAGAAACTCATCTTGGTTCACCTCCTGCAAGTGATCTTGCTTCATTAAGTACAGCTTTTGCTCCAGTAACATCACGTTGTGATGCCTCTAAGCCATACTCAATTCGCTTTTTTGCATTTTCCAATTCCTTCTTTGTACGCATCATCGAATACTTTGCCTCTCGGTTACCATCGCCTCGAGCGTCTTCGATCTTTTCTGTAATCATTTCAATCTCAGTTTCCAACTCTAAGATGATCTTACGTCTCTCTGATTGGGTAGTCTTTTTCTTCAAAGCATATCGTACAACTAGGAAGATAACTGCCTTAATCTTTCCAAATGAGAATAATGCGACCGTACCAAGTAACTTCTTTAGAAGACCGATTGCTGAGAATTTCTTTCCCTCGATAATTTCTGTCCGCACATCCCCAGTTGTCACATTCTTTAATCCTACAAGAGCTTTGGTGATTTGGCTATCAACCTTCTCCTCCGACTCCTTGTACGTTCTATATGCTTTGTAAATCTTCTTACCTGCAGCATTCATTGCAATACTGTCTTTATGAGTAGCCTCTGTTGCAGATGATAAAACCTTTGGAAGTTTTGTTACTTCCTCATGACTTCCCCTCTTCCATAATACTCCTTGAATTCCCAAGCTATTTGCAGCATCAATGTTTTCTTGACGGTCATCGAAAAACATAGCTTTCCCTGGTTCAATGTTGTACTTTTCCAATAGAAGAGTAAAGATCTTCTTATCCGGTTTTTCACACTCTACTTCAAAAGAGAATATTCCGCCATCAAATAGCTTAATCAGATTAAGCACATCCCTATTGGTCTGAAGCTTATACGAAAGTTTTGATGCATTGGATAAGTAGTACAACTTATATCCTTTGCTCTTCAGAGACTTTATAAGAGGAAGACTGTAATCAAATACCTCTCTGGAAGTTAACAATGGTTTCATGATATCTTCAGCATACTCTCTAAGAGACGGGTGAAGAGCATTTTTAAACCCTTCTAAGAGTTTTTGCTCATCGTCTTCTGCAGAGTGCTCATGCATATAAGTATATAGGCATTTTGCCACAACCTCGAATTTATCCTTCGGAATCCTCTTCTGCAGCCCAGAAAGGTGCTTGAATGCAGAGCTATATAGAAGAACGGAACCAAAATCAAAAATTAGTGTATCTACTGCACTGGATATAGAAGAGTCATCCTCTTTCGCAATCATTTGATCAAGTGCTTCAATTGGATTATTTCTATATCCTTGCTGTGGAAAGTCGAATGCAACTTCTTCCGTCTTATTCCACTTTTTCATGAGTCGGTTTGATACATAATTTACTCGGTCCCAATTTGGATTCAAATATGAATGCTTTTGCAACATTTGTGTACAATCCCCAATGAGACATCGAAGTACATCATTTGGAATAAGGTCCGCATATGCATCACAATCATTCAAAAAGTTATCGCACTCCTCATCAAAAATAGATGTGGGTACATTTTGTGTATTATCTCCACCAAGGGTTTGAGTAAGATACATAATGAACGAGTTATCTTCTGCATCATCTGGAGTAAGATATTTACCATACCTATTGGAAAGGGTATCTACATCTGTCTCAAACGAATCCACCGTCATAACTTTCGTACGCCAATATGATAAGAATTGATAGCATGATTCTTCGTTGTTATAGATATCATGGATCGCCTTAAATATAAGGATTAAATCCTTAAGAACGAGTCTAGTGCTTTCTTCTTGAGAAAAGCTATCGTTTATCAGTTTCGTATCCTCAGAAGATAGGATTTCTTCGAAGTTGAGATCTAAAAAGAACTGAATAACACTAGATGGGAATAAAGTGGTCAGATGCATGTTTATTAAGACGGAATAAAACATAGATAGAACCTCACTTCTATCTTCTCCAGTCAACACATCTGTAGAGAACTTCATATTGATAAGGCTCTCCTTATCAAAAAGCAGCATAATTATCAGCTTTTCTCTTGCTGATAATCCGTTAGCAAAACCATCCCATTTGCCAATCTCAAGAATTCGGGGAATAAATTTCTTTAGAGTGTCAAATGTGTCCTTTGAAAATCCTACCCGAATGGCAGTAAGAGCAAATTCCCCAACATCCGAGAGGGTGCAACTATCTGCATCTTTTTGTGTAATGTGTAGCTTTAATTGATACAACCGAGTATCAATCTCATTTCGATTACTATATATAATAGAAGGGCTTTTGCTAATCATTGCTGTAAGCTCAGATAAACTACAATTTTTCAGCCTTTCTTTCACATCTGATTTACGCATAAAGTCACCTCATTTCTGATAAAAATCATTTTAATATAAAGTTTGATCATCCATTTCTTCATAAAAACAAAGTAATAAAAAATAACAAGGAAAGGATGGTGATCAACCATGAAAATAAATGGTAAGGATATTAATATGGATCCATCCATTGATACTTTCGATAATTTTACTGTGGTTATGGAATCCGAAATGGAACCTCAAAAGGTAGAAATCATCGGGGAGGGTAAGAACTCAGATGGATCTTTATCCTTTTTACGATTTTATACATGCCTTCAAACATTTGGTAGTCGAAATCGAAATCGTAGACTTTGGTTTTCAAAGTATATGCGTATGATGTTGAATGATGAGCCCGTGCAGGAGCTACTAAGTCGAGGAGGTGTTCCTGGAGAAGCAGGGCATCCTACTCCTGATACCGGTTCAGTTACAATCGAGCGTATTCTTACAATTGATCCGAATAATGTTTCACATGTAATTAAAGAATTCAAGTGGAAGACCGATAACCAGCTTGATGGGGTAATCGAGACAGTTGATGATGGAAATGGTCCTGGCGATAAGTTTAAAAGAAATATTATGCAGGGACTTCCAACTTCATTTTCTACTCGTTCCGTTATTCCTCAGAGGAAAAACCCAGATGGAACCATCGATCAATTAGGTCCTGGACGATATGTGTGTAGCGATCGTGTATATGTTCCCTCTCATAAGGAAGCGTATAAGGATGAATCTATTCCAGTAAAGTCGATCTGTAAGCAGGATCATTTTGAAGCGGTAATGGAAAGTTTCACAAGCTTTACTGTGGAGCATTCGGAAAAGATCAATCGCATTGCTGATAAGATGCAGCCTGCTATGGAAAGTGCTGCAGTTGGGCCGAGTGGAATGATTACAATTCCTACAAAAGATGGATATGTTGGAATCTATCCAGAATTAAAGTATCGAAAAGATCTTAGAGATGCAATGTCTAGCCTAGTAGGAGGATTATGATGGTGGGATTAGCAAATGATTTTTTCTTAAAATCGATTGTCTCAAGTGCCATTAATTATGAGACTGCTACAGAAAGTTATGGTGATATCGCAGTATTCTTCGAGACCCCCGATAACTATTTGGAATCTCGTTATCACGCGAATCAAATAGCTGACAAAGATTTGTTATATACGGAACCTCTAAGTACTGGAGGAAATGTATTCTTAGCAGTAGAACAGGCTGGAAAAGATTTGAGAAGAGTAAATGCCTATAATGAAGCATTACTTCTATATCAAACTCTTATTGAACGAATTACGGCATTATTGACAGAATATTCCAAAGAAGACACCGTTAATCTCAATGGCACCATTGAGGAATTAAAGAAGCGAATTATCGATACAATGATGGAAAGAGAAGAATATAATGTTGCCAGAAAAAGCGTCTTGGCAAAGTATTCCCCAATATTAAAAGAATTGAAGTAAGTGATAAAAAATAGGAAGCGTTTATCGCTTCCTATTTTTATTTATCTTATCTGTATAATATCCGTAGTTTAGACTTCACCCCACGATTTCTCTCATTTTTAAATGGTATATTATTTATGTAAATAATATAGATAGGAGGTGAAGATTATGATTGTTTTTCCTGGTTATATACCCCAAAGGGCAATAGAGACTGTCCTTGGCCCAACAACCCGGATCCCAAAGGACAGTCTAAAAAGTTTAGGCACCGTCTTAACTTCGTTGCCAGACGGAAAACTGTTAATCATGGATGACATACCATTACCGAACACCACTGCTAGGTTATCTTTCCACGATTAACTTAATGTTAATCATACTATTAAAAATAACAGTAGTAGTTGGAAATGGTTATGAGCGTTATTCATAGTAATCTTTGTGGCAGATTAAGTGACTGTGAACTAAACTTTTAAGGAGGGAAAATATGACAGTTGAACGTGTATCTATTATAATAGGCAGCATTATCTTGGGAATAACCATAATTGTAATGCTCGCAGCATCATTTCTTCTTCCTAGCCAGGAAGAAAATACCGTAAATGCGGACAACTCCGTATTTATTGTGACCGGATTAGAAACAGGACATCCTAATACGGAAATAGTATATTACAAAGGCACTGGGGTTATGTATATTAGATCATACGTGTACCAGGCATATGTATATACCCCAATGTTTAATGCGGATGGAAGTCCGATGGTTTATGGAGGAGGGTCTAATGAAGGCAAGGGATTTACAAAAGCAGCACCAGAGATTGGTTATTCATCCGGGGAATCCGATTAAGAATCCTGGAGAGAAAACTGAAGCTCAGCATGTAGTGGAACATAAAGATGATTGCATATCCTGCATGTTCGCATCATCATGCTCATTATTAACACAGGGTGATGCGAATATCCGGATAACTGGATGCAGCCAGTTTGTAAGAAAACCGGATGAGATAAGGGAATTCGATGAGATCTTGGAGGCAATGAAATGAAAAGGAAGAGGGTTATTATTGCCGGGTCTAGAAATTTCCAGGATTATGATCAGTTAGAACATGAAGTTCTTGAATTGATTCACCCTGGATTTGATAACCCGATAATTATCTCCGGAACGGCAGCAGGAGCTGATCAACTAGGAGAGAAATTCGCTGAGAAATACAATCTTCAACTTGTTAAAATGCCTGCTGAATGGGAGACTTACGGAAAGAGAGCGGGGCATATTCGTAATGCTAGAATGGCAGATTATGCCAGTGAAGGTGATGGGATGCTAATTGCTTTCTGGGATGGAGAGTCTCCTGGAACAAAAGGGATGATTGATATAGCGAGGAAGAAAGGTTTGGAAGTTAATATCTTCCAAACCAAATAAAAAAGAGCGTACACTGTACGCTCTTTTTTTAATACCTGTAAATATGCTCTGTATACATACCGGACTCTTCGGAATATTGCTTTACTAACTCACGATATTCCTGACCAGCAGATTGCCAATCATCAATCCTAAGTTGTATATTTCCAAGTCCGACTTCAAGGTTATCCTTCCTTTTTAACTTACCATATAAAAATGCTTTGAAATCCAATGTCATCATTTCTCTTAAATTTGTGAAGCATCCTGGATCGACAGTAGCCAAGCTATCATCATGTCTGAGCAGTAATTCAAACACGTAGATTGCTCCAGCCCATCCATTAAATACCTTAATTGTATCCGGATGCTCAAATTCATATGTCGGTGCTTTTGCTAATGCAGAAGCAACACCTGCTGCCATTCGGACATCTGCCATGGCAGATATAATTGCATCAGGTGTAGACCAGTTTGCATTTGGAATAAAGAAATCCGAATAGCCATTTGGTCGTGCAACATCCAAATGCGCGACTGATAGAATCTCGGTTCCTTCATACATGTATTTAGGAACCACATACTCATAATACAGATTCTTGCTTTCCGTTGATTTTTTATTTAAATTCTCCTCCCCTAAAAAGACCTTCTTTTTTCTTGGATATAAAATAGAGAAATCTACTAAAGAAGTTCTTCGAAAATGATCTAGAATTTCTGCATCGGATACTGGTAATGGAAGATCCTCAATTTCTGAGTTTTCCTTGATTGTGGTGAGCATCTCTGATAGATTATATAATGCCATAAGTCTCTACCACCCTTCTATAAAAAATAGGAGCATCTATAAGATGCTCCTATACCTTACGGAGTTACTTTGACGAGTACTCCTGTACCTTCTTATCCAAACCATCCGAAATGGTCTTCCCGGTTACTGTGTTATTGGACATCGAAGAAGCCTTCTTCCGGCTGTTCATGATCACTCTCTTCGCCTCGGACTTTGCTTTTGGTCCATAGGTCCGGAAGATGATATCACGATTCTTGATCATCTCCTGTCTGTGGTGATGATACTTCTTCCAACAACCAGCGTTTGCCTTCTTAGCCAAACGGAATGCTGCCTTCGCCTGCTCGCGGTTAAGGTTCATTTGCTTCGTCTGCTTATAAACGATCTTCTTTGCCTCTGTAGCAATTTCTGCTGACTCAATAAGCCCGTACAGCTCCAGCTCAGTCAGGTTCTCCATTACGGAAGCATACTCTTCCGGTGTCAAAGCATCCTGTATTGCTGTGAGAAAAATGTCTGCCTCATCTGCTGGACTTAACGAAATTGAGTCTATATTGATATCCTTAATGAGATCTAGTGTACCTAATTCCATACTCATTGCGCGTACCTCACTTTCATTATTTATTTTTTGTTATTTCGCGGTTGACTCTTATTAGAGTCATTGAATTATTATTGTGTTGAGGTTTTCAGAACTAATAACCAAAAAATACCTGCATTTTTACTAATTATAACGGTATATTAATTTGGCATTAAAAGAAGGGAGATGTTAATATGGAAACAAGAACTTTTGCTGCATCATGTATAGTTTGCTTTCTTCTTGGCGTAGTATGCGGGGTATTAATATTAATCAATAATCCGAAAGCTATTAGTCAGGAAGCAACGCCAACAGATGATGGCCTTTTAGCTGGGGTATCACAATCAATGGGTGAGGTTGTTGATACATTAGATCTGGAGCCTGATACGACGGAAATAACTCAGGATGTCGTGAAGACTATCCAACCTATATATTATGAAGTTTATGACTATAGGGAGGATCATTGGTATTGCTTAGATGAAGATCTACAGGATCATCTGAGAGAGCAATGCCAGAATTTTGGTATCCCTGAGTATTTTGATCTGCTACAGGTACAGCTGTACGCAGAATCATCATTCCGAGAATATCTCGTATCAGATACAGATGATCACGGAATCGCCCAAATCAATGCAACCAACTATGAATGGTTGCATGAAGTTCTTGGTGTTGATGATCTGGATAATCCTTATCAAAGTATAACATGCCAAGTATACATCATGTCAAAATACTTGGCTGACTATACACCGGAGGAAGCATTATCTAAGTACAACACAGGTACGCCTTATCCGCATACAGATTATGCGGACCGTATTATGGCATTATATAATGACGGAGATGGTGTGCGAGTAAAATAGTAAAGTTCATTATGCCTTATAAAGCATAATGAACAACTACATAAAGGCGCAAACAGCGCCTTTTTTTATTATAAAAATAGAATATCGTATATAAATATTGTATATGTTATGAATGATAGGAAAGAGGTGTTATAGTTGAAACTAGTATTTTTAGACTTTGATGGAGTATTGAATAGCACAGGACCTAGAAAAGATAAATTTATAACCTTTATGAATGATCACCATTTAACTTGGTTTCTTCATTTTATTCATTATGATCCATTATTAGTAAATCGTAGATATTTACGTCGCTTACGAAAGATTTGCATAAAGTCAAAAGCCTTTGTGGTTGTAAGTGCAACGTCTAGAGGAACTTGGTTATACGATGGGTCTTATATACAGTCTCCTCGTAAACGGAGAATCCGTAACCTATTAAAGTATTATCATATACGAATCCTTGGAAAGACTCCAGCATTAGCAAATAAGAATAGAGGGGATGAAATCCAAGCGTATTTGGATAAATATAAGTATTACCCTGGAATTATTGAGAGTTTTGTTATATTGGATGATGACGTCGAGGATATTATTGATAAATTCCCAAATAACATTATTCATACAGAACGACTCTTAAAGAAAACGGACCCATATAAAACATCTGGTCTATCTAGACAAGATGTTAATGATGCACTGAAGATTTTAAATAAAAAGGAACGGGGGAAGCGTAAATGATAGGAGAACGTGAGCCAATTTTTGTCCAGCAGTGGAAAGATCGCATGAAAACAATTATACGATATCGATTTAAAGATCATCCATTGAGTGAAAAGAAAATTGACAACTATCTCAACAAAGTACTTGCGAAATCAATGAAAAACCCAAAGGTTAAGGTTGTCAATAATTACAGAAATAAGGAAGTTGATACTGATCTCCTGGCATTGATCGACACCATTCATGATAATGATTTGATTATTGGTGGAGGAGGGGTTCTGTATGTCCAACATGATACCAATGGAAGGGATAATGTCATGTATGACTATATCTCTGAGAAGCAGAAACTTCGTGGAGATTATAAGAAAAGACGAAAGCAATATGAAAAAGGAACGAACGAATGGATGTATTATGATATTCTTCAGAATGCAACGAAGATTATCATAAATTCATTATACGGCGTTCATGGTTATGAAGGATTTATATTATACAATCGATTTATTGCAGAATCAATTACGAATATTGGAAGACAGATCATTACAACTGCCGTTATGACATTTGAGAATTTCTTATCTTCTGGGGTTAAGTATAATACAGAAGAAGAGGTATACCAATATTTCATCAATGTTACAAATGGATATGATAGTAAGATCGATTATACTGTCTTCGAAATTGATGATATTGATACAAAGGTCATGAAGAGGTTAGTTGATTGCTGTGCATTCCATCCATCGGATAAGTTCTTATATTCCTTAAGGGAAATGGTGAATGGATTATCGTATGGAGAAAAGGTATTACTCTACTACAAGAATAACTTGTATGATTTCTCAAGAGTTCCATTCATCTTTGAGAAGTTAAAGTATATTATGATAAACACGAAAGAATTAAAATCTCCAGAAAGAGATCAGTTAGAAGATAATCAACCAGAGATTTTACAGTTGATTGATGAAGTATGGGATTTTTATAAGGAATTTGTATTCTATGACTTCCCGATTTATGATCGTGTACGAAAAGCAATGTTCACTGACCGGAACAGCGTATTATACGTAGATACTGATAGTAATTTCCTAGGATTAAATAAATGGGTAAGATTCATAAAAGATGAAGTCTTAGAGAATCGGTATAATAAGGATGAAACAGAAATAGATTTCATCGCGATCAATATAATGGCGATGATCCTCTCAGAAGTAATCGATGGTGGGTTACAATCTCTATGTAAGCATATGGGAACACATGAAGGTCCTGCATCTAGACTAAATATGAAAAATGAGTTTTACTTATCAAGGATTATCTTTACAGAAGGAACGAAGAAACGATATGTATCGAACTCCGTTCTTCAGGAAGGACAATTATTGAATAAGGGTAAAGGTGATCCGAGTATTACTGGATTTGACTTTAAGAAGGCAGGGACAAAGCCTTACCTTAGAGATCTCTATACACATATTTGCGAGGATATGATTCTTCGAGCAGATTATATTGATGTGGAGGAGATCTATCTAACCGTAATGAAACTGCAAAAGGAGATTGAGGAAAGCTTGAAAGCTGGTGAAAGTAGATTCTTCAAACAGGCAACCGTTCAAATAGTGGATCATTATACAAATCCATATTCTACCCAAGGAGTAGTATCTGTATTGTTATGGAATGCGTTATGCCCTGAATATGCAATGGACCTTCCAACAGATTGTGATATTTGCCCAATTCATGAATTAACTGGGCCATCATTTGATAAGGCTAGAAATAAAATGGTTTGGAAAAATGAAGACTTCTGTATGGAATTTAAAGAAAGATTTCCAGAAGCATATGCTCGTTTGGAGAAGGAGATTTATGGTAATCCAAATGATCTGATTCGTCATATGAAGCTAACTTCCATTGCGAAACCAAAGAATGAGGAGATCCCGATTCCAGAATGGTTCCGGTTCTTAGTAGATTATGACGAAGTAGTTCGAGCAGATATCAAGCTTATTGCTCCAATCTTAAATTCATTAGGATTAAAGAGCCTTAAGACAAATGCATCTACAGAGTATATCACAAATATTGTGGATCTATGATAAGTAAGACCTCTACGCTATGTAGAGGTCTTTTTATAACTTATAAGAAGAAAGAGGGTGTTTATTATGAAAACGTAGTATCTTAATCTTCTACAAACGACTTATTAATGCGTAGAAGAAACTCACAAACTTTTAATATATAGGAGGAAACACAAATGAGTGACAATAACAACGGAGGACAGTCCTCCAACAATTATCAAAATCGAGTAAACACTACTGGCATTACATTATTCGACAATGAGTCCATGATGCTGCGGCTTGGGTACCTTGGAGAAACACTATCTCTGATGATTGCAATACCCACTGTTGGGGATAATGGGAAGAAGTCTTATCCTGAGACGAATCGCCATTCTGTACTGATTACGCCGGACAGAGCAACTGCTCTCTATCGGGAAATTATTCTGAATGGGATTATTCCTGCACTAGAAGCGAAGCAGGATTTTACAGGAGGCATCTTCTTGAATCGGAAGAAAGATACCATTCTTCAGCTTCGCATTCAGGATGGGGAACTGTATCTGGTACTTTGTACAAACATCAATCAGGATCGGATATCGGAAAACAGCTACGTATTCCATTTCCAGAAGACAGAGATGATTTATGGATACGATCCTTCCGGTTCATTCACTTCACAGGAGACTACCGAAGGGGTATTCTTCGTATTCTGTAAATGGCTGGATGAGGGAATCACCGCACTTCTTGCGACTGCAGGACATGGCATGCGGAAAGGGAATGAGTACTCCCAGACACAAATTTTTAATTACCTGAAGGGAATTGCAGCAAAGCTTGGAGTTACCATTGAGGGATACCGTAGAAACTATCAGAATCATGTACCGAACTCCGGATTCATGCAGATTCAGGAAGGCGCAGGCGAAGAACTCCCATTCGATGATACGCCGACAGCAAGCAGCATTGAAGACCTGGTTTAATCAGAAAAGACCATAGGATCATTAACAACCTATGGTCTTTTTTACCTATAGAAAGGAGGTCTTTCATATGGCAAGTATATCTTATGATCTATCGAAACCTGCATTTTTTCCGGAAGATGACCGAGAAGAAGTATTGTGTGTATGGTATGATGGGATCATCAAAAATACAACGGAAGCAATTTTACGAGTAATGGGAAGAGATGAAGAAGAATGGGTTGAAGAATACCCGGGAATCGAAGCTTACTCTGAGATGGATCGTAAGGAATTATATGTACAGACTTTCATGATCCCGATTATGGAAGCGATGGTTGGGTTATCCAATGGAAAGAAATCAGAAGATGAAATTTTAAAAGATTTAGCATTCTTAGAACCTCAAATTTTGCCATCCAGATTAACCATGACAACCTTTGAGTATTCTTTGCATAATCTCTTATCTGAAAGGAAAGTGAAAGCATGCTACATCTATAAAGACCGGCCATTTTATAAAAATGAAATTATTTATTTGCAAAATCGATTCGGCAATGTATTTGATAAGATTCATTTAGTGGCAGAGGTTGATTTCGCTAGTCTTGTTGCAGAAGTAGGTGCAACTTCTATTTTTCTTGTAGACCCAAGCTTTGTATTTGACCATGTAGAAACTCATATGAGTCAAGATGAGCAGATGGGTAAGTTATTTGTATTTCTAAATAGTATATATAATATGAATGTTGGACTGGATGAGAAAGGGGTCATCTCAAAGTTTGCCTATCGACAAGCCTTTTTAGATAAGGTAGAAAAGGTTAATCGAGATGGAAATCTTCCCTATGGAATTGCAACCATGTTCAATTATCCAATCGATACTAGATAGAATGTTACTTGAGATTGGACCTAATAATAAAGATCAATAAGGAGGTTTCAAAATGATTGATAATCAGTTATATGATGACATCAAGTACGGAACAAATATTATTCCGGAAGATGAGTATCTTGCGACACTCACTGCGATTGCAGATGTCGCATCCGATATGGTGGTCAAAACACTCGGCCCCCATGGACGGACTACTATGCTACATGATGGTGTAGCAACTTATCCAACGAAAGATGGATGGAGCGTTTTGCGTTCCCTTCGTTGGAATGATCCTATCTTTAATGTACTTTATGAAGTGCTAAAGAAGGTGAGCTTCGATCTTGTCAGCAAAGTCGGCGATGGTACAACGACAGCATTTGTCGGAGCAGCCATATTCATTCATAAAATCCGGAATCTTCTTGAGAAGAAGAAAGGATATCGGCAGATTGACTTCTTAAACGATCTTAATCGGATCGTAGACGAAGTAATTGAAGAGCTGAAGAATAGCCCTTCCTTACATGCAGTTGATATGGAAGGGGACTTCACAGATATCTATCAGATCGCAAAGGTATCGTCCAATGGAAACGATCAGTTGGCGAAGATCATTCAGAAGATCTATCAGGAGACAAATAACCCGAACATCTACGTTTCTTATGACCCGGGAGAGAAGCTGGACTACTCAATCCAAAAGGGATATAAGTTGGATTGTAATGTGTTCAATCAGCGGGCTTACCGAAACAATGATGACGGAACATATGGAGAAAGCACTCCAATGCTTACATTCATCTTCGATCACAATGTAAACTACCAGAATCATATTGCAGTAATTAATGCGATTGGTAATTATGCAAACAGTGTAAAGAAGCCGGTTCTGATTGTTGCACCACATTTCGATGATGTGTTGCTGCACATCATTCGGGCAAGCATGGATTCCTTAGCACAGCAGAATCAGATTCCGAATATCCTGCTTGCGCAGATTCCGCTCTCTATGGAGATTCACCGGGAATACCTGTCTGATCTGGTACTCTTAACGAATGCGCAGATCTTTGACTATGGAAAGGTATCGGCATTCAATGCCTTGGTTCATAATCTGGACCATCCGGATGATAAGGTTGAGGATGCTCTACTGAATTCTGAGCAATATAAGAATAAAACTCCAGCAGAGATTCTGGAAATGTGCAGAGGAACGGTACTGAATCTCGTTGCTGCTGAAAAGTATATCCTGATTTCTGAGTACGAAAGGGTCGTAAACCCCAAACTTTATGAGGAGACTCTGAAGGATGTGAGGGAAAAGTACTTGACAATGAAGGATAAGGCGGATAAGAGTTCAACTCCTCTTCATAAGGATTACATGAATGCATATCAGCATTATACAAAGCTGGCTGGAAACATGGGAACGATTATGGTCGGTGGAGTATCTGAGCTGGAAAAGCACTATCTGAAAGATGCTGTTGATGATGCCGTATTAGCATGTCGATCTGCGTATGATAACGGGTATGTCCGTGGTCTGAATCTTGCAATGATGGCAACGATTCAATCTCTAACAGAAAAGAAGAAACAGACCGAAAAGGATACTGAGAATGAGGTAGCGATTCTGGACATGCTATTCGAAACCTTTAACGAAATATCCCTTAAGGTGCTGGAGAATAAAACTTCCAGTGAAGTTAAGTTCCCTGTAAAGTTAGTTACCGAGAGTGATTATCCGGAGCTTCCAACTGATGTAATGTCAAATCAGGAGATTATCGATTATGCTCTTGAGAATGACTACGGATTCGATATCGTAAACGACGCCTTTATCCCTGATCAGGAATGCTATGTAGTAAATTCCGTTCGCACTGATACAGAGGTGCTAAAAGGGATGGTCAGTATCGTATCCACCATGCTAACATCAAATCAGTTCCTGTCAATCAATCGGAATTACGATCGGGCTATGGGGCAGAAGCAGCGTGAGGAGTTACTTCTCAAGAGAAAGGCCGACGAAGCAGAAGCGATTACACAGGCAGTCGTGAAAGTCCTTTCGGAAAAGAATGAGACTACCGGCGAGCCTCAGTATCGTTTGAGATTCCCATTTAGAGATTAATCAATCATGATAAGTGCTATCTTAGGGTAAAATCTAAGATAGCACTTATTTATAAGAAAGGAGGAATACTACATGAATGGAATGCCTGTGATGGAATTTATTTTAAATCACCCCTTAAGGAATCGATGCGATTGTGTCATTTATCCAGACGGACAAGTAGAACCAACTTTAACAGTTTTAATGAGTAATGGGGATTATGTGCGTATATTTTCTACGATTTCTAACAAGCCCATATGCGAGAATGTTCAAAATGCCCCCAATTTGCAAACATTTGCAATCCTAAGTGGATTAGTAGTGGTTACATACGATAAAGTGTGGGCTCCATATAAACCTACTATCATGCAAAAGGATTCATTGTCAGAGATGGTGGATGCTAAAATTGTAAAAGATGATCTACTGAGTAATATGATGCATCAGGCAGAGAATCGAGAAAATCGGATATACAGTTTTCCTAATACGTTACTCTCTTCAATGAAGTTCGTATGCGTGAATGCGCTTCCAAAAACTGGAGGAATAGACACTGTCTATGGACTGCTTGTCTATGATGAGTTTGAAGAGGTAAATTCTATAAAGTTTTATACTTATAGCAGAGACACTCGTACTCCAACATTTATAACTGAAATTGATGTTCCATGTTACGAGGAAGAGTAGAGCAATCTACTCTTTTTTTCTATCTTATTGCCCGAAAACAACAGAGTAAAAATGAAATAAGGGGGTGAGAAGATTGGCACGCCTAATTAATGTAGAGAAATCCCAATATCTCACACAAAATATAGAATCATACGCACAAAATAAGGTAGGTCAATATAGCAAGTTTCTTGAAAAGAATCCCTTGTTTGTAACTTGGCTTTCCATTAATCGTGTAAAGACAAGAAGTGATGTTGGTACTGGAGGAGTAGAATCTGAAGTCGGCAACAAGTCACCTGTCCGCTATAATCAAATAGACGGTTTACCAACGTATAACATCCCGGATCTTAGACCCGACGTGGAGTATGATGAGCAAGGGTATGACATCAATATGGATATTTCAGATGCAATCTTGCTCCCGAATACAATCAAACCTCAAGTCGGAGATTATGTAATCATCAAACTGCCAAATTCTGTAGAAGTAGCGTTTCGTGTGAATGCGTTTGGATATAATACCATCCAGTCAAATGATTTCTATACCTACTCAGCAGATTTGAAGTTTACCGGAAAGGAACTCTTAAAGAGGTTTGAAGGGCAAATTGATCCTACGGATGTATTCGATGTGATATTTGACAATATCGGTACAGAAGATAAATGTCTAATTCGTAGAGTAGATATTACGAAGATAAAGAATATTGGATTACTATTCAAAGAGCTCCGAGATATCTATCGAAATAATTTCTTCGATCGGACAACTGGGTGCTTTGTATCCAAGAATAATGACGAAGCCTTTCCTGGAGAGGAAGAATATTGGCTATACGACTCTTACATAGAGAAATTCATTATGGATACTGGATTGTATTTCTCAGAAATCAATGATCCATACTCCATTGTACTAACTCCAGCAGATATTGAAGAAAATGTAACTCGGTTGTATAATCGAACGATCTTTTATGCAGTACAGAAAAAAGATACCGCATACCTATCAAGATTTCCTTGGTTTTTCCAAGTGCAAATACAAAAGCCTTTATCAACCTTCAACATTCATCATATCAACTGTAATAGTGTACGGTTTCATCCTACAGATTATCCTTTGTTAGAAGGGCATTCTGATGGTCTTGATTCTACTGCATTAAAGCAATACTTTCCACATGGAATGATTCATGCAATATTGGATGAAGACGATTTCGAGGATGAGATTGAACACAAATATGATCCTCATTTATGTTGGGATGAAGCAGATGAGTTAGATGAACAGGATGAACTTAATCCAATTAAAGGAGAAGAAGATGAAGAAACTAATGATGGGTCCATTGACGGGGACGAGACTACAGAAGAACCTTCTATCGATTCAGGAGATTCTGATGAACAAAACGAAGATAAAGGAAAAATACTCAAATTTATTGACTACACAGAAGACGATTCCTATGAAATGAATTACTTAGAAGAAATCGTTTATAACTTTATGCTTGGGAAAGCTCTTACGATTGATCGTCGAAAATTGGTTCGATTCGCGTTACAAAGTAATAACTATACGTACCGAATGATGCCACTTATTATGTACATCATCCTAGAGTACTATAACAGTTACTTTAAAAAAGAAGATACAGACGAATTATAAAGGAGGTAATCTCATTATGAGTTTATTATCAGGAATGAATAATATATTTCAGAATACTCCAGTTATGGAAGCAGCAACTCAGGTTGCTGAAGAAGATATGATGCTGGATGAGCTTAGTGCTCTTGAAGCGGATATCGCATTGGAAAAGATGACCGATGGAAATAACAATCCGGCAAATGATGATGAAATCGATACCATCGTCGATGAGGACATCGAGGAAGACGAGATCAATGAAGAGCTGGATGCTGCAGATGAATGTGGCGACTGCGCTACTGAAGCAGCTGCTCTTACCGGAACATCTTTCTTACGTCACCTAACAATGAATCGAAATGACCCGATTAAGACAAAGCCAGGCTCCATTGGACAGCAAGATTCCACAGCTAGTTGGAATACAAATTATTCCGATGAGTATGATGACGACAACGATCCAATTAAGACGAAGCCAGGGTCAGTAGGAATCCAGGATGGAACTGCAAATCATAAGGAAAATTACTCGGATGAAGAAGATGATAAGAATGATCCGATTAAGGCAAAGCCGGGAACAATTGGTCAGAAGAATTCTACTGCAAAGGATCCAGCTATGGAAGGAGCATCTTTCCTTAGACATTTGACCAGCAGAGATGATATTGCTACAGAGTCTTCTTCGAGAGTAGATAAGTCATCTCAGAAGTTTACCAGTTCTTGTGAATCTGTTGGCGTAGAGCCGATTGATATTCAGCAAGTAAATGATTTGCTTGCTAATAAAGATTACGATGGCGCGATCGAAGCGCTGACGGATTTCCAGCAGAGACTCTCTCAGGCAGAGGAGTTAGATGATGGGAATGATACACAGAATTATGATTACCTAACGATCGTTACGGAAGGACTGCTCCTTCGTGTTTCTATGAATAAGATGTATGATGCAGTTATTGAATCCGGAACAGATGCAGCAGTTGCTGCTAATCAGATCATTGGTAAGGTTCGTGGAAAGCTTCAGCAGATGCAGCAAGGAAATACGATTTCTGCAAGAAGTCAGAAAGCAATCGAATCTGCTATTAAGCACTTTGAGTATGCTGCTGCTAACGAGGCGGACGCAAACTCTGGAGACGGAGACCCGGAGTATACATATAATGGGTCTGTAGGGCAAAAATCCTCTAAGGCACATACAGGTAATAATTATTCCTCAGGAATTTTAGATACTATGGATCCGGTGAACGCAGATGCCGGAGCAGAAGGACAAGATGATTCTGCAGCTACATGGCCAGACAATCATTCTGGTGGATATGCAGATAGCAGTGACCCTGTTCACACTGCAGATGGTTCGGTTGGCCAGAAAGATTCGACTGCAAAGGATCCAGCATCAGAATCTTTTGCATTAGATGAGCTTAATGCTCTTGCAAGTATTCTGGATCAGGATTTTGATTAATCTATACAAAAAAATAAATACCCGTGTGATCATCACACGGGTATTTTATTCGTAGGAATTTACCTGAGAATGAGAGATAACTTCTTCTCTAATAAATCCCTATAATTATTAACTACTGTCGGCCAATTGCAAAGTATCCATTCTGCAATGAAACTCTGTAGCTTACTGTGTTCGACCTGCGGAAATTTGCATTCAGCCTTTCTAGTGATGATGAAGACCATGCGCTTTCTGATGGACGCTACCAGTTTTAGATCTGATGAGATCGTTAAGTCATCACCAATAGTAGCATTTGTGTCCTCGGGGTAATTTACAAGTACTGCTTGTACCATTGATAAGCTGTGTAACTCCTTATCAATGAGTTGGTATATTCCCATCTCGATCCTTTTATTTCCGTCCAAGAACTTTTTACAAGCTTCTTCTCGAACATCATTCCATTTCTTCATTGTTTTCCCTCCCTTTTGGTATTGAATAATACCTTATAAATATACCATTAAAAAAGTCGATTTTTCGTAATAAATCCGATGTTTAAATGATATATTTATACCGTATACACAGAAATATAGATGAATAGGGTGTCCTATTCATCTATATTTAATATACTTTTCACATTTTAGATATGATTTCGTTTACCTTTTGTTGTAGCTCTGTAACTGCTTCCCCTATTGATGGAGGGTCTACTACCTTTTCTAGATAGGTTGGATTAGGAAACGGTGAGTCATCACTATAACCGGCAGTGGCGACGGTATATGGATACCCAATATTAACAAATTTGTTAATTTTATAGTAACCTTTTGGTACGGTGAGGGTAACTTTTCCAGAATTAATCGTGGTAGAATAGGAGAGGTCTTTCTTAATATGTATAATATCCCCTATAACATTAGTCACAGAATTAACACCACTTAATAGAAATAGTCCCTTTCCAGCACTACCCGCACCCATGAAAGAAACTGATGGCTCTACTTCTATGCAGTTAAAAAAATAGTCATTCCCTATAGTTCTTTTCAATTCTAAAACATTTGCACCGAGTGTTTGAGGTATTGGTATACCTGTAACTTGTATTAGGTATTTTGGATCCGGTATGCTATTTTTAGCTAAGTATTCCCAATCGGTAGAGTCATCATAAATCTGAACAAAATAATTATTTTTCTCGGTTATCCGATAATATCCTTTACTTATTGTACAACCGCGCCCTATATATCTGCTTTGGTCAAGATATACGATACTACCAATATTCCCTCTCGCAGTGATTGGTGTGCTATCTTTGGAAAGACACATTACTCCACTGGTTGTAACTGTACCGTTAGCGATTAAACTAACCCTATCTTCAGTAATTGGAGCCAAATCTCCCTCATTTTCAAAGTACCAATCCAACTGTTTTTTAACTTCAACTATATCTGATGACATGGTAGCATAGTTTTCTGTGATACCATATTCCACATATGGTATCAATAGAGGCATAAATAACACATCAGACACATATTTTCTTTTTTTGTTAAGAATTATGTGTCTGATGTGTTATTTTCTTCATTTTGTAGAATAAGATTCCGGTGCATTTCTTCGGAAGTCATCTAAATTATCATAGGTTCCAATAAATTCCTCATCTGCTGTGTACACAGATACCGTCGGGGGGTTCGACTCTCTGTCGTATTGATATAGAAATTGTACCCCATCTAAGTAGTAAGACTTCATACCCGTATCTCCTTTCTTTATATCTTTGTATGACTCTTTATACCGATTATAACCATATATTAATATATGGGTGTTTATGAAGGAAAAATCGGAATCGACTCTCCTACAATAATATAATTATTGAAAACATAACGAGAAAGGAGAGAAAGTGTTATGACGATTTATGATAAACTCGTAAATGGTGCTGACTTGTTATTCTATAATCTCTACATACAGAATCAGATTAAGAATCTTGCTGATTCTTCTGGAGATACGTATGCAACCAAGACAGCATTACAAGAATTATCAGATACAATAACGACTGCCTTAGATGGTAAGGCGTCTACAGATACTGTTACTGCACTATCAAACACAGTCAAAAGTATCACAGAAAACTATGCTGCAGGCGCAACGATTTATAACGCAATCAATCGCAGAGCAACTGTAAATCTGTTTGAAATAACTGCAGATTCAGCTACGATAAATGGCATTACTTTTGATGTAGATAAAGCAACAGGAACGATTTCGATCGAAGAAGGGCAGACAGCGACTTCTCCGGCAATGCTTGTATTAAACACCACATATGAGAACTTTGCAGGTTGCCATATCACCGGATGTCCGGAAGGTGGCGACGCTAGTTCTTATGAATTACGTTATGTTGCAGAAGATGTGAACGATGCACTGCATGACTATGGAGATGGTATCTTAGTAGAAACGAATGATACTTCGATTCGCCGTTTGGTAATCGTAATTGCAAGTGGATATACGATTCCGGAAGGCGGATTGGTATTTGCACCAAGTGTAAAATATCAGGAAGATCTTCTAAATACTGCAGATTCTCCATATACTCGTTCGAATAGTCAGCTTACTGCTGATACACTTGCAACTAGAGGAGACGGAAGGAATCTGTTGGAACTCACTGCTCCTTCTCAGACAAAGAGCGGTGTCTCAACAGTCGTTGATCTCTCTACAGGAACTATTGATATTAGTGTCTCAACTGCTAGTGGGGATCCCAAATCAGGTGTAGTCATTCCTTTACAGATTGCTACATTAGGAAACCCACTCAACTTAGTTGATGGTGAGAGCTACATTATCAGTGGCGGATTGGACAATGTGAATATCGGTCTGTATGATGGTTCAACACTCTGTTATACAGGAGAATTCACATATAACGCAGCAAAGAAGTACTACCCAGTAATTCAGATTGCTAACGGTGTCAGAGAAGTAGAAGGTACTCTGTATCCGATGGTAAGATCAGTAGCATATAAGTATGATACGTCGTTCTATCCCTACATTCCGAGTAATAAAGTATTACAAGGAGAGGTAGAGGATATTAATTATCAATTGAAAGAATATACTGGCGATGTTGAAATTGCATATGATGACATTGCGACTCGCATTGACATGTCAGGAGGGGGATGGCATTTTCCAGGATTATCCACTCCTATCGGAGGGATTATAAAAGTGCCAGAAACTATTACTGCATCAGCTGGTATCTATATTGGAATTATAGAAGCGGGTTATTACGAAGTTTTAGCAAAAAATCAGTATTATGGATCATCAGTGCTTATTTCAACGGGTAATGGTAGTGTAACTCTTTCTAAGACCAGTGGTGGCACCGCATATATTAAGCCAATCGACACGGATAAAAATACTAATATTTCAGAAGACGTTGTTGAATTAAAAGCACAATTAGGGGATTATTTTGGAAATAGTGAAGATTATTACAAAAGTCATTGTGTTGCTGAGATCACTAATGTCGTGGATAGTGGAGCGCAGGGAGTGATTGCATATGATGCAGATGGAAATACGGTTAATCCCACGAAATACCCGAATTTGAAATTTGGGAGTATTGTGAAAGTACCATCAGATATTTCAAAAGCACTCAGTGGATCATCAACGAAATTAGTATTATACTCTGGATACTATAAAGTAATGTCTCTACCATATAACCATGTTGTCACAGCAGGTCCTGCTGTTAGTGGCAGATATCAAAAGTATTATCCAGAAAAAAACTATCTGGTGAAGCTTGATCAAAAGTATATCGATGATGATGTAAAGATACTAAAGAGTGATGTTGACGCATTATCAGAGTTAAAGGTATTACCAGATGAGGTAGAAGATATCAAAACTGCTGACTACGGGGCTGGGGTGAACCTACTAAAGATTATGAAAGAGAGAGCGAGAGTTAACGGGGCATGTTATTCTAATGGTATCCGTTATACAGTAGATGAGTCAGCAGGTACAATATTTATTTATGGTGATCAAACTGTGAGTGTCAATACAGCATTTGATATAAACAGATTTGTATTAAAGGCTGGAAAATATATAGTGTCAGGTTGTCCAGAAGGCGGTTCTTTAGACACTTATATGATAACCGATAGGCTTTCGAAGATGCCAAGGAGTGCAGATGTAAATGGTATAGAATTTATATTTGATGAGGATACGGAGATATACCCAGCTGTATATATTTTAGCTGGATATACTATTCCATCTAATGGACTTCTTTTTAAGCCCATGATTCGTAAAGCAGAAATCACAGACTCCACCTACTACCCCCGCATAAAGACCAACCAACAATTGCAGGAAGACGTAGCAGTATTACCGGAGAATGCGAAGAAGAATTACTTCAACATTGAAGACTTAAATGGTTTTACGAATATGACTATGAGTGATGGCGTTTTTACACAGACCGACGAGACTGACACAAAAACTCATGTAGACCTTCAAGTTAACAAGTATAATGATGGTAATCCAGTAGATGTCGTCGGGGTTTGTTCTATTTCAGAAGGGTTTACTGGGGTTTATGAATTTCTACCTCCAATTACAATAGATTCTAGCTTTGATTCCATTAAGATAAAGCATAATGGTTCGACGAACGATATGGGATTATACTACTTTACGAATAAGATGGAAGAAGGGGAATATATCCTTTCGCTTAGATTCCTAAGTTCGAATCCATCTATCTCAGGTGGAATCAAATTCGATCAAGTGATGCTTCGCCCAGTTGGAACTAATTCTGAATACGTTCCATATATGCGCTCAAATCTCGAATTAACTCGTGATACCGATGGCGTTCGGGGTGTTGGGAGAAACTTATTAAAGATTACGGGGTCTCCTACAACATTTCCAAATCAGGGGATTAATTTAGTATTTAATGATGATGGAACTATCGATTGTTCTGGAACAAGAACCTTATCTTCTAATACTGTAGAAAGGTTGGACTCCAATATATCATCATTAAAAGCTGGAAAGTATATTTTATCTGATGGGTTAAATTCAAATGCCGCATCATTTAATAACTACGCAGTCCAGATTATGAATGATACAACGGGTTCAGTGATAACTGCGACATATAATGCGAATACTACCTTTACATATAATGGTACTGATAGCATTAGGATGCGGTTATGGATAATCGGAAATGGCGGTGGAAGTTGTAGGCTATACCCGATGATTCGGGATGTTAAGTATGCAAACGATCCAACTTTTTATCCATATTCTCAAAATGAGATCGACTTCCAGCAGCAAACAAATATGCTGCTTGATGAGATTTCCGAATCAGTTTCGGAGAATATCCCAAAATTACTTGCAAGTAGCCCTATCTCATTTCATGACGATGACGGAACAGACATTTTTCAAAGACTTGAAAAAATTACCTCAGATTATGATATGAACTATCTGGTTGCCGCATATAATGGGGAATTAGGTGTTGGGTTACTGGGGATAACGGGTTATCCCCAGTGTGTAGGCACTTTTTCCAAAATATATAATTACGGATATGGATTATGGGGGAATAATGGGTTTGATAATATTTCGCACACCTATTATTCCATACCTAAGGTAAGTATAGGAGACATTATTAAATTAACCGAAGATCAAACAGTCAGTGTCAACACGATGCATGGAACACAAACTTGCACCATTTCTGCAGGGTTATACAAAGTACTTGAACTAGGAGGGGATAATAATTTATATTTCGCAAAGGTAAATACTTCTGATTACACATACCGTACGGATATTCCAGATCCTAATATGGTTAAGCGAGTATATCCTGAGAATCTAATGACTATCTTTGTATCAAGTGGAGTTACCGCTAATATTGCAGATGGTTCTATTACTTTGAAAAAGGATAATGCTACACTAAAGTGTGATTGGATATTCATCCCAATGTAAACTAAGAAATAAATAAGGCATAGCATTTTGCTATGCCTTATTTTATTCTAAAGAATTTACACATTACCCATTTATTGTTATATTATCATTTTAACTTTATAGCAGATACGGTTACCTCGTTTGTTAGTTCTGTTTTAAATGCTGCATGTAGCCGTACTCTAAAATCCGCCTCACGGCTTATAATTAATGAAGTCTGTAAAGAATTCACATCTGCTGTAGTAGTTTCTTTACATAAATAATCGCATTCCATGCTAGTTTCCTCTAAATACTTATCAATATTAGTATCAGAGTAATCTGCGGCGGCGGCATATATCGACCCGGCGTATGATCCTAAGGCTTTTATTTTATAAAAGCCTGGGCGAATGACAATACTTTCTGCATATACACTCGACGAAAAATGCAAGATGCTTCCGACCCTTAAATCTGAATACCTAGATGTATTAATCTGTGCCGAATTTGAATCATATAAACTATAGCCAGTATTTTTATACCACGTCATCTCTGAAACTTCAATATACGGAGGGTCGAAAGAAATAGCTATACTAGTTGGAGATGAATTGTGTTTACGAGCTTCAGCTACACATAACCACGTACCCCCCGTTAAACTTATGATAGCGCTAGTGCTTTTTAGGGTTGTATTCGTACATTTTGCCGAAGCAAATACCTTTTCTTTAGAAATCTCTTCAACCTGATTAAGTAATTTTGGAATATTCTCTGAAACGGATTCAGAAACTTCATCAAGCAGCATATTTGTTTGCTACGTGAGGCATATACTAAATTATAGATTTCGCGGAACAAAAAAATAATCACCTAGGTAGGTGAGAAACTAGCGCAACATAGATTACTATGCTAGATACACGGCTTATAGTTATAGGTATGATAAGACTA
>ERZ842401.1072-NODE-1072-length-40151-cov-7.255537_pt1 | contig 40151 bp, 48 predicted proteins | sample MGYA00521270_ERZ842401 | MGnify/ENA primary metagenome ERZ842401 (study PRJEB31892, sample SAMEA3878208) | bioreactor metagenome | biome: Moose rumen | place: Sweden | collected 2011-10 | study: EMG produced TPA metagenomics assembly of the PRJEB12797 data set...
ACCCCGTTCGTTAATCTGTTCACGATGCGTTTCGCGATATTTGCGCTCGTATTCGCGCTGTCGTTCTCGTTTTTGTTCTTTGCTTTTGTCCATATCGCCACCTCAAAACAGAGAAGGTTGATTGTCATCATCGTCGTCAGTCGGTGCATACTGCTCTATTCTCACCATATACACTCGCTTTTGACGCTTTGACAGTAACCGATTCGCAAGTGTGAAATCCTCTTGCAATACCGATTTAAACAAATCGCGACGAACATCAGCGAATTTGAGATTAGATTCCACTGACGTATTCAGATCGAGTTGCGTTTCAATTGCCACTTCCAAACACGCTAACCCGAAATCAGAATTGAGATAAATCGAGTCAGGTTGAGGATTCGAGACATTCGCAACGTAATAACCGCGATAACACCATTTCTCGCCTTCCTTCATCTCTTCACCCCCTTTCGTGGATTGTACGAGACATCGGGATCATCTTTGGAATAGACAAACGTTTTCCCCCATCTGCGAAACTTGTCAAGTTCCTCTTCCAGTTCGTTAATCTGATCCCGTAACCGATTACATTCCGATTTCAGAAACTCGTTTTGATTACGAAGATCGGAGATAATCGGATCGATGTGTGTCTTTTTCAGATTCTTCATATCAAATTCCCCTTTGAAATCGAGACGTGAATGCCGTAATCTTCACAAAATCGATTGATTTCGAAGAAATCCTTCGGAGAAATGCCTTTGAGGTCGTTAAACAGCGATTCAAGGAAATCGAGGTCGCCACTGGAATCAGGACTGTAAAACACATTGCGATTCCAAAGCCGCAATTCAACGTCCATCACATCAGACAGTTGCCAGCAAAGATCTTCCTTCAGACTGATTAAATCGGTGTCAACGTTGCTATAAATCGTCTTCCGATTCTTCGTGATTCGCGCCGTGTACCACATCAAAATCAGTTCCTTTCCTTAAAATAGTGAATACGAAGAATTTGTCCTGGAAAGATTTCGCCGTTGGTGATATAATTATCGGTTGAAATATCGAACATAATCTCACGAACGTCTCGATGAACGCCCTTGTCGTATATCCCGCAAGCAATTGACCAAAGAGTCTCGCCAGGTTGTACCGTGTGAGTCTCTACCGCGTGCAGATATCGATTTTCATTCATCGATCCCGCTGTCAATACCAAAGCCACAAACATAAACCAGCAACATATCCATTTCAAAGTCCATTTAATCAACAGATTTCATCCTTTCTCTTCTTTTTCGTGAACGTTCACGATAATACTCATTCCATTTTTCCTGCTCAGCCAAAGATTTTTCTCGGTCATACTATGCCAACGTTTCAGCAACAAAATCCCAAAATGCGCCTCGTCTTGCCATCAATTGCTCGTGACGAGTTGCACGATCTGACCGATCATAAACCTCATTTTGATATCTCTTCTTCGGAACGATTTCCGCGGAACGAGATTCGATTGGAGGTTGGACTGGCGCAATTTTTTTCGGATTGAGCAAACCGAGCTTTTTGGCGAGTTTCATCTTTTTATAGCGACGTTTTCGATATTCGCGTTCCTGTTCACGATGCGTTTCGTGATACTTTTTTCGATATTCGCGTTCCTGTTCACGATGCGTTTCGTGATATTTGCGCATATATTCAGCAAGTTGTTCACGATGTTCAGCATTGTATTTACGCTGTCGTTCGAGACATTGTTCACGATGTTCAGCATTGTATTTACGCTGTCGTTCTCGAATGCGTTCACTATTCTTGATGTACCATCGACGACAAGCTTCTCTTTGTCTGGCTTGCCTTTCCGCGGGCATTTCATTCACTTCCTTTAAAGAGGAAAGAGTCAAAAAAGATTCTTTCCTCTATTTTTTTTTGTCAAGATTTTTTCTCCTGAGGTTTATCGGTTTCACGAGATTCCCGACACAGTTTCAAATAACGCATCAATTCACGAGCTTTTTCCTGTTGACGTTGATGATTGAGGGTGCGAAAAGTCATCGCAGTAAAAGGACTTGCAACCGATTTATAACTTTCAATCGCAACCATTTGATTTTTCCCAGCCATCAAATCACACCTCGTATTTCGAAAGATAGTAAGGCAGTTTGAAAACGCCAAGGTAAGCATTGAGGGTTTGAGGATCGGTGAACCAATTGGGTTTTGCGAGAAACCATCTGAGATGGAAATAAGCCTCTTTGAAAACCTTGTTTTCAGGATGAGATTGGCACTGAGCTTTTGCGCGATGTTTGATCCATTCCTTCAATCTGTAAGGATTTTCAAAGGTACCGACCAAAGATTCATTGCGAGTATTTTGTACGCAGAGTTTCATCTAAATCACCTCCCTTGATACCAAATTTGCGGAACAGCGCAGCGGCGTCCAAGATAAATTGAGTGAAGAAAAGATTGAGCACGACCGATAAATTCACCAGTCTGACAAAATTCGTACGTCTTATTCAGATATCGGATTAAGAATTTGACAGCGGAGAAATGAAGAGAATAGCCGGCAACTTTATGCCAGTTATCTGTTCTAAAATCCGCAGGACAGACCAAAATCGATCATTCCGGAGTGAAATCAGCACACAAATACCATTGAGCAATGATTTTGTTGAGATTATCGACGTTGAAGCCTAAAGCCGAAGCGATAACGAACGAATGGATTCTGTCATTTGGATTTCTTACGGACATCGAATCACGTCCTTAATCCCTATCAAGATAGACAACCAAATTGTAATTGCGAAGGAACGTATTGAGACGACGAAGATTGTGAGACTCCTTTTCGAAAGCAGAAAAAGCATATTCCAGCTTGATTTGATTGTTATCGAGATCATCTTCCGAGGCATTATGTGCCTTATCGAATTCGTAAATGTAATCAACGAGGAACATATTCACCCGAGCAAACGCATCACGAAAAAGTAATTTTCCTGATTCTTCGAAAAGCACTTCATCGCCGTGTTTAACCTTGATAGTAGTCATCGAATCAGCTCCTTTACGTCAACTTGCGGTTGACACAAATTGTTTTGGAATCCACCCACGAAGTTCCGATTCACGATTGATCTGTTCAATAGGCACGAGTTCAAAGCCGTACCTATTGAGAGCCTGGTCAGTATATAAGGAAGTGCCTTCAGCGAGATCCTGCTTAGCTGCGGCAGTGAGATAAATCATCGGCTGAGTCAACTGAGCTTTATTGAAGTTGAAACGATCTTCAAGCAGGTTGATGACGAACTGCCTGAGAGACTGCAAGCCGGTTTGATTGAAATCGAAAGACAACAGCTGTTCGCCGGTTTTGGAATACACCAGCACAAACCTTTGAACAATCACCGGTTTAATTGGAAGTTTCTTTTTTCTAGCCACGAGAATCACTCCTAATCATTGAAAAACAGCACGAGGACTCGAAGGGAGATCTTTGAAAGACGAGACGAGGATCAAGCCAAAAGTTTCGAGTTCAGCGAAGAAATCTTCAGCAATGCATGTGTAATCGAGGCATTTGAGAGATTCGAGAATTTCCTGCCGATATTGGTCTGCATTGTCATCTGAGAGACGAATACGAGACTGAACCAGTGCAGTAATAACCTGAGCCATCTCGGACAAGCCTTTTTCGTCGTTGACAGCACAGCCGTAATAGAGTTTTAGATTGCCGGTAACAGACAACTCTTTATTCAGTCTGTCAAACAGGAATAAATATTTGTTCCCCATGCGAATCACTCCTTAAAACAGCGGAAACACTTTTTTCAAAATTGGAATGATAGACTCTTTCCAGATGATGGTAGTACCTTTGTGCCCGTGGTTGGAATATTGGTGAAGTTTGCCGTAAGGGATACCTTTCTCAGTCAGTTTGTAAGTACCTTTTGCAACCCATACCTGAAAACCGATGTCGCAGAGTCTTTGATTGACAGCGCCGTTTTTCCAGCCGAGCATGTCAGTGATTTCGGAGACGTAGAAGAAAGGCTCGTCGACGTCAGCCTCTGGGAGCATTTTTTGAACTCGCGACAAGTCAACGCCGTAGAGTTCGGAGGCGAGGCTTAGAGAATCCAGCTGAGCAAGCCCCTTATCGATACCGAAGGATTGGAGATGAAGCGCATATTCAGCGGCTTCTTTTAGAGCGATATTCATATCCTTCAGCAGGTTTTGATTTGTGATGGAGTACGCGCCGGATTTACGAATGGAAGGCAGGATTTCTGAAGTAACCCATCTTTTGAATCTCTTTGCCGATTCGAGTTTCGATGACAGAATCAGTGAATACATACCTGATTCGTTAATGATGGTAATTACTTGCTTTCCGCCGGGGGTGACCAATTCGGTCACCCCTTTGTCCTCGTCATCAACGAACTTGCGGATGGCACGCTCCGGATTTTTATGACCGAGAGCACGAGCAACATCGATACCAACAAACCAGATTTCGCCATCGATCTCGATCGTGCGAACGGAACCGAATTCTTCATTATTGAATTGATGGAAATTGGAGTGTGGATTATTGGATAGGATGATGGAAGAAGGATTGGGAGGATTTTTTGCCAAATAGATCAGTCCTTTCTACGTTAATAAAGTAGTCTTTATCAAACAACCAAAAATCTTTAGAAAGATCGTGGGCAAAGTCATTGAGATCAGGAAGGAGCAAGAGCAGAAGTGCATCTTTGGACGCAGCACTCTTTATTGAATTCAACGCATCCATCATAGATCTTTCAAACTGAAGGGAATCAACAACGCAGAAGAAATCAATATCCGAAAAGCACCCAGTCAAATTAAATCTCGCTGCATGAACAGATCCAGCAGAACTCTCACCAATACGCGAAACATCAATGTTGAAAGTCAAAGATTCCGCCGCAACTTCAGCCAAACTCTCCGCGATAAGATCCGCCGCATACATAGGAGGAGAATCATCGAATTTGTAAACGAAAGCAGAAGAAATGACCAGAGATCTGTTTACATGAGGGAAAATCTTCTCGTTATTGGAAACGTAAATGATAAAATCTCTAACATCTGACAAAGTAGACATAAACACATTCCCTATCTTGGCTGTTAAAAAAGACTCCTAAACGAACGTTAAAAATAATGTTGGAAATAATTTTTCCACGCACATTAAAGACTGAAAATTAAATAAAGTCAAGAAAAATTTCCGTAGAAAGCAAAAAAAAATAGCCGAGACTCGTAAGCCTCGGCTGCACTCTACATCACTCAGCAACGTTAAATATTCCCATCGCTATTGCATACGCAAATTCATTCGTATACTTCAAAAGCAAATCTTCATCGTGAGGATTATCAATAAAAGCCGTTTCGATCAACACTGCCGGCATATCGGTGTTCCTGAGAACGTAAAAATTTCCTTCCTTAATACCCCGATTCGTAATTCCATGAACCGACTTCACGATTTCACGATGAATCGATTCAGCTAATCGCCGACCAATCTCCGAATTGTTGAAATACCACGTTTCAGTCCCGCGTGCAACATGCAGATTCGACGCATTGCAATGAATGGACACGAACAGATCTGCTTCCGATAAATTAGCCGATGTTACGATATGAGCTAACGAATCGGACTGCAGCACTTCTGACATTATTCGCATTGAAGTCAAATATTCCCTGACTTTGCCGGCAATTTTGTAAACGATATCGCATTCACGGCGACCCGACGTCGGATTCACTGCGCCGGGATCCGGAATCCCGTTTGGAGCGTGTCCTGGATTGATAAAAACCTTCATCGTCATGCATCTCCTTTATCATCTTCATCGTCTCAGACAGCAGTTTATTATTTTCTTGCAGCTGTTGAGACGTTTTGAAAAGCAACCAAACCGCGATAAAATTACCGATACCAATTTTTTCAACGACATCGATAACCGATAAAATAGTGAGTTCCATATCATCACCTCGAATTTTATGTTAACCAGAGGTTGACGCAAATCAGAGATTAGTTGCCGTCCCAAAAAGCCATTTGCAAATTAAAAACGTATCCATTAGCTTTTTCAGAATATGGGCAGCGATGAGGCATATATTTAACAGAGAAATCGGAAGTAAAAGTTTGATTAAGAGTTTCGCCGTTAATGGTGAGAATCAATCTAGACTCCGACGGCTTATATTTGAAAGTGAAATTGTAGTCAGTATTAGCAGACAAGGCATTAGTAGTCGTGCCGAGTACTTTTCCAGCGCCGTTGTCGCCTGTAAATCCTAAAGACACCTTGCCGGTGTCACGAACCCAAAACGCAGGTGATTTTTTCCAATATAGGTTAGAGTTTGCAGTGGAAGTATAAGCCCCGAAAACAAAGATTCCTGAGCCAGTCCATGATAAAGTGCCGGTTTCTTGAATTGGATTAGAAATTTCCCAGGCAGCAGTATGATAGGAGGCATCAATAAGACCATTAGGCACGAAATTAAACAGCGGCACATATTTATCAACGTAGACCTTCACTTCTCTGTCGACATAAACCGGCACTTCTCTATCAATGTAAACAGGTTTGTCAACGTACACGGTTTCTGTGACAGTTTCGGTTTTCTGTTCACCGAGGACGTAAGTTGTGTTGCCGACTCGCAGATTTAATTTAGGACCGGTAGCCGAGGTTTGAAGATTAATAGCAGGCATGATATCACCTCGAAAAAAAATAAGGCAGACAGGTTTATTTTCCTGCCTGCCTTTGCATTTGAAAGGAAGTTTTATCGTGAAGAAAGTATTACAAAGCCGGCTTGGTGGTCAATCAAACAAGCTGAGTAATCGTAGTTTCGAGATAATACGCATCGATTAATTCGCCGGCAGTGCCGATGGTATTAGGATCGAGCGTGTTGTTATCGTAAAGGGACTCGACGAAAGTTTCTGCGTTGGCTTTAGTGAGTCCGGATTTTGGATTATTGAACTCGAATTTTTTGGAGCCGCCTTTTGGAGTATCGACTTCAATAACGAGTTTTTTAGTCGTAGCCATCGTTCACACCTCCTAATTATTCACCGCCGCCGGTTTCAGAGCCGGCAGCAACAGGGTAATAGGTGGTTTGATCGGTACGCACGAATTTGACTAAATCGCCGTCGATTAATTCCCCTGCAGCGTCAACGAAATCACGGATCTTTGCTTCGTTAAGAGCCGGATTGATGCCGTTGTAGGTATTAGTGACAGAAGTGCCGTCATCGTTGGAATAGATGGCGATCTTTGTAGCATCTGCAGACATTCAAAACCCTCCTTATCAAGTAGAATACCAGATAGCGCCTGGAGTAGTAGACGACGTCGTGGACAATACAACCGGTTTTTTATCGACGGAATTAATCGACGCAGCTAAGACGTTCACTGACGACGCTATTTTAGAATCTATTGCGCTGATAGACGCTAAAATATTATTTATCGTCGATCCCGTTGCATTATCTGAAGTTTTTATCGAATTTTCTACGGAATTACTTAAATTCATAAGTTCCGAGTCTATTTCTACAGCTAAACCGTCTATATTCGAATCTAAATTGCCGATACTCGATTCAATAGCCGAGAAATCTACTTCCGGAGACATTTGATCGACTGCCGATTGAATGCTCGAACCAATATCTGCCTTCATATTCTCTACGTCAACCAATGCGGTTTGCAACGATGAATACGACTGATAAAACAATCCAGACAGAGATTGAAAATTGTCAGTAAAATCGGTGAGAATGGAATCATATGACGAATTCACTGAATCGATAATAGAGCCGATTTTTTCATCGAAATCATATTGCATTCCATTGATCTGGTCTTCAAAATCGTCCATCATCGTCTCGAATTCTTCATTAATATCATCTTTCAGATCTTGAATTTCGTCAACTTTACGATCAAACAAATCTCTCGAATTAGTCAAATTCATGTTAGCAATATTCACATCAGCACGCATTGAATCGAGTTCGTTATTTATTGCGTTTCTAGCTTGATATAACGTTTTCGATAGTTCGGCAACGTTAGCAGTAACCGAATCGAACTGCGACGAAGTATTTGCTGCGACTGCATTAATCGACTCAGCGAGGATAGAATCAGCGTCAACTCGTGTTTGATTCTCGGTTTCTATTCTATTATCTAGAATGTAATATTTAGAAGTAAGCAGGTCGAATTCGTCACGTAATTTAGACATTTGCGACATCACGGAATCAACTAACGGATCATCGGAGTTAATTGCCTCGATTAATTCAGTACGAACGGAGTCAGCGGCAATTGTGGATTGAGTATCTATTCGCTGATACAGTTCATCTTTTAGAGATTTAATTTGATTTTGAGCAGATAAACGTTCAACAGCAAACTGATTCTCTATATTTGAACCTAAACGATTAATTTTCGATTCTAGATATTCATCGCCATTGTCAATAGCATTATAGAATCCATCGAATTGATTTTGCATATCAGCAAATTTTTCAATCGTACCAGAATGAATCGAGTCAGTATAAAGATTCGCAGTTCCGATGATCGAATCAGTATCTATTTTCGAGGATTCTATTTCAGCATGAACCGATTCGAACGATGAATCGATAGATTTTTTCATTCCATCGAAAGACTGATTAATGGTATCGAGACGATAATTAAAGACATCGTTCATGTCAACGATAGATTGACGCAGATCTTGGTGAGAGTTTGGATTCCAATCGTGATTAGCTAAAGCATCTACAGCCTTGCTTTCTATATTCTTGATTAATTGACGTTGGTTAAGAATATCAGAATGTAAGGATTCTGAACTAGCATTTAAAGAATCGAGTCGATCTGCTATTTCATTCATATCATCGGCACGCAATACAGTCCCGACACCTAGATATTTAATATTAACCACGTCGCCATTTCTAGACGAATCGAAGAAAACTTCACCATTAGCCGATCTGTAACCATCATAATCTCGATAGTCGCACCAGAATGAATTTGATTTTACATCTCCGAGAATAGATTCCTGCAAAAAACCTTGAATCGAGACGGAATCCTTTAAAGGAATGTAGGACAATCTAACACGGTTATTGAGTATTTGGAGCGATTCTTCGTGATTAAACGGCTGCAGAGGATTGAACTCGTGAAAGTATTTCATTTTGCGGCTCGTTTCTTCGATTTAGATTGTTCCTCTTTTAATTGTTTTTCGAGTTCGATACGTTTTTTTCTTTCCTCGATAGCTTTTTTTTGAGCTGAGGACATAGGTTTAACGAACATTTGACCCATTATAATCACCTCACGCAGTCAATTCTAATACACTTAAGCCGGTAACGAATGCATCAATTTCCTGCGATTCGCCAATCCAATCATAAGACAAGACGAGATTCGTGCCTCTCGGTGCTACTACTTTCAACATTTGAGAGTCTTCATCGTACGAGAATTCGGCATTTGGAATTTTAATTGTTTCGAGTTTTGCCTTGTGAGGAAGTACGAAAACCTGCGTCAATCCAGTAGCAAGCCCTTTATCTTCATTGACAACTGAACCTGCTGGACGTGATAAGACGAATTTAACAGTAGCAATAGTTTTACCATCTTCATCGTCAGGCAGAGAATATTCGAATCGAGAAGAATACCAACCTGTTGCCTTGTAAGGTTCAGTAAGAGCCAATTGCATTTGACGCCAGGATTCCGCCTCTATATTGTATTGATAAGAAGCAGTAAGAACAGAACCTGTCGCGACTTCTAGTGTTACTTGTGACATTTCGACATTATAATTAAATCCTGTCTTTTCTACACCATCGACAAATAATCTAATTGACGTTTGATCGATGTTTTTATCGTTGTCGTCTTGGTCTTGTGGTTTAAGGTTATAAGTCTGCGATTCACCAGTTCCAGTTCCGATCTCAATAACCTCTCGATATTTAGGAGACGATCTAAAAGAGACGTAGGCATCGATAGTAGAATCAATCAGTTTCTTATGTCTAATGGTAGCCTGACAATATCGAAGTTCGTTTTCATAGTCTTGTGTGATAGTTACGATTTCAGCTTCCGCATTAGCAACCGATGAACTAGATCCGATACTATAACGGATCTGAATTTGGTCAACTTTAGCCGATTCGGAATTCAAAGCCGAGACTGAGTAAGTAATTTTGAATTTAATCGCGTCGGCATTGAGATTTTTGAGACTCTGAAGGTCGTATTCATTAGACCATTCGTCGTTATTACGAATAAACGCCTTGATAGCGATGGAAGCCGAGCCCGTGGTAGTAGTTTTAGTCGTGACATCGATGATCGAAGGAGTAATTCCGGCAGTGGTTGACAAAACGAATTCGGCAGTTTCTTCAGTACGAGACAACAGATCAGACGAAGCAGTAGCTTTAATAGCGATTTTGACAGATGGACGAGACGCCAGATCAGAATTAGGAGCTTGCAGAGCGATAATCGGAAAAATCTTTTTATCAATCCAACTCGGAATAGATACTATTTTAGCGAGGTTATTTACGGGAGTACCATAATTGAGGACATTATCTATCGTGATTTCATACGGGAATTTCACCGGCACAGAATCGCCGGATTCAGTGACAGTAGGGAAATAGAAATATTCATCATCGATTTTGAAAACAGCATTGCGAACAGATCCAGAAGGTTGCGATCCTTCGATAGAAAAGCCGTTAATAGTAGCTTGCCCGGTAGTATCAATCGGGACTTTAGATGTCAATAGACATTGAGGATTAAAGGAGAAGACATCAGTACCGATTCGCATTGTATTACTATGCAGCATATATACACCTCGTTATAATACAAATAAAGCCGAGCTAAGAAACTCGGCTGAACCTCCAAATGAAGAAAAATCAAACATCTTGAGCATGGTAATTATATAAAAATACTCGCATAAAATCAACGAGTAATTATAGTTAAATCTCTAAACCAGATCTATTTGAGAAAGTGGCGTTATTACAATAAATAAAGCACCAACCAGAAGAACCTCCACCAGTCAAAGGATCTCCGCCAGCACCACCGCCGCCGCCTCCATTATATCCACCTGACGACGCACCCCAGCCATTATCTGCTCCGCCGCCTCCATAGCCTGCTCCCGCGTCCGTATAGTAGACCCCGTCTTTGTTTCCGTATCCTACGAAAGGACGTCCGCCTTGCCCACCGGTAGAAATAGCAGATATGCAGAAGCCTTCAATAGAATCAGCAAGTAAAAAGACATGAGCGCCTTGAGAACCGTACCAGCCGCTGTTAATATAGCCACTGCTGCCATAACCATTAGAGCCATAGCCGCCAGGACGATTGCCGTTGCCGCCACCCATGCCAGATCCGCCAGTTGTTTCGTAAGATTGTCCTCTATAGCCGCAACTGACAACCGCAGCATAATTTCCACCTCTCTGCTCACCAGCTCCGGAGAATAATGCTCCCGAATATGTTGCTCCGATTCTCGTGTTCGTATCCATCTGTATTTTATTCGCAATTATAAGAACAGAGCCATGACCTTGACCAATCGGCAATCTATCACAATTCTGAGCATTACCTATTTGAGACAAGCCAGCGTTTCCATATGCTGAACCGCCTCCCTTCAATTCTACATTTATCCTGCCTCCCATTATGTTGCAAGTACCTTTAACAGAGATAGCAAAAACTCCTCCGGTAGAGTTGTTCCATTTAGAAGTAGCAGTGTGATTTCCCGTGAGAGTGAAGGATTGGAATTGAGGGATAGAAACGATTTGACAAGCATACAAACTCGGATTAATTATGTCAGAAACAGATTTATCAATCGTGATAGTTGTACCATTATCTGACAAAATAGTTGCTAATTTGAATTTGCCAATATTATCAGCAGTAGAGTCGGTAGCATCTCGAAGTGACTGTGCAGATTGAATCATAACTAGCGCACCCGGTGTAATTGGAGCCACTCCGACAGTAGTTTTTCCAGTGTACGTCAACTTGAACCCGTCACCACTTATTGCCGTGATCTTCGCATAATTATTCATTTGTTGAGTTAAATTAGTAACATTCCCGAGATTACCTTCACCGAAGGATTTGATATTTAAATCAGTGACAACTCTGGAAGGATCAGACACGATATCGAATGAATAAAGACCTTCATCGTTTCTGAGTCGAGTATTTTTCGAGGCAATATAAGCACGAGCTAAGCCCTGACCAGTTGACGATGAACTCGCTCTATATTTAGAAATCATTTTAGGATCGAAGGAATTGAAGTCGTCACAGACTATCAATATAGTAGAACCACCGACATTGGTAATTCCTGACGGTTTAGCCCCGACGGAATCTGAAGCACCACGGCAGAATTGTGAACCATAACTCGCAACATTTCCAATTCTAGAATTCTCATTGCCTGTGATATTCTTAGCAATAATCAAAGCCGCGGCGTCTCCTGCATTTAATATCAAACGATCGTGAGTAGTCCAATTTTCCCATCCAGAATACAGACTCTGATCAGTCAAGCCTTTTCCCGATTCTTCCTGCGTTAATGTAGGACGAATAGACTTATTCGCGACGGGAATACCGAGATCAGTGAGTTGAATATGTCCACCTGCGAAAACCAAATTCTCACTTACCTTCATTGCTAAAATCCCGCCAATGTAAGATGTGGCATTAAATGCAACAGGTTTAATAGTTGTATTGGTAGCTAAAATCAGATCTTTAAAAGATGGAATAGTTACGGCTTGACAGTAATACATTTCAAATGTCGTTGAATCGAATAAATCTAAAGGATTTTTGGACAGAGTTAAGGATTTAGTTTTAGCAGTGGAATTTTCATCTAAGTTGACGATAGACGCGATAAAGTATCTGCCAAGGTATGTTGTATCATTCCCAGATTTCATTGCTGAGACATGGAATAAAATCTCGTCCCCGATAGTAAAAGTGTGATAACTGCCAGCAGTATATTTTTCAGTAGATATTACGATTTGATTCTCAGCAATAGCCGTAATTTGAGCATATGAATTTAGAGTTGCAGCATTATCAGCAGAGAATTCATCAGTCCCATTCCCATAATTCCCTGCATTCTTCAGATCAAACGCCATATATTAGCCTCCTTATGCTGATAACGTAAAGAATCCATTCGCATCGAATGAACCATCTCCATCGAGTTCGAATGAAGTAATATTAGTCAAAGACGTATCGAGAGGCAAATTGGTTTCCGTCGAGCCTTTTACCCCTACCCAATTCAACTCAGGGACTATTGAAAATGCTTTCTGTTCTCCTGAACCTAAAGCAATACCGTTTTGCAATTGTGCAGTAGTCCTATATAAATAAGTGTTTGAGTCGCTATAAGTTTTTTGTAATACTGTCGTGAGGATAACTCGGGAAGTATTGCCATTTTTAGAAACCGATTTTACCTGTACATATTCCTGATTACGTCCGTCAGAAATCCAATACCATGATCCGACTAGTATTCCATTTAGATTTTCTAAGTCAATCGAGTTTGACCCTGCTACTACCGAGATGACTCGCACTTGAAATGTGTCAACCATATCTGGAACGACAAAATCCTCCGTGAGAATCAAATTCGAATCCGGAGCTTGTTCATTCGCCAGATTCTCCATTGTAATATTAGCCAGTTCGACTTCTAATTGAGAAATTCGCGCATTTAGTAAAGGGATTGACGTGCCAGCTGTACCTAGAATTGCGGTTCTAGTGTCTGCAACTGAAACCTGATGAAGATTTTGATCCCCGTCAACTGCCCAGAATCCTGTTGGTGTCGTAACTGCTGCCATCTTTGTCGGCACATTTGGATGTGGATTCGTATCATTCAGATGGTCATTAAACGACGCATAAGTTACGAAAACAGCCGATCCGTCGATGGTTGCAGTGATATTCGTAGCCTGGTCGATTATCGTTTCTACTGCCCAGTCTATTGACTGAATCATTCCTCCGACGCCTGCCGCGATATAGTTTGACTTATTCGCAAAATTTGCGTATGCATATAGTATTTCAGATCCTGTATCGGGATCAACTGCAAAGATTCCGAGTTCCTTGGCAAAAAATCCTGTTGCGAGATTTTGATTCGATATCTGTGCTCGAATTTGTGCATGCCCGTTTCCTAAGACTTTCACCGAAACTATTGGCGCATCGTATTTTGACTCGTTTACTAAAGACGTTCTCGATCGAAGATCTGCATCATCTTCTACATCTCCATCTGACAAACTAAACTTCGAATAATGTAATTCTTTCCCGACTTGGCATTTTGCCATGAGTTCTCGACCAGCGTAGGTAAAAATGATTTTTCCGAGATCTGGATTAGCATTCGCCATTGTTCAACCTCCTACTATATATCGTTATTCGCGATCTTGTATGCGTGATTTTCATTAAATCGAGTGAGTCTTCATATGATAATGGAGCTTGTTCCGAGATATAGATTTCTCTGTGATTATAGCAAAGAAGTGCAGGATTTTCAACGAGATTAATAGATATTTGCGAAGGCAGAGATCTATTTTTTTTCTCTTCTAACGTGTTCACTATTATTGAATGATTCAAATTCAACGTTTGATTTATAGATAAATCGGAAGCATTTTCTCTGAGTTTGAATCGTAAATACTGAGTAGAAATCGGAATTGACGAGGTAAAAATATGCATTCGATTATATACTTCACTCTCAAAATCTCGCATATTGATTCGATCTGTTTTGATTGAGTAAAACGATAAAAAGTTAGGAATATGGAAATCGAGAGATGTTTCATTTTTCATCGATACAGATTCCAATTTTATGCTAGATATACCGATTCGAGTATTGAATTCATTATCGTATCTAATCTCTATATGCTCGGGATCTGTTTGAATAAATTCATCGGAAGTTACTTTTTGATATATAGATACTGCTGGAACAGCTGAAGTGTATACGGAGAAAGTTGACGATAATCGATCTGCTACAGGTTCATTCTCTATCACACTGCTAACTATCGGAATTAAAGAAATTTTCGATTCGAATTTACTCTGTATTTCTCCATGACCATCAAAAGAGATATCATCTCCGGATTCGATATAAATTCGATGTCTTTGACTTTCGATATTTCCTATCTTAACAGTAAACGAATCTGATTTAGTAGACTTAGCAGGTTGAGTATGTTCGAGACGAATAGCAGATAAATTAGAAAAGCCGATATTGATTGGCAGGTCTTCACTTCGTTCGATATGCTGATAATGATCTAGTACCTTGAAACATTGCGACATAATCGAATTAAGAATCGGAACTGCATACAAATTCGCAACGAATCGCATATCATCTAATTTGTTCGTATTTACTCGATTTTCATACTGACTCGATATCATTCTCGTTGATATATCTAGAATGAACTTCGAATCGATATCCGGAGTCAGATACTGTTTCGAATGAATTAGTTCAGCAAATGCGAAACGTAATCTATCGACTATGGTTTTATAAATTGTCGGTTTATCTGGAAGTAATTCATCAGCGAATAATTTGATAACTCTCGATATTCCACTAACTGCTGCAGAATATACTTCCGATTTAAACGACTCTGAGTATAAGTTAGAAGAATAGTGAAGATTTTTCGTGACGATGGATATTGAATCGAGTATGTAATTAAATAAATAATTAAATGTTCGATGAGAAGACGGAGATGGAATGGAATCGAGATCGGTTAATCGATACATCGATGAACTCGTTAGTATTCCACCAATTTTTAAGGGGTAATTCATATAAAGATCGGCTAAAGATTTATCGTTTCTATGGTATATCTCTCCTATTACTGCCGATGTTCGAATATTAAAAAGTTGAGAATCTATAATAGAATTAGGCAACTCGATAAAGAGATTTTTTCCATAAATAGATCCAATGTTTAATGCCACGATATTATGATTGAAGTAATAATCAATAATTGGTCGAGGAGTGCCTTCACGTACGATTCCGAGTCCTACTAGCAACAGATCAAGCAACGCTGTCGATCTTAAATCGTGATAGATTACATCTCGAGGATCGGCTTTTTGAACGATTTTCCTGTTTAAAATGTTACTAAAACCGGTATTTTGTACTAATTCAGCATTTTTTAAAGTGATTTCCGGCTTTATTATATTTTTATCTGCTAAGAATGGAATAAATCCGAGTGACATATTCGAAGAATTAGATTCATCGTCTAAATTCAAGCGCTGCTTTATACTCGTTAGATTTATTCCAGTCCCGGCAATATATAGTTCGAGCAGATCAGACAGACTTACTTCAATCTCGTCAAGCCATGATCGGACATTCTTCGTCGTTTCTAATGCATGTTTGAATTCAGCGAGTTGTTCTTCCGATGCGATTTGTCGTCCTAATGCTGAGATTTTGAAATGATATGGATTACCTCCATATTCATACCATTCCGAGATCTTTCCTCCATTAAATACATTCGCAAAAAGAGTTTCAACACTAGCCGGAGTCCCTTTAATCCTGTGATCTGCTATGGATTTTCTTATAAGAGATCGCTTCGTTTCTATATCCATACCAATCGGTTCATAAAAATCTACATGCCATTGCCATGCTAAGAGATCTAAGACTGATTCAGGTAAAGAATCTAAACGAGGTAATATAAGAATTTCCTTAGTAAGATCATTGATTTTCCTTAATTCTCGATCAAGTGCCTTGCATACTGCTTTGATTTTAGAATCGTTGCGAATTGACTCCGGCATTAAATCGATTAAGGATATATCTTTAATTCTCTTCATATTTACCCCATCTTTTTTATATAAATTACTCTTTTATTGAAAATTTTTATTGACAACCTAAGAGAAAAGAATTATTATATTCACATCTTAAAGGAAAGGAGGTGAAAAAAAATGGATTGGGAATCTCAAATCTCCGGTAGCTACTTTTATATAGAGATGACAGTAGCAATGGTGGTAGTCTTGTGGACAGTTTTGCGGAACCGAAACAAATAACACCACAACCGGAGCAAGTTTTTGAAACGGCAGTCGCCTCTGCCGTTTCTCTTTTTTCCCAATCCATTATTATTCTATCAAATATTTAGAAAGGAGTAAATACAAATGAATGAAACAATCACGATAATTTGCGACGTAATAAAAACCATTGCATTCGTCATCATCGCTGTTATGTGCTGCTTATTCTATAAGAAAAAACGTTAGTCCTCTTCTATTCCCCCAAATATAACATTAATATTTTCAACGATTGCGACTTGATTTTCCCGAGTTGCTATGAATGTTGGAGAATTTAATTCTACTCTTTTTACTCCTGCTGCTCGGAGTAAGTAGGATAATTCAAGAGGTTCAACATCTCTCCCGAGTTTAGCTCTCTGCCAAGATGTGTACGTCTTTATTGCCGATTCTACTTCACTTTGAATCGTTTTCGCACTCGTTATTTTCGATCGAGAAATATAGTACGTTAGATCAATATCGTAAGAGATGACTTCAGGAATGCTTACTATTACTTGATCTGTTAATGGTCGTACTTCTCGATCGTTTACTTTTTCCGATACTATTTCTAGAATTTCTTCTGTAGGTAATTCTCCGCCAATTAATAACGGATATATTTGAACCACTCCAGGACTAGGACTCGTCACACAGACATCACTAATCAATGACGACGCCTCTTTTACGTGATATTCATATGCTCCTCTCGAGCCTGCGTTTGAGAATTTTTCTGGTGCTTGTCTTATTCTTTCTCGATACGATTCGCCGTCTTCAACGTCAGATCCCCCACTAGATTCAGTAATATTACGAGCAGTCTGTAAATATGGTTGAGGATCTACGATTTCTGCTATCGTGCCTATTGCATACCCATTCCCGATCGTTCCGGAGAGTAAACATTCCGCTTTCCCTACTCCAATTCTCTCTCCTATTCCTATATAAATGTCCTCTGTTAATGCAAAATAAACTGAATCCCCGGCAGTGAATCGAGTCCCGGCTGTGATCATCGTTACTGTTGTCCTGGCAGAGGAAAGAGTTACTTCCATAGTTACACTCGATCTCTTTGATTCCATTCTCTCACAACCGACCAGCACTCCTAGATGATCTAAATAGTCACCCGTCGCATATGCGAGTAAATTCATCTTCCCTGTTTGATCTATTATTAATCGCTGTTGAATTATTATCGCACTGAGTGCTCTGATGAATAGATACAGAGGATCTGCCGGCTTTAATTCTCGACACAGTTCCTCCTCTATTAGCTTCTTTAGAGTATAAATTATTTCCTCCGTGTTCGCGTCTGTAAACTTGATCTTGTTCATTTCAATAGCCTTTCAAACATCTCTTTAATTCGATCTTCGTCGTGTATCCATTCGAGAGCTCATGCGTCGTCTTCGTGATTATATACTTGCCGTCGTATACATGAAATCCCGATATTTCTATCGTATTCCCCGATAAATATCGAAAATCGCCCAGTAATGTGAAATTCGCTTTCGTTTCCTCTCGATTCTTCTCTCGTAACTTCTTTTTTGCTAGTTTCTCTGCTTCTGCAGTCGATTCTACTTTCTGATTTATTTGCAATGTCATTCCTTCGACCTTTTCTGAATCAGTAAATGTATAATCGAAAGAATTGTTTTTCTGTCCATGAGCATACTTCACCCGGCACGATTTATATATCTCATGAATCGTCGTTGACAATCGAAAATCCTTGATCGTTCCGCTATTCTTCTCGAGTGTCAGGATAGATTCCTTCTTTTCATAATCCTCGACGTCGAAGATTATCAATTGCGAATCAGTTACTTTCAACGCTAATCCCGAATCCCGACATTGCCTTTTTAAAAACGATATATCACTGATTTCATCTTGTTCAGCGCGTTCGATTATTGGATCTTCCGATGTATCGTAAAAAAGCTCGAGATTTGATTCGTTTGCTATATCATTCGCGATTTTTGATAACTGTACCTTCTCCCATGATCGAGACTTCTCCACATTCCGGATCTCACTGCTATTCGGGATTGATACCAGTTTGATTTTTGCTTCCGATGGCTTTAACGTGTTTTCGATTTCATCTATCTCAAATTTACCGAGATTTAACTCCTCTTCTGTTTCGTTATCCATCTTGATTATTGTTATCGTTAATGTCGATCCCTTCTCCGGAAACCAATCCCCAATCCATAATTCATCCCGATCGATTAGCGTTATCGTTGATGAATCCGCTTCTTCACTTATCGCTTCCGTATATGTGAATGTTTTTACATATGGAATAATAGAATCGGAAATGTCTCTTCCTTGATAGATGACTTTGATCCTTGTCCTTCTCGCATTCATAATAACCTCCAAGGCGGGAGTGTTTTACTTATTTCACTCGTTGATACTTCCGGAATTTTTAATACTTTACCTGCTTTAAAAATAAATGTTTCCAAATGATCACGATTAGCATTGATCAGTTCCTCTATATACTTATGCGAACCCAGTTCATAATATGATATTGACTCGAATGTGTCTCCTAGTTTTGTTACATATTCCTTCATGTAAATGCTACCCTCGATCTCTCATGCATATATGCTAGATATTGCTCCTCAAATGTCTGCTGTATTGCGTCAACTATTTGGTTCGCTGATTCATTCAAAATGTCAGTGTCTGCATTCCCGTTTATTGTGAATGATATATTTATCGGCGATTGATTCATCGTATTTGTTGACATATTAGACATTAATAAATCAGAAGTGGCAGTTCGTACCGATCCTGCTTCTTCTCTCGACATTATATCAATCACATTCGTATTTATTCGATTCCGTGTATTCATCGCATTTGCGTAAACTTGATCTAGTATCGAGTTGCCATTTCCTGACGTATTCGATACTAATCCCGATACATTTGCGTAAACCGTACTTAATGCAGAGTTTATCGCATTTACTGCATTCATCGGCATTCCTGATTCTATATTCGTATTGTTTGACTTTGTATATTCTCCGAGAATCTGACTCGCATTCTGATTTACTGAATTAGCATTCTGAGATAAATCTGACGCGGAATTTGAAGGATACACTCCGAGAATTTGTCCTGCTTGCTGCCATAATGATATCGCACGACTCGATCCATCTAATGGAATCGCAGCTTCTGCACTATCCTCCGCAAATGTCGTTAAAAATGCGCCTTTTGAGTAGATTCCACCTGCCGCATTGTGTGCTACCTGCGCTAATCCCCCGCCACTAATCGAAATCGCTCCTACACTGTTAATCGCTGAACCTATTCGACTAACTATTCCGGAAACCGCATCGAATGCCGCTCCGATTGTTCCTGTTAAATGCGCCGCTAATCCGCTTATGATCCCTTTTATCGCTTCGCATGCTAAGTTAAATGCTCCTGTAAAATCGCCTTGTATCATTAACGCTATTGCTCGAAATGCGACTCCTAACGTCTCCATTATCGCCGCTCCTAATTCCACGAATATCGCTATGATCGCTGCTCCGATTACTCCTAAACTCCCGATGAATCCCGCTAAAAACAATGCTACCTGTTGCAATGCGTTCGTTATTCCCGAAAAATCCATCGTAGACAACTGAGATTGGATTTGATCGAATCCTGTCGACATTAAACTTATCGCTGGCTCTATATATGCCATTGCTCCGCTTAAGACTGCTTGTATATCTGTAAACGTCTTTGATATTGCCGGACTGATTATTGACCAGTTGTCGTATATAAGATAAGCCGCTCCTGCTAGTAACGTTAACCCTGCTAATACAGGTAAAGACAGCCCGGCTAATGATAAAAATGCTCCCCTGATTACTGCTGTCACTGCCGTGAAAATGTTAGGTAATAACGAGATTTTTGTCGCTATTAATCCAATTCCCGAGGCTATATATTGAATTCCAGTAAATGCTGCGAATATTCCAGTGCCTGCGACTATTAACGCGCTAAATCCTGCCGCTGCTATTGCTATATTCCTCGCTAATTCTTGGTGTGTTGATACCCAGCTCTCGATGTCCGTTACGTAGCTTGTCAGTGTTTCATATGCATTCCGAACTATTGGTGAAAATGTTTGCGAAAATGTGATTGATATAGATTCTACAGCAGATTCGAATCTTGTCATCACTCCGAGCAAATTGTCATTCATCGTTCGAGCTGTTTCTGACGCTGCGCCTCCGGAATCCTTCAAAAATCCGTGTAATTCGTCCATTTTCCCAGATTGAAAGTCTTTTAAGACTGCTAAACCGCCTGAAGTCGCTGGTACTCCGAATAACATTCCTGCAGATGTTACTTGCTCCGATTCTGACATTCCTTTGAATGCTTCAGAGATTGCTCGCATTGTCTCGAATACCCGAGTCCCTTCGTCTTCTATCGAATTTAATTCCTTCGATCGTTCCGTACCGAGCAACCTCTGCATTTCGAGCTGAGCTTCCATTTGTTGAGCTTGTGCGTCAGATAAGCTGATTCCCATCGCGTCAGCCGCTTTTTTCGCGTTCTTCGCTCCGCCTCCAATTCTCAATCCAATTGCTCGCATTGACGTTCCTGCCATGCTCCCTTTTATTCCAGAATTCGCCATTGATCCTGCAAATGCAAACGATTCCGCTGTTGTCATTCCTATTGTCTGCATAACAGGTGCCGCGTATTTCATTGCCTCGTGTAACTGCTCTGCATCCGTATTGGCTTTTCTCGTCGTTTGAACAAATTGATCTACGAACGTTTGAACATTCTTAGCCTCTGTCGTATCAATTCGGAACGCTGTCATTTCATCGGTTATTACGTCCGATGCGCGTTGGATTCCGATATCTGCTGCCGCCGCTAAGTCCGTCAACGAGGGTAATGCCGCGATCATCTGCTCAGGTGTCCAGCCGGCTAACGCCATATAATACTCTGCACTCGCTGTTTCACTCGCTTTGAATTGCGATGTGCGTCCAACTTCTCGCGCTTTCTCGGTTAATGCGACCATTTCGGACTCACTTGCTCCACTTATTGCCTTTACGCGAGACATTTCTTTCTCGAATGTCGCCGCTGTCATCACCGATTCACGGAAAGGATTCATTATCGAATTAGCTGTGTCTACTGCTCCTTGAAAATTGGAATATGCATTGTTCGCATTAAATGACGCTTGATCGAATCGACTTTGTGCCTGATTCATTCGATTCTGTCGCGCTGTCTGCTGATTCATTTGATTATTCGTCTGCTCGATCTGTTGTCGCAGTCTTGCCTCGGCTTCTGCCAATCGATTTACGTCAACTCCTGCTTCCGATAACGATGACCTAAGTCTCTGAATTGCCTCGATTTGCATTCGATATCGTTCATGCATGTTTGATGTCCGATTCGTTTGAGTATTAATTTGTCGTTGAATTCGTTCGAGTTCCCTGACACTGTTTATATACTGACTATTATATCGAGTTGCTTCCGAGGATTGACTTTTTCGAGTTTCACTGAGTTCTCTGGATTTCCTTTGCAATTCCGTGAGTTCCTGCGTCAACCTCCGTATCGATTCCCGATTCGCTTCAGTCCGAGGTTCGGTTCGCAAATTTCGTATATTCTCTTTGATTGCATTTTGCCGATTCCTCAACGATTCCTGCTCAGTACGTGTTTGATTAAGTCTGTCTCGAGATGAATTGCGTTGACGTTCCAAATCTTGGACTCGTTGCATTGCTTGTATTCTCTGCGATGTTAATTCAGTCAGATTCTGCTGAGATTGTCGAATTGCATTTGATAATTCTCCGAGTTTACTCTTTGCTTTCTGTATCGATTCGATCTGCCTCTGCATTGCTTGCAGACTCTTTATATACGGTCGCAGTTCATTTGCCTGCCGATTCGCATTGTTATACGCTCGCTGATTCCTCTGCAACCGATTCATCAGTGACTGCATGCGCTCCATCGCTCCACGTACACTCGAATCTACTATACCTCTGATTCGTAGTCTGTACTCATGCTCTCGTCCCGACAATGTCTATCACCACCCGAGGACTTATTCCTTCTTCGTTATTCTCGTATTCTACACTTAATAAGCGCGCTCTTGGTTCGTATTTCGATATGTTTTCTGCTATTGTCGCTGTTAATCTCGCTTCTGCTACGTTTCTCGGTACATCTATCAGATCCTCAATACCAAATTCCCGATACATCGTTGCAGTTCCCTTGACCGTCCCCAATATCATTCGCACATTCTGGAGGATTTCCTCTATTTCACTCGTTGGTTTTATTGCGATTTCTGATTCTAATTTCACTTCTTTGATCATATATATTCCCTCAGATTTACTTCGATTTCTGAATATAATAGATTGCCTTCCGGAGTCCATATATCTTCAGATTCACTTACTGATTCAATGACCCACTTGTTGTTCCCGATTACTGTGTTACCAATGATCAAATAAGAGATCTCTCCATTTTCACACATCTCGCATATCTTCTCTATTTCACTTAGGGGATTTACTCCTAAACTCGCGCTGAATTGCATTTTGAATTTGATACTTTGCAAGTCAGGTGATAAATATTCGAGTATCGGTTTTGACCCGATTACTTCATGCGTTGTGTATCTCGCCTTCATCTCTCGACTATAGTCAGATAATGTCAGGATCCTCTGATCACTCACTTGGAATATTATTCTGCCTAATGAGCCGAGTTTACTATTACGTATCGGTGCTATCTCTGCTTTGTTACTGCTTGTCTTCGTTGTATGTCCAAATAAACTTTTTAGCTTCCCTTTAAACCAACTCAACGTCAACCTCCGATTAACACATTCATAGAGCCAGAATTGATATTCCCTCCGACTCCACAACTCGAACACACTGTCGAATCATTGATCCGGCACGCTCTCCGTCCGTTGATGAAAACTGTCTTCGAGCCTTGCGTCGTTACTCCACTGCCTCCATGCGGACAATTGATACTTACTCGACTACCTACATATGCCGATTTCATTCCATTCGTGTAAACATTATTCGATCCGGTTGATATTGTTCCGGATCTGCCGTGAGGACAACATTTCGGGATATGCATATCGCAACCACCTACCGTCCCGTCACTTACTCGACTCGCTCTCATTTAACCACCTCAATTCAATCGAATATTCTTTCCTTTTACTATCACTTCTTTATCAGCTGTGATTGTCACATTCCCTCCGATTTTTATATCCACGTCGCCGGATTCTTCGTTATATTCGATTGAAAATTTGTCTCCAAAGTCAAAACGAGTTACGTGCAGATCATTCGCACGCAACTCGCTTTCATTATGATTATAACTACCGACAATGTATCCTGTCCCATCTTCCGCATTCTCTGAAAAGATACATACGACAGTCTCGCCAACTCGATAATTAAAATATACCTTGTTCGTGCCAGCTCCTATCGTTAAAATCGGTAATTCTGCTGATACCATCTGTCCAGCTGTCGAATCCTTGTCCTCAAAGACTACTCGCGCTCGCATCCGCTCTACATTCACACTCGAGATCTTACCTATTCGTACTATATTCTTCATTTTTTACGCGCTTTCTTTATTGCCTCGATCCTCGCCGACTGATGTGCATTGATCTCCTTCGCCCATTCGATTATTTCTTTAACCGGTAATCGATAAAAATCTAGCACGTCACCATATTCATATAACGATACGCATAACCGTTTTATTTCTCGTCCTGGCTCTCGACTCCCACTTCGTCCATAGATCCGTACAAAAAACGTGTCACTTCATTCAACATTCGATTATATTCTCTGAATGGTAAACTCCTCAATTCGTGTACACTGATCCCGAGTGCTCGTGACGCTATTCGACTTTGAAAATCACTCGTCGTCGTTATGAATAATGAATTGTTGCCAGCATTCCGACATTCCGTCTCCACTTTCTCCATGTCGTAACCAGTCAACTTTCCTAATCCTTCTGTCAGTTTTTGAACATTCATTTGTCAATCTCCTATGCTATACCAAGATTCTTTCGAATCTGTCCCATCTCATCGACTCCGTTCACTTTCCAGATATAATTAAACTTATCGAGGAGTGTGGTTTGTTTATTGTCTACAACAATTTCGAGTCGTGATATTTCGACTGTCAGTTCCGAATCGGTTGTCGATGATGGTTCAAATTTCCCTGCCGAATACGTCTTCGGTACTCCGGAAATCTCGATCCGAACCGGTACTTGCCTAAAGATTCCGGTTCCTGTCTGCTGAAATTCTTGACTCCCTCGGCATGTGATTCGATGTTGTATGTGTCGAAATAGTTCACCCTGCTGTACATTCAACACTCGCCATTTCAATTTCACTTCCATCGATTCAGCCATTCCAGGCACTGGTGCTGAATACTCGCCGAGTAACCCTGCTCCGGAGATATCTACCGTTTTTAAATTGAATTCCGGCAATTCGATATCGGTTAAACCGAGCTGCCGATTTCCACTGTCAAAGACCTCAAAGTTGACGAATGTTAATTGCTGTTCAAATGCCATCTTTCTCACTCCTCACTGCTAAAGAGTTGATTTAATGCCGTTGCATCGTACTGTTGCACGAACGTAATCACTTCTGCTGCACTTGGCGGCGTGATACTTACTCGGAATTTTAATTGTCCATTCGCTAGATTCGTCAACGAGTTATCACTTTCGACAAATTCAACATCTCCATCTATTAGTGCACCTGACGCGACTAAGCCTGCAATCCAAATTCTCGCACTGTTCACCGCACTGTCTATAAATCGTCGAGTCATCGCGCTATCTATTTGACTCCAGTAATTCACTACCAGATTATTCCCGATCCAATTAAACATGAATCGTATCGGAATCATATTATCCTTCACGTCACTATTGTTTGGATAGCAACTCGTCCGATTTCCCCATGCTTTCCACCCGCCGGCAAAATTCAAAGCCGTTACGACTCCTAAACCGTTAAGATAATTTGCTTGCTCACGGGTATAAAATACCTCACCAGTCCCATCTATGCACGAATCCATTTGTAAACTTTTATTTGACGGTGATTCATACGGAATTTGATCGTTGCGTATTGCTACTTGTAACATCAAAGACGCTAATTGCGTCGACAGATGATATTCCACTCCTCCGAGTTTGACTTTTGGATAGCAGCAGATTACATGCGGATCATTGATATTCAGACTCTGTTTCACTGCCGCAACGTTATCATATGCCGTATTCGTTGGAATGTCGACTATTGATATCGCATTGAAGTACTCTGTCGATGATACTACCTTCATCGCAGCTATTACTTCCGATTGTTGACTCCATCTCGGACATACTATCAAACTCGGTACTAGCTGAAATCGAGAATATACTTCAGAAACTTTTTGTATTCCCGCGACTATATCTGCTGATGTCACTTTCGTTGCATCATATTCACGATAATTCACTTCTATCGAGCCAGATTGGATTTTCGTCACTGATTTTATCTCGATCGAATCTCCGTCTTCACTCAGATCCCAATCTGTTCCTTGAATAAGTGTTGTCGTGACGTCTTCTTCGTCAATCGTCGCTGTCGTCGTGATTACTATCGATGTTTTGATTGTTTCCGCACTTATTGCAACCTTAGTTGATGTCGTGACGTTCGATATTGTCTTCGGTTCAATTGCTTTATAATGCTTCGTCCCGTCGAGGACGTTGATACAGACTAACGGACTGATGTTATATTGGAAAAAATGCGAATACACTACCTCGTTCAGTGTGTATTTATCCCAGTTCAATGAATAATCTCCGAGATATTTCTCCGCATCCTGAATCGTGTGACATAATGCAAATTCTTTCGGTTCTTCCGCTGTGAATGTCGGTGCTGTTCCGATTGCTACCAAGACTCCAAGATCCGTTGATATCGCGTATTGTAACTCACTCGGCTTCTCGAGGATATAGACTCCATGCTGAAATGCCATAATCTCACTCCTTACATACTGCCAATCGTATATTGCGTCGTTATGTATCCAAATCTAAACGGATACGGTTGATCTGTCAAAATCTCCATTCGCAACGGGTACAACATTAAAAACCTATTCGCCAGCTTTATATTCTTCAATAGATATTGCCGAATTCGTTCAGAGATATTCAGTAAATCGATTAAGGATTCTTCTTCTTCTCCATACGTCCCAATTGTGATTTCTACATTAGCAAACTGCTTGTAATTATCACATTCAACGCTCCGAATGCTTACCATCACTAGAGGATATTTCTTCTCGTCAATAAAGTTTTCATCGCTCAACTGCAGATAAACATTCACATGATTCGATTCTTCGTCATCTCCACGATAACGATAATTTCTCAGATTCTCGCTTATTTCGTCCTGCAATGCTCTTAATAATCTCGCTGGTGTCATTGCGTTATTTCCTTCTCAAGTTCCAACTCGTATTGTTTAATCATTCGAACTATTATCGCGTCAGTTACTTTGCTCTTCGTTAGCATATCTGTTAATCCTGCTCCACGTAGCATTTGCAACGGCGTTGACTCCTTGCCTCGTCTCCTGAAGATCTGTAAATTCCCTCCATGCCAATCTGGCAAAAAACCGCGCATTCGCCTTTTAAACGCTGGATATCTTGACTCGGTACTGCCTTTTAATACCTCAACACTTAATCGATCACTTCGCCGTGTGATCCCTTCAGGCTTGTGCTTGAATGCTGTCAATGGTAATCGTTTGCCTGTCGCTTCGAGTTCCGCTGTATACTCGTCATTTGTCACTCGCATTCGACTATATTTCGATTTGCGTAAACTATCGGTTGACGCTGTGAAGAACTCTGTCACTTGACTTATCGCATATTTCTCAATCCCACGTGTCGATGCTTTGCTCGCTCGTGTCAATGCTTGCTTTAGCCTTTTAGCGTCTAATTTACTTGCCAATTCTGACGCTATTGATTCAGCATTCGCACTGTATTCTATACGTATCATTGATGTCGTCCTTCCAATTCAATCACGGTTATTCCTTCTTGTTCCTCTATGCTTATGACTGTATAACGATACTCGTTCACATAGATTAAACTGCCTTGATGTAACAACCGACTTATTTCTGAATCGGTCTTTATATAGAGTTTTTCATATGCAATATGAATCCCGCGTCCTGTCTGCATTTCTCTTTGTGTCTTCGATCGAATGCCACTTGTTACGATTCCTTCTCGTAAATATTCCAAATTTTGGATTCTTAATCGATATACTCTGCCGAATTCCTCAATATTTAGAAAGATTCCTTGATCTTCCTGCGTTATTCTCTTAAATTCCATCATACGCTAGGCAATAACGTATTCGATTCTCCTGTCCCGACATTCATATATACCCAGCTGTCTACTACGTCTGGCACTAGTAAAAATCTCGAATACAATGTTAATGAAAGTGTTTGTGCGTCTGGATCTCCTCGATAATATGGTACGACTTCCGCAGCATATGTTTCAAAATCTGTCCCTTCTCTATTCATCAATGTTATTGAGCCGTATATTTGCGAGCCTTTTCGTGGATTCGCTATTATTACATCATTATCCCCGATAAATCTACGCAATTGTCCGTTTTCATCCGTATATGTCTCATTATAGACGTATACCTCGAGATTTAATGACTGAATGTAACCAACTCGAAGAATCTGAGTCGATTCAAGTCTCGGCTGCAGACTCATCAGCGCAAAATTCTCCCTGTTTGGTATGCTTAACCACTCTTTGATCTTCTTATTATTTATCAAATAGTTCGGTACATTTTTCCCGACTATCATTATCGTCGGGATTTCTCCCGTGTCCTCTTGGATCTTCTCACTGGCAGTATAGATATCACTATAAATATCAGCAGTGTTGTCAGTCCAAGGAATCGCCACATTCAATTTTCCCGTCCAGTCAAATTTTATCGTTTCATCTCTAGGAATATCGTTATCATCAGCATATGACGAGATCACGATTTGACCAGTCCGGAGAATATCACTCGCCATTTTGTTCTTCCGATTCTCGATCATGTTCTGTAAATCAACCATGTCCCGTGCTTGAATGCGTGCTGCTCTCTGTTCTGGTGTGAATTGCGAATATAAGAATTGCTCACCAAAATCTCGCTGTTTTATGTCATTTATCGAGATATTTCTACGAACTCCTACCATCGGTGGTCGATATACTGTGATTTTCGAACTGTTCCTCCCTATATTTACCCCGCGAGTTCCTTCGATGATGTACGGTGCTAATGATCTGCCACTGCGTCGCCATTCTACTGTTATATAGTCACTCGTCATCACTGGCTCATGATTCGGAAAAAATGTGTCAACTAAAAATTTCGCACTCGGTTTGATTTGCTCGATTGCCTTCTGTAGACTGATTTGATCTGTGATTCCTATCATTAGCTGTCACTTCCTTCTAAATCTGAACCAATGTCCGATCCTACCTCTGAACCGACTTCTGATCCTGTCTCAGATCCGTAATTTATCGGCTTCCATTCCGGAAATTCGTCGATATCTGTCAAATATATGCCTTGCTCACGCATTGTTGCTTCCATTTCCGCCATATTCACATCAGATCCTGCTTTTATCTTCGATCTGTTGAATAAGCCGGTGTAATATGCATTGATCACTCGATTCTCGTCTGAGCCTCTGTCCATTGCACTGATTGCTATCATTTTATGGCTGTCTGAGCCGGTTGTTGCGCGAAAATAGCCGTCTGAACCCCTCGAAATTAATTCTCCGCGCTCTACTGCCTCGTTTTTCGCTAATCTCACATTCGCACGCATTACTTTCACTGACTCCCCGCCTAGAAGATCATCATACTTCAATCCACTTGCAAATGTGCCTACCTTGTAATTTGTCATTTGCTTAACTCCTTCGCATATGTTACCACTCGTCTTATTGGATCGTCCTTCGTCTTCGAAACTTGACTCTTCACAGACTCAGCATTGCTCGACATATAGTCTCGTATTGCCGCGAGTACATACTCCGCCTGCCGATTATACTCTGCTTCTTGCTTCTCTTTCGTCGCCTTCTCCGCTATTCCTATCGCATCCAGTTCTGGTTGTATTTGATCGAGTGTCCTGCCATCTTTCTTCGCCAGTTCGATGATCGCTTTCTGCGCTGTCGATTCTGTTTCCACTTTATTCAGCGTTTCCATTCGTTTCCGTTCATTTTCGACTGCTATACTGTCTGTTCCTTCACTTTTCAACCAATTCTTGAACTTCTCGAATAAACTCTGCTCTGTTTCATTCTGCCGTTCCATGAATGCTTTCACCTTCTTCTCGTCAACCAACATCTTAATCGTTTTCACTCGATTCTCCACTTCCGGATCTCTTTCGAGTATCGTATCTATGAACCCTTGACTCTTTGCTTCTTCTGCTGTTAGCCACGTCTCGTTTGATAGCATTTTTCGAAGTGTTTCTTCTTCTATCTTCGTTTTTCGATTGTATACTGTGAGAATCGTTGCTGTGATTTTATCTAATCTCGTTTTTGTCTTTTCTAGGTCAATTGTATTGTAATAACCGAATAACATTGTCGCCGGTAAATGTATCATATAGATTCCATTTACCGGCATCGATACTTCCTTGCCGCTACACGCTATTAATGTCGCCGCACTTGCACAGATTCCATCTATCTTCACTCGCACATTCAACGGCTTCAATAGATTGTAGATTGCTTGCGCTTCAAATACATCGCCGCCGTACGAATTGATCCGAACCAGGATTTCTGACTCGTCTCGTATCTGTTCAGATATATCCTGCGCTCGTATTTCTTCGCCGATCTCCCCATAGATCATTACTTCAACCATATTCAACCTCAGATTATATTGATCCCAGATATGCTTATTTCTCCATTAAACTCGTTAATGATTAACCGAGTTAAATATGGATTCGAATTCGGTCTCACTTGCTTCGTCTCACAAATAAAATGATAGTCCATTCCCTTTACTACCTGCGTCCCCACGAATAGCAACGATTTATATTCCACTCCTACTAAATACTTCGTACCTTCCTCAAAGATCCTCTTGATTTCTGGCAAATACAGCGTTTCTGACGCTACTTCCATCGTTTTCAACTCGGCTTTCTTATAGCCGTCAATTCCGAGTGGTATGTGTATCTCGATTCGCACAAAGTCTCGTTCTTCTACTTCGTCAATTCGTCGAATCCTTTGACATACCAACACATGATTCTTCCCATTCACCAACTGATAGCCAAAATAATACGCAGGTATCACAGTTTCAGGTCGATTCGCAAAGACGACTCCTATCGCACTCGCCAATTCCTGCGGTAATCTCCTCGCATCTTCATCGACTAATTCATAGCCTCCAAACAAATTTGAAATCTGTAATTCTCCTACTTTACCCATTCAACTTCACTCCTTCATGTGTTAATTGATCTATATTATCGAAGTAATTAGTGCCGGTTAATTCCGCCGCTTCCTTCTCATGCGTCGTCAAGCCCAGCTCCAATTTTAACTTCGTTGCTTCCATTTCCTTTTTAGGATCTAGCACGCTCATCGATGTCCCATACCACTCCGCTTTGCTCCACGCTTGTCTGTATATCGGATCACTAAAAAACCGATCTGCCTTGATCCTTCCATGCGCTATCGCTTCTATTAAAAATTGTTCATAGATCGGTTGACAAAAATCTCGGATAAAACATGCTCGCCATCTCTTAAAATTATCCCAACTCTGCAATAATGCCGCTCGACTAGCACTGTAACTGCTCGAAAAATGATGCAGTAATACCTCGTAACTGATACATAAACTCGCTCCAATTTCCTTAAACAATTCAACGATAAATGCCGGAAATGCTGACTGCTTCGAACTATCTATCGCTTTTACATCTACTCCCATCGGTAAACTCGTTACCGTTCCAGGTGATAACGAAAATCCTGTCGTATCTATCGGCTCTCTGTCTTCGTTACTTAACTGGTTTAAATTAAATTGTGTTGGCTGGGTAAATTGTGTAAAAAACAAACTATAGAAACTGCGAGTAATTGCTGAATCGAGTTCCGCATCTACATATCGACTGATCTGCTTTATCGTTTCTATCACTGGACTCATGAATGAAACTCCACGTGTTTGCCCAGGTCGCACGTCTCGGCAGATTTGCAATATGTTCCGAGAGCCTGTCTCCTCTCCATATGCTTCCACTCGTTCCCATTCTATTTTGTTATATGCTTGTTCTGTTATATCGGAAGGAACTCCGCTGCTTATCCAATACGCGATTAATCTTCCAACTCGATCGATTTCTACTCCATCAATAATTCGATTCCCGTTGTTTGGATTGATTACGATGTTTCCCGTGTACATTTCCGACTGATTTGGATTACTTACTCGATTCCCCTCGATTATTTGCAGTTTTAACGTGTACGGATTCCGTATACTCTCAGGTCTTACTCGTCTATATAACACGAACGAATCCCCATCTATCAGCATGTTCGTGAATGCGATCTGCTGCAGATCTTTAAAATTGTTTCGTCTATAAAAATCTACGTTGACGCTGTTCGAATATATTTCCCATTCTCTACGTGTTTTTTCTTGCCAATTCCGAGCTTCTGATTGACTTAAGCCTAGCACTTCACTATCGATCTTTGGTGATAATTTCAATCCTGATCCGATTACATATAACGACATCGTCTCTATTACTGCACTACCTATCGGCGTATTGATTGCCAGTGAACTTGATCTGTTTCGTAATGTCGAAAGGTTTAGGTTTATGTCAGAGACTGGTGAAAGTTTACGAGGATGCCATGTCTTTAATCGATTCTTCTCTATCGACGCACTGCCTTCACTATACCCGCTATTCTTAACTGTCATTGAATATCACTCTCGTCACACTCAAAGGCTTCCGGACTTCCATTCCATCAATCACTGCACCACTATTCAATAAACTTTCTATCATTGTTTCTATACGTTTTAGATCTGCACGAGTTAATGTCCTATCTCCGATTGTGTAACTCTGTCCACCTGCTAATATCGTTTCCTCTGCTTTTATATACTGCCGAAGTCGTTCATTCAGCAATTCTTGTCGAGTCATAGATTCAAACTCCTTGACTTGATTGATCGTGTTGCTGTCTTCTTCGTTGGAACATTTTCACCGAGTTGCCGACTCCGGAATTCGTTCCAGTCTCTTATGTTGCAACTTGCTATTGCCGCTATGTTGTACACTCGTAGATCCAATGGTTCATTCCGAACTCGTTTGTTTATCGGTTCATATATCGAGATTAATTTCCCTCCAATGATGTGATTGACTTTTCTTTCTGATATTAATCCTCGAAAGTAATTATTGTCATATCCTCTGAGCATTTCATCATCTCGAGGAAAATGAAAGTATTTTGGTCCAGGATTCTCGATCTTCAATCGATTATATAATTCCGTTTTTCCTTCATTCACGCCGATTATAACAAGAATCACTCCATTATTCAACCTACTTATTGAATCTATTAACGGAATCCCACTCCCTCCTCGTCCTTTTATCGCATATCGCCTCTTTTCCTCGTTCATTCGACAATAATCATAAACGTTCCCTGTAAAATGTCCTCCGGAATCAATAAATGTTCGATCGACTTTTAACCGTCTACCATTTGTAAACGTAAATTCCCGATCTAATTCTTTATCGAGTTCCGTCCAGGTTAACGCATTCCCAGGACTACCGAAGATCGTTCCCTTCTTTATTCCCCAGCTTTCCTCCTCCATTCCCCAACCACAGATCTCATATTCCAACCGATTATCTTGTACATCAACCGCTGCTGTTAATATCAAAACGTCATTTGGCAACTCAGATTCGTATATTTCACTCCTATTCTCGATCTCTCTTTCATCTCTTATCTCTCCTACTCCTTGATAACTCTCCCCAAATCGTGTATTTACCACAACCTGCTCGAGATCTGGATTACCCTGCGATTCTAAATACTCCCGACAGATTGTCCCCCAATCTATCCACGGACTACTAAACCCATTCACGAAAAACGATCTGATTCCATTCTTCAATGCATCCACATTCTCCGAGATGTACTCCTGTCTTGTTCTCTTCATTTGCTGTTCACTAAACGTTTCACCACAGTCTGGACATTCATACGCAACATTTTTTATATAGTAAAATCGCCTCCCACGCTGATCTGTTTTCACGTCATATTCCAAACGCATTTGATTATACTCCAACACATGAAACACTCCACACGCTGGACATGCATGACTCCACACTTCCTGCGTCCCCTGCTCATATGCTAATTCTATCCTGCTCTCGTCTTTGATTGTCGGCGTCGAAAATAGTCCAATTTTAGCATTCCAGAATGTTGTCGTGCGTTTTGACGCTATTTCAATAGGATCTCCTTCAGATCCCGCGCTTATCGGATATCTATCTATCTCATCGCATAATAATATTCGTATAGGTCTAGACGCTAAGCCACTCGGTGAATTAGATCCTGCTAATACGAGCGTCGCTCCATTTCGAAAATTCTTTGATAATATCGTTTGATTACTCGTCCGAGTTTTTGCCGCTGTATTGTCCTCGTAGATTAACGATCTCAACTCCGAACAATCTCTGAGCATCGGTGCTATCCTCCGCTTCGAATAATCCTGCGCCATCTCTAAACTCGGTTGCACTAACATTATTGAACACGGATCGAGCATTAAATACCGTCCGATGATATTGTTTAGACATTCTGATTTTCCTACCTGGCTCGCTGACTTAAATACTACTCTTTTCACTTTACTTTCAGTAAACGAATCCATCACTGGAACTAGAAATCGACTCCGATTATTATTCCATCGTCCTGGTGCTGGATTCCCGTTCGCACTTATTATTCGATATCTACTCGCCCATTCCGATACACTCATATCAGGTATCGGTCTTAATGACGGTAATACCGTTTTTAATAGCTGTTCACGACTCTTCATTGATTTCCTCCATGTTCACAAATAGATCCTTCGAATATGTTGATAATTCCTGCAGTGTATTATGGATTTCCCTTAATAGAATCGTTGATATTTCTGATTTATCTTTGCCTTCGAGTTCAGTAGCGAGTTTCATGGGTAACGATAATAATTGCGTTCTGATTTTTACAAAATCCTGCGTCATTACTTCCTCTACTACTGTCGCTTCATATAATTCCCCACGTGCCTTCTGCAGTTTCAACTCCGCTGTCTGACGCTTGATCTGTTCCAATAATGCATGCTCTTTATCGTATTCCACACTCTCACTCGTCTGCTTATAATATCTTTGCATCGATTCAATTAAATATACGCCGCCACTATCATCATTCTCATCTCGTATTATTATTCCCTTTAGAGTAAGTTGACGTACTCGTTCCGGAGTCAATCCGAGTATCTTTGCTAAATTCCGCTGCGTCGTCGTTATCTCGTTCAATTTCTCCTTGATCTTCATTATATCAACTCCCTTTCATATTTACACCTAAGAAATTATCGAGCGTCGCGCCGCGACGGCTTCTTGTATTGCCGACAGTACCTTTTCCCTGAAAATGTCTAATAATATTTGTCTTTATGAAAGAGTATCTTCTATAATTAATTCTAGATTTTATCAGATGTTCTTGATTTTGTATATTACTCTTTCGTACTCTTTTAGATCTGTATACTGTACACATGAAAGATCCGAACTACTTCCGTTTTTAAAAGTAGTTCAGTAGATTTCCCGATAAATACTAACATAAAAACTATACGCGACTACTTCATTCTAATAGTAGTTCAGAAAGTAGTTCAGTATTTTTCTCCTTATATACCAACAAATGAAAACTATAACTGTATACCTGCTGAACTACTTTTTTCGGATCTTTTACATTTCTATAGAAAAAAATTTTTTTCGATCAATAATTTTTTCTATAGATTTTAATTCTGAACTACTTTTTCGGGGTAAAAGTAGAGATTTTCGGCAATTTTTTCAGATCAATTCCATAAAAAAAGAGAATCCGATCGTTTTCTTCGATCAGATTCTCTCGTTTTATGAATTCTTCCTGATGTATATTGACTGATGTCCATTAATCAAATGGCATTTCATTTGCGTCCGGTTTTTCTTGATTTGCATTATACCTCAAGAATGAGAGTTTTGTCAACCTTCTCCGTTCTCCATCACGACAGGTAAAAAGTTTCGAATACTGTCTGCCGTCGTACGTTATCTCGCCGGAACGTCTCCATTCCAATAATATCTTCGATGGCGAAAATCCTGCCTCTTTTAATGCCTTCGTTAGCATTCCAGGCACGATCATCGGTTGGTTGTCCACAAAATCGATGTACCCATATATCTCACGCGCCGCCTTCGTCTCGTCCGGGATCTGACGCACAAAATACAGCTCGTGAACGATAAACCAATCGATTATCGCTTGCTTCGCTCGATTTGAATCGCTACTGCCTTCTTTCCGAGGTATTTGCTCCAATAACGGCTTGAAATCGCTGTTTGTCGCTATTTTCGATTCCTCCTCACTGAAGTCATATATTAAACAGAGAAATTTCCTATATGCAAGCATAAGAATAGCAAGCATTTTCGCATGATCCGTTTGGATTGTATTCTTCGTTTCTCTTAGCAAATCCTCCGTGATTTCATTCCACTCCGAGATAAGTTCCTCCTTATTAATATCCGATATTCCCTTGACGTATGTAGGGAATATTCTCCCATAATTCTCCTGCGTCTCTGAATAGATTCGCGAAATAAATTTTTCGTCAACCTCAGGTTTACCTTCAACCATCTTTCCGATGAATGGTAGGAATTCAAATTCAAGCGTTCGTGTGATTTCTCCTCCTAGTGCATTATCCCGAATTATCGACTCCTCTGCCGTTACTACTAGAATTGACTTCCATTCATGAACAGGCTTTGTTTCCGCGTTTTTATTCAGTCTTCGCTTCGTTGTTCCTGACTCTTGCTTGTATATTAATCCATTCGCAAAGCGTTCTCGGAATTTCGGATCGAAGGAAATTAACTGCCACTCGTTTGAAAATGTTGTTAAATCGTTCCTCTGCATTAGTTCCAGTTCAAACGCATTTACTGTTGTATTGAGTTTGATTATCGATTCTGGACTCCCGATCATAGAATTCGCTAACGTTAATGCCGCTGTTTTTCCTGTTGCTGTCTGCCCAAAGATGTCAACTATAAAATTCCGATAGCCGACGATTGAAAGGAGTGGCGACGCTAATCCTGCCGCTATTGCTACTCTTACCGCCGCATATTGTAACCCTTCATATATCAGAATTTTAGACTTAAGAAGATCTCCTTTTCCCGTTATCGTCTTAAAAAATTCCCCTGTAGGAAACTCTTCATTTTCACGAAGTGTCGTTGGTATTATAAATCGTCCATTAAGCCACCCCGTTCGATTATATCGGACTTTCTCTTTAATTACTCCCTTGTTTGACGTTAAGAAATTAAAGAAGAACTCCGCTGATTGCTTCGAGACACTTGAATGAGTCGAGATCCCTATATTCGCTAGCGTCTCCGTTACATTCCTCGCATTTACCAGATCATTCATTTGGATTTCCCGATTCAACCATGTTCCAACTTCATTTTGATACTGAATCCGATATTTTACTTCATTATCATCGAATGTTCGTATCTTTTCACTGAATATCACTGGCGTATCCATAAGAATTTTCGACGTGCTCAGTTCAATCAACCCGTTCACATTGATTTTGTATCCTCGTGGAAAAATTAAATTCCTTATTGATTTTGGTGCATCATCAATCAATTCACCTACTGAATTCGGAGCACTTTCTACTTCGTCTCGAACTGTTTGTGATTGAATTAATGCGCATGGTGAGGATCTGTCTTTTGTATGTACTGGACACGATGAACAATCCAAATTCGGGGCTATTTCTCGAAGTTTTTTGCAGGTAGTAGGCTTTAATTTGCGTTTTATCGATTCTATCTCGTGCCAGCTTCTGCGTTCATCGTATTTCTCCCCAAACTTCACTTTGCATAGTTCATTCGCGATTCGTTCTCCATTCTCCGGATCTGTTAAGAGAATTGGTATTGCTGCTAATAACGTTTGATAATTTATCGAGTTCATTCTCGTTAATATCATTCGAAAATACGAGCAATGCTTAAATAACAGTTCAGAATCGCCGGATATGTTCAATTTTAACGATGGTTTGTCGTATACAGGTACGGAACGCATTCTTTCCACGGCTGCTAATTGCCTCTCACTTATGGCTGAAGGAGTTCCTACTTCCGGAGTATTACTTTTATGAAATTCCTCTATTCTCTGTTTGATATCGTTTACAGAGTAAAAGAGAGAATCATGATAAATCACTCGAGATTCTGGTGCGTTGCCTACTCCATTCTTCCAGTTCCGTGTCTCAGGCAGTCGTAATGTCCTGCCTAAATTATCAGTTTTATCAATGATACACGGCTCTGATATCTTTCGAATGACTGATTGAATCTTCGTCAATAAACCCTTCGCAATTGCTCGTTCTTCCGATGTACGTGTATACAATAGTTCAGAGAGAATCCAATAGATATGAATTCCATAACCTGAACTAACGATTATATTAGGATACAAGCCAATCGGTTTCAGAGTATTTTCCATAGTCTCGATGACATTTTCCGCACTCGTATATAAGTTTTCTTCATAATGCACTGCCGATTTTATATCAATATCCGTCCATAAATTAGACAAGGCAACGATATCAGAATCTGCGGCATGTTTGTCTATTGAATGGTCAAGAAGTCCTGGTGAGAATGATGTTCCGAATGGGAATAGATTCATCACGTCAACTGCTCTGTCCATTGACTCGAGTTCAAAGATCCGGAATGATCGTGTTGCTCCGGCTTTCTTCTCGATCTCATTCCGCTGCCATATATACGTATACATTTCCGGAGGTACAGCATTATAAAGAGTCTTTAAAAATGCCAGCCTGTTCATATCTTCCTCCTTATTTAATCCTACTGTTTGCAACGAATCAAAGAAATAGCTTCGTCAACCGACCTAGCAACTCCGCCAATTCCTCCTTGACTCAATAACAGCTCCACCATTAACTTCTGCTCCTGTGATAACCTGCCATGCTCAGATTTAACCTCAATGAACGCAAATTGTCCGATCGTTTTTCCGATCATGTTCGGACTTATTACAATCGGCTTGATTCCTATCAGATCAGGAAATCCTTTCGGGACGCCCGTACTTATCCAAGATGGCTTCGTTATTGTGATCGTTTTATTGGAATTCCGTATATAAGGACCGGTAAAACCTGAAAAAACATTAACTCTCCAAAATGTCCCCGGAGTGTATTCCAATGCCTCCCGAATCTGATTTTGTATCTCGTGCTCGTTCAAGTTTCTTCCTCCGTTTGTATTCACGAGAGTATTCTCGGTAATAATCAAGATGTGCGAGACGATATTCACGTGCTTTCGCTAAATATTCCTCTCGTTTCTCACGATATCTCGCTTTCGCTCGTGCTCTCTTCTTTTCTATATCCCTTATGTATACGTATGGAATTCGACCGGTTTTGTTTCCAGCAATACTTCTGTACTTTGATAATATTGCTAAATGATGAGCTCTCATCGCTCTAAATTGTTCAAGAGTATCCTCAGTCGTATTACTCTTGTCTTGTATTCCCTCCATTGTTCCACCTCCTTAAAATCATAGGAGTATTCTCCACGAATACCCCTATGAATCTAAGTTTATTCAACACTCTTTATATCAAAATCACTCGGTATCGATTCAGAGAGAGTCTCTTCCGTCGGTAATGGATCTTCCATCTCTATATCAATCGTTTCTGATTCCAGATCATCGCTGTTGATTATCTCGCGAGTAGTATCAGCATCAGTATCGATATCTATTGAAAGAAGTCCATACGTGCCCAGTAATCGCCTCAAAACAGTCTTCATCGCCATTGCATCGAAGTAATTCTTCCACGATGGACTTTGATACGTTCCTCGCCGATTCTTCGCTTCGTATTCGATGATCTCTTCCTTCGACATGTATAACTTCTTTTCAAATCCAGATTTCGTTCGTATTCCCGCTATGTAGCCGATTATCGGTTTTGTCTGCCTTTCCGATGGATCTTTTATCCATTCGATCTCGTAATCGCCAAACAGAGGATCGGAGGAGATTAATTCTCCTTCACGAACGTCACTCGCTCCAATCTTCGTGTATATATTCGATCTCAATGCCAGCTGAATTATTCCCTTATAACCGAGAATAAATTGCGCTGAAGGTTTACCGTTTACTCTGAACGGTATGATATACGCGAAACCGAGGTCGTTGCCGATTGGCATGTCAAACGTCGCCGCTTTCATTCCTACCTGCAATACACTCATCGGATTCTCGAGAAATGCTTGACTCAGATTCTTATCTGCATTGATAAGAGAAATCAGAGACGAGATGAATTTGTTTGAACGTTTACCGAGAATTTCATCGAATCTCGATTTCAATGCAGGATTCTTCATCAATGTCGACATTACAGAGGTCACATTCCGTTTCTCCGGTACCAAGTTAATCACTCCTTCAATAACATTTCGAAAATAGTTTTGATGTTGGCTTCGAGCATATCAAGACGCTCTTGAATAGTTTCCTTCCGATGTTCAGCCCGATATTTGCGCATATATTCGAGTTTCTGTTCACGATTTTCAGCGTATCTTTTGCGACCCCGTTCGTTAA
>ERZ842401.1073-NODE-1073-length-40137-cov-13.296966_pt1 | contig 40137 bp, 30 predicted proteins | sample MGYA00521270_ERZ842401 | MGnify/ENA primary metagenome ERZ842401 (study PRJEB31892, sample SAMEA3878208) | bioreactor metagenome | biome: Moose rumen | place: Sweden | collected 2011-10 | study: EMG produced TPA metagenomics assembly of the PRJEB12797 data set...
AATCAATCTCAACCGCAAAATCAACAGGCGCAGTTCAATCAGAATCTGCCGCAAAATCAAACTCAGTTCAATCAGAATCAGCCGCAAAATCAACAAGCGCAATTCAATCAATCTCAACCACAAAATCAGCAAGCTCAATTCAATCAATCTCAACCACAAAATCAGCAAACTCAATTCAATCAATCTCAACCGCAAAATCAACAGGCGCAGTTCAATCAGAATCTGCCGCAAAGTCAGCAACTGCAATTCAATCAATCTCAGCCGCAAAATCAACAGGCGCAGTTCAATCAGAATCTGCCGCAAAGTCAGCAACTGCAATTCAATCAATCTCAGCCGCAAAATCAAACTCAATTCAATCAAAATCAGCCGCAAAATCAGCAGGCGCAATTCAATCAGAATCTGCCGCAAGAAGAAATACCGTTGCCGACTTTCCCGCTGAACAGAAAATTTGTCGTCCGTCAAAGAACAATGCGGCGGCAAATGGATTCGGACAAAAAAGAACTCACCAAAACCAATCTGCTGAATACGCCGCAAACATTCAACACAATGAAAAATCTCGCACAGTTCATAATCCAAAACAAAGATACCAATCCGCGAGAAACCGCCCTGTTCAAAAATTTCATAAACAATTCCCAAGAAATGATGTCCGAAACCGAAGCGCGCCATTTGCAAAATCTCCTGCGACTCTGCCAACAAAATATCCCGTTCACAGTCCGACAAGCCGCCGTTCAACAAAATTTGCCCGACTTGCCGAGACTCTGGGCTTTTATGCAAATGTGCGATATGGCAAGATTGAATTTGAAAATGACGCCAAAAGCTTTGAAAAAAGCCGGAAAAGATGTCGCCGCCTTCGCAACTGCCCTGCGCGGCTCCATGAGCAGTGATAATGCCGTTGTGCAAAATCAGCGCAGTTTTCAAATGATGATTCCGCTTTATATGAGCGATAACGAAACAAGTTACCCGACTTATTTCAACATTTACGACGAAACAAATCGGGACGAAGACACCGGCGAAGACAAAAAGGAAACTTGGGTTCGCATGTGCATTTTGACGGATCATGTCGGCGCGGTTGAATTGGTTTTCAGAATTTATGACGAGACAAAGCTCGATATGCGATTTTATTTTTCGCAACGAGAGATCGCAAAAGAATTCGGCGACATTTATATTGATCGTTTAAAAAATTCCATGAAAGATTTTTCTCTGCGCGTCGGAGAAATTACCGTTGGAAGTGTCGGCGAAGGGATTTACAATTACACTTGAAATTTTCCGCGCTTGACGGCTTGATTGACGGCAAATATAATCAGTTAAAGTTCTTTAGGCAAGGATGAAAAAATACATGGACGAACGATTGAATTCACAACCGACAAATATCGCGCCGCAACGCAAGGCAGTAGCATTAAAATACGAGGCTGAACGGGATCTTGCGCCGAAAGTCATAGCCAAAGGGCGCGGGCATGTCGCCGAACATATTTTGGAGACCGCGCAGAAAAATTCGGTGCCAGTCTATCAAGACAAAACGCTTGTCAATATGTTGATGGCATTGGAAATTGATCGCGAAATTCCGCCCGAACTTTATAAGGCAATAGCCGAAGTCATGGCTTATGTTTACAAAATGGATAAATCGCACGGGCAGGCGCAGGCGGCTCGCGAACTTGAAAGAAAACGCATGAGACTTTTTTAATTGGGAATTGTGAATTAGAAACCGAGAACCGTAACGAAAATTAAAAACCGACCTCCCAAAGGCGGTCGGTTTTTTCATTGTGTTGCACGCGGATTCTACACTTGAGTATTCAAACTTAAAATTTGGCACAATTCTTCGCAATACATTTGGCATTTTTTGCGATCAGATGCTTCAATTCCTTCGTTACTTATATGAGGATGCGCAAGGGCTTTTCTGACTTCTTTTATGAACTCCAATTTTTTCTCTTTCCAAATCAAATCTTCATTAAAATAATCACAAAAACGCTTACTCCTGTTTCTTATCTCGACGCTCCACAAATCTATTATCCTGTCGATTATATAAGACAAAGTCAAAACGTCCAAAACCGAAGGATTTCTTCTGCGAGTCAATGTCTCGGAAGCGTAATTTCTGACTTGCGACCAGTTGAGGTGTAACATTTTATATTTGTGATTTATGTCGTTTTGAACTCCCGAAGCATTTGCGCCGTTGAATTTATCGTAATGGGTATCGGCAAGGAGCGGAAAAACTTCGCCGAAAATCTTCTTCAATTTTTTCTCAGCCAGCATAATGGAATCCCATGTCGGCAATTTCGGCGGACGAACTATGAAATAAGCCAAAAAATCCTTGCTGAAAATGTAACGGCGATTTTCTTCCTCATCATCAATCAGAATGCCCATTTGTTGCAGGTTTTCGAGTTTCCGAGAATCATCAATCGGGAAATCGTCCATCTCGCTTATTGTAATTTCCGAAAGCGTATTGCCCAAAACCAAGCCGCCGATATATTCAAGCTGCTTGTCTCTTTCAAGATGCTTGATCAAATCTTCGTAATGGCGATCAATCTGCGGCAGACATTCTTTAAAAATTTCAACGACATCTTTTTCCGTGTAAGAAGTTTTGTCTTCGTTAAACATGCAGTCGCCGAGCATACAACAGAGATAAGGCATTCTGCCCGTGAAGTCTACAAAAATTTTTTTAGCCTCCGCCGTAAGTTCAATGCCGCAATATTTTTTCAGCACAGAGTAAAAATCTTCCATATCATCATTTGAAAAGGGGCGCAAAGGCATTTCGTTAAAAACGCCGTGAAAGGTGGAGATGTTGTCGCAAGAAGCATCGATCAAATTGAGCCTTCGCCGCGAGATCAAAACTCCGCTTGTAGAATATTTCGGCTCCGAAAAAATGGAGCGCAGGAATTGATAATACGCGGTATTTTTTTTAAAAACGCCCGTCACGCCGTCGAATTCATCTATCGCCAAAACAATTCTGTAATTCATTGTGCCGATATTTATCAAGACGGTTTCAAAATTGTTTTTGAAAACAGTGTAACCCATTGAGGCGAAACTTTGTAATTTATTAATCGCGGCGAATTTTTTATCCAAAACGTCATTCCACAGTTCTTTCTCAAGCAAAATCTCTTCGATCTTATAAGCCAGCGTCTTCCAAAAGGAAAATGCATCTTCTTGCTCGCCCATAACCATTCTGATGCACAGACGGTTTGCAACTTGAGAATTTTCTTGAAAAACTTTTTCGACAAGAGAACTTTTACCGATTCTGGTCGGACCTACGAGACTTATTGAAGCTTTGCCCTTGAAAATTACGGATAGTTTTTTAATCTCTCGTTTGCGTCCGAAAAAAGATTCTCCCGAAGCAACGGGACCGACAATAAAAATACTTTCCTCCATAAGTTTCACACTCCATCTTTTTTTAACAGCCACAACTCAAGCAACTTGACTTGAATTCGATAACGCCCGCCTTCCTTTACCAAAACATCTCTGTTCGCAAGACGTTCGACCCACTCCGCCACTTGCTCGGCGGATTCGTCGTCGCAGGTTATGTCTTTTATGTCGGCGTAACCTGTCTTCTGCGAAAGCCGGGCTATGCAATGCAAAATTTTTTTGTTGATGGCGTCGAGTTCCCGATGTCCGCGCTCCTGCAACTGTGATTCAAAATTTGAATCCGTCAGAAAACCTTTGGAACCGAAAATTCGCACGTTCAAAAAATCGTTTAATATGCCTTTGGTGATTTTGGAAGCTCCCTTGTAATTGAGATAATCGACAAGTTCGGAGCATAAAAGAATCGTCAAATACGCGCCGCCGGCAGTGAGTTTATAAATTTCCTCTATCGGCTCCTCGTCAAGGAACAAATCCGTCCGCTTGTTGGCTCTTTCCAACGGCTCTCGAATCAATCTTTTTGCATCAATCTCCGGCAAGTAAGTTATTTTGCGAGTTTCCATTGACTCGAATTCACTTTGATGGTTGTTACTCATAAATTCGAGCATATCATCCTGCCCCGCCATTACCGCGAAAATTGCATTGTTCTCCAGCATTGCCTTCCAAAATGCCATAAAATTTTTTGGGATATTTCCCGCTTTTATTTGATCGTGAAAGTGAGTAAACTCGTCGACAATCAAAATTATGATTCGATTTTCTTCCTTAAGCACGGAACTTAAACTGCTCATGTATGTGTTGAACAATGCCGTACAGAAATTGGGCTTATCCAAAATTTCATCATGCGGCGACTTCAAATTTTTTTCGTGAACCTTTTTGGAAACAGCCTCATTTTCAAGCACAGATTCATTGCTTTGATAAAGAAAGGTGTAGATAAAAGACGCCAGAGAAAGAGGCTCGCCCTCATCTTGATCGTCCGAATCGGAATTGCCTGATATATTTCCCAAATCGCAAATTAAAATTCTGTCGCCGTATCTTTCCGCAAGTTTTTTTCTCAAATGAAAAAGGATACTGCTTTTGCCGGCGCGAGTTTGTCCGTAAATTGCTATCGAACGACCGTAATTCATCTCGCCGTTCTTTTTGCAAACCTCTCCGACAATGTGCTCAATTTCTTTTGTTCTCCCAAAAAACATGGACTCATCTTTCATTACATTTCCGACATAATCGGAAAAAGGATTTTCCAAAGGCTCAAATTCTTCGTTCTGAATTGTGAAAAGGATAGGTTCTTTCGTGATATCCTCCATTGGTAAGGATTCCTGCATAGCAACGAAGTATTCATAGCTATATTTTATGTTGGCAACAAAACTGCCGCTGTTGTTTTCCTTTTCACCGATTTTTACCTTGACAATAATTTCAACCTCGTCGCCGTCTCTTATATCAACTTTGTCTCCGTCTTTGTCCTTGCCTTTGTATTTGACTTCGGAACCCTGTGTACCTTGAACATCGATAATTTTAAAATCCTTGGCGGTTTGATGATTACGTCTGTTTCCAACGAAAAAATGAATTTGAATATATCCGTCGGGTGTTCGGTAAGGTTGAATTTTATCAACATTCCACGACAATTCCGGTTGAGATTTTTTATAATGATCTTCCTGTTCTTTGGCGAGATCTTTTTTTAGTTGCTCCAACATCGGGTAAAAAATATCATAGGAGATGCTTGTCGGCTCTTTCTTTATGGCATCAAGCAGTTCATTGACTTTTGAAACAGCCTTTTCCAAATGAAGGAGTCGATTATTAAAATCGAGACCTTTGCTGTAATTACTTACACATTGGAAAATAAAATCAATACTGTCCACGCGCTTTATGTCCGTTGCGGTAAGGCACAGCGACCAAATTAAATCTTTCGGCGGAGTTTTGTCGTCATTTAAAGCCGCTTGCAAATCTTTGCATTTTTCCTCCATTAAGGCGACGGCGTCTTGAATTTGTTCGGAAAAATTTTCGGGCGATGAAGCCTTTTCCGTTCCCAAAACCTCAGCCAATTCTTCCTTAAACTCTCTGTTTTCGTAGAGAACATTTATTAAATCCTTCCGTTGACTCGGAAAGTTTTCGAGACGAGACATGAGATTTAAAATTCCCGTCAAAAATTCTCTCAAGTCGCATTGAATTTTTTTGCCCGACAAAATTTCACGGGCATCGGCGGCGTCTTTTTTGCCACTTTTGTTTTGTTCGTCGATATATTTTTTTAAGGAATCTTCGCCGCTTTGAGGAAACACAAAAGACAGCAAATATCTGTTGAAGGAATTGACCCAATCCTGTTCTTGCGGGATCAATAAGGAAATTGAATAGAGCCAAGCCATGCGCGAAGTATCGAGCTGATTGCATCTCGTAACCATGTAATCGCCCCAAGAAGCGATCGCCCGCCCCGCCAAAACAGATTTATCTTCGCCTTTAAAAGCTTTTCCGTCGCGTTGTTCAACTTCCATAATCAATTTGCAAGCAGTGAAAAGGTATTCACTTCGCGCCTTGGCGGGTTTGCTTTTTCCCAATGTGGTTAAATCGTCCACATCATTGCGGGCATCTTCGACAGAGCCGATATATTTTTCGTCCTGCAAATTTTTACGTCTCAAAGGATAGGAAAGGTATGATATTTCTCCCAGCATGTCGAGAATAAATTTTGGAATTGGCGGCTTCGGCGCAGGCGTCGAGTTTTCTTCTGCCGAATTATTTTTGAATCGGATCAAAGGCGCGGGCTTAAACTGTCTTGGAAAATTTTTCAGTTCCGGCAACGGACGATAAGTAATATATTCGTAAGGATCGTTCGGCGGCAAAATTATTTGTGCAGACGAATTATTTTTTTCCGCCAAAAAATTTTCCCAAGCCTCGCGCTCTTCCGCCGTGACAAAACCATTATAAGTCTCGCGATATTGTTGCGCAGATTCTTCGTCCAAACAAACCTTGCGGGCATCTTTTCCCGAAATTTCAAATGTTACTCTCTGTCCTTTAGACGAATAGAAACTTCCCTTTTCATAAAACGCCTTAAGCCACGGGTCGAGCACATCCCATAACTTGAAATAATAAATTTTGCCGTCCTCGTCGGAAATAATCCGCCCGTTGACGTGAGATGGATAATACATATCGACTATGCCGCTGTGTCTGTTCGCCGAAAATGAATCGCCAAAAATTCTCCGCCGAGCTTCCTTGTAACCTTCATCCGTCAATTCTATTCCGCTTGCCGAAGCCTTCTCCGGCTGATTGAATCTTGCGCCCAAAACGAAAGAAACCTCCAATTGCTCCCCAAGCCCCGCAAAGAGCATTTTCCTCAGCAAAATTCCCTTCTCCGAATTATTTATCACTTGTCCGACGTGAAAGCCGTAATTCGGAGTGATTCGCCCCAAAACTTTCGGACCGAATTGGAAAATTTTTCCCGTGAGACGTTCGACGGGTGTTGAAGTTGAAACTTTCGGCGCGGTCGGAAATGTTCTTGTCTGCCGCGGGATTTTAATTTCTTTCGGCTTGACGGGTTGCGGCGCAGGAATTTGTTGTGAACTTTGTTGCGGCTTTTGTTCTTCAGTTTTTTCCAAACCGTGAAGTAAATCGGGTGAAATTCTTATTCTGCCGTCCAACGTCAAAAGGTTTTCGGTTAATTTTGTTATCCTTCCGCTTGCATTTTTTTGATTGTCGGCGGTACCGTAAAGAATTGTCACATAATCGCCGACTTTTACGTCCTCCAAAAGTTCGCGAGCCAAATCAGTCATAAAATCTTTTCTCCTTTAAAGTTTTCTGTTCAAAATATTTTCTGCGGCGATAAAAGTTCCTGCCGACAACCAAAACTCGCGCATAATCGGTACTTGAATCATGTTTGTATCCGTCAAGCCCTCAAGTTGGAGCCCCGCCAAAATTAAAAATGCCGTCAAGCCCGCGCCGAAGGCAAAATTTTTTTCGCGCTTGAACTGTGCAAAAAATTTCCAAAAGAAATATGCGTAAAGCCCGATAAACGCCGCCAGCCCGACAAGTCCGCCTTCGCTTGCCGCATTTAAAAGATTGTTATGCGGCTGAGTGTGACCGGGTTCATCTTTTGTCGGACGTTCTTTGGCTTCGGGAGAAATATATTGTTCGTTGTAAGCTTTGACAAACATTTTCTGCCCGACGCCGCACAGAGGATAATCCGCAAAAATTTCCGCCGCCGATTTCCACATTAAGATTCGTTCCGTATTGCTCTGAAATTTCGTGTCGACAAGTGTTGAAAGTCTTTCTTGAAGATTCGGCGAGGCAAAGGCGGCGATTAAAAAAATTATCGCCAAGCCCGCGCAGATTTTTTTTGCAATGCGGCGATAATTTTTTTCCAGCGCAACGAAAATCATCATGACGATTATAAATGCGAGCCATGCGCCCCGCGTCATCGACAAAACCAAGCAAATTAAGGTTAAAATCGCCGTAAAAATTGCAATTCCTCTCCATAACGGCGATAAAATTTCCAACTGCGTCATAAAAATCAGAATCGGGAACTGAATCAGCATGAATGAGCCGTAAAATGTCGGCGTGTGACTGAATCCGAAGGCTCGCGGCTCGTCCGCAATGAAATATTGCCAAATTCCTGCCAAATCGTTGATTAAAAACGCCAAAAGCGACGCAACCAACACCCCGCAAAGTTGTTCGCGCCGTTTTATGAACGTCATCGCGAAAATCAGCGGAAAAAATCTGTGAAATTCCCCAAAAACTTCTCGGAAACTTGTTGCGGGATTCCATGACGACGCCGCGATAAAAATTTGCAAAACCAGATAAATCGCCAACACTGCCAAAATGTTTAAATCGAATTGCGGAAAAGTTTTATTCTTCAACGACCAGCCGATTATAAAAATTGCTCCCAAAACGACCGCCAAACTTGCGGCGGCTGTCGAGAGCGGAACGAAAAATGCCATAAACAACACGACTTGATACATTGCCGAATCAAGAGAGATTTTCGGTAAAAATTTCAACATGATTCATTTCTCCTTAAGTTGCACGACAAGTTCGGGCGGTATCGTTTCGGAATAATTTTCTGCCATATAATCAACGATTTTATTCCAATAACGCTTCGCCTTCCATGCCGCCGCGAATTCAAACCAATAAACCAGCGGAATTAAAACGGGCGTACCGATATTGTCAACAATTCTGACGCGATAAGCTCCCGGCGCGGGCTCCTGCACCATGAAATTTGTAATGTCGGTGTCGACAATCGCAATATTTTCGCGCAGAAAATCCGATTTGAAATTGAGTAAAATCGTCCAAATTCGTTGAAGTGTTTGAGTATCGGGACGCGCTTTCGGCAAAAAATCTTTCAAATCCTTGCTCGTCTTGCCGTTATAATCCAAAACGCGCTCGAAAACATAGCCGAGCCCCAAATTTGTCTCAATCGTGCCGAAAAATTCGGTTACAAGACGAGATTTTTCAAGTTTTTTGGCGCACATTTTCCTGTAGCGCATTTCTTTTTTAACGTCGCCGTCGTCGGGCGTGTGAGGAATTTTTATGCATTTCGTCTTGTCAATCGGATGAATATACGTTGCATTATGCCCGCCCGCTCCGATAAAAAGTTCCTGTTTTATTTCCAAAATGCTCATAATCTACCTGTCAACTTTCCTTATCTTGTGAACTCTCAATTTGTCAAGCCATTGCCAGCCGCTTTAAAAGCGGCGGAACAGCGGTCGCGCTCCAATTAAAAAATTTTTCGGAGTAACTCACCGCGCTTGAAAATTTTATCTGCTTACATTTCTAATCTTGTGAACTCTCAACTTATCAAGCCATTGCCAAACTTTTAACTGAATCTGCGCAAAATCTCCGACGCGGCGGATAATTACCCGATCATAAATCGAAGAATCGCCGACAACCTCCGCCGTCACAACAAATTCCGTCGCCTTGCCGAAATTCAAAATTATTTCGCCGTCCGTCAAAATTTCCGTCAAAATGTTTTCCTCGCAAGCCGTAACGGAAATTTTAATCGGCAAATCGACATGAAAACGATAAATTCCCAACGAAATTTTATCGATTTCGTAAGGTACGGCGTATTGGTAAATGAAATTATCTTTGGCAGTGATTTTTATGAACGGCGGAATTTTGCGGAGCGGCTCGGCATTGGCAAAAAATTCCACTTCGGCAAGCCCGAAATTTTTTCCCGCATTCGGCGCAGAAATTTCAGCCCGCGTTACAAAAATTTTTTCAACGTCAAGCACGAGCGGACGCCCGCAACTCGGCAATTCCGCGCAGATTTTTTTAACATTATCTAAATAAATTCCCGCCTTGTCAATCACGGCTTGAGGATTGGCAAGTTCAAGGCGCAAAAAAATTTTTTCGGGCAAATCGTCAAGAGGATTGCCGTAAATCACGATTTTTTGAACTTGAACGGGCTCTTTCCACTCGAAAAAGATTTTTTTCTGCGAATCGGAAGGTTGCCACAAATTATTTTCAATCTGCGCGGGCGAAATATCGACATTTTTTGTATCAATGATTTTAAAATCGCAAACTTTGGAGGCATCGCCCGAAGTCGCGCCGATTTTTGCAGAAAAAGTTTGACTGTCCGTTCGTCGTTCAAAAAAAATCTCGTCTGAATTCAAAATTCTAAGCGCATTCCATTCGTTTCTTTGAGATTTATGCGCAAAAATCGCTTCGGCAACGGGATTATCTTTCAAAATCGGTTGACGACAAGTCTCCGCAACGGGAAAACGCACGCGATTTTCCCAAACATAATTGGCGCGGTCGATAAAATCAAAATCGTAAGTGTCGGTCTCACCGAGTTTTGGTTTTTTCGTGGCGCGGAGATTTGTCGCATAAAAATCGGGCGCGGCAGTAAAAGCCGTCGCATAAGCAAATTTTTTATAAACTTCGGGGCGATAATCGTTGCGCGCCGATAAAATTTCGCCCAAAACTTCTTCAAACAAAACAGACAGGGCACGATGGTCGGCGTGACTGTCAAAGTCTACGCAAAAAATAATGTTCGCCCGCAGTTCGAGCAAAAGATTTTTCAAATCGCGCTTGAAATTTTCGCGGGTATAGGGGCTGTGCTTGCCGAAAGTTTTTTTTGCATAATCGACAAAATTTTTTGCCGCATAAGTTTCGACGTGCCCGGCGGGAGATTTCGTCGGAGTTTCTGCGGAAAAAATATGCGGGTTGCCCTTGCCGTTGAAAGTGTCGCCGTAGCCGAGGAAAATTATATTTTCGCCGGGAACGCCCAAAATTTTCAGCGCGTCAACCGCTTCTTGCGCCCGAATCTCCGCAGGATTTTCAAAGTCGCCGTTGGTCGAATACGCTACAAAAATTTCCGCCTTCGCCGCCGCCAAATTCAAAATCATGTTGCCCGCAATGTTAATTTCATCGTCGGGGTGCGGTGCCAAAATCAAAACTCGCGTCCCGAAATAACTTTTGTCGAAAAACGAATTGCCCGCCGTCAAAATCTCTTCCGCCTGAACTTTTTCGCCCATAAGCGCGATTACTCCGCAAACCTCCGATTCAAAAATTTTTTTGTCGTCCAAATCCTCACCTCCCAAAAAAAATTTAAGCGATAGATAAAAAAAAGTCAACGCCAAAATTTTTTGCCGCCGACTTAAAATTTCTGTCGCTTTTTATTTTGCCGCGATTATCTCCGCCAATTTCGGAATGACAATCGAAAAATCGCAAGTCTCCCGAATCAATTTTGCCGCCCGCTCGCCGAAAATTTTTCTGCGCTCCTCATCTTCAAACAAAAGAGAAATTTTCTCCGCAAATGCCGCCGCGTCCTCCGAATAAACGCGGTAGCCGTTCACGTCATTTTCTATCACGTCTTCGCAACCGCCAATGTCGCTCGTGACTGCCGGTAAGCCGCTCGACATCGCTTCCAATAACGAAGTCGGCAAGCCTTCATGCCGCGACGGGAAAATATACACGTCCGCCATTTGATAAAATTCTTGCGGCGCGTCCACTTCGCCGATAACTTTTATCGAATCGTCAAGCTCGGCGGAAAGTTTTCGCAACTCGTCAAGCAATTCATTTATGCCGCCGCCCACAACAAATAAAATTGCTCGCGGAAATTTTTTGTGCAAAATTTTCCACACGTCCTGCAACGTGTCAACGCCCTTATCTTTAACAATCCTTGCGCAGAAAAGCAAAATTTTTTGTTCGGGCTCGACGCCGTGAGAAATTTTCAACTCGCGCCGCCGCGCAGAATTTGATTCGGGATATTTTTTCGTATCGATACCGTGCGGCAGGATTGAAATTTTTTCGGGAGAAATGCCGCCGCTCTCAATAAAGCCGTCGCGAATTTCTTTTGTCGTCGCAACGTAATTTGTGCACTTCGCCAAAATTTTATTCCGCCAATTTTTATTTGAGGAAAAAATCTCCGCCTTGCCCGTCAGAGCCAATGTCACGGGCTTATTGAAAAATTTCGCGAACAAAATCGCCCAAACAGAAAATTTCGGCGTCCCGATTATGTAAAAGGCGTCAATGTCTCTGTGCGTCGTGAAAAGGCGCAAAAAAATTTCCAGCCAACGAAAAGGCGCGTGCAACCTCACCAAATCTATTCTGTTCAAATTTTCTCGCGCCGCCGTGAAAAAAAATCTTTTCTTCGTCATAATCGTGACGCGGTGTCCGAGTTTGATAAGTTGGAGCGCGTGATTTTCGCCGTGAATTTCCGCGCCGCTTTTTGTCGGACGCCCGTCGGGCAAAAATTTTTTCCCAACAGCAAAATCTTTTATCAGCAAACAAATATTCATGATTCACCCAAAAATTTTATCGCAACGTCGATAACCTGCGCGGGCATGACATTTTGAAGACAACGCGGCTCGTCGCAAATTTTTTTTGTGCAAGGACAACACGGCTCGCGGCTCGTCAAGGCAACGGCATTTTTATTAATCGGATGCCAGCGGTCGGGGCTCGTGCAACCGTAAACCGTAACCATTTTAATTCCCGTCGTGGCGGCAATGTGCGTCGCGCCGGTGTCGACAGTGATAAATAAATCTGCGCGGCGAAAAAGTTCAGCCAAATCGGTTAAGGAAGTTTCGCCGCAAAAATTTTCTGCGCCGCCTCCCATCTCCGCAATAACTTCTTCGGCATAATCGCGGTCGTTCGGAGCACCGATGATAAAAAATGCCGCGTCAAATTTTTTTCTAAGCTCGCGGACGACTTCGGCAAAATATTCTTTGCTCCAAGTTTTGAGCGGAAAAGTTCCCTTGACACACAGCGCAATTTTAAATTTCTTTTGCGGAAGCCGCGCCATCAATTTATCTGCGACGGGAGAAATTTTTTTCGGGAAAACGGGCTCGGCGTGCCCTTCGATATTAAAAAATTTGCGGACAATTTCTTGGTAAGTCTCGGCTTGCAAAGTTTTGTTCAAGTCATGAGAAATTTCCACAACGTCGGTATAAAGCAAAGTCACGCGGCTTTTGTTGTCGTCAAAAACTTTCGACGGGCAAACTCTGCGCGGAATCCTTGCGAAAAAAGTTATCAGCGCGGGACGAAGTTTCCTGTCGAACGAAATTGCCAAATCGAAATTTCTCCGCCAAATTTCTTTGACGAGCCCGCGCATTTTGGCAAAAGAATTTTCTTTGGCTTTGTAATCGAGAACAATCACGTCATCGACAACGGGATTATCAATGACGGCATCTTTCACAACGGGCTTGACGAGCATCGTGATTTTTGTTTCGGGGAAATTTTTTTTGATAAGCGTAAGCGCGGAAGTCGTCAACACCACGTCGCCGAGATTTACCAGCGCATTAACCAAAATATTTTTAAACATAATGAGTTCCTTTTACGAAAAAATTTTTTAAGCTAGCAATGCGCAGGCGTTGCGTACCGGCGCGGTGAGCTGCTCCGAACTGTCGAAAAGCAAGGCGCGACATTTGGATCAAGCGTCACGCTTGCTCCGTGACGTGAACATTTTCCTTGCCGTAATAATAAAGCTTAACGTACTTCGCCATTGTATAAAAAAAATGGAAGCCCGCAAGCACGAAACCGATTTTTCCGTCCAGAAAACCGCCGCGCAGAAAATACATTCGGAAACTCGCCCAAATCGGATGAAAAATCATGTCGAAAATATTTGCCGATTTACCCTGCTCGTGAGCTTTTTTGGCGGCAAGCGTCGTGTAAAAGTTCAGCTTGTTGAAATAATGATTCCAATCGCGGTAAGGATAATGCACGAGGTAAGAATTTTGCGGGAAATTTTTTTCTGTGCAAATGTGATGAATTTGCGGATGAACAAAGCCCGTAACATAACTGCCCTTTGTCGGAAAAAGTCGCGTGACATAATCGGGGAACCAGCCGCCGTGTTTCAACGGTTGCCCCCAAAAATAACTCAGCCGCGCCGTTCGCCAAGCAAAATTTTTATCGTCCGTTGAGAGAACTTTTTTTATCTCGGCGGTCAAAGCGGGCGTTGCGCGTTCGTCGGCGTCGATAAAAAAAACCCAATCGAATTTCGCCTGTTGAATTGCAAAAGTTTGTTGCCCGCCCCAATCGCCGTTCAAGCCGCGTTGAATCACCGTCGCGCCGAGTTCTTTGGAAATCTGCGCGGTTGCGTCGGTGCTGAAGTCGTCGATAACAATAACTTCGTCCGCAAAATCTTTTACGCTTTTAATGCACGCGCCGATAAATTTTTCTTCATTCTTCGCCAGAATCAGCACGGATACTTTAGCCATTGGAACCCTCCAAAATAATTTTTTCAAGCCTCTTGGCAAAACTTTTTGGGGAAAAATCTTCTCCCGCCGCCCGCAAATTTTTTTCGTACACGAGAAAATTTTTGTCGAAGTCATTTATAAAACTCTCAAGCACGCGAGCCAAATCGTCAAGGTTGCCGCTTTGAAAAGTTTCTCCGACGCGATAGAGATCGAAAACTTCGGGATTCATATCATCGCTTGCGACAACGGGCTTGCCGAAGCCTATTGCCGTGAAAAGCATTCCGCCCCAATGATAACGATAACGCGGCGAAGAATACGGCATCAACAGCGCGTCCACATTCAAAATTGCCCGTTGCCACTCCGCGCCGATTAATCCTTTGTGCAAAAAACTTAAGCCTTCGACGCCTTGATATTGCCGAATAATTTTTTCAAAGTCCTCCGCGTCTTCTTCATGCATTGTAGAGCCCTGAACCAGCAACTCAACTTTGCGCGTGTAATTTCCCTTCAAAAAAACTTCCAAAAGTCCGCGCAGATTTTTTTCCCGCCGATATTGTCCGAAAAAGCCAACCTTCAAACAATTAGGAATTAGGAATGAGGAATTAGGAATGTTTATGTCACGAGCCGTGTAAGTCGGCGGATAAATCGTAAAAATGTTGTCGCGCCGCTCGCCGAAAATGTTATCGGAAAAAGTCAAGACAACCGCCTTGATATTTTTATTCTCCGAAAGATTATCAGCCGCCGCCAAAAATTTTGGAGCTTCGGCGGGATTAATTCCGTGCAAAATAAAAATCAGCGGCACCGAAATTTTTTTCAAGTCGCTGTGATTCAATGCCCGCAAATATCTGTAAGTCGAAGTGGGAACAATCAGCGCGTCGAAATTTTTTTTTGCGTCGAAAAGCTGGCTGTACCAACGCTGACGATTAATCTCGCGCTTTGCCGTCGCAAAAATTTTTTTCAGCCCGCGAGAGTTCGTATAAGTCACGGCGTCGCCCTTGAGTCTGTGGACGGGCGTTTGATAATCGAATTGGAAAGTAAAATTCTGCGGGACGTAAAACTCGACTTCGTGACCGAGCCCGCGAAATTCCTCAACCAAAATTCTGTCGAACTCCACTTCGTGACCGCCGGGCGTCATTATGTTTTCAAATATCGCAAGCCGCATTTTTAAATCCTTTCAATGTTTTGTCAATCGCCGCGTCCATTTCGTCCAGCAAAGCAAATCGCCGCCGATATTGCGCCCGCTTGTGCGAAGGAATTTCCTCAAAAGTTTTTCGCGTCTCAATCAGCGGCAATTCGTAAAATCTTTTATCGCTCGTCGGAGTGCCGCCCGCTTCCTGCCAAAAATCGCTGAACGAAGTTTTCAATTTTCTGTCGCGGCGCAAGTGATTATTTGCGTAATAACCTTCGTTCGTGACGGCAAAAATTTTTTTCAAGCCTAAACTTCTTGCCACAGCCTGCGCGGCGTAGAGGATTAAATTTTTTGTTCGGTAAGCGTGACATTTTTTCGTTATGCGCTTGACGAGTTCTTTTGCGTCTTCAACATTTGGACCTTGCATTGCGCCAATCCACATTGCCCAATCGCCGTCGGAAGTTCGCGCTATCCAAAACAAAATTTGATAGACGGGAATTTCATTCGGCAAATCGAACATTACAGCCGCAAGTCCTTCTTTACGTTGCCCCGACTCCGCGCAGAGTACCAATTTCATTTCGCCCAAAGTTTCATCGAGCGGCATTTTCCACAGTTCAATTTTCTTGTCGCCGTAAAGCCTCAGCAAAAAATCTTCGTTCAGCCGCGCAGATAAAAATTGCATATGCTCTTCAATCAGCCGCGCCCGTTCCTCGAATGTCGACCGATAATAAAAAAATGCCCGCGTCGCCTGTTCATAGACAAAAGGATAACCGTCCGCAATTTTTTTTAACAGCTCCGATTGCGCAAAAAATTTTTCAAGGCGATTCATGCGTTGCGGGTGCAGACAACATCTCGCCACGAAAACTGCAAATCGGTGTGCTTCTCGCGGATTGTTCAGATCGTAAATTTTTTTTCCAAGTTCAATGAAGTTACCCATAATTTTTTCCCGTAATTTTTTTTGAAAGTCTAACACAGGCGGAAAATTTTTTCAATAAACGGCAAGGAAGTGAGTTTGATTGTAACGCCAAAATAATTTTTGCATTTCTGCGCAATAAGGTTTACAATGAATTAAATTTTAGCAGCATGATAATTGCAGTCTTTTTTAATCATCATAACAGAAAAAAATCCTCCGCTCGGAGGGTAAATTTTTGAAGAAAAAATCCGGCTTAAGATATTTGCCATTTTATCAGTGATTTAAGGAGAGATTTTTTATGATTGTAGTAATGAAACCCGGCTCGACTAAGGAAAATTTGTCGGCAGTCGTGAAGAAAATTGAATCGGCAGGATTGCGGACACATCTTTCCAAAGGCGAGGAAGTAACAATCGTCGGAGTCATCGGCGACAAAAAAATTATCGCCAATCTTGAATTGCAAATGATGGCGGGCGTCGATAAAACCGTTCGTATAACCGAGAAATATAAACTCGTCAGCCGCGATTTTCATCCCGAAGATACGATAATCGACGCGGGCGGCGTAAAAATCGGCGGCAAAGAAGTTGTCGTGATGGCAGGTCCCTGCGCGGTCGAAAGTTTGGAGCAACTTCGCGAGGCGGCGGCGGCTGTCAAAGCTTGCGGAGCAAAATTTCTGCGCGGCGGAGCATTCAAACCCAGAACTTCGCCCTATGATTTTCAAGGACTCGGCGAAGGCGGCTTGAAACTTTTGCGGCAAGTTGCGGACGAATTTGATCTGCGCGTCGTCACGGAGATTGTCGATAAAGATGACATAGAAATTTTTTGCAACTACGCCGATATTCTCCAAGTCGGAGCAAGAAACATGCAAAACTTTCAAATGCTTAAGGCTCTAGGCAAATGTTCAAAGCCGATTTTGTTAAAGCGCGGGCTCTCCGCAACCATTTCCGAATGGTTAAACGCGGCGGAATACATTATGAGCGGCGGCAATGAACAAGTTATCTTCTGTGAGCGCGGAATTCGTACTTACGAAACTTTTACACGCAACACTTTGGACTTGTCGGCGGTCGCGGCGGTTAAAGAACTGTCGCATTTGCCGATTGTGGTAGATCCTTCGCACGGAACGGGGCGTTGGAAAATGGTTGCGCCTATGGCAAGAGCCGCTATCGCCGCCGGAGCCGACGGTTTGATTATCGAAGTGCATCCTCATCCCGAAAAAGCACTTTCAGACGGAGATCAATCTCTCACGCCCGAAGCTTTCAAGGAATTAATGGAAAGTCTCGGCGGCATTGCCAAAGTCATGAAGAAAACGATATGAAACTCGCAATTATCGGCGGTTACTTTTAAAAAGCCCGCTTTAAAAGCGGGGGGAACAGCGGTCGCGCTCCTGTGTTAAAAAAAGTTTGAAGCCCTTCGCCGCGACGGAACGCAACGCTGGCGCATTGCCGGCTTAATAATTTTTTCGGAGGATTTTGAAATGAAACTCGCAATTATCGGCGTCGGATTAATCGGCGGCTCGCTCGGTTTGTGTTTGAAAGATAAATTGGGCGATAAAATCTTCATAACGGGCTTATGTCGGACGGAAAAGTCCATGAAACGCGCTGTTGAACTCGGCGCAGTCGATTTTGCCGATTCTGACATCAAAAAAGTCGTCGAGGACGCCGATTTTATCTTTTTAAGCCCGCCCGTCCTTCAAATCGTCCCGATGGTTAAAAAAATCCTGCCGTTTTTGAAATCAGGCGCGATTATCACCGACGCCGGCTCTACAAAACAGTACATTTGGCAGGAACTCAAAAAAATTCTGCCGAACGACATTTTTTATATCGCCGGGCATCCAATGACGGGCAGAGAAAAATCGGGCGTCGAAGCGGCGGATAAAAACCTTTTCAAGGGCAAAGCTTACGTTATCGCCGAAGATACAGGGGCTCCTCCCGAAGTCAAAGAAAAATTAATGAACATTCTGCGCTTGACCGAAGCAAATTTCTTTGAAATCGACATTGCAAAACATGATCGTTGCGCCTCAATTATCAGTCACGTACCGCATTTGACGGCGGCGGCTCTCGTTACGCTCCTGAATGACGCGGGCGACGATTTAGATTCGTGTTTAAAGCTCGTCGGCGGCGGTTTCAAGGATACAACTCGAATTGCAAGCTCAAATGCCGATATGTGGGCTGATATTTGCATGACAAACGGCGACGCCATTGCTGCTCACCTGCGCGATTTGCAAAATATTCTCGAAGGCGTCATAACTGCCATTGAAAATCACGACAGGCAAGCCGTTCACGATTATTTTTCCAAGTCGAAGGCTCGCCGCGATAAAATTCTTGAAACTATCACTTTCGATCCGAACTGAAAATCTTCCACGAACGCCAAAAGACCGCTTCCAAAACCGGAGGCGGTCTTTTTGTCCGAAATTACTGTTTGTCTCGGTGACCAGCCGAGATTTTCCGTTACTTCCCCCAAAGGAGGCTTTGCATGTTTCTATCCATCGTGCAAAATATACAACATTTTTTCAACCCTTGCAAAAAAAATTTTACGGACGGCAAAAAATCGTTTCCAAAAATCGGAGTCCCTTTTTTTTGCACAAATAAAAAATCCGCTGTGGCGGATTTTTCATTTTGGAATTCAAATTCTCCCAAAAAATCGCGGAGATTTTTTTTTGCGTCGAAAAGCCCTATTACAACGCCATTCTCACGAAATAAAAATTCCCATATTTGGGAATTTTCATTTTGCCCCTTCAAATCGACTCTCAAGCCACTTTTCAAGCCCCAAAATCAATCTCATTACTCAAAATCTCTTTCAAGATGCCTCGCAAGCGTCAAAATTTTTTTCAAAGCCGCTCTCAACACTCTAACCACAAATTTTTTCGAGTTTGAACAGCCAAAACCAAGTTCAAACTCTTTTTTTGTGTTAAAATCATCTCGGAAGGAGATTTTTTTCTAATGAGTAATGAGTAATGTGTAATGAGTAATTAAAAATTCCCTATTCATTGCTCATTACTCATTGCTAATTACTAATTTTTAAATCGAAAGGTGGTTTTGCCATTGCTGACTGAAAAAAATTTCGCCGCCGCGCTTAAATTCATGAACTTCATCGCTCAAGGCAACGTTTATCAAAAAATTTTCGCCGATAATGTCATCATGAAGGCTGATTTAAACTCTAAACACCTTTGCTACCCCGCGCAGATTAAAGGACGCGACAGAAATAACTTCTTCGACGACTCGCACAGGGAAAATCTAGTCGTTTTTGAGTGCGTTAATCGCCTGCTCGATAAAGGTTATCGCCCCGAAGATATTTGGCTCGAAAAATCTTGGCAACTCGGTCACGAATTAAAGAGCGGACGCGCCGATATTTGCGTTTCGTCCAATGAAAAGACAATTTTTATCATCGAATGCAAAACTCACGGCGAAGAATTCAAACATGAACTGGAAAACATGCGCTCCGACGGCGGACAGCTATTTTCTTATTGGCAACAGGAAACAAGTTGTCAATGGCTCATGCTTTACGCCTCCGATTTCGACGGCGAATTGAAATTTTCTGCCGCAAGCGTCTCCTGCAACGAAAATATTTATCGAGACGCCAAAACTGTCGAAGATCGTTTCAAAATTTGGAGCGAACGTTACGAAAAAAAATTTCTCGGCGACGTTATCTTTCATGATGAAACTATCGCTTATAAAATCGGAGTTAAGCCGCTTCGCAAGCGCGATTTGAAAAATTTCAGCGAAAATAAATCCGTCGTCAATAAATTTGAGGAAACTCTTCGCCACAACAACGTTTCCGACAAGGAAAACGCTTTTAATCGCCTAATCGCGCTGTTTATCGCAAAATTGGTTGATGAATCGCGCACTCCCGACGAAGATGAAGTTCAATTTCAGTTCAAAGACGGCTCCGACACTCACGAAACTTTTCAAGACAGGTTGCAGAAACTTTATGCCGACGGAATGAAAAAATTCATGGGTGAAGATATTTTTTATCTGCCGGAAGATTATCCCGACAAGGTTTTTAAGAATTTTTCGGACGAAGAGAATCATGAAAATCAAATTCGAGACCTGCGCGATAACTTTCGCAAGCTGAAATTTTATACAAACAATGCTTTTGCCTTCGTCGAGGTGCAGAATGAAAAACTTTTCTATCTTAACGCGAAAATTTTGCAGGAAGTGGTTGAAATTCTGCGCGATTATCGGATTATCGGCTCGAATGATTTGCAAACGCTCGGAGATTTATTTGAACAGTTGCTGAACAAGGGCTTTAAGCAAAATGAAGGGCAATTTTTCACGCCGACGCCCATTGCGCAATTTATTTGGGATTCATTGCCGCTTGACGAAATTATTTCGGAGGAGCCGCCGAAAATTATTGATTATGCGTGCGGCGCGGGGCATTTTTTGACGGAAGGTTTCAAGGCGGTTAATGATTGTTACGAGCGAAAAAATCTTAAGCCGCCGACAATGTGGGAGCGCGATAAACTTTTTGGCGTGGAAAAGGATTATCGGCTGGCTCGCGTGTCGAAAATATCGCTTTTCATGCACGGAGCGAACGAAGGCAAGATAAAATTCGGCGACGGGCTCGAAAATTATCCCGATGAAGGCATAAAACAAGAAGCTTTTGATATTTTGGTTGCCAATCCGCCCTATTCAATCAAAGGTTTCAAAAGTTATCTGAAACTCGCCAATGAATTGGAAGTTTTGGATAAAATTTCAAATGACGGCTCGGAAATTGAAACGCTTTTTGCTGAAAGAATCGGTCAACTCGTCAAGCCGAAGGGATTTGCCGCCGTGATTCGCGCCGCTTGCAAGGGAAAACAACTTCAAATCCCCGCGCTCGAAAAATATTATCGCTACTCCGCGCTTGCCGACATGCTCGACTTCGACGCCGAAAATTTCACGAAAAAAATTTCGCTCGGCAGTTCGGATTATGTTCCCGTCAAATACAGCGGCGAGTTTGAACAGGTTAAGCTCGGTGAAATTGCTCCTTTTGTCACTGAACGAACGACGCTTGACGAAATAAATCTTGCCGACTTTGTCACAACCGCCAACATGTTAAAAGACAAGCGCGGGATAAAAACTTATGAAGGCATTCCGCAAATTTCAAACGTCGTAAAGTTTTCTAAAGATGATGTTTTGGTTTCAAACATTGCGCCCACTCTCAAAAAGATTTGGCTTGCCGACCGCGCAGGCGGTTGTTCGCCGGACGTTTTAGTTTTCAGAAGTCGTGACGAAAAAATTTTAAGTGCGGAATATCTTTTTTGTGTATTGAAACAAGATGATTTCTTTGAATTTGCATCAGCGCACATTAAAGGAATGACAATTCCTCGCGGCGACAAGGATAAAATCAAAAATTACAAATTTCCGTTGCCGTCGATTGAAATTCAGGAAAAAATTATTGAGGAATTCGATTCGATTGACGCGCAGATACTTCAAACCGAAGAAACAATTCAAAATCTTGATGATGACATTAAAAATAAGTTCGTAGAGCTGTTTATTGGGAAAAATTTTCCGCGTATTAAGCTTGGAACAATCGGAAAAGTTTCAATGTGCAAACGGATAATGAAAGCCGAGACATCTTACGAGGGCGAAATTCCTTTTTACAAAATCGGGACGTTCGGCGGGCAAGCGGACGCATATATAACGCGAGAAAAATTTGAAGAGTACAGCAAAAATTATCCTTATCCGAAAAAAGGCGACGTTTTGATTTCAGCCGCCGGCACGATAGGAAAAACTTTCATGTTTGACGGCGAGCCCGCCTATTTTCAAGATTCAAACATTGTTTGGATTGATAATGATGAAAAAATTTTGCTGAACATTTGGTTGCTTCACTTTTACGCGACAAAACCTTGGCAAGTAACGCAAGGCGGGACAATTCAGAGGCTTTACAACGCGGGAATTGAAAATATTCTCGTTCCTGTGCCGCCGCTTGATTTGCAGGAGAAATTTGCTTTGTATGTAGAAAATTGCGAGGCTGAGAAAAAATCTGCGCGGAAACGGAAGGAAGAATTGAAATTGGAGCGCGAGGAGCTTGTGAAGAAATATTTTCGCTGAAGCTTGCAAAAATTTAGGCGGCGTGATACATTTCAATCATAAAATATAAACTGAGGCTTGACTTCAGTAATTCGTTTTGAGGAATAACGATAATCATTGTGCAGTGTTTATTCGGAATGCCTGTCGAGCCACTTGCAGATGGTTACGAATCAAAAAATTCTCGGCTCTAAGTCGGGGATTTTTTGATTTCTGCAGGAAAAAGTTTTCATTTCAAGAATCAAAAGGGCGAAGGAGGCAAAATAAATGACAATCATAACGAAGAACGGAAGTTTGGCGGAGGTAGAAGGCGCGGAGGCTCTGCATTCCCTGCGACATACCGCCTCGCATATCATGGCGCAAGCGATAAAGCATTTATACGGCGGCGCGGACGGAAAAGGCGTCAAGCTGGCAATCGGACCGGCGATTGACACGGGATTTTATTACGACATTGACACGGAGAAGAAAATTACCGACGAAGATTTAGCCGACATTGAGCGCGAGATGAAAAATATCGTCAAGCAGAATTTAAAATTGGAGCGTTCGACGGTTTCGAGAGCCGACGCGCTGAAAAAATTTGCTGACGAAGGAGAAATTTATAAAGTTGAATTGATTGAGGCGTTGCCCGAAGATGCGGAGATAAGTTTGTTCACGCAGGGCGATTTTACGGATTTATGCGCGGGACCTCACGTTCAATCGACGGGAAAAGTCAAAGCGTTCAAATTAATGTCGATAGCGGGAGCATATTGGCGCGGCGACGAGCACAATAAAATGTTGCAGAGGATTTACGGCACGGCTTTTGAGACAAAGGACGAGTTAAAAGATTATTTGCACATGTTGGAAGAGGCGGCGCGTCGAGATCACAGAAAACTTGGCAAGGAATTGGATTTATTCAGCCTGCATGACGAAGGTCCGGGCTTTCCGTTTTTCCATCCGAACGGCATGACGATTCAAAACGAGCTGTTGAATTATTGGCGTGAAGTTCATCGCCGCTACGGCTATCAAGAAATTAAGACGCCGATAATTTTAAATCGGAAATTGTGGGAAACTTCTGGGCATTGGGATCATTACAAGGAAAATATGTACTTCACGAAGATTGACGAGGAAGATTACGCGGTAAAACCCATGAATTGTCCCGGCAGTATGCTTGTTTACAATACGCATGTTCACAGTTACCGCGATTTGCCGTTGCGTTTGGCGGAGTTGGGCTTGGTACACCGTCACGAGAAGAGCGGCGTCCTTCACGGCTTGTTCAGAGTAAGAAATTTCACGCAGGACGACGCGCACATTTACATGACGCCCGCGCAGGTTGAGGCTGAAATACAAAAAACGATTGATTTGTTTGATGAAGTTTATAAAACGTTCGGATTGACGTACAAAGCGGAGCTTTCGACGCGTCCCGAAAACTCAATGGGCGATGACGCGACTTGGGAACTTGCGACAAATGCCCTTCAAAAAGCTTTGGAGCATCGCGGGCTTGAATATGTCGTTAATGAGGGCGACGGAGCTTTTTACGGACCGAAAATCGATTTTCATTTGAAAGATTCAATCGGCAGAACGTGGCAATGCGGCACGATTCAGCTGGACATGCTCCTTCCCGAAAAATTTGACTTGAATTATATCGGCGAGGACGGCGAAAAACACCGTCCGATAATGGTTCACCGCGTAGTTTACGGCTCAATCGAGCGTTTCATAGGAATTTTGATAGAAAATTATGCGGGAGCATTCCCCGTATGGCTCGCGCCCGTTCAGATAAAACTTTTGCCGATAACGGATGCGCACGCCGATTATGCAAAAAAACTTGCCGAGAAATTTTTTGAACTGAATTTCCGCGCAGAAGTCGACGCCCGCAACGAAAAAATCAACAAAAAGATTCGCGACAGCCAAGTTATGAAAATTCCTTACACGATTGTTATCGGCGACAAGGAAATTGAGACAAACATTTTGCCGATTAGAAAATACGGCGTGAAAGAAAATTTTTCCATGAGCGTTGACGACTTCATTTCTTATGTTCGGGAGAAAATAACTGCGCGGGCGGAAGATCTTTAAAAAAAGAAAATATGATTTAAAGTTGCCGCCGTGAAATTTTTTGCGGCGGCAATATTTTTTCTGTAATTGAAGGAGGAGATTAAATGGCGATAGCGGGCGCAACGGCAAAAATTCGGAGTGAAGAAGCAATTTCGGAGCTGGAAAAAATTTCGGGCGTGAGTTTGAAGGGAAAAAGTCCGACAGGCGAATTAATTTTGCTGATTGAGGCAGAAAATCTTGACGCATTGCATAAAAAATGCCGTCAGATGGAGAAGACGGACGGCGTGCTTGGAATTTATCCGAGTTACGTTACGACGGCGGACGAAGAATAAAAAAAGACTGCAGGTCAATCGACTTGCAGTCTTAATTGTTTTTTATGCCTTAGAAATTTTTACGGCGCAAACTTTGTATTCGGGTTGCTTGGAGCCCGGATCGAAGGCGTCGAGCAAAACGAAATTAATCATGCGCTCCATAACTTGATCGTGGAAAGGAACATAAACCAAACCGGGGCGAGGTTGTCCGCGCCCGTTAATTTTTGCTTTGAGTTTGCAAGTGGCGCGGCGCGAAGTGACATCAACCAAATCTCCGTCGGCAATTCCGAATTTAGCGGCGTCATCGGGATGAATTTCAACGTACATTTCGGGAACGGCGGTTTTCAATTCCTTGACGTTGAAAGTCATTGTTCCCGTGTGCCAATGCTCCAAAATTCTGCCCGTCGTGAGGAAGAACGGATAATCGTTGTCGGGCATTTCCTGCGCGTCTTGTTGCGGGCGGGCGTAGATAATCGCTCTGCCCGAAGGCTTGCCGTAAAATTTAATTCCTTCGCCCGCCTTGACGTAAGGATCATAACCTTCAGCATAACGAATATAAGTTTCGGGCGAATTGTCATCGGGAACGGGCCAAGTAAAGCCGTGCCCTTCGCGAAGTCGTTTATAGGAAGCGAGCATCATCGCCGTTCCTTTTTGGCACTCTTGATATTCTTTCCAAACTTCTTCGGGCGTGTTGAAGGGAACAAGTTTTTCATAGCCCATGCGCTTTGCAAATTCGATAATCGCCCACAAATCGGGCTTAGCCTCGCCGGGCGGATTGATTGCTTGCGCAATATGTTGAGTGCGTCTTTCGCCGTTGCCGTAAACTCCTTCCTTTTCCATCCAAAGCGCGGACGGTAAAACAACGTCGGCAAGTTCCGAAGTTCTCGTCGGGTGATAAGTTTCGGAGACAACCAAGAAAACTTTTTCCATGCCGGGACGATAATAATTCAAATTCGGCAGAGATTGTCCGGGATTGGTCGTCATTACCCACAAACATTTCAAATCGCCCGTGACTGCCGCCTTAAACATTTCCAAAGTATGATAGCCCGGTTTTCCCGGTAAACTCTCGACGCCCCAAAGCTCGGCAAGTTCTTTTCTGTGTTTTTCGTTGGCAACCATTCTGTGCGCGGGCAATAAATGTGACAAGCCGCCCGTCTCGCGAACGGAGCCGCATGCCGAAGGTTGCCCCGTCAAAGAAAACGGCGTATTGCCGGGACGACAAATTTTTCCCGTCAACAAATGCAGATTGTGAACAAGATTATTTACCCAAACGCCGCGAGTCCTCTGATTCAAGCCCATACACCACAGCGACATTGTATTTCTGTCGGGCGCGGAAAATAATCTTGCGACTTCGCGAATCGTCGCGGCAGGGATTCCGCAAGAGTCCGCAACTTTTTCCGGAGCATAATCCTGCAAAAAAGTTTTGAACTGCTCGTAAGTCAACTTTTCGTCCGCGCCTTTGACAAATTCCGTGTGTTCGCTGATAAATTTTTCGTCCGTGCGCCCTTCCTCAATAATCGTGAAAGCCATTGCGTTCATAAGCGCAAGGTCTCGGCTCGGAACAAAAGGCAAATGATAATCGGCAATGTCGCAAGTTCGCGTTTTGCGCGGGTCGGCAACAATAATTTTTACATTCGGATTGGAATTTTTCCTGTCAATCAGCCGCGAAAATAAAACGGGATGCGCCTCCGCCATATTCGAGCCGATTAAAAAGAAGGTGTCAGCCGCCTCAATGTCGGCATAAGTTCCCATCGGCTCATCTTCGCCGTAAGTCGTAATGTAGCCCGCAACCGCGCTCGCCATACAAGTTCGCGGGTTGCCGTCGATATTGTTTGTGCCGATACCTGCGCGCATAATTTTTTGCATGGTGTAAGTTTCTTCGGCGAGAGTTTGTCCGGAGCCGTAAAAGCCGACAGAATCGGGACCGTATTGCGCGATAGCTTCTTTGTACTTGGCAACGATTAAATCAAGTGCTTCGTCCCAAGTCGCTTGAACAAATTCGCCGTCCTTTTTAATCAGCGGGTGCAAAACTCTGTCGGGCGTGTCAATGATTTTCGGAAGGAGAATTCCTTTGACGCAAAGTCTTCCGCGATTAACGGGACAATCCGGGTCGCCTTTGACTGCGACAATTTTATTTCCCTTGACGCCCGCCAAAACTCCGCAACCCGTGCCGCAATATCTGCAGACGCCTTTAACCCATTTATCAGCCTCAACTTGATCGACGGGACCTTGTTGAGTATCTCTTTTCGGCGAACAGCCCGCCGTCAACATTGCCGCCGCCACTGCGATTGATTTTAAAAAGTCGCGCCTTGAAAATTTCAAACTCATCTCAATCCCTCCTTACAAGCGAACTCATTGCGTCAAGGTGACAAGTATAACAGCGGTCGCGGCTCGGCAAAACTTTATTTTTCATTTCGTCATGCACCAAGCCCGTGTGACAACTTACACAGTTCATGCCCTCTTGAAAATGTCGTTCGGTGTGCGGGTCTTTTCGTTCAAGCGCAATTTCCCGCTCCTTGATTTTGTCTTGGTGGCAGACGTAACAATTTACGTCGTTCGTGTTTTCGATTTTAATCGGGTCGGGAACATTTCCGCTGATGTGAATAAAAAGTTCCTTCGTGCCCTTCCATTTGCTCTCAACCGTGCCGCTTAAGCCCGGTTTTTCGTGACAATCGGCGCATTCTACAACTTTATGATTTGAAGTCTGCCAGCTCTGATACATCGGATCCATTTCGTGACAAGTCGTGCCGCAAAATGAAGTTTGATTCGTCGCCTCAATCACGCCGTAAGATACCGCGAACAAGCCGATACAGGCAAAACCCGCCGCCGCAATATGTTTCAACTTAAATTTTTTATCCAGTAAACCCATTTTTTATTCACCTCTTTTAAAACTCAAAGCTTTTTTGGGACAAGAACCGATACAATCGCCGCAATTTGTACATAAAAATTTGTCGGCGAAAGAATTTTTCAGCGGAGAAGTTCCCATCGAACAAATTTTTTCACAGCGTCCGCATTGGACGCATTTTTTTTGATCAACAGAAACTTTCAGCAGACGCTTTAAGCCGAGCAAGCCGTAAATCGCGCCGAGCGGACAAAGTGTCCTGCACCAAATTTTTTGTCCCCAGATAAACGCCGCGCAGATTACCGCCGCCAATAAAATAATTTCTACTCCGACGCCGAAAATCATCATGCGCATAAAGGCAAAAATCGGCGACGCCGTGTTGAAAATCGGCACGGATAAAATCGCCGACAACACAAGCACAATTCCCAACGCGACAAGCGGCAACGTCCGAGTTTGCAAAATTTTTTTCCGCTTGACGGGCAAAAGTTCCAATAAAAAATTCAGCGGGCAAATATAACTGCAAAAAATTCTCCCGAAAATTATTGCAACCAACGCGAGCGGCAACGCCGAAATTATCAACGGCATCCAAATTGTTTTCCCCGCCAATGTTATTTCAAGTGCCGTCAGCGGGTCGGTAAGTTCAAGCCCGAAAAGTTCAGCCGAGATATAAGTTCCGTACCAAAATAAATCTGTAAACCAAATCGGCAGGAGCAAAATTATCAGCGCGATTATCTGAATCAGTCGCCGAAATATTTTTATTTTCATTCCGCGCCTCCCTTCGGCTTGACGTGAATTGCCTTCGGGCTCGCTATGCAAACATGTTCGCACATGCCGCAACCCGTGCAAAATTCTTTGTTAATCGTCGGATATTTATTTTTCTCAAGCCAAATCGCCTTGTTGTATTGCGGGCAACTTGTGTGACAAACGCGGCAGTCATGATCTTGCCGCGCCAAACATAAATCGTTATTAATCTCCGCCAAGCCCATGCGAACTTCAGATTTTTTTATCGGCTTGAGAGCTCCCGTCGTGCAGACGTGAGTACATTTCATGCAAAGGTTGCAAGGTTGCTCGACGGGAACGATATACGGCGTGCCGATTGCCAAACCTTTTTCGCCGTGAGCAATTTTTATGCTGCCGAGCGGACAAATCTCCGCGCATTTGCCGCAACGTGCACACGTCGCCAAAAATTCTTCTTCCGAAACGGCTCCCGGCGGGCGTAAAAGTTTTTCGGCTTCTCCTTTGCCCGCGCCGAAGAGAAATCCCAATATCCCGCCGCCGAATATCATTTTTAAAAATGTCCTCCTCTCCATCATCCTACCTCCGTAATGTGACTTTCAGCACAACTTCAATCGTATAATCATATAGAATTTTTTTTTGTCAAGTGCTTGTGCAACATATTGAAAAAATTTTTTCCAAATCAAGCTCGCCGCTGTGATTTTGTTTACAGAAAATCTTTCTTGAAAAATTTTTCGCGCCCAAATATCGGAGCACTTTTCAATAAAAAAAATCGCCTTGAAAAAATTTTCGGCGTGTGATAATATTCGTACTGTCAAAAAGACAATTTTAAGGCAGGTTTCGGTAACGGCTCCTTCCTCGTTGATAACTACTTAATAATTACTTAGCGATTGTTGAGCCGCTGCAACGGCTTATTTTTTTCCTTTGAAGTATGTCAGTGCCGCAAAGACGAGAGTTCCGACTTGGCAAATGAGACCAAGCCAACTCTGGACATTCTGAATATCTTGAATATCCATCTTGCGTCACCTCCTTCCTTCGAGGGAAGAAGCCGACTACCTAGACCTGCCATTTGAAATAATAACACAGCTTCATAACTTTTTCAATAAAAAATTTTCCTTCCGCATGTTATAATCGGCGCGGAGGGATTTTTTTATGGAAGATAAAGATATTGCTCGCGAGGCAAAAAAATTTTCTATGGATTGGCACGAGCGCGGCTACGAAAAGGGCGAAACTCAAAAATTCTGGCGCGGCTTGCTGAAAAATGTTTTGCAGGTCGCCGAGCCCGATAAAATTATTGATTTTGAACTGCCCATAAAAATCGAAGGTCAAACCAAATTTATCGACGCTTACATTTCCGCAACAAAAATTTTAATCGAACAAAAATCTTTCGGCGTCGAGCTCGACAAAAAAGAATCGCAGTCCGACGGAACTTTTTTGACGCCCTTTGAACAGGCTGAACGCTATGCCGACGCCCTGCCCGAAGAAAAAAAGCCCCGTTACATTATCGTTTGCAATTTTTCCGAGTTCAGAATTTATAATTTCACGCAGAATCTTTTTGAACCGAAACTCACGGCTTTTAAGCTCCGAGATCTCGTCTATGAATATCTGCGCTTGGAAATTTTAATCAATCCCAATGCCGACGACTCCTCGCCGCAAGAAAAAATTTCCAAAGCCGCACTCGCCGACATCGAAAAAATATACAACGCTTTCAGATTAAATTACGAAAAAAATAAGGTCGCCGCCTTTGAAGACGCCCTGAATAAAATTTGTACCCGCCTTGTCTTCTGCCTTTACGCCGGCGACGCAAAAATTTTCGATACCGCAAAAAAAACTTTCGACACGGAAAAATTCTTCGGCTACATTTCCAAATTCGACAACAAGGAAAAAATCGCCGCGCTCCAAAAAATTTTCGACGTGTTCAGTCTCGATAAAAATCTTCGCGGCAACCTAGACGACGAATTGAAAAATTTTCCCTACATCAACGGCGGACTTTTTGACGAAAAAATTTCTCTGCCCGCCTACAACCGATTTATAACAAATCCCGTCGCCACGCTCGAAAATATCAAGGGCATTAAAAATTTTCGTTGGCGCGAAATAAGCCCGCCGATTTTCGGCGCAATGTTTGAATCGAAGTTCAGCACTCGCGAAGAACAGCGCGAACACGGCATGTTTTATACCAGCGTCGAAAATATTCACAAAGTTATTGACCCGCTTTTTCTTGACGACCTTCGCGGGGAATTTGCCGACATCAAGCGTATGCAGAAAAAAAATCGCGTCAACGCCCTTTTTGATTTTCAAGACAAAATCGCCTCGCTGAATTTTCTCGACCCGGCTTGCGGGAGCGGCAATTTTTTGACGGAAACTTTTTTGAGTCTCCGCCGCTTGGAGAACGAAATTATTGAAGAACTGATTCATCTTTACGCCGATATTCCCGAAAATCCAATCAAAGTCTCGCCGCGCCAATTTTACGGCATAGAAATTGATTCATTCGCCGCCGCCGTCGCCAGACTCGCGCTTTCCATTGCCGATTTTCAAATGAAACGCGAAACTTCTTGGATTATCCATCACGATTTGCCCGAATTGCCGCTGAGTAAATTTGTTTCGGTCATTTGCGCCAATGCCCTGCGCCTCGATTGGAAAAATTTTGCGCCCGAAATAAATTTTATCATCGGCAACCCGCCCTTTCGCGGCTACTCCGAACAAAATCCCGTTCAAAAAGCCGATATTCGCGCCGTGTATCACGAAAACCGCAAAGCCGGCAAGCTCGATTTTGTTTCGGGCTGGTATCGCAAGGCGGCAGAATTTATTCAAGGTACAAATATTCGTTGCGCCTTCGTCTCCACAAATTCCATTGTGCAGGGCGAACAATGCGCCGACGTTTGGAAAATTCTTTACGAAAAATTTAATGTCCACATCGATTTTTGTCATCAAACTTTTAAATGGCTCAGCGACTCGGAAAATATGGCGCATGTTCATTGCGTGATTGTCGGTTTCAGCTCCGCGCCAAATCCCAAGCCGAAAAAAATTTTTGACGGAGAAAAAGTCTCGGTCGTCGAAAATATCAATTTCTATCTCACCGAAGGTGAAAATTTTTTTGTCGAGGCGCACAACGAACACATTCAAGACGGCGTCCCCAAAATGGTAAGCGGCAACAGATTTGCTGACGGCGGAAATTTAATCGTTGAAGCGAAGGATTTGGATTATTTTTTGAAAAACGAGCCCGCCGCTAAAAAGTACATAAAAAATTTGATTGGCACTGAAGAATTTATCAACAACAAACCGAGATATTGTCTGTGGTTAAAAGATTTTCCGCTTGATGAAATAAAAAAATTCCCGCTCATTGATGAACGGGTAGAAAATTGTCGTCAAGACAGATTGAAAGGAGCTCCCGACCGTCAAAAACTTGCGAAGACGCCGCATTTATTCCGCGAAACTTTAAATCCAAAATCTTGTCTTGTCATTCCTTCGATAAGTTCTGAACGTCGTTTTTATATTCCGATGGGATTTATTGATGAAAATACAATCGTAACAAATCGAATGATGATAATTCCTTCCGCGCAGATTTATCATTTTGGAATTTTAACGAGTTCAATACATATGGCATGGATGCGAGCCGTCGGCGGGCGATTTGAATCACGATACAGCTATTTAAAGAACATTGTTTACAATAATTTTGTTTGGTGTTCTCCGACGGAGCGGCAGAAAAAATTAATCGAAGAGACTGCGCAAAAAATTTTAGATGTCCGCGCAGATTTTCCCGATTGGACTTTTGCAAAACTCTACAACGAAGAGACGATGCCCGATGAACTTCGGCACGCGCACAAGTCGAATGATTATGCGGTAGCGTTGGCATATGGTTTCGAGAAATTTTTGGAGGATGAGCCGCGCCTTGTCGCCGAGCTGATGAAACTTTACAAGGCGTTGACAAAAAGTTGAGTCTGTGATAAATTTTCAATGCTGATAGAGGAAATCACAAAGGACATCGGTCATAGTATCACCGAACGAAAACCCCGCGTAGCTTGGCTAACTGCGCGGGGCTTCGTTTTGCCTTGACAAAATTTTGGAGCTGTGATAAATTTCTTACAAAGCTGAGAAAACTACAGAATGCTAAGTCATATTATCACCGAACGAAAACCCCCGCACAGAATGAGGGACTGTACGGGGGCTTCGTTTTGCCGCAATCGATTGAGGGAACCGATTAGTCGGCTGTCGAGTGAATTCGCCTGCTACTACTTCTTTTTCTTGAAATAGTTGTCGTAAATGTAATTGCCAATGACGATGGAAACAACATTCACAACTACCGCGCCGAGAATGCTAAGCATACTATCACCTCCTCTCGTCCAGGTTCTGCTTCGGTGTTTGAGAGGGAGTAGCATCGACGAAATTATATTCTATGCTCGAAAGATTTTCAATCAGAAATTGACAAAAAGCTGAGGTTGTGATAAATTTTTGGCGTTTGAAAAGCAAACAACTTCAGCCGGTACTGAAGTTCGGACATAATTTTCACCGAACGAAAACCCCCGCACAGAATTACGGCACTGTACGGGGGCTTCGTTTTGCCTTGACAAAATTTTGAAGCTGTGATAAATTTTTCGTACCTTAACAAGGAACATCTTAAATAACGTCAAGCATAGTATCACCGAACGAAAACCCCGCCGGAGTGATTAACCGTGCGGGGCTTCGTTTTGCCGTAACCGGTTGATTAGTCCGATTAATCGGCTGTCGTGTGGATTCGCCTGCTACTTACTTTTTGAAGCAGTTGTCGTAAATGTAATTTCCAATAACTATGGAAACCACATTCACAGCGACCATTATAATAACGTCAAACATCAGTATCACCTCCCCTCTGCTCGGTGTCTTGCTGAAGTTTGAGGAGGAAGTAGCATCGGCGAAATTATAACAGAAAATTTTTAACCGTTCAACACGAACGGTTTTTGTTTTGAATATAGACAGTGCCAAAAATTTTGTTTATAATTTGCGGTGTGGAAGTTAAATTAATTAGGAATGAGGAATTAGGAATTAGGAATGAAGAAATTTTCCAAATTACTAATTCATAATTTCTAATTCATAATTGCATTTTGGAGGGGGCTTTTTAATGAAAGGCGGCAATAAACCGATTTACGTCATCGGACACCGAAATCCCGATACGGATTCGATTTGCTCGGCTATCGGCTACTCGCATTTGAAACAAGCGCAGGGAGTTAATGCGGTGGCGGCGCGTTGCGGCAAAATCAACAACGAGACAAAGTACGCGCTGGAATATTTCAAAGTGGATCAGCCGTTGCTCTTGACGGATTTATATCCTCGCGTCAAAGACGTTGCACTTGAATGCAAAACGGTCGTTCGTCAACACGACACGCTCCGTCATCTCGGCGAAGTCATGCGCAAAAGCGAATTGCAATCCGTGCCCGTCACAGACTCGAACGGCGATTTGGTCGGTATCGTCACGGTCAGCGATCTTGCCAAGAGATATTTCCTTGAACTCGGTCTTCAAAGTCTTGTCGAAATGCGCGTCCGTTATCGCGATATAATTCAAGCGACAGAAGCAAAAGTTTTGGTTGCCGGCGACGAAAATGAACTTATCGAAGGCAACATTATAATTGCTTCGGGCAGCGCGTTTTCAACCGTCAGCATTTTAAACAAAAAAGACATTGTGCTTGTCGGCGACAGAAGCGCGGAAACTCTGTTGAAATTCCTTGACTGCGGCATTTCCTGCCTTGTCGTCACGCAAAACAGCAGAATCGCGCCCGAAGTTTTGGAAGAGGCGGAGAAAAAGGGCGTCTTCATTCTTTTGACGCCTTACGATACTTACACCGTCGGACGTTTAATCAATCAGTGCGTGCCCATTCGCCGTATCATGAAAGAAAATCCTGTTTGCTTCCGCCCGATGGATCTTTTGAGCGACATCAAGGGCGTTATGGACGAGCACCGCTATCGCAGTTATCCCGTCGTCGAAAACGGAAAATTGGTCGGGCTTGTCAGCGCGGATGAAATTATGTTGCCCGAACGTGAAAAAATTATTCTTGTCGACCACAACGAACGCGGACAGGCGATTGAAGGCATCGAGGACGCGAAGATTGTAGAAATTATCGACCACCACAGACTCGGCGGCATTCAAACTTCGGAGCCGATTTACATTCATCAAGAGCCCGTCGGTTGCACTTGTACAATCGTTGCGAACATGCATTGGGATAACGACGTTGAAATTCCGCCGTCAATCGCGGGACTTCTTTTAAGCGCGATTATTTCCGATACTGTTTTGTTCAAATCGCCGACTTGCACGCCCAAAGACAGAAAAACTGCCGAGCGTCTCGCCGAAATTGCGGGCGTCAATCTCAAAGAATACGGCTTGGCAATGTTGAGAGCGGGCGCGGGCATCGGCGATAAAACTCCCGCCGAAATCGTCAAAAATGATCTCAAGGAATTCAAAATCGGCGATTATCGCGTAATTGTCTCTCAAATTTCCGTCATGGATCCTCAAGAGGTCTTGGCACTGGAGCCGCAACTTATCGAAGCAATGAAAAAGAATTGTGAAAACGAATCGGCGGATCTCGATCTTATGATGATAACGGATATACTTGAAGAATCAACATATTTGATGTACTACGGCGCGCCCCGCACGCTCGTCGCCGAGGCATTTCGCAAAGACACCAGCGGGAATTATATATTCCTACCGGGGGTTCTTTCTAGGAAGAAGCAGTGCATTCCGCCCCTCTCAGAGGCAGCAAAACGTATTAGTCAACAATAATTTTTCAAGCGTATAAAAAATTTTTCTCCTCAACCTGCGCGGTCGAGGAGTTTTTTTTATTTCATTTGTTGACGGAAAAAGCCCTGCGTGTTAAACTTGAATCGTTTAGAAACCAAGACAACACGGCAGAGCCTTTTCACATTTTTATTTTAACACGCTCGCGCCGCGCTGTCAAACAGAAAGGCGGAATGTGTATGGAAAAGAAAATCTTCGGAATCATTTATCTGCTCATCGACTGCACGAACGATTTTGAATACGTCGGGCAGACGACGCGCACTTTCGAGGCACGTTTCAATCAACATAAGAGCGGCAAACAGTATATTGACCGCATAATACGAGAACGCGGCGAAAGTTTAATTGAGACGGCAATTCTGAAGGTCTGCTACAGCAGAAAGGAACTGGATTTTTGGGAACGTCATTTTATTCGCTCACGTAACACCAAATTTCCAAATGGTTACAACATGACCGATGGCGGCGAAGGAACTTCGGGTATTGAACGCTCGCCCGAATACAGAGCGAAACTTTCGGCGGCAATGACGGGCGAAAAAAATCATCGTTATGGAAAAAAGAACACGCCGGAACATACAGCAAGAATTGTTGCGTCGGTTAAAGGAAAAAAATTATCATCCGAACATTGTGCCAAAATTAAAGCGGCACTCACAGGCAAGCCCTTCACGAAAGAACGTTGTGCGCACATTTCGGCGGCTAAACGCAACGACAGCCCGTATAAAAATTTAATTGCCGAATTGGACGCTCGTAATCTTTCATATGCCGCGTTTGCAAAGCTTATGGGCTTATCGCAAGGAAAAATATCTCTCAAAATGAACGGCAAGCGCAGATTCACGGAACGCGATAGAGAAAATCTCGTTAAAATTTTTGGAAAACCACTTGAATATCTGATTGAAGGTGAACCGCCTCCGAAAATTAAGGAGCCTGTCAAGAAAAAGCGTGCGCCTCGCTCTCAATCAGAGCGTTCAAAAAGGTCTATTGCCCAGCGCGGCTACAGCCCGTATAAAAATTTGCTTGCCGAGCTGGATGCACGTCAACTTTCGTACAAAGCACTCGAAAAACTTATGGGAGTGCCAAAATCATCTATCCCTAGAAAAATTCGCGGCGTATACAATTTCTCGGACGCCGATAAAATCAAACTCACAGAAGTTCTCGGCAAGCCGATTGAATATCTCCTTGCCCGCTCGGACGGCTGATAATCGACAGATTGAAAATTTTTTCCCGCGTAAAATCTGCGCGGGATTTTTTGTGATATAATGGCGAAAATTTTTAGGAGGGAAAAAAATGATACTTGGAGCAGTGGCGGTACCGCATCCGCCGATAATTTTACCGGAAGTGGGGCGCGGCGAAGAAACAAAAATTTCTGCAACGACGGCGGCGTACAAAGAAATAGCGCGGCGCATTGTCGAATTGGAGCCCGAAACGATAATAATCACAAGCCCGCATTCGGTCATGTACTCGGATTATTTCCACATTTCGCCCGGCGAGGCGGCAACGGGCAACATGGCGCAATTCAGAGCCGCGCAGGTCACTTTGACAATCAATTACGACGTTGATTTTGTAAGGAAATTGTCTTCGGATTCAATGACGGAGAAATTTTCTGCGGGCACACTCGGCGAAAGAAATTCTTCACTCGATCACGGAACGATGATCCCGCTGAGATTTTTGGAGCAGGCGGGGCTCGACTTCGGCAAGGTAAAATTTTTGCGAATAGGATTGTCGGGGCTGTCGGCGACGGCGCATTACAAATTCGGGCAATTAATTTCTCGTGTGGCGGACGAACTCGGACGGAAAATTTTTTTCATAGCGAGCGGTGATTTATCGCACAAATTAAAGTCGGACGGACCTTACGGCTTTATCGAAGAGGGACCGATTTTTGATGCGCAAGTTATGGAAAATTTGGGCGGCGCGGATTTTCTGAAGCTCTTGACGATGGACGAAAAAATTTGTCGGCGGGCGGCGGAGTGCGGCTTGAGGTCTTTTTGGATAATGGCGGGCGCGTTGGACAAAAAAGCCGTCCGCGCAGAAAAACTTTCCTACGAAGGTCCTTTCGGCGTCGGCTATGGCATTGTTTATTTCAACATTGAGGGCGAAGATTCGACGAGAAATTTTGCTTATCAGCTTAAAAAGTTCAGAAAATACGAATCGGAAAAACGCAAGGCTAAGGAAGATGATTTTGTAAAATTGGCGCGGTACAGCTTGGAAACTTTCGTAAAAACGCGCAAGCCCGCCGATTTGCCCGAAAATTTGCCGGAAGAATTGACAAGCCGTCGTGCGGGAGCATTTGTCAGCTTGCACAAGGACGGAAATCTGCGCGGATGTATCGGAACGATAATGGCGACGCGAGAAAATTTGGCGGAAGAAATTATTCAGAATGCAATATCGGCATGTTCGCGAGACCCGCGCTTTGATCCTGTGGAAATTGACGAGCTTGACGATTTGGAATACAGTGTTGACGTTTTGGGCGAGCCGGAGCGGGCATTCAGCATCAAGGAATTGGACGTTAAGCGTTACGGCGTGATTGTCGAGAACGGCGGGCGGCGCGGCTTGCTTTTGCCGGATTTGGAGGGCGTCGATACTCCCGAAGAACAAATTGCCATTGCCAAGCGCAAGGCGGGCATTCGTCCCGAAGAAAAAGTTACGCTGTGGAGGTTTGAAGTTATCAGACATCATTAAGGAGGAGGATTTTGTTATGAAAAAATTTATTTCGGCAGTCATTCTGCTGATAATTTTGGCGACTGTCACTGTATTTGCGGCTCCACCGCTTTTCGACACGCCTTATATCGGCAACAGATACAGAATGACTTTTCATTATCGCGATTGCAAATCGGTTTGGCAAATGAATCGCGAAAATCAATATCCCTTGAATTCGGTTGAAGAAGCATATCAAAAAGGTTTCAGTCCGTGCGGAAATTGCCGCCCCGACATTCCGAGATAAGGAGTTTTTGTCATGAAAAAATTTGCTTTCGCTCTCGTCATGAGTATTTTTACATTCATGATGGCGCAAGTTCTTGCGTCCGATTATATCGGCAACGCGAACAGTGGGAAATTTCATTACGCCGATTGTCCCACCGTCAAAAAAATGAATCCTGCGAACAAAGTTTATCTAAACACTCGCGAAGAGGCGATTAACGCGGGCTATGTGCCCTGCAAGAGGTGTAATCCTTAATGGAAAAATTAAAAGTTATATTCATGGGGACGCCCGACTTTGCGGTGCCGAGTCTGGCGGCTTTGACGGATAAAACGGAAATAATTTGCGTCGTGACACAGCCCGACAGACCGAAAGGGCGCGGACATAAACTTTTGCCGCCGCCCGTGAAAATTTTCGCCGAAGAAAATAATTTGCGCGTGATTCAGCCCGTGAAAGTCAAAGCTCCCGAAGTCGTCGAACAAATTGCGGCGTTAAAGCCCGATTTAATCGTTGTGGTTGCCTTCGGACAAATTTTATCGCAAAAAATTTTGGACATCCCGCGCTTCGGTTGCATAAATGTTCATGCGTCGTTGTTACCGAAATATCGCGGGGCGGCTCCGATTGAATGGGCGATAATCAACGGCGAAGAAATTACGGGAATAACGACAATGCAAATGAACGCGGGCTTGGATACGGGCGACATCCTTTTACAAAGCGAAGTGAAAATTTCGGCGGAGATGATTTTGCCCGAATTGCGGGAACGATTAATGACGGTCGGCGCGGATTTATTGCTTAAAACGCTTTACAAATTGCAGGCGGGCGAACTTCAACCGATAAAGCAAGATGATTCGCTGTCGACATATGCGCCGCTTCTCAGAAAAGATACGGGGCTGATTGATTGGAAAAAATCTGCGCGGGAAATTCACAATTTGATACGCGGGCTTTACGGCGGGGCGCGTTCGGGAAAATATAAAATCTTTCGTTCGCGAGTTTCGGAAGAAAATTTGTCGCTTGAACCTTCGGAGATAAAAATTTTGGGCGGGAAATTTTTTGTCGGAACGGGCGAAGGGATTTTGGAAATTTTGGAGATACAAGCTCCGAATTCCAAAAAACTCCCTGCCGCCGAATTTCTGCGCGGAAATAAAGTTGGTGACGGCTTTTGGACGAAAGAATAATTTCGACGGTTGAACAGGGCGCGGACGATTGGCAATACAGCTTGCGTCCGCGAATATTGTATGAATATCGGGCAGGAAAAATTTTTGTCGGGACGGGCGAAGGGGTTTTGGAAATTTTAGAGATACAAGCTCCGAATTCAAAGAAACTCCCTGCCGCCGAATTTCTGCGCGGAAAAAAAGTTGGTGACGGCTTTTGGACGAAAGAATAATTTCGACGGTTGAGCAAGGCGCGGACGATTGGCAATACAGCTTGCGTCCGCGAAGATTGTATGAATATATCGGGCAGGAAAAAGCTAAGCAAAATTTGTCGGTATTCGTCAAAGCGGCTGTCAATCGGCGCGAGGCATTGGATCATGTTTTGCTTTACGGACCGCCGGGCTTGGGCAAAACGACTTTGGCGGCGATAATCGCAAATGAACTCGGCGTAAATTTTCGACAGACATCGGGACCTGCGATAGAGCGGGCGGGTGATTTAGCGTCGATTTTAACGAATTTGCATGACCGCGACGTTTTGTTTATTGACGAGATACACCGCTTGAGCCGACAAGTGGAAGAAATTTTGTATTCGGCAATGGAAGACTTCGCACTTGACATAATAATCGGCAAAGGACCGAAGGCGCGGAGCATACGGCTGGACATTGCGCCGTTCACATTGGTTGGGGCAACGACAAAAGCGGGCGCGTTATCTCCGCCGCTCAGAGACAGATTCGGAGTCATTTCGCGCCTTGAATATTATTCGACGGAGTCATTGGTAGAAATAATTGTTCGGGCGGCAGAAATTTTAAAAATACCGATTGAGGCGGTCGGCGCGGAAGAAATTGCCAAGAGATCACGAGGCACGCCGCGCATTGCAAACAGACTTTTAAAAAGAGTTCGCGACTTCGCGCAGGTTGAAGGTTCCAAAATCATAACGGACGACATTGCCAACCGCGCTTTACTTGCATTGGAGGTTGACCGCGCAGGTTTGGATCATACAGACAGGCGATTGTTGGAGGCAATGATAAAAAAATTTAACGGGCGTCCTGTCGGATTGGATACATTGGCGGCGGCGATAAGCGAAACTCGCGAGACGATTGAAGATATTTACGAACCGTATTTATTGCAACTTGGATTTATCATGCGAACTCCACGCGGACGAGTTGTCACGGAGGCAGGTTATCTCCATATGGGCATTGCTTATCCCAAAAAAGATGAAAAACCTACGCTGTTTGATTTTGAATAAAAAATTTCGCCTTCGGGCGATTTTTTTAATTAGGAATTAAGAACGTGTGTTCGTAAAAAGAAAGATATGAGAAATTGCAAACGGGAAAAAAGAGAACTTGTCAATGCGGTGTTGTACTTGGTTAAAGCAGGGTGTCAGTGGCGCAATTTGCCGC
>ERZ842401.1074-NODE-1074-length-40122-cov-7.355455_pt1 | contig 40122 bp, 27 predicted proteins | sample MGYA00521270_ERZ842401 | MGnify/ENA primary metagenome ERZ842401 (study PRJEB31892, sample SAMEA3878208) | bioreactor metagenome | biome: Moose rumen | place: Sweden | collected 2011-10 | study: EMG produced TPA metagenomics assembly of the PRJEB12797 data set...
CGCAACAAAATCACATTTTCCGGCATTATTTTGCGCCGTAAATCACATTTTCGGTGCAAAAATTGCAACAAAAGTTTGGAACATGCTAATATTTTTATGACAATAAAAAAAAATTAAAATCTTGCATATATCATTTTTTTTATGTACCTTTGCACCGAAATTTTACAGAATATGCGGGCTTTATCTGTCTATAGATTTGCGGAACAGATACCAGATAAGCTATAACCTACATTACCGAACAATAGGAATGAAAAACAACAAATATCTACGTACAATGCGTATCATACTCGCGACCTTCTTTTTCGCAGCAATAACATTGTTATTACTCGGAATTGGAAGCGGGGTTAATCTTTGGCTCGGATGGATAGCAAAAATACAATTCCTTCCTGCACTCATAGCCTTGGATTATGTCGTTTTGGCTTTCCTGATCATTCTTACTCTACTCTTTGGGCGCGTGTATTGCAGCGCAATCTGCCCACTTGGCGTGATGCAGGACATCTTCGGATGGTTTGGTAAAAAAAGCCGTAAAAACCGCTATTTTTATTCTCCCGAGAAACGATGGCTACGCTATTCAGTATTAGCAATATTCGTAATATGTCTAATCGTAGGTTTTGCCCCCGTAACAACTTTATTAGCCCCATACTCGGCTTACGGCCGCATTGTAAACGCGCTTTTCCGTCCAATATATGAGATGCTAAATAACGCGTTAGTAGTAATAGATATACGCCTGGGCGGGTGCAATATACCATATATAGAAATATGGATGCGAAGTGTAACCACTTTCACTGTAGCACTTATAACACTGATTCTATTGGGCTGGTTGGCATGGAAAAACGGCAGGACCTATTGCAACACCATCTGCCCTGTCGGCACAATTCTCTCTTTCTTTGCACGTTTTTCTCTATTTCGCGTACAAGTGGACGAGCAGAAATGCAATAAATGCTCCTTATGCGAGAAGAACTGCAAAGCCGCAGCCATTGATTCCAAGACCGGGAATGTGGATTATTCCCGCTGTGTAGCATGCGGGGACTGCTTGGTTACATGCCGTCACGATGCACTGCATTACAAGCCTCTTTTATTACCCCCAAAGGCGCAGAAAGCAGAGCCGGATTCTCCTGAACGGCGAGCTATGCTGACAGGAGCCGTTGTAGCAATAGGCGTCTCAGCAATGGCTCAGACTAAAATCAAAGTGGACGGCGGTTTGGCTGCTATTGAAGACAAAAAAGCGCCACATCGTGCCACCCCGGTCACTCCGCCTGGATCAATCTCCGTACGCCATCTGCAACGCCATTGTACCGCATGTCAGTTATGCGTCAGCGCATGTCCGAATAACGTGCTACGGCCCTCTACAGATCCGCTACGACTGATGCAACCGGAATTATCCTTCGAACGCGGTTTTTGTCGTCCGGAATGCACTCAATGTACACAGGTATGCCCTACCGGCGCTATCCATTCCATACAACCGGAAGACAAAACGGCCATTCACATCGGCCATGCCGTATGGATTGCAGAAAACTGTATCCCCGTATCTAACGGAGATCCATGCGGTACTTGTGCACGGAGTTGTCCGGCAGAGGCTATTCAAATGATAAGTTACACCACAACCAACGGGAAACAGGTTATGGTCCCCGCCCTTGATAATGAGCGCTGTATCGGATGCGGCAAATGCGAATATCTATGCCCATCTCGACCATTCAGCGCCATCTATGTAGAAGGAAACACCACACACCACAATGAATAGACGAGAATTTTTTGCACATACTGCTACAGCTATAGCCGGTTCATCGCTTCTGCTGGCAGCCTGCAATGGAAAAAAGAAAATAGAAAGCCCTGTTCAAAGAGGGGAAAATGAAGCAATGACAAGACGGAGAAATCCCAATTCCGGAGATATGGTCTCATTGCTCGGATACGGTATGATGCGTCTGCCTTTAATCGAATCCGGTTCTAATAGTAAGAGCGAAGAGTTCATTATTGACCAAGAGGCCGTGAATGAATTAGTGGACTATGCCCTTGCGCATGGAGTGAACTATTTCGATACCTCCCCTGTTTATTGCCAAGGCCATTCAGAAGAAGCGACTGGCATTGCCCTTAGTCGTCATCCGAGAAAGAGTTATTATATAGCTACAAAAATGAGCAATTTCTGGCCTGAGTTATGGACTCCGGAAGAATCCAAAGCTATGTTTGAACGCTCATTGCAATATCTTCAGACGGATTATATCGACTACTTGCTGCTACACTCCATCGGGCGAGGAGGTGAAGGATATAGCGGCAAAGAAGTGTTTGACGGGCGATTTATGACCAATGGTATTCTGGATTGGTTAGTAGAGCAAAAAAATAAAGGACGCATCCGTAATCTCGGATTCTCTTATCACGGTGATATTGATGTATTTGATATGCTGCTTCAATGGCATGATGAAGGGAGATACCATTGGGATTTTGTACAGATAGAACTTAATTATCTTGATTGGGATTATGCCAATGAGATTAATCCCCGCAATACCGATGCATCATATCTCTATGCCGAGTTGGAAAAACGCAACATACCGGCAGTCATCATGGAGCCGTTACTGGGCGGCCGATTAGCCAAATTACCACCTGTTGTTATTCGCGAGATGAAACAATATGCAATTGAGTCCACACCGGCTCAATGGGCATTCCGCTATGCAGGAACGCCGAAAGGAGTATTGACCGTTCTCAGCGGCATGACGTATATGGAACATCTGGTAGAAAACTGCTCCACCTATTCGCCTCTACATCCTATCGGTGAAGAAGAGAATGCATTACTGATGCATATTGCTGCTGAATTATATGAAATACAGGATATTCCCTGTACCAGTTGTAACTACTGCATGCCATGCCCATATGGCATCAATATTCCAGCCGTGTTCGGCTATTACAACCGATGCCTGACGGAAGGATTAGTACCGAGCAGTAATGGTTCACAATCAGATAGTGAGTTTCGCAAAGCACGAAAAAGATGGCTCATCGGGTATGACCGTAAAATGCCACGAATGCGTCAGGCTGATCATTGCATAGGTTGTAACCGATGTGTACCACAATGTCCGCAGCATATAGACATCCCTAAAGAGATGCATCGAATAGACCAATATGTAGAGCAACTAAAGCAAACATTATAAACGATTCCATCTTTGCTCTTATGTTGGGAATATGTTTTTAGAGAGAGTCTAACAGCATTATGCCTTTACCATCCGGCAAAAGGAGAGTACGTGTATAAGGGATGAGCGGTTCAGAGAAGAAACTCATCCCAGTTTGTTGCATCGTACTATCTATCTCCACTTGTGCCATATCCAACACAGACCAGAACATATGGTCTGCACAGAGAGGAGAATCTTTATGGCAGCACATATTTGCCACTTTTTCGGGGAAAGCGGCAGCATATTCATCACTATACCAAATCATTAACGGAACATGGTATTCGCCTGAGGTAGGTCGCGTATAGCCATGTGCACCTCCATTGCGTCCTATAGGTCCCTCGCCGTGATCAGAAGTAAAAATCCATTGCGCCATACAATGTTGTGTCCGTAGCACATCGGTCACGGCTAACAGCAAAGAATCTGTATAGAGAATGGCATTATCGTAAGAATTATTATACATCTGCTCACCATGTACGTCACACGTTGTAGTGATATCCGGATAATAGCGAGACGTGGCGGCATCCGTATTTAGATAGAACTGGTGATTCCCCCACAGGTGCAAGATCACAAAGAGTTTGTCTGCCGTTCTACAAAGAGAATCAAGCGCCGACGACATATCCATATCTTTTTTCACTTTGACTATCTCAGCCCCGTTTGCTACATAATCACTGACGCCATCACTGACCAGCTGCGCTTCATTAGTCAACCATATTGTCTTAAATCCCACTTCAGAAAAGGCCTGTTGTACTCCATACTCAGTATAATTAAGCGAAAAGGTATGAGGAGTGGCACGTGTAATAAGCATTGGTACTGCGTACATAGTAAACACACCGGTGGTATAATAATTCGAAAAGCAAACAAGGTTTGGTAATTTGCCCATTCTCGGCATTGTAATGCGGTAATCCTCCTTGGAAAAAGACACATGATCGTACCGTAACGATTCATCAATAATCAAAAGATATATTTCTTTTTCATTTTTCTCTTGCGCGCGATAAGCAGAATAAGTAAACGGAGGCGTTTGCGCTAGCATACGGTTACGCTCATTTCGCTGGTGCAAAGCCTCTGCCATCTGCACGTACGTATTTAACGGTGGTCGGTTAATAAGAGCTGATGGAGCAAAGCAGAGTTGAAGCACAAAAAGCACCACAGCCCCAGCCAGTAACCATCTAGAAAGGCAGCATACAGGGTGGGTAATAAAAATTTGAACAGAAAGCAGTATGTAAGCTAGCGCTACGACCACTATAAACGCGATATGCTGCATGATTACCCGGCCGAGAGCGCCTTCCGCTTCATATGGCGTCGTCATGAAGAGCGAACGGATATAGCCTGCAGAGGACACATCGCCGTCATAAACAAGCATATGGGCTAATTCGAAAAGTAGCCCTACGAACAACAACGTAAAAAGGCTCCATCGCATCCAACGCCATGGCAAGCATAGAATAATAGCAGCAAGCGTAACGGAAACGACGAAACCTGTCAACAAAAAGGGAATCGCTTCTGTTGAAAACCAATACGCATGACAAACCGAAGGTAGCATTAGCATACCCGCCATTGTTATCCATAATGCGATTTCTTTACTATTTTCGTTTAGATTTGCCATCTCGATAGATCACCGGAGGAGTAGCCGGAGTGGTCGTACGTACCGAATATACGATTAAGGCTAAACCAATAAGAATATACGGAATGCTTAGCATCTGCCCCATATTGAGGACGAATGCCTCTTCGAATTCACGCTGTACAGGTTTAAGATATTCAATAAAGAAACGAGGTACCCACATCATCAAAGCGGAAATACCTGTCAATAGACCAAGACGCTTAGATGCATTGGTGTAATTATAGAGATACCACCATATTCCGATAGCTATTATTGCCAAAACCGATTCATACAAGGCCGTTGGATGGCATGGTAATGTATCTCCGTTATTGACAAACAGCATACCCCATGGAAGATCCGTAGGATTGCCGTATATCTCCGAATTGAAAATATTCGACAATCGGGATATAGCATGGAATGCCAAGCGGCTGACGACCATTCTATCCATCACCCACCATGTACTGCAATTGAATAACTTACCAGCTACTATCCACGCCCCAAGCCACATGCCGAAATCCACTCCATGGCTTGCCATGCCGTGTCCTATATTCAACCATTCCAGAGGATGTTCAAAAGTCGGATTATGCATCACGCCATCAACCTCATACCACTCGTAGAACCAGCAATGGAACATATGGCAGAACAGCGTACCTAAAATAGTACATGCGATAAACACGACATCCACATAACTGCGCGGCAATTGCTCTTTGCGATAAATCAAATATTGGAACAGATAGACTACCACGATGGCCAAAGTCACTATCGTTCCATACCATCCGATAGCGAAATGTTCGCCTTCGTAGATAAACGGCGACACATCCCAAGTAATATAATTAAGCAATCCTAACATAAGTGGTCTGTTATCTTTGTTTTGATCTCCTCTACTATCGAACGTGCGCGACGCGCGGGGATACGTATCGTTTCGCCGGCTGCAATCATGTCTTCCTCGTTCGGAAGTCCTTTGCCCATCACGGACGTAGCATGCTGGCCATGATAGCCTTCCGGGTAAGGAAGAAGATCGTAAGCAGGAGCCAAACGCCAGGTTCCGTTCTGCCAGATGAAGGAGAAGTTCTTAGCATGGTCATCTTTATTCTGTATCAGCACATTGAATACCATTCTGCGAAACATCTGCTCCACTTGCCGAGGGGATTGCGTCAACCAACCGGTCAAACTAAGCAAGGTCTTATAATCCGCTCGAGGAGGATTAATGGATTCCGACAATAGCGCAGCAGCTGTAGCGACATGGAGACGTTCTCCATTCGCAGCTATATCAAAACGCCGGGAGGCGAAATACTTCCCTTTTATCAGCCGACACTCAGGAATCTCGATCCCGCATCGCTCCGCCAGCATCATATACCGGTACTCTTGCTCACCTATATCCATAGGATCATACGTATGGCGGAATTTCACCAACCAGTCCTTACCATCCTCGCGCAGCAGACACTTGGGGCGGCAGCCACCGGAGTTACCGCTATTAAAATAGAGTACGTCTGCCCCTTCCGTCTGTTTCTCCGAGAGCACATCCAATGCCAACTGCTGCAGTTCATCCAATTCAGGAAGAATAGCATCCTTAATCAGACCTTGCGCCGGCTCATAACACAGCGCGCCCATACCGGTAGAACCGGCAATAGCCAAGCGCTGCAAGGGCGTAAGGTTGAAATCATCTATCCCTTCCTTCTTCAGTATACGGTTTAAGAGATAGCGCCCATATCCATCCGGAAGGCTATCCTCGAAAATACCGAAATTGCCATAGAAGGGAGTGCGGGGCGCAATAAACAATTTCCGCTCCAATGGAAGTTCCAGCGGAGAGATCGAAAAACCCGTTGCCAGCCATTCGTCATCATAGCGAAACACTGCCGTATCATTATCCGGCGACATCATCAGCGAGCCTACCATCTGACCGTGGTATTTCACATTTAGTTTATTTATATTCCCTAACTCACTCATCCCTTAGTAGTTTCATTCCTGCCTCGTTTTCTATCCTTGTTTTGCCGTATGGTCTCCAACTCCTCCATCGTCCTATAAATAGGCTCCTTCATGAGCATTGTTAACTGGTCGGTATATCCTAACGCAAGCGCCAAATCCACATATTGACGCATCGATATTGCATAATGCTGTTCAAATCGCGCGATGGTTGGCGCCGGCACACCGGACAAGACCGCCAAGGCCCGCCGAGACAAGCCTTTCTCTAATCGGCGACTTTGCAATCGTTGCGCCAATTGCTCCATCAGTTCAGCAGATGATATTTGCTCGAATTCATACATTTATTACAAATATTATTATATCTCTTATCGCCGTTTTATATAGCTAATAAATAGTATATTATTCCATTTTGCCGCAAAGGTACTACTTTTTTTCGAATTGTGCAAGGATTGGACGAAAAAAAATCGCATTTTGCTGCGATTTTCGAGTTAGGGATTAGGGAATCAGGAAACGTGTCATTTCCTGATTAGAGATGCCGCATTGACCGGCGACTTGGCGGGCATGGGTCATTGCTCCGCGCACCTCGCCAATAATCCGCCTTGCCTGGTCATCGCTCAATAAATAATCGGATGCAGCAGCAGCCAATACATCTAATGAAGAATCGTTACTATCGCGTGATACAAGCAGACTTTGCGTGTTAAAACCGGACGGATTAAGATCGTAGGCAGGAGACCATACCCACCCTCTTTCCGTTAGCAAAAAGCCGTGATTACGGAAATGGTCATCATGGTTATGAATACATATAGAGAAAGCCACACGTCTATATAACTGCTCCAGCGCTCCCCGGGGATCCACAAAGCCGGCATTCCCGACAATCACATCCACTATATCCAAATAACCATTCCCGGTTGCAGCATCCGCCCCGTCTTGCAATCCGCAAAGCGTCATCGCAGACGCGAAATGAATGCGCTGCTCACCATCTCTATCGAAACGCCTGGATAACAGGGTATGGTACTTCTGGCCCGGCAGTGTCAATAACCGCATCTCCGGCACTTTGATACCCGCTCTACGCGCCATTTGATGCGCCCAGAATTCCCATAACGCCACATCATAATCGTCATTAACAGAAGGTATCTTAGCTATCCATAATGAACCATCCGTATCTCTTACATTCGCTTTGGGTCGCGCTCCGCCCAAAGAAGAGCCCTGCCTATATAAATTCAGCAACCATTCTTCATTTATTGCGCCTCCTTGTTCATCCTGTCGCTCATACATCTGCGCCATGTTTACGAACTCACGCAGAAAAGCCAAAGGAGGCACCGGCGAATCGGCAAACTGCGTTCCTAATAATTGCTCTCCCTCGCGCAGAAGCAAAGCTCCCATACGTGTTGTGTCGTCTATCTGCGTCAGATAATCGATGTCCGTCAGATGCCGCACGGGGCGTCCCTCGCGCTCCGCCAGCAGGCGCTCGCGCTTGTCTATCAGTCTCCTACCCCATCTATCCGGCATCGCATCCTGTAGAAAACCAAACAAACGCCCCGATCCATACTGCGGACCCGCTGCATTCTGCAAATCTCCGCTTAATTGAATATTTCGGTTATCGTGGAGCCATTGCGCATTGTATTCCCATTGATATGCTGCATTCCCGCGTATCATATCATACCCGAGCGTTCCTACAGGCTTTACCTGCGGGAACCCTCTTGCGTCCATATCTATTTGAATGTATTTCATTTCTTAGATGCCCTTTGGCGATGTTTCAGATCCAGATCCTGCAGCGTACGCCCCATCTCGTCGTCTTTGGCAAGAAATAGAATACTCTCATCCAATCCCAGCGCAAACAAGATGCGCAGGTAGATACCGATAGCTACCGTTGGAGTTCCTCTCTCCACGCGCATCACCGTCAATTCGCTGCAACTCGCCCGTTCGGCTATCTGCGCTATACTCAAATCCCTGCGCAACCGCGCCAGACGAATCTGTTCGCCTACTATATGCAGGTTCTGTTCTGCTCTGCGTGGCAGTTTATTTGCTATCGTACTCTTAGACATATGCGTAATCTATCTTATAATAAAACAACTACAATACTCTACTATATTTTATGATATTTTAAATTCCGCTGCAAAAGTACTGCTTTTTTCGCATATATGCAAGGAAATTGCAAAAAAAATCTCATGCACATGCGTAGTACATGAGATTTTTCTAATTGGAGAGCGGGATTACCACAACTTGCCTCCACGAGGACGCGGAGCAGGCTCGGGTCCACTTTCACTTCCGGAGATATTCAATAGTCCGGAAGCCAAACTTACTTTTGTTACCTCTACCAGAGGATTAACATACATTTTCTTTTCCATATCTTTTTAGTTGTCAGTTTTCAGTTATCAGTTATTATTCTACTTTCTGGCCGGTGATGGTATAGAGTTCACCCTCGCGGACGATATAAACCTTATTATCTATCAGAACTTTCTGAATTTGTAGTTTGTCATTTGTAGTTTGATCCACACCAGTGGTCACTGCCGGAGCATTGGACTGAATCAGTTTGATACCGTACTCGGAGTAGGTACCCTTATCCAGCGTGACGGTATAAGGACCGTATGCGAGATTCCAGATCGCGCTGCCGTTGCGGGTTACATACAGTTCCTGGTTGGCTTGCATCTCCGTAGCCGAAGAGATCTGATAGGTACCGTTCTCCGGAACAGAGATACCCAACGGATAGGTAGCGGTCTTGCCCACAGGCGCAGTAGTATTGACGCAGAGTTGCGTGTTATAACGATCCACCCACATCTGAGCCACCTGGGTGCTGATGCCCGCCTTAGCAAGATCCAGTTCTATCACATATCGGTCTTCTTTCCCTTCCATTGTCTGGAGATAGACACGATCAGTATATTCCTCACCGGCTGATATCTGTACCTCATAATAGGAGTTATCTACCGCAGCACGACGTGCCGGAGCATGGAACGGATTGCTTGTCGCAACCGTGATATTCTTGTTAGAGGATACCTGCACGAAGATAGGTTCGCCTACAATCATCGGAGCAGATGCCATATTCAATGCATCATACCGCTTCTTCGATGGAATATATTTCTGGCCGAAATTGGTATGAGAATAAGTATTAGAACTTGCATCAATATAAGCGTGGAAGAGTGCCGGGTTAGCAATACCATTCCATCCGGCATCTTCGTCGTTACCGGTCGACTGCGGATGAGCTTCTACGCTGAGATTGGAAGTTAACAAAGCTGTTCCAGCTTTCTTCTGGAAGCGAATAGCAGATGCCGATTTTGCCAGATAGATCATATAGAACGTACCCGGTTGCATCGTCTTATCTTCTGTACTTTCAAGATACAGCCAGTTGCCTCCTTTACCACTAGCAGCACGACCGACTCCATCGTAATAGAGCACATCGATGTCCACTCCCAAACGCTGAGGTGTATTATTGATGATAATACCGTTTGTTGCATCTACCTTCCATGGTACGGCAACAGCGTACCATGTACGGGCAGCCATCTCCATCTCCAGATCGAAGTAAGCATTTGCAGCAGTTATGTTCGCGGCTCCGATAACCTCACCGGAATTGGTTCCGTTGGACTCGATGATAAACTCATCTACTGTAGCAGTAGCAGTAACCGTCACTTTACCATCCTCGTGAACAATAAGGCGGTCAGCCTCCACAGGATCATTAATCGTTACTTCGGCGTCTCCTTCGCCACCAGCTTCTATGAGCGTCTCCTCTACAACAGGCACAACCGGAGTGGAAGAGAATAGAGCCGTATAAGTAGCTATTCCTGTTACAGCAACAGGATTTACATCCCAACCGGTGAACGTATAGGTATATTCCGGTGTAGCAGCCTTGGTCGGATCCGCATGCGTCGGCACCACATCATAAGCTACCTCTGTACGGTCAATGAGAGTGCCATCGTCACGCAGCCATGTGATGGTGTAAGTATTGGTCGTTGCGGCAAAATGCGCATAGAACGTTGCATCGCCGGAAACCGTAGCGGGCAATGCTGCTACAGCCCCTCCTGCCGATGTTGACCAGCCATCGAAGGTGTAGGTATATTTAGCCGTGGCATGCTTGGTCGGAGTAGCGCTATTGAAGGCTATAGCAGCACCAAATGGCTGATCATAATCCACTTCGATATCCGCAGTACCGGCTTCGTTCTTCCATGAGATAGTATATTTGCGCGGTGTCTCGTTGAAATAAGCGTAGTACGTTGCATCACCCGCAGCCTTCGGGGTCATACCATTCTTGTATGTATTGAGGATGTTTCCATCGTTATCCCTTGTGGTCCAGCCATAGAAGGTGAAAGTGTTTTGTGCGGTAGCCGCTTTGGTAGGAGTAGCACTGTTATACTCTATCACAGCACCATACGGCTGGTTATAATCCACCTCAATATCCGCACCGTTCTCGTTCTTCCATGAGATAGTATATTTGCGTACCTCCTCATTGAAATAAGCGTAGTACGTTGCATTACCCGCAGCCTTCGGCGTCATACCGTTCTTGTAGATATTAAGGGTATCACCTTCGTTATTTTTTGTATACCATCCATAGAACGTATAGGTCTTAGATTCTGAAGCCTCTCTGGTTGGGGTAGCACCAATAAAGGTAGTAGCCGCATTTACCTTGGGCTCACTTGTTCCCAGATCACCACCATTCCAATTCTTCCATGTGATTGTTACTTTATCATCACCTTTATAACGGAAGTCAGCAACGATGGTAATATCCTCTGTGAGAGTGAAGGCAGCATGCGTAGTTGCCATCTTCGCATCTCCCGTCAAATCACTCCATCCTTGGAATTCATATTGTTCTTCATCGTACGATACAGTAACATTATTCACGGTCGTATTATAATCAAATGTACCTGCGCCTGTGAACGTACATGCGCCAGAAGGATTGGCTTTGAGGGTAACGGTGTACTTATTCTTCTGCTTCAGTGTCTCGAAGTCAGCCTTATAGGTAGTATCACCCATGACGGTCTGGATCTGCGGCTTCCAAATGAGTTGATAGGTCCATTCCGGTGTATTCTCTTTCGTCGGAGTAGCAGAGCATACAGGAGTCTCACCATAGGAATACTTATGACGCTCGATCTCGCTACCGTCTTCATTTTGGAAGATGACGGTGTATTTCTTTGCTTCCTCGCGATAAACAGCGGTATAGGATTTTGGACCATCGATAGAAACTGCTTCTATCGCCGGCGACCAATGATCGAAGACATAGGTGAATTCTCTTGTTTCCGGTTTGCCTGCAGGAGTAGCCGGTTCCGTGGGTGTTTCGCCAACATTGACATTGCCTTGCTGTAGAATCTCTTTACCATCATAATCATAGAAGGTAATCTCATACTTCTCGGGAGCCTCTTCCAACCATTTGGCGGTATAAGTAGCCTCGCCGGTTACTGCAGCAATAGCTGGTGTCCATTCCAGAGTATGACCTATTTTGGTAGGCGTATTCTCGCATACAGGCCACTCATTGAGAGTCAGGAACTGACGCTCGATTTCCACACCGCCTTCGTTAAGGAAGATGATGGTGTAAGTACGCGGTTTTTGAGTATAAGTAGCGGTATAAGTGACATCACTCTTAACCGAGTCAAGAGCCGGAGACCAACCTGTGAAGTCATAGGTATAGTCAACCTTTGCTTCGCGGGTCGGGTTGGTACCCAAGAACTCTGCCACTGTGCCGTAGGGCACTTTGTAACTGTCATGCAGGGTTCCATCTTCATCAGCCGTTTCGATAATAGTACCATCCCAGTTTTTCCAAGTGATGTTAAAGCGTTTTTCTTTCCATTCGCCTTCGTCTTCATCCCAATAATAATAGGTATCATTATTGGGGTGGATACAATGGTAGAGGTTATCTTTCTTCTCCACTTCCCACCATTGGCAACCTTTATCCATCAGAATAAACAAACGTCCTGCACCGGCAGCATCGCTGAAAGTATGATCATCGTTGCCGGTTACTCCTATCAGGTAAGGATTATACGGATCTGTAGATGGGTTCGGAGTTTCAGACCAGTCAAACTCTATCTCTGCGTGACCCACTATCTCTACCCATTCCTGCGGTTTGATATAGATATGCGATACAGCCGCACCCAGATCGTACGCCACCTGCTGGCTATACAACTCCTTCATGGCCTTCTTCTGTGCTTCCTGAGCATATATCGCCATATCTATCTCAGCTGTGTAGCAATCGAAATAGAGCAAATTCGGCGCACTTGCCCATGTATCATCTTTGTATATGAAGACCTGATTAGCGTTCGTTCCCTCCGTTGAGGTGAGAGAACCGTCTCCGTTTCTCAGTTGAGCAGAAGAAGCAGCCACTGATGTGTAACCGGAACCATTGATGTATTGATAAACATCTGATGAACTTGAAGGTGCTGCATTAGAGAAAATAAATGTTCCGGCATCTTCATTTGTTGAGAAGATATTTGCTCCTTCCGGCGTTGTATAGACAGTTCCTTCTCCTGAATCAAACGAGCCGTGTACATTAATCTTCGCGTCATCCAGTTTCTCAGTTTCGCTACGCTTGTTCGGTTTGCCATTAAAAGAAGGAGAATAGGGAACCACTTTCGTATAATAGGTCTCTTCTGCATCACCTTTACCTCCGGCATAACTCCAATCATCCGCATCATACACATAGAGAGCTCCAGAATAAACCGAAGAATCAGAATTTTTGACTATCTTGATAACAGACTCCTTGTCCACTTCCACTTCTGCACCCGGCAGCAATGAGGTCGTCTGCGTGAAATCCATCATACCGGAAAGCAGATGGATTTTCATATTGTTAGTAATAGGCAATACGAAATAACCGGAGTTCATTACCAATGGCTGTGTTCCCAATTTTCCCAAGTCAAGCACCATAGAACCCAAGTGTGCACCACTATTCACTTCATAGGTTTGCACATCATGCTCGGCATCATACCATTTGCGCACCCATGTATTCTCAGCATCTGCTTCTTGATCCATGAGAAACATGGCAGTGTGTACTCCTGATACACCCACTATCTTAATATCGTTAGCCATGGCGGTTATTCCCATATTGCCGAAATTAGCGGAAACAGAAGTAGTCGTGGTTAATACAGCTCCGGGGTGGTATTTAACCGGCGATTCCACATTTTGAATATAATATTGTGTGATAGGAAAGACGCGTGTATTTTCTGCAGCAAGCATACTGAATGCGACGCCACCGCCCTTCCAGTCTCCCATCTGGAACTGCTCGTGTACAGTAGAGCCACGACGAGCATCGGTCTCGCCCTTACCGGTCATATATCCCCATGCGCGCAGTTTGGATCCATTTTGGAGCGTCATATGACTACCTTCCTCCATCACAAGATGGCCATAAGGTCCATGGGGCAACGTGGCATAAGCATCGTCGCTTGCTCTCTGTGTACCGGACAACTCAATTGTTCCATGCACATCTATATTTACACCATAAGCGAAGGTCAGACGACGGAACTTGTATGGTTGTACATAATCAGTATGAGAAACAGAGTTATTCGACACACGATTAATAATCTCATAGCCGGTCTCTTGCTCGTCACTCATCGGCACAATAAGCGTTGCTTTTGCAGGCAGGGTATAGTAACCAGCAGGAAGCGTATAATCATTGGTCATGATAATCACAACATCCTGAGTCGGATTATTGTTCGCGTATGCGAGCGCTGCTTCCAAAGTAGCGTAAGAGGTAGTACCGATGCGGCAGACACCTATACCGGTAGCATCATCACCAATGAAATAGCGATACCCCTCAGCAAACTCAGTTCCTGCGAGTACATTGAGTACTTTCTTGTCGTCAACATTAACACCTGGATTTTCTGTCTTGAAATAACCACCTTGGAGGTTGATTGTGCCCACCAGCGGTGTTGCACCATCGAACTTACCGTTTTGGAGTGTAACATTGCCTGCCGTTTGCTTAACAGCGTTGGTACCACCATATACAGATACCAGTTTGGATGATATAGTTGTCTCACCGTCTTCAACCAGAATACCGGTTTCAGTACCGGAAATAGCGGCTTTATTGAAGATAGCCGTACCTGCGGGAATAGTAATAGCCGTTTCGCCCTCGAATGCACCTCCGTTAACCGTCAGTGTACCGGCAGAAGTCAGACCGCCCTCGAAACGTCCTTCGGTAGTAACAAGCGTACCATTGTTAGAAGCATCACCTGTGATGGTAGCGCCATTCTGCTCTACCGTTGCTCCGGTGCTGACATTCAATGATACGAACTCGCCGCCATTGAGAATCAGTTTGCCGCCGGTTACAGATACGGCATTTCCGTTACTTCCGTATTTATCATAAGCGATGGTTACTTCGCCACCTTCAACAGTGAGGTCTTGAATAATATAACCATTAAAATTGAGCGTTACGTTTGCGTTAATAGTCAAGTTCTCCGTATAGTTCTTGTTAAGTACAACGATCTTATCGGTGTTATTTGCTGCTTTAATCATATTCAGCAGCGTACCGGATTGCGCGGTCGGTGTTTTGCCTTCATAGAGCGTAGCCTCATTCGTAGCGTCGGCACCCACACGAGCATATACGGCAGCCGTTAACTGCGAGCAGCCGGATTTGGACGCCAGCGTCACATTGCCGCGGAACTCACCAGCGTCATCGCCGGAGTATGTCACCGTTACTGTTACTTTGTTCGCATCACATGAGGTGATCTCTGCCGAGAAATTAGCATCCGGAACAGATACTGTGAAGTCTGATGCAGAAACGCGTTCACCTACTGCGTCAAACGTTACTGTAGTAGAATTACCCGAGCCATTAATAATTCCATTTACCTTATAGTCCGAAACCATTACCGGCTTAAAAGTAGCATAAACGTTTTCATTGCGCATATTCGCCTCGCCGGCGGTAGCGGCAGGCAGGACACGGAACAATACACCGTTCTCGTCACCGACGCCCAAATCACTATCTCCATCCGTAAAGGACCATCCGGTAAAATACCAACCGTCACTCTCCTGTGCTTTACCATAGAAAGATGCATACGCAGAAAAGACATTTCCAAAAACATTCATATCCTCAAAACCCGGAGCATATACAACCGTATAGCCTTTTAACGATACCGTTGCGGCAAATCCAACAGGGTTAGTTTCATTCAGATAATGACCGGATTTATACCAATCGTAACCGGTATAGTAACCCTGAATACGTTCGGTCTGTTCTTCCCCCCCCACATTGTTTTCATACATGTAATCCGGAGACTTCCGAGGCTTTCCAGATTCTGCATCATTTGCACCGGTATCAAATCCGTTTTGCCAGTTCATTTCTCCGTTATATGGATCTACCGGTTTCTCCGGTAATACATACGGATTACTGTCTGCGTATGGGTTTTCTTCATTACCCGTTGGTGCTACACTACGCAACCACACCTGACCCGGATTCGTACCACAAGCAGGAGTAGAAGGTTGAGCCGTCAGGTTCACATAAAACCATGTAGCAGGATTTTCAGGATCAATACCCCCAATCAAGCCTCCTATTCCTTGTCCCAACACATTTCCTACTCCTGTGTGGAGACCAAGGAACACCATTGCAATTGTTAAAAAAGTTTTCTTTGTCATTTTCATATCTTTTGTTTTTAAATTAGCATCTTGCTTAATCGCTGTTTCCCATGTATGCGCAAGCACGTTTGCGGGCGCAGCACAGAAAAAGCGGTGCAAAGGTACTGCTTTTTTTTCAATCGTGCAAGAAAATCGTGACTTTTTACACAAAAAATATCATTTTTTTTGGTAATTTCAGAAATTTGTAGTATCTTCGCAGAAAAATTCAGGCACTATGAATCCATACATTCAATCATTACGTTTACGGACATTGCCGCTATCGGTAGCAGGCATCATCTTAGGCGCAGGCCTCGCCGGCACCGAGTTAGGATTTGAGAACTGCGACAGTCATTTCCTGCTCGTCTTCGGGCTAGCAGTCCTTACGGCGCTGAGTCTGCAGATACTGAGCAACTTGAGCAACGAGTTAGGCGACGCGCAGAAAGGTACGGATGCAAACCAGCAGGAGCGCGCCGCATACGGATTGCAGAGCGGAAAGATAACAATCCGGCAAATGAAAGGCATGATCGGGCTGTTTTTGGGGCTGTCCATACTATTCGGCAGTGCGTTGATTTACAGCGCGTTCGGCACTCTTTGGAGTATACAAAGTCTAGGATTCCTCTTTCTTGGTCTGCTGGCGGTCTGCGGAGCGGTCTTTTACACCCTCGGAAAGCATAACTACGGGTACATCGGATTGGGCGATCTGGGGGTGTTTCTGTTCTTCGGATTGCTGAGTACGGCAGGTGCCTATTATCTGGAGATGCAGAAGGTGAGTTGGGAGGTCCTTTTATGCGGCGCGGCTATCGGTGCTCCGTGCGTGGGCGTGCTGAATCTCAATAACATACGCGACATGGCGAACGACCGCGCACACGGCAAACGCACCTTCGCAAGTCTGCTCGGACCCACCGGTGCACGGGTGTATCATTACTCCCTGTTGCTGTTCAGCCTGACGACTTTCATCTGCCTCGGTCACTATTGGGTAGGGCTGGTCGTACCTGTTTGGGCATGGCATGTACGGTATGTCGGCACGCATACCGAGAGGCTGGACAGACAGATGCCGGTACTGATGTTCTCCACGCTGGCGGTAGCGATACTGGCGCTCATTTAGCAGAAAATACACATGAATGTGTAAAAATTGACACTTTTATTTGCGAGTGTCAATTTTTTGTTGTATATTTGCAGCCGATAACGCAAATAACGCCATCCCGATAACGCAAGCAACACAAACATTGACAGATATGAAAGGAATCATTTTAGCGGGCGGAAGTGCCACGCGTCTGTATCCACTGAGCAAAGCTATCAGCAAACAAATCATGCCGGTTTACGACAAGCCGATGATTTATTATCCGTTGAGCACCCTGATGTTAGCCGGTATCCGCGAGGTGCTGGTGATCAGTACGCCGCGGGACCTGCCGATGTTCGAAGAATTGCTGGGCGACGGCAGCCGGATAGGTATGAAACTGAGCTACAAAGTGCAGGAGGTACCCAACGGGCTGGCGCAGGCTTTTGTATTAGGCAAGGACTTCCTGAACGGCGAGCCGGGATGCCTGATATTGGGCGACAACATGTTCTACGGCCAACATTTCGGCAGAATGCTGAAAGAGGCGGTAGCGACAGTCGAAAGCGGAAAGTCGAAAGAAGAAAGCGGCGGTGCGGTTATCTTCGGATACGAAGTAGCGGACCCGAGAGCCTACGGCGTAGTGGAGTTCAAAGAGGTTACGGGTTACGGGTTACAGGTTATCGGGTTAGAGGAGAAACCGGCAGAGCCGAAGAGCAACTATGCGGTGCCGGGACTTTATTTCTACGACGAGACGGTATGCGAGAAAGCCGCCAACCTGCAACCCAGCGCCCGCGGAGAATACGAGATCACGGACCTGAACAAGCTCTATCTGGCGGAAGGCACGCTGAGAGTGAAACTCTTCAGCCGCGGGTTCGCATGGTTGGACACGGGCAACTGCGACAGTCTGCTGGAGGCCGGCAATTTTATCGCTACCATCCAGAACCGGCAAGGATTCTACGTCAGCTGTATCGAAGAGATAGCCTGGCGCAACGGCTGGATCAGCACAGAGCAGTTAGCCCTGTTGGGCAAAGAGATGAAGACCGCCTACGGGCGCTATCTGGAGCGGCTGGCGGCGAAAGGGAGGTGAAAGGTGAAAGGTGAAAGGTGAAAGGTGAAAGGTGAGAGTTGAGAGTTGAGAGTTGATAGTTGATAGTTGATAGTTGATAGTTGATAGTTGAGAGTTGAGAGTTGAGAGTTGAAAGTTGAGAGTTGATAGTTGATAGTTGAAAGTTGTAAAACCGTAAAATTGTTACCGGATGAAACGCTTCTTACTATTTCTCCTATTGTTCTTCGCCACGCTTGGCATGAGCGCGAAAGAACACTATGTAGTACAACACTACAGTATCAAAGACGGCATGAGCCAGAACACCGTAATGGCGATCATGCAGGACAAGCAGGGGTTCATGTGGTTCGGCACATGGGACGGATTGAACCGGTTTGACGGATACAGGTTTGAGGTCTTTAAGGCGATGAGCCAAGGCGAGGCGGCACAGGTGAACAACCGCGTGACGCTGATCTACGAAGACGAGGCGGAGCGCATATGGTGGAGCACCTATGACGGCCATTATTACCGTATCACCGCCGACCGCAAGAGCACGGTGGAGCAGCCTTTCGACAGTCTGCCGGAGGGAATGCTGGTGAAGATGAACGAGACGGAGAAGCGGACGAAAGTGGACTCCCGCGGCGTGATATGGCAGGCAGACGACTCCAACGGCATCATGCGGTACCGTTACGGTCAATGGAAACGGTTCACCCCGCCGTTAGACAGCCGCTATGCCGGAGGGCTGCGGTGGAACTTCTTCCTATTGGAAGACAACCAGGGCCGCACATGGGTCAACCCGACAGGCGGCGGATGGAGTTATTACGACCCGGAGAAAGACGAGCTGGTCTATCCGATAGAGGGGTTGACCAATATGATCCACACCGCTTATCTGGACCGCGACGGCCAGATGTGGATAGCCACCTACGACGGCGGCGTGGATTGCGTGAACATGGACCCCACCCCTTATCAGTTGCACGACATGCGGAAGAGCGCGCGCGATAACGGAGAGGTACGCGCGTTCGCGCTGAAGAAGGACGGCGAGATCGTGACGCTGGTGAAATCCGAGACAGCCATCTACTGCGCCATGGAGACCAGCCACGGGATGTTATACGGCACGAAAGGACGCGGACTCATCAACGCCAGCGGAAAGGCCATTCCTACCAGCCATCCGGATATATATGATATAGAAGAAGGAGAGGACGGCAGTCTGTATGTAGCCACCTACGGCGACGGCGTCAATATCCTGAAATGGAACGGAACAGGATGGAGCCAGCCGGAGGTGATCGGTCAGGGTATGAAAGTACGCGACATAGAGATGGTGGACGACGACCTATGGTGCGGAACGACAACCGGTATCCTGCTCGTGAACACCAGCACCATGCGGAGCACCGTTATCCCGAGTTATGACATCCGCGCCATCTATTATGACGGACACGAGCGCTTATGGCTCGGTTCGTTCGGCGGAGGGTTATTCACCCTTGCCCCCAAGGATCCCAAACTGGAGCTCACCCGCGTACAGACATTCCATGATATCATCCTGAGTCTGACGGGTGACGGCAAGAACCTGTGGTTCACCTCGGAGAGCAATATCGCCCAGTTGAACCTGGAGACAGGCAACCTCTATTACTACGACGCGCTGGACGGCGAGCAGAACACCTATTTCACGGAAGCGGAAGCGCTCCGTACGCCGGACGGACAGATCCTATTCGGCTATTCGAACGGTTACTGTTCGTTCGACCCCACACGCATCCGCCGCTCCACCTCCGTGCCGCCGATGCGGATCACACGTATCGAGGCGCAGGACGAAGAGCTGAGCGGCGACACCATCACCATCGCCCACGGAAGCAACGTGACGATCGAATATGCGGCTATGGATTTGACCGGGTCGCACAAGATCGTATATGCCTACAAGATGGACGGCATCGACAAAGAGTGGCTCTACGCCAAGGAAGTGCGCCGCGTGACATACAACAACATGCGGCACGGGAGATATGTCTTCCATGTACGCTCCACCAACCGTGAAGGCAGCGACGTGGACAACGAGAAGACGCTGGTGATATACGTCGAGAAACCGACATGGATGTCCTGGTGGGCGATTATGCTGTATATACTCGGACTGCTGCTCATCATCGGTATTACGGCATACAGCGTAAGCATATACAATGAGTTGCGCCAGAAAGTGCTGGTAGAGCAGCAGGTGACGGATATCAAACTGCGGTTCTTCACCAATATCAGCCATGAGCTGCGCACGCCGCTGACCCTCATCGTAGCGCCGATAGAGAACATCCTGCAGAACGAGCGTATCAGCCAGAGCGTACGCAGCCAGCTGGAGATCGTGCAGAGCAACGGCCAGCGGATGTTGAGGATGGTGAACCAGTTGCTGGAATTCCGCAAGGTGCAGAACCAGAAGATGAAACTCAAACTGAGGCAGACGCTGCTGAGCGAACTGGTGGAAGAGACCAGCGCCAATTTCCGCAAAGAAGCCTACGACAAACATATCCATTTCGAGATAAAGAACCGCGCAGAAGACTCGACCGTATGGGTGGACCGCGAAAGGATGGATACTATCATCTGGAACCTGCTGAGCAATGCCTTCAAGTTCACTCCGGCAGGCAAGTCCATCCGCGTGATCGTAGATTCCAAACCGGGGTTTGTGACACTCGCCGTACAGGACGAAGGCGTAGGTATCGCCCCGGACAAACGGAACGTACTGTTCGAGCGCTTCTCCAGCAATAACGAACTCAACAACACCGGCGTGACCGGTACCGGCATCGGTATGAACCTGACCAAGGAACTGGTGGACCTCCATCACGGATATATCGAGGTAGAGAGCGAGTTAGGCAAGGGAACCACTATCACGATCCTGCTTCATACCGGCAAGGAGCATTTCGGCAATGACGTGGAGTTCATCGCCGACGACGCCTCTACCGCGCAGACGGACACTCCGCCTACCTTCGAGGACAAACTGGAACAACTGGAGCAGGAGCAGCAGGATAACACACGCACTATTCTGGTAGTGGACGACAGCGCGGATATGCGCAATTTCCTGGCTAAGATACTGAGCCATGACTACCACGTGGAGACCGCTGCGGACGGAGAAGAAGCAGAACATATCATCCGCACCAAGCCTATCGACCTGGTGGTAACGGACCTGATGATGCCTAAGATAGACGGGTTGGAACTCACCCAGTTCATCAAGAAGAACCTGGACTTCGATTTCATACCCGTTATCCTGCTGACCGCCAAGACGGCTATCGAGAGCCGCCTGCAGGCGCTGGAATACGGAGCAGACGACTACGTGACCAAGCCTTTCGAACCGGAATACCTGCGCGCACGGGTACATAATATCCTTATCCAGCGCGAACAGCTGGAGCACAGCTACCGCCAGCGTCTGATGAGGCTGGAATCGCCCAAGACGGAAGAACCGATCCCCGGAGACACATTCCTCGCCAAACTGCTGGATGTGATGGAGCGGCAGATGGACAACAACACCCTGACCGTGGACGAACTGGTAGAAGAGATGGGCATGGGCAGGACGGTCTTCTTCAACAAACTGAAGAACATGACCGGTCTCAGTCCCGTGGAGTTCATCCGCGAGATGCGTATCAAACGGGCGGCGCAGCTGCTCGAAGAACGGCAATACAACATCACGGAGGTCACCTACATGGTAGGTATGAACGACAGCCGCTATTTCGCCAAATGTTTCAAGAACACCTACGGCGTCACACCGAGCGAATACCGCCGCGCCGCGCAGGAAAAAGGAGGCAAATAGAAGCGTATGAAAAGCGGAAAAATCATCCTGTGGGGTATCGCTATGCTGATAGCGGGATGCGGACACCAGAACCCGCAGATCCCGAGCCAGCGCAAGAGTCGTCCGCCTGAGCCGGACAGCACCCAGTTGGCGGTCATGGAGCTGAACATGCAGTTAGCCCAGGCGGCGGACGAGCAGTTAGCCGCCCTGGTGCAGAAGCAAGAGGAGGCATACGCGCTGTATAACGGCGGCGCATGGGCTGCCATCATCGATCGCGGAGACATAGACCGGCCTATGCCGGGAATGGGAGAGGAATGCACCGTGCATCTGAAGGTCTTCGCGCTGGACGGACGGATGCTGGAGGACAGCGAAGGAACCTATTGTATCGGGAAGATGGAACTGCCTGCCGCCGTTGACACCAACATACGCGAATGGCACCACGGATGCCGGGTGAAGATGTATGCGCCCTGGTATTCCGCTTACGGGATAAGGGGGACCAGAAACATCCCTCCATATGAAAACGTACTAATTGAAATAGAGTTAAGATAAATGAAAAAGAGTATTTTATTATGGCTGATAGGGGTCGTGATCATCGCTGCGGGATGCAACAGCAACACCTATTCCAGGCTTCGCGACAAAGAAGACAGACTGATTGCGAACTATCTCAGCCGGAACAACTACACGATTGTGACGGAAGAACCGGACGACAACCATGGATGGGGAGAAAAAGAGTTCTACAAAGTGAAGGGAGTGGATAACCTCTATTTCCGCCTCATCTCGCGCGGCGACTCGGTGCTGGTTGACACCCTGAGCGACGGCAAAAAGGACACACTGGACCTGAGTATCGTAGCGAACGATGTTATTATCGCGCGGTACAAACGGTGGGAACTGACTGAAAACGCCGATACACTCAGTTACTGGACCACCCTGGAGCAGGCTTATCCGTATGAATTCCATTATCTGAACACCACCGAATGCGAGGCTGTGGCATGGCATCTGGCTGTAGGACTGATGGAATATCCTAACTCCGTATGCGAGATTATCGTACCCAGCAAATTAGGTTTCTCTGCGGAGCAGAGCACCGTAACACCATATGCATATATTTTAAAAATCAACGTAAAACCATGAGTTTAGTAAAAAGTATTTCCGGTATCCGCGGTACTATCGGCGGTCGTGTAGGAGAGGGTCTCAACCCGGTAGATATTGTACGTTTCACCGCCGCTTATGCTACGCAGCGCCGCGCTGCCATGCCGGAGAACAATAAGATTGTAGTAGGACGCGATGCGCGGTTGAGCGGACAGATGGTAGAACAGATCGTTTGCGGCACCCTCATGGGAATGGGATATGACGTAGTGAACATCGGACTGGCAACCACGCCGACGACCGAACTGGCTGTTACCGGCGAAAAAGCAGCGGGAGGTATCATCCTGACTGCCAGCCATAACCCCAAGCAATGGAACGCGCTCAAACTGCTCAACGAGAAAGGCGAGTTCCTGAATGATGCAGAAGGCAAAGGCGTATTAGCCATCGCAGAGAAAGAGGATTTCTGTTTCGCGGAAGTGGATGACCTGGGGCATATGACGAACAAAGACTATCTGCCATACCATATAGAGCAGGTGCTGAAACTGAAACTGGTGGACACAGAGGCTATCAAAAAACATCATTTCACCGTAGCTGTTGATTGCGTCAACTCAGTGGGAGGATTAGCTATTCCGGCTATCTTACGAGCCGTAGGAGTGGAGAATATCATCGAACTGAACTGTACGCCTGACGGACGTTTCCCGCATAACCCGGAACCGCTGCCGCAGCATCTGACCCAGATCAGCGATTTGCTCAAGAGCGGCAAAGCCGATGTCGGGTTTGTAGTGGATCCCGATGTGGACCGGTTAGCGATCATATGCGAGAACGGAGATATGTTCGGCGAAGAATACACGCTGGTCAGCGTGGCCGATTATGTCCTGCGCCATACGCCGGGTAACACCGTCAGCAACATGTCTTCCACCCGTGCACTGAGTGATGTGACTAAATCGCACGGCGGCGAATACAGCGCCAGCGCGGTAGGGGAAGTAAACGTAGTGGCGGAGATGAAACGCGTAGGTGCAGTCATCGGAGGAGAAGGAAACGGAGGAGTGATCTATCCCGAATGCCATTATGGAAGAGACGCCCTGGTAGGTATCGCACTCTTCCTGAGCTATCTGGCACAACTCAACATCAAAGTGAGTGAACTCAGACGGACATTACCCGATTACTGCATCAGCAAGAACCGCATAGACCTGACTCCTGATACAGATGTAGATGCTATTCTGGCGAAGGTCAAAGAGCTGTATAAGAACGAGCGTGTGAATGACCGCGACGGAGTGAAGATTGATTTCGCGGACGGATGGGTTCATCTGCGCAAATCGAATACAGAGCCGATCATTCGTGTCTATTCCGAGGCGGCGACGATGGAAGAGGCAAACAGACTGGCACAGAGTGTAATGAAAGTAATCAGAGAGTAAGCAAAGAGTAGAGCGGCTAACCTGTCTCTCAATGCTAGACAATAGCTAGACCATACCTAGACAATACCTATACTCTGCAGCATGGCTAAGTATTACCTCATAGCAGGTGAAGCGTCCGGCGAGATGCACGCTGCCGCACTGATAAAACAGATAGCGGAGAGTGACCGTGAAGCGGTGTTCGCCGGAATGGGAGGAGACAGGATGAGTGCCGCCGGATGCCGCCTGTACCGGCATATCCGGAACATGGCGTTTATGGGTTTCGCCGCGGTAATCAGCCATTGGCGCGAGGTGAGAGAGAACTTCCGCATCGCGCGGCAATCATTGGTGGAGGAAAAGCCGGATGTACTGATTCTCATTGATTACCCTTCCTTCAACCTGCGGATGGCGAAGTTCTGCCGATGCCATCTGCCGCAAACAAAAATATACTATTATATTCCGCCCAAAGTATGGGCATGGAAACGAAGGAGAATCCATTCGATAGCACGCTTATGCGACGAGGTGCTCGGTATCTTCCCCTTTGAGCCAGGCTTCTATGCCCGATACGGCTATCGCTGCACTTATGTGGGCAACCCGACGGCAGAGGCCATTGACAGCCTCATGCAAAGGAGAAAGGGTGAAAAGGAAGAAAGACAAAAGATCATCGCCCTTCTCCCCGGCTCCCGTCCTACAGAGATCAGCCATTGCCTGCCGCGGATGACAGATGCCGCAAGGCGGTTCCGGGAATACAAGATTGTGGTATGCGCCGCACCGAACATAGAGGATAGTTTCTATACTCCTTATTTACGCGCGGGCGAAACACTCACGCGCGAGACCTACGAGACTCTGACACATGCCTCTGCGGCTGTCGTCAATTCCGGTACGGCTACGCTCGAAACGGCATTGCTGGGGTGCCCGCAAGTAGCGGTGTATCATTTGGCATGCTCGAAAGGGATAGGTCTGATCCGCTCATGGGCGCAACCCCTGCTCTTCTCTATTCGTCATTTCACGCTGGTAAACATCATCTCCGGCAGGGAGGTCATCAGGGAATTTATAGCGGATGAGTTCACCGTAGAGAATATCAGCCGTGAAATAGCACAGATCTTAACCGACGAGAACTATAAAAAAGAGATGCTCGCTTCTTACGAACATCTCCATTCTCTTCTGGGGTCTCTGCCCGCCTCTGCCACTGCGGCCCGGATCATCACATCGAGACCATAAGCGCCGCCAGTACATACGGCATAGCTCCGGCAAGCACTCCTTTGCTGAGTCTCCATGTATCTGTGGTATAGAAGACAAAGATCAGAGCCAGATCGGGAAAAACACTCACCAACAGCAGTTTGGCCAATACCCCGCCTGCTTGGAACTGCAATGTCTGCAGCGGATACCAGAGATTCATCACCTCGATATAGGTCAGTCCGAAAGCCGCCGGCAGCAGCAACCCTATAAGGATTCCTATCCAATATCTGTCAAAGCGATCCATAATCTGTCCAGTCCAAAGAAAGCGGCGTGATCGCCAGTAACTGATGCTCCATCGCCCATATATCCGTATCTGTGGCGGACGGTTCGTCATTCACGAAACTACCGCCGAGTTTCCACCCTTTCAGTACTCCTTCCGGCACCCGGTCCAGCGGAACCAACTCGTTCGCCCAATGCCCCACGCATTGACGCGTCCACCGGATTCCCTCTATTTCCCCTTCCGGGGCGTTGATATTGAAAACCGTACGGGGAGCTATGCCCTCTTCATACAGATGCTGCGTCACTTCTACCAGGAAAGGCTGCAACCAATGCAGATCGACATCCATAGCATGGCTGTCTATCGACCATCCTATTGCCGGAATACCTTTCTCCGCTGCTACGAAACAAGCACCAATGGTACCGGAATACATTGCATTGACTGCCGCATTGGACCCGTGGTTGATACCGGAAACGACCAGATCTATCTGCGTGTCCGGGAAGATATATTCCCGGGCTATTTTGATACAGTCAGCCGGCGTGCCGTTCGTCACATAGACATCCGCCCCGTTGAGATCATGATCCTCTATACGCCGCACATAGATAGGGCTCTCCACAGTGATAGAAACAGCCTTACCGCTTCGCGGACCATCGGGACAAATAACGGTTACTTGCCCCAGTCTGGTCATTTCCTTGGCTAAGAGACGGATTCCGGCAGTGCCCCAACCGTCATCGTTAACTACTACGATGTTCATCTGTCATCCATCAGTTTTCGGGAAACATTACTATTTCCAGTACGTTACCGGCTTTCACCAGTTCCTTGAGTGTGTTTTGAACCGTCTCGGCGGTGATCGCCTCTACCGCTGCTTTATAATTGCGGATATTATTCTCGCCGTACATATAGTACATATAAAGCGACTGGCGCCAATAACCGTTCTTCTCCAGATCTTCCTGGAAATCCTTCAGCATCGATTCCTTCTCTTTCTGCAGGTCTGACGCCAGCGGACCGTTGGCGATAATCGTATCTACTTCCTCATAGATAATCTCCATCAGCCGCGCCTGTTTTTTAGGATCCGTATCGAACTGCATCAGCAGACCTGCCTCCGGAGCAGGCAGTATATTCATATAGCCGTAGGTTCCTACGCCGTACGAACCGCCTTCACGCTCACGGATAGACTCCAGATAACGCGTAGAGAGGATACGGCCGATCATCTCCATATTCAGATCGTTCGCCATCGAATAAGGCATGTCGTATGAGGTGAACTGGATACGGTTTGAAGCCGTTGTTGTCTCCATCGGACGGGTGAAATAGTTCTTCTGTCTGCCGGGTGCTACTGTCACATGATGGTCGATTATCTCTTCAGGCCGGCATTTCTTGGTCTTCAATCCGCCCAGCCACTGACAGATCAGATCCTTCACTTTCTGATCGTTCGGATTGATGTTTCCTACAAAGATAAAGGTGAAGTCAGCGGGGTTGGCAAAGCGTGCCTTATATACCTCAAGTGCCTTGTCCAGCGATATTTTCTCCAGCATCTCGTTATTCACCAGCACGGTACGCTCCGAATGGTTGGTACTCATCAACTGGATCGAATCCGAGAAAGCCGTCTTGGGGTTCTTGTCACGGTTTGCCAGCTGGTTCTTCAGCAGACCCATCATGGTCTCATAGGCTTGTTCATCGCGGCGCGGGGAAGTGAAATAGAGATATGTCAATTGCAGCATCGTCTCCAGATCCTTCACGGACGAAGAACCGTGCATCCGCTCTATATTCTCCGATATCTCGGGGTGGACGGACACCGTCTTACCTGTCAATGCTTTCTCCAACTGGGTGGCGTTGAACCGGCCTATACCGGACATACCGATGACCGATGTAGCCACTTGTGCCGAAGGCAGATCGGCGGTCTTAACCTGCGACAAACCGCCCTTCGAGAAGCCTTGCATCAAGATCTCGTCCGCCTTGAAATCCGTAGGATGGAAGACTACTTTGATGCCGTTGGAAAGCACCCATTCCGTAGCCTCAATATCCTCGTTGTAACGGAACGATTTGATTTTCCCTTTGTGCGGCAGTTTCTTCACCAGTTCGCTGTCAAAAGCCTCCTCTACCGGAGCTTCTATAGCCAGTTCGCTCTGGTGCGCCAGCGAAGCAAGGATCGTTTCCTCGGAAGGGATATTCACGCCCTCTTTCTCGGGACCGGAGATCGCTACGGTGGGGTTGGCATGAATCAGCGATTTTGCCACGTTGTTCACCGTTTCGAGCGATACCATCGGCAGCACCGCCTGGGTGAATTCATATTCCCACTGTGCACCGGGCATGGATTCGCCATCCTCGAAATGGCGTATGCACTCACGCGCCAAAGCGATGTTCTTGCGGGTGTTGCGCTCGTTGTAATACTTGTCCATCGCGTTCATCTTCTCGCTCCTCACGCGGTCTAACTCGCTCTGCGTAAAGCCGTAACGGTGCATCTTCTCCAACTGCAGCAACAGGTCGTTATAGGCTTCCGTCTCGCGACCCTCTTTAGGAATGGACACTCCATAGAAAGCATCCATCTTTTTAGCCGCGGAGCCGTAATAACACCCGGCTCCCGCAAAAGAAGCCTTCGGGTCAAGCGCCAACTCCGTGAAACGGTTGTCCAGCATGTCGCACACCAGTCCGCGCACAAGATTAAGCATATATTCCTGTGCCGTCCCTTGCAGTACCTGCGGTAATTGGTCGAACTTGTACTCTATCGTGATGCGGCTGCCCTGAGCCTCTTTGTCCGTCACGATAGCCACCAGAGGCTTGTCGTTATGATTCACCGTATAGATAGGACGCTCGCCGTAATTCGCACGACGCGGCACATCCGCCCACAGCGATTTGATCTTCGCCTCGATGCTGTCCACGTTGATATCACCTACTACGATGATAGCCTGGTTATCCGGGCCGTACCATTTGTGATAATAGTCACGGAGTGCCTGATAATCAAAGTTATTGATTACGGCTGTATCCCCTATGACATCGCGTTTGGCATACTGTGTACCGGGGTACATCTTGGCGTTCATCTCTTTCCAGATACGGCGCTGCGCCGTGCGGCCCGTACGCCATTCCTCAAGAATCACTCCGCGTTCGGCATCTATCTCCTCCGGCAGAAGCAGCAAGCCGCAGCTCCAGTCGTGCATCACGAGCAAGGCGCTATCCACAATCCCGCTGCGATAAGTAGGCACATCCGAGAGACGATAGACCGTCTCGTCGATAGAGGTGTACGCATTGATGTTACCTCCGAAATTGACACCTACTGATTCAAAATAATTGATAATCCCTTTACCCGGGAAATGCTGCGTACCGTTAAACGCCATATGTTCCAGAAAATGGGCAAGACCGTTCTGATGATCCTCTTCGAGGATAGCACCTACGGCTTGCGCGATATGGAACTCCGCACGTTGTTTGGGTTGTTCGTTGTGACGGATGTAGTAAGTCAATCCATTGTCCAGTTTGCCGTAGCGGACATCAGGATCCATCGGCAATTTCTCCGGTGTCTCTTGGGCGGACACCATTATTGCTGCGCTGAGCAGTAATAAGTTAAGCAGTAGTTTCTTCTTAGCCATAAAGGCACGATTAACTTTGTTCTTCATTATTCTCTGTTGTTTGTGGTTTCTTCTTGCGCGGTGCGCGTTTCTTGGGTTTGGCAGCCTGCTCTGCCTCTGCGAGAGCGGCATTTGCCTCCAGCAGTTCGTCTCCGCGGCTTTTCCACGGCCGGGGTCCTAAGATACGCTCTACATCTTCAGAGGTGATCACCTCTCGTTCGATGAGCAACCGGGCTATCTCGTGATGACCGTCCGCATAGTCGGTCAGGATCTGTTTGGCGCGCGCCATCTGCTCGGCTATGATGCGCTGGGTCTCAGTATCTATCTTCGTTGCCGTCTGCTCCGAATAAGGCTTGGTAAATCCATAATCATAACGGCCGGTAGAATCATAGAAACTGACATCCCTCAGTTTGTCGCTCATGCCGTAATATGCCACCATTGCATATGCTTGCTTGGTTGCGCGCTCCAGATCATTGAGTGCGCCGGTTGAAGTCTGGTTCAGGAATAGTTGTTCTGCCGCACGGCCTCCCAACAAGGAGCATAGTTCGTCGAGTATATGCTCTTCGTTGGTTAACTGCCGCTCTTCGGGCAGATACCATGCCGCGCCGAGAGCCATACCGCGGGGAACGATCGTCACTTTCACCAGCGGATTTGCCCAACGGAGCATCCAGCTGATAGTAGCATGGCCTGCCTCGTGATAGGCGATGGAGCGTTTCTCCTCTTCCGTCATGATCTTGTTCTTGCGCTCCAGACCTCCTACGATGCGGTCCACCGCGTCCATGAAGTCCTGTTTGGTCACTTTCTTACGTCCGCCGCGGGCTGCTATCAGCGCTGCCTCGTTGCATACGTTCGCTATGTCGGCACCCGAGAAACCGGGGGTTTGTTTGCTCAGGAAATCAACATCTACGCTCTCGTCTAACTTAATCGGGCGCAGATGAACGAGGAAGATCTCTTTGCGCTCCTGCAGGTCCGGCAGTTCCACATGTATCTGGCGGTCGAAACGCCCTGCGCGCAGCAATGCGGCATCCAGTACATCCGCACGGTTGGTTGCCGCCAGAATGATCACGCCGCTATTGGTGCCGAAGCCGTCCATCTCTGTCAGCAACTGGTTCAGCGTACTCTCGCGCTCATCGTTGCCGCCCGTTATCGTATTCTTCCCGCGGGCACGACCGATAGCGTCTATCTCATCAATGAAGATGATAGCCGGCGCTTTCTCTTTGGCCTGGCGGAAGAGGTCACGCACACGGCTGGCTCCTACGCCCACAAACATCTCTACGAAATCCGATCCGCTCATCGAGAAGAACGGTACGTTCGCTTCGCCGGCTACCGCTTTGGCGAGCAGGGTCTTTCCTGTTCCCGGAGGGCCTACAAGAAGAGCTCCTTTCGGGATCTTGGCTCCTATCTCTGTGTATTTCTTCGGGTTCTTCAGGAATTCGACTATTTCCTGTACTTCTTGTTTCGCCCCGTAGAGGCCTGCCACATCCGCGAAGGTCACTTTGTCCTTCTTATCCTTGTCGAACAGCTGCGCCTGCGCTTTGCCCACGCCGAAGATACCGCCGGGACTGCCGCCTGCGCCAATGCCGCGGCTCATATACACGAAGAACAGCACGATTAGCACAAAAGGAAGGATATTGACCAGGATAAGATACCAATAATCACGCGACTTGCTGTAAGTCACGTCGATCGCTACCTGACCGTTCGCCTTGCGGGTGGCATTCACGCCGTCCATATATTTGGAGAACTCCTCCACGGACGGCACCTGGGTTCTCAGAACTCCGTTCGCTTTCTCGCCGTCTCCCTGCGTGCCGAAAACAAGCGTATAGCTCTGAGGCTTGACCGTCGCCTTTGCCTGCATGTCGTCCGAGACGTCTATCTTCTCTATCGCGCCGGCCTCGATATAAGCTGTCAGTTTGGTATAACTCAGTTCTTTGCTGGCGCCCAGACCCTCTTTGTCTCCGAAGAAATAAAAGCCTATCAGCGCGAACGCCATGGTATAGAACAATATACTCAGCCATCGGCGTCCACCTGACGGCTGTTTCCCTTGTTTGGGGGATTGATTGTTTTTCTTTTCTGCCATAAATTCTCAAATCGTTTAATTCTCCAAACCTCAGATCACCTCCGGCAATTCTGTCACTTTCCCGTCCGCCCAGAGGTGCTCTATGTCATAAAATGCGCGCGGCTCGCGCTGCATCACATGTACAAAAATTGTACCATAGTCCATCGCTATCCATTCGGCATTCTCCTGACCGGACACACTCAGCGGATGAACATGCGTCGTCGTGCGTACATAATCGTCTATCTCGTCCGCGATAGCCGACACCTGGGTGTTGCTCTGACCCTCGCAGATAAGCATCATCTCTACCGGAGCCTCTTTGATCTTGCGCAGGTCGATAGTCACGATACGCTGACCCTTACGATTGCGGATTCCTTCAATAATGGTTTCTAATAATTTCTTGGTTGACACTTCTTTCATATTGGTTTTTCTTTCTGTTTTTCCGTTTTCCTTTTTAGCAAATGCGCACATTACGCAATTTCGGGTGCAAAAATACAAAAATATTTTGATATGTGCAAATTTTGTTGTACCTTTGCGTACTTTTTAATCAAATTAACACATGAAACGATTGTTATTGGGTATCATGTGTCTCGCCTTGATGACGGGATGTAACAAACCCTCTCGCGTGGAGCAATACAGGGCGGAGAAGCACCGCCAGGATAGTATCCGGCTGTCGGAGCAGGTGAGAAGCATGGATTATTACCAGACGACACTGGACAGCCTCACGGCGCAGGCAGATAGTCTGACAGCTCTTTTTACGTACGAGAGAAACGAAAAATATCAGGATCATGGTTACTATGTAACCAGAGGGCGTGGCGGACTGCGTATTCTTGTACGGGATGACGGCAGGGAAATACTGATGTACAAAGACGGTAAAAGAGTGGAAGACACAAGTGACGAAATGCTCCCTCGGGCGCAGCATCTGCAGATCGTCATACGGGATATCAACGAACTGGAAAAACGTATCCGGAAAACTTCTCTGGAAATACAAAAATATCAAAAAAGACTGCAATAATTTGCATATATGCAAAAAAAGTAGTACTTTTGTACCGTGAATTAAATTCCGATAAGTATGAGCGAATCGAAATACGAAAGCAAAATCACTTCTGCGCCATGTACAGCCGCGCAGATTTATCGTGTGCTGAGTAATCTGGAGAACCTCGAGCGCGTACGGGACTTGATACCGCAGGACAAGATCCAGGAGATGGAAATCAGCCCGGACCGCGTCCGGATGAAAGTGGACGGACTGGGGCAGAAAATAACCATCGCTATCGTGGACCGGATTGAAAACGATACGGTCAAGTTCGGGGCGGAAGGCATTCCGATGCAGGCTAATTTCTGGATACAACTCAAGGAGCTGAACCCGACGGACACGCGCATCAAACTGACTGTCAAAGCGGACATTCCGATGATGTTCAAGTTTATGATAGAGAAAAAATTGCAACAAGGCCTGGATCAGGCGGCTGACATGCTGGCTCAGTTCCCTTATAGCCAGTGGAATTAATCATATCATTATGAAAAGACCAAGAATACACAGAGAAGGACGCAACATGATTATCATCATCGTGTTGCTCTTGTTTATCATCAACATCCCGGTGTACATGTATTTCTCCCACTGGGTGTTCGGCGTGACGCTGATTCTTACAGCCACGTTGCTGGTGTTTGTATCCTATTTCTTCCGCAATCCCGTACGGGTGCTGGAGATTGATGACCCCAATTTCATCATTGCTCCGGCTGACGGACGGGTAGTGGTGGTTGAGCCGACGGAAGAGAACGAGTATTTCCACGAACCTAAATTGCAGGTGTCTATCTTCATGTCGCCTTTCAATGTACATGCCAACTGGTATCCTGTAGAGGGGAATATTATTGTCTCCGAGCACCAGAAAGGGCGTCATAAAGGAGCATGGCTTCCCAAATCCAGCACGGAGAACGAGCGCTCGCTTGTCGTGATCGAGACGCCGACGAAGGTACAGATCGCCGTGCGTCAGGTTGCCGGAGCGATGGCAAGACGTATCGTCACATACGCCAAACCCGGACATCAGGCGCATCGCAACACACACCTCGGCTTTATCAAACTCGGATCACGGGTGGATATGTATCTGCCGCTGAATACCGAGATGTACGTTGCTGTGGGAGAGTCCGTCCGGGGAAACGAGACCGTTATAGGACGGCTGCAGGAAGATCCGGCTATCAATACGAATGAAGAATAATTTAACAACTATACAACCATGAATTTTGACGAATTATTTGCGCAGTACCCCTGCCCGTTTACCGATGAGCAAGTGAAGGCTCAAGTAGCAGAAATCGAAGCAAAACACTTCGACGAGAACAACAATGTGGAGGTTTGGAAAGAGTGTCTCCACCAGATCGACTATACCACCCTTTCCGCCGATGACACGATCGCCAAGGTAGAGAAGATGGCGAATGCGGTCAATAATTTCGAGAAAGACTTCCCGGGTATTCCGAATGTAGCGGCTATCTGCGTTTATCCCGCGATGGCGGAATATGTGCGCGGCGCGCTCAAAGACCCCAAATTCAATATCGCGTGCGTCAGCGGCGGTTTCCCTGCTTCCCAGACTTTCCTGGAGGTCAAAGTGGCGGAAACGGCTATGGCTATCAAAGCCGGTGCCACGGAGATTGATATTGTGCTTAGCGTGGGTAAGTTCCTGGAGGGCAACTACCAGGAGTGCTTCGATGAGATAAGCGAACTGAAAGCGGTTTGCGGCGACAAGCACCTCAAAGTGATTCTCGAAACGGGTCTGCTCAAATCCGCAGAGAACATCTGGAAAGCATCCATCCTCTCTATGGCGGCGGGATGCGACTTCATCAAGACTTCTACCGGTAAGATTGCCGTGAACGCAACGCCGGAGGCTACCTTTGTCATGTGTCACGCTATCAAGGCATGGCGCGAGAAAACGGGTATCAAGATGGGTTATAAGCCTGCCGGAGGAGTCTCCACTACCGAAGAGGCGGTGCAGCATTTCACACTCGTCAAAGAGATTCTGGGCGAGGAATGGCTCAACAACGAATCATTCCGTTTCGGCGCTTCACGCCTCGCCAACAACTTACTGTCCTCTATCGTCGGAAAAGAAACTAAATATTTTTAAGACCGCTGCGCTGACAGAATACAGACCGCTGCGCTGACAGAATACAGACCGGATTACGCCATGCGGATAGTAAATCAGTCTGTCAGTGAGCAAAGCGAACGATCTGTACTCTGTCAGTGAGCAAAGCGAACGGTCTAAAATCATATTATCAATGAATAAGATTCTAAGCAAGAGATTTTTCTCTCCCAATGTAGCGGAACTTGTTGTAGAAGCTCCGCTCATTGCGCGTAGTCGGCGCGCCGGCCATTTCGTCATCATCCGCGTGGACGCTATGTCCGAACGCGTGCCTCTGACTATCGCCGGAGCGGATATAGAGAAAGGCACTATTACGCTGGTAGTACAGCAGGTAGGTGCCTCCACCCATAAGTTACTGGCGATGGAGCCGGGCGAATGTCTGCATGACATAGTAGGACCTCTCGGACGCGCCACGCGTATAGAGAAATACGGTACGGTCGTATGCGCCTGCGGAGGCGTGGGAGCCGCTCCTATGCTGCCTATCGCCGAGGCGCTCAAGAAAGCCGGAAACAGGGTCATCACGGTTCTTGCGGCGCGGAACAAAGACCTGCTCATCCTTCGGGACGAACTGGCGAAATGGTCCGATGAAGTGATTATTATGACTGATGACGGCTCGATGGGCAAACAGGGTGTCGTCACCGTAGGAGTGGAAGAAGTCATCAACCGCGAGACCGTGAATAAATGTATCACGATCGGTCCGGCTATCATGATGAAGTTCGTTGCCCTCACTACCGCCAAATATAATATCCCTACCGAGGCATCGCTCAACACCATCATGGTGGACGGAACAGGTATGTGCGGCGCGTGCCGCGTGACGGTTGGAGGAAAGACCAAGTTCGTATGCGTGGACGGACCGGAGTTTGACGCCCATCAAGTGGACTGGACGGAGATGCTCAGCCGCATGAAATCCTACAAATCAGAGGAGACGGAGGCGCTGGAGCAATACCAAATCAGACTGGCGAGACACAATCGAGAGACTATCGGACAGGGAGTAAACCGAGGGGAAACCGAGGGGAACGAGAGTGCAACACCCGACAAACAAAACTCCTCCCTTGAGGGGAGGTCGGGAGGGGTTTCCGTTCCTCCCTTTACCGGTACAGCGAAGGACCGCGTGGCTATTCCGCGCGTACAGATGCCGGAGCTGCGGCCCGAGGTGCGCGTGAAGAGTCTGCGCGAGGAAGTGAACCAGGGTCTGACCTTTGAGCAAGCGATCACAGAGAGCCACCGGTGCCTCAACTGCAAGAACCCGACATGCGTACAAGGCTGTCCGGTGAATATACATATTCCGGGCTTCATCAAGAAACTCGAGGAAGGAGATATCCTCGGTGCAGCTGCCGTCATCAAGGAGAGTTCGTCGCTGCCTGCTGTTTGCGGACGTGTATGCCCGCAGGAGAAACAATGCGAGGCGCATTGTATCCATCTCAAGATGGGACATCCCGCAGTAGCTATCGGCTACCTCGAACGCTTCGTTGCCGACTACGCAAATAACCAAATGGTAAATGACCAAATGGTAAATAAACCTACGGCTGCAACGCGCGTTGCAGTCGTAGGTTCTGGTCCTGCGGGACTCACTTTCGCCGGAGATGCAGCCAAATACGGCTACGAGGTGCATGTGTTCGAAGCATTGCACGAGATCGGCGGTGTGCTCAAATACGGTATTCCCGAGTTCCGTCTGCCGAACGCTATCGTTGATAAAGAGATCGACGGTCTGCGGGCTCTGGGCGTACAGTTCCATACGGATACTATCATCGGCAAGACCATCTCCGTCAAGGAGCTGGAGGAGCAGGGCTTCAAAGGCATCTTTGTCGGTTCGGGAGCCGGGCTGCCGCGATTCATGAATATACCGGGAGAGAACCTCAACGGTGTGCTCTCCTGCAACGAATACCTCACGCGCGTCAACCTCATGGACGCCTCCAACCCTGCTACCGACACGCCCCTCCTGTACGGCAAGAACGTGATTGTCGTTGGCGGAGGTAACACAGCCATGGATGCTGTACGTACGGCTAAGAGACTCGGAGCGGAGCACGCTATGATCGTTTACCGCCGCAGCGAGGAAGAGATGCCGGCGCGTATCGAAGAGGTCAAGCATGCCAAGGAAGAAGGCATTGAGTTCATTACCCTCCATAACCCGGTGGAGTACCACGCCGACGAGAACGGACGTGTGTGCGAAGCGGTGCTGCAGGTGATGGAACTGGGAGAACCGGACGAATCGGGTCGCCGCAGTCCGGTGCCCGTAGAGGGAAAGACACTCACGATACCGACCGATCTGGTTATCGTTGCTGTGGGCGTCTCGCCGAACCCGCTTATACCTTCTTCCGTGGAAGGGCTGGAGATCAGCAAGAAAGGTACGATCGTGGTGAACGAAGGAATGCAGTCCGCTATCCCTACCCTCTTCGCCGGCGGAGACATCGTCCGCGGAGGGGCTACAGTCATTCTGGCTATGTCCGACGGACGCAAAGCCGCCAAAGCCATGCATGAGTACTTGGGGAATTGTGAATTGTGAATTGTGAATTGAACCTCCTGTTATCCATATTACTGTCGGTTAACTTCCTAACAAGCCACCCTATAACGGGGCAGGCGAATATGTCCGTATTCGTGCAGAACATGAATACGGGGGAAGTGATCGATAGTTATCGTCCGGAGCATGTGGTGCCGCCTGCTTCTGTCATGAAACTGCTCACCACAGGCGCTGCGCTGGAGACGCTCGGGCCCGGATTTCGTTTTCCTACTATTCTCGAATATAACGGAGTGATAGAGAACGGCGTTCTCAAAGGGGACCTGTATATCCGCGGTGGCTGCGACCCTTCGCTGGGATGGAAAGGGCGTACCGCGTTTCTGGACAAATGGGTAAAGGTCATTCAGTCTGCCGGCATCCGGCGGATTGACGGAGCGGTCATTGCCGATATGACCATGCTGGACGGCGAGGCGCAGAACCCCAACTGGCTCTGCGAGGACGCAGGAAACTACTACGCTCCCGGTATCTTCGCGCTCAATTACTACGGCAACACGATGAATATCGTGCTGCAGAGCGGCGAACCGGGGTCGGTTGCCAAGGTTATCAAGACCGAACCCGCGGTGGAGGATGTCTATTTCATCAACCATATCCGGTGCGACAAGATCAGTTATGACGGGGCTTTCGTGAGCGGACTGCCTTACAGCCGCGAGCGGTATCTGACAGGAGCCGTTCCGTCCAACCTCGGTACGTTCGGTGTCAAAGGCGACCTGCCTAACCCCGGTCTGCTGCTGGCGCGCCACCTCACTACAAGACTCAGAGAGGCAGGGATAGCAGTCAAACGCGATGCCTCCTATATGGCGGATTACAACCCGCTCACTCCGGCGCGGAACGAACTGTATATCCATTATTCCGAGCCGCTGTCCGAGATCATCAAGGAGACGAACGTCAACAGCAACAACCTTTATGCGGAGGCGCTCTTCCGTTATTTGGGCACGCGCTATACCTTGCCCGGCTCGATCCATAACAGCCAGGACCTGCTGCGCGACTACTGGCGGAGGAGAGGGGTCAAGATACAGAACGCTATTATCAAAGACGGCTGCGGACTCGCGCCGCAGGATGCAGTATCCGCCAAGACCTTTGTGCAACTACTGACGATCATGTCGCACAGCGAGAACAGAGAGGCATGGATAGCTTCGCTTCCTGTCAGCGGACAGACCGGAACACTCAAGACGCTCTGTCCGGGAACGGAACTGGAGGGACGCATCCACGCCAAGAGCGGAACCATCGCCGGAACGAAGAATTTCGCAGGGTATATTGACATGCCTAACGGCGACACGTGGGTATTCGCTATCCTCATCAACTCCGCTCCGGGCAAAGCCAAGAACATACAAACCGTAATCCAACAATACCTGTTAGATGTATATAGAGCGCACCGATAGTACCAACACCCTGATGAAGGAGATGATCGCCAAAGGAGAATCGTTCCCTTGCGAATCCGACTGGCTCATGGCAGGTTACATCCGTGCCGGATACCAGACTGCCGGGCGTGGTCAGACAGGAAACGGCTGGGAGAGTGAGCCGGACAAGAACTTGTTGTGTTCGATCTTGTTGGATATTGGTCGTTTTCACTTATGCTTCCCGCCGTTCAATATAAATCAAGCTGTCTGCGCGGCATTGCATAAGATGATTCAATCCTTGCTCCCGGACGATAACAAACTGACCATCAAATGGCCGAACGATATCTATTACGGGGACAAGAAACTGGCGGGTATTCTCATTGAGAATATGTATGACGGCTATGACGTGAAATACATGATAGCGGGTATCGGGCTGAATGTCAACCAAACGACCTTTGTCTCGGATGCACCTAACCCCGTTTCTATCAAGCAGATCACAGGTCTTGACTACGATCTGGAGGAGTTGATGAACAAGTTGCTCGACGAAATGGATCAGGCGCTCTCGACGAGCAACAGGGAGTATTATATGGCGCACCTCTACCGCCGCGAAGGCTTTTGGCCGTTCGTGGAGCGCGAAGTGAGTACAGCCCCCACCATGAATGCCGGCAAAGAGACCGAAGGGATCTTCCTCGCAAAGATAGAAGATGTGCGGACAGATGGAGAACTTGAGCTTCGGGACAAAGACGGCAACCTTCGTATATACCACTTCAAAGAAATACGATACGTGCTTTAATTTTTAATTCGTAATTTTTAATTTTTAATTATATGCAAAGCATAATCATCACCGGCGGAGCCGGATTTATCGGAAGCCATGTAGTACGGCTGTTTGTGAACAAATACCCCGACTACCGGATTATCAATGTGGACAAACTGACGTATGCAGGCAACCTCGCTAACCTCAAGGACATCGAGGACAAGCCTAATTACCGCTTCGTACGCGCCGACATCTGCGATTTTGACACTATCTATGCGCTGATGCAGGAGGAGCATGTGACGGGTGTGATCCATCTGGCGGCGGAGAGCCATGTGGACCGCTCCATCAAAGACCCCTTCACTTTCGCCCGCACGAACGTCATGGGCACGCTCTCCATGCTGCAAGCCGCCAAACTCTACTGGGAGTCGCTGCCGGAGAAATACGAGGGCAAACGGTTCTATCATATCTCCACCGACGAGGTCTATGGTGCGTTGCAACTGACCCACCCGGAGGGTATCAAGCCGCCGTTCACCACCAAGGCGTCCTCCTCGGACCACCATCTGGCGTATGGAGAGGATTTCTTCTACGAGACCACCAAATACAACCCTCACTCGCCCTACTCCGCTTCAAAGGCATCGAGCGACCATTTCGTCCGTGCTTTCCATGACACCTACGGTATGCCGACGATCGTCACCAACTGCTCCAATAACTACGGTCCCTACCAGTTCCCGGAGAAACTGATTCCGCTCTTCATCAACAATATCCGCCACCGCAAGCCGCTGCCTGTCTATGGCAAGGGTGAGAACGTGCGCG
>ERZ842401.1076-NODE-1076-length-40058-cov-9.645127_pt1 | contig 40058 bp, 27 predicted proteins | sample MGYA00521270_ERZ842401 | MGnify/ENA primary metagenome ERZ842401 (study PRJEB31892, sample SAMEA3878208) | bioreactor metagenome | biome: Moose rumen | place: Sweden | collected 2011-10 | study: EMG produced TPA metagenomics assembly of the PRJEB12797 data set...
TTGACGGTGCGGCGCAGGCTGGCACCACGGCGTTTGGAGTAGCTGGCCATGAAGACGTTCTCGTAGTTTGCGGCAATGTCCTTGGGCAGCAGAACGCCGTTGAAGTCGGCAGAAACAGGATATAGCAGCGGGATGGTCTCAGCGTCGTTTGGAGCAATATAGAGGTTGTAGCGGTCGTCGTCAGTCATCATCGTCGTGATGTCCTGGTCGTTAATCTTACCCGAAACGCTGATGATAGGCGAAGTACCGGTATTATAGATAGTCAAATCCACGGGCATCTTGTTGCCGCCTATGAGGGCTGCATCGTTGCAGCTCAGCCTATACTCGAAGTTGTTGTAGAACTCCTGCGTGCTCAGCATGATGCGCGACTGGTAGGTCTCAGGGGCTGTCAACGTATAGACCGTGTGTATCTCGTTGTCGTTCAGATAGGCATCGAAGGCATCCAGCACCAGTTTGTCGCGTGTGGCACCGATGGTAATATGCGGCGTGGCAGCCATATTGTCTTCCATAAAGATGCGAGAGACGTTGAGAATGGTCTGCATGGTGGGCAGGGATATCTTCTTGCCGTCCTTGCGAATGATGTTGTCGTTGCGCGTCCACACGATGGCAAAGTCGGTGGGGTTGTCGAGCTTTTGGTCGGCCACAATCTTGACACTCTGGGGCATTTGGTTAGACAAGGCGAGGTCTGTGGAGAACTCGCTGTCGGCAATACCCCGCATGCTTAATGCCTTGACGTGGATGTCGCGAATGGTGTCGGGCGTCTCGATGATGGAAGCACAGAAGAGGCGGTCGCCAACCATGCCGAGCGAGAACTTCTGGACGTTATCGACGTCGATGGTGGAAGCCAGCTGCCCGTTGACGTAGCTGTGATACCACAGCGTCACGTCGCGCTCCAAACGACCATTCTTCTCTTCTTCACCAACGATATTGACAGCCATCAGCAACGAGTCCTTGTGCATGACCAGCTGGTAATCAACGGGCGTGCTGTGGTTGTTGATGGAGGGAAGGAGGGCCCGGGGGGCTGTCCACTGCTGACCGTCATAGACGGAGAACATCATCTTTCCGCTGAACTCGCGGCATGCCAGCGAGTCTTCTACCGTCATGTCCGAAACCTTGTCGTCAAAGACCGGCATCGTGAACTTGCCGTGCTTCCACAGACAGGCCGCTTTGCCGTCAGCCTGGACGGTAACGCGTGGAGCCATATCCACAAAACCTTCAGCGGCTCCTTCACCCTGCACCTTGGGAACAACAGTCTCCTTCCACGTGCCGCTGGCACCTTGGCGTATCTTCACCACGATGCGCGAGTTCTGCATCACCTCGTTGTCCAGGTTGAAACGCTGCTGCGTGTTTGCCGAGGCAGGAACGGAGATGTGCTGTGTCACCTCGCTGAAGCCCATCGCTTCGCACTCGCCGGCAGTGGCAGCACTGAACTCGCTGGCCTGACGGTTGGCAGACGACTGGCTGGTCGTGGTCTTAGCGCTGATGTCGTAAAGTTCTACGTGGTCGTCGTTCAGCTCGCTGCTCTGCTCGTTGAGCAGGGCGACGGTACCGTTGTGCAGGAACGTGGGATTGGCTCTGCCTCCCACATTGCTGATGATGCAGTCGCCGACATCCACAAAGGAAGTGGTGGGCGTCAGCTCCTCCCTGCCTTCTTCTCCCGTTTCACCGGCACGGTGTGAGAAGTCCCTCGCATTGTTGTTCTCCTTTGCCCACCAGGGATAGTCGGGGTGGTAGGGATTACCCGTGTTTTGTGGCAAGATCCATCTGTTGCCTAAGCAGCCTGAAATACGCGGACGCCAATGGCACACTGGTGTCTTGATGTCGGCCATGAGTTCGCCACCAGCCATGATTAAAAGTTTGAAGCCCCAGTCACTACCGGAAAACCCCTGATAAATCTGGCCACCCCAGGCAAAGCCTCCTTGTGCCTTGGCACCGACACGGGCGTTACCGGACACTGAGACGAACTTGGACAAGTAACCCCATTTACCCTTAGGATCATATCCTCCCAGCGGGTCCCATGTCAGCGAGAGAGCCAAACCGGCTCTGGCCACCAAGTCAAGCTGTATAATCCATCCCATCTTGCCGCTCTGCAATACACCGTTCTTACGCTTGAAACCATAGCGCTTGACGCCTATTGTACCCTCACCATATAGAGCTGCATTCATCATGGCCTTGAACTGAAGCCAATTCGGGAGCTTACCAATGACTCCTTCGTTAAGCCGTCCGAGGATATCCTTCGCATCACCTCCCCAGGCAGCATGCATACCATAGCCAAGGGTTGCGGTGATGTCTTTCACGTAGAATCCCTCAAAGTTCAAAGGAAGGCAGAAGGATACCAGAGCGTCCAGATACGCGCCCTTGCCCATTTTGTTGCCCTCTACCTTGAAAATGTCGTCGAACTCAGTCAGGAACCACTTTTCCTTATCCTGCTTTTTCAGGGCAAACGATTTGTTAGTGGGGTTCAAGATCAGCTTCTTTGACGGTACATTCTCACTCTCACGAGTCTTCGGGTGAATCTTGTCCTTCGAGCCTGGCTCGCTGTACAGCAAAATACCCTCCTTGACGTTATAGTTATTCACGGCATCACGGCTTTCTTTGGTCCTGCCTTTCTCTTTAACCTTACCCCAGCCAAGGGAAAACTTTAAAAACAGGTCCATATACATTTGATCCCAATGAAAGACAGGCACCACGCTGAAAGCCAGACCTGGTATGGAGGCCAAGTTGAAATTAAAGCTGGGCGCGAATACAAAGTTGATGTCTGAAAAACCGGCATAACCATGTGCCATCTTCGCAGGGTCTAAGGCAATGGTCTTTTTACCCTCTTCCTCGGCTTTCTTCTCGGTCTTCTTATAATCTAACGTACGGCGTTTCAGATAGGGGAACTGTCCGAAACTGCGGTCGCCGATGGTCAGCAGCAGCTTGTAGGGCTTGCCCTCCGGCAGCTGCGGGTCGAGCAGGTTGTAGTAGAGGTCGAAGTAGTCGCGCGTCAGTCCAGGATAGTTGCTGGCAAGCACTGACTTGCGGTCCAGATAGGAGAACGCGTACGACGTGCTGCCACCCTTCTCCTTGGCAGTCAGCGCAGGCTCCTGCTGGTTCTTGCCCTTGGGAACGGACATCGTGATGCGCATGCGGGCGTACTTGTCTATCTGCTTGCCGTTCAACATCTTGGGGTCTTGATAGCCGCCGTCCTCGATATAGATGACCTCGCTCTCCTTGGAACGGGTTTCCGTCCTGATGGAGTCGATGCCAAACTTCTGGTACTTCTTGTCACCGATGGTGGTCGATGTGTTCAGGTTCTTCAGCAGGAAGATGATCTGCTCGCTGATGACTTCCTTCTGACTGTCGTAATTGCCAGGCAGCAGCGTGACGCTGGCGTGGCAGCGCTTGGTGTCGAGTACGCCGGTGGCTGGGTCGCTGGCACCGAGGTAGCGGTAGAGGCGCGGACAGTAGCCCGAAGCCAGAATCTCTATATATGCCGGATTGCCCATCGTGATGACGCGGTAGGCATTCTTCTTCGGGTCGTATTTATCTACCTTCACGTTACTGTCAGCAACGTATTCGCCCTTATGGTTCAGACTCACCACGTTCAGCGTGGCATTCTCCACAAAGCGGTTCTTGCGTCCATGGACTGTCAGGAACAGCGTGTCGAAACGTTCTACCAGACCCGTGCCTAACATGTTGAAGATGGTCAGCTCGCGGTTGGCGTGCTTGTCGAGATTGAAGGTGGTCTCCAGACGCGGACGCATGAAATCGTCAGCCAGCCAGACACCATTTAAAATCTTGTTCAGGTCCATCTTCAGCTTCTGCTGGTTGCCGTTGTTGTTGCTAATCAGGTTCACGGCGGTCAGCAACTCCTCGTCGGGAACGTAGAACGACTGGAACTTGTCATTCCTCAGCTCTAAGGTCTTGGTGGTCGTCTGACCGTTATCTTTCTTCGTGGTGTATTCCAGCAGGTAGCTGCGGTTCTCAGCCTGACGCTTGGAGTCGAGCTGGAAGGTATATAGGCGGTCGTCGTTCCAGTCGAACACCTGATAGGTAAAGGTCGTCGTGTCCGTCCTTTCTACATTGCCGGGAACGTTCTGGTTGACCTTGATAGTCACCTTGTCGTCTTTGTGGGGAATGTTCACGAAGAAGTAGTTGCTGACATTGAGGTAGAGGAATTCCTGGTTGTCGTTATAGTACATACGCACCTCGTACGACGCTCCCTTGTTGCTGCCGTCGTTGATGCGGAAGCACAGCAGGGTGTTGTCGCGCATCTTCCAGAACTGCTGCTGCTGCTCACGACCTTTCATGGACGTAGATGCGAACATGCTCTTCACGCCTTCCACCTGTACTTTGTTGGTAGCCAAGACACCGTTGGTGACGAGTTGCCATTTGAGCTGATTCGACTTGCGAATGCTGCGCAGATTGGAAACGTCGCTGATATTGTTGGCAAAATATAGGTCGAAGCCTTGTGCCTGCAGAGTGAGGACGGTAATAGTCAGTAGTAATAGGGAAAAGATGCGTTTCATATTCGTCATTGTTTAATTTAACTTGTAAAGTTACGATTTTCTATTGAAAGATTGTTTAAAAGGAACTTATTATTAAATCTTTTTAACGGCCTGTAAAAACTCTATAAGCGATCATGAAAACGACAAAACCCGCTGATTTTCAGCGGGCTTTAAATTAATTAAGCGGAGAGAACAGGATTCGAACCTGCGAACCGGTTTTGCCGGTTACACGCTTTCCAGGCGTGCCTCTTCAACCACTCGAGCACCTCTCCTTTTAGTTTAGCGGATGCAAAGGTAATACAAATTATTGAAAATAGGAAGGGGAGAATTGAAAAATATGCTGCCTTTAAGTATTTTTTAGTTCTAAAGGCTCGCAAGACGCGTTTTATTTCTTCAGCTTAAAGGAGTTTTCGATGCTGGAGAGTTCTGCCACGAACGACTTGTCGAACTTCAGACGTTGTGCAATAGTAGAACAGCTATGAATGACGGTGGAGTGATCGCGACCGCCAATGAGTTGTCCTATGCGTGCTGCAGGCATCTTGGTGTACTTCTGTGCCAGATACATGGACACCTGACGTACAAGGACGTAGTCGCGTTTGCGACTCTTGGAGAAGACGTCTTGTTGAGAGACATTGAAATGACAGCAAACCTTCTCAAGAATTTCATCGATGGTAAGCGGCTTGTTGTCGGCCTTGACGGCACGTTTGATGATGCGCTCTGCCAACCGCATATCGACATTGGTGTTATACACCACACTATAAGCGAGCAACGAGTTGACAACACCCTCAAGGTCACGCACGGAGCCATTGACAGTCTCCGCTATGTACTGAATGACATCAGCCGGTATCTTCAAGCCGTCGCGACGGCACTTGGCATTCAGGATGTCGACACACAACTGCACATTGGGTTTCTCGAGTTCGGCAATGAGTCCACACGAGAAACGTGTCAGCATGCGCTCCTGCAGCCACTTCAGGTCGACGGGAGGACGGTCGCTTGCCAAGATTATCTGTTTGCCCAGTCGGAACAGGTGGTCAAAGATATGGAAGAAGGTGGCAACGGTCTTCTCGGCGGTAGCCCACTCTTGTACGTCATCGACGATGAGGACATCGATGGTCTGGTAGAAGTGGATGAAGTCGTTGACGGTGTTCTGTCTGCTGGCATCAGTGAACTGCACCTGGAAGAGGCGTGCCGAGACGTAAAGCACACGCTTCTGGGGATAGAGTTCCTTACAGCGGATGCCGATGGCATTGATGAGGTGCGTCTTGCCACAACCCGATGGTCCGTAGATGAAGAACGGATTGAAGGTCGACTTTCCAGGATGCTCGGCGATAGATAAAGCGACGGTACGCGGCAGTTTATTGGAGTCGCCCTCAATGAAACTTTGGAACGTCTTGTGCAAATCCAGCTGGGGGTTGAGGTCTCTTGACGTGCTGTCAAGCAGAGATGGCGACTTGTTACCGCGTGTTGTGTTGGCAGGAGCCTCAACACTGACGGCCTCGCTACCTTGCTCATCGACGGTGAGATTGTGTTCGACATCCACCATGATGCGGTAGGACAACTGGATGCGCTCGCCAAAGCTGCGTTTCAGGGCACTAGCCATTATGCCAACAAAGTACTGCTCCAAGTACTCATACACGTACCTGCTCGGTACTTGTACGAGTAATGTTCGCGTTGTGTCGTCGTAGTTCTCGAAGACGAGAGTCGCGAACCATGTCTTGTATTGCTGCTCAGTGACGTTGGCCTTAATCATACTAAGGCAGTTGTCCCAAAGCGCCTTTGGATCAGTTACCATGCGGCGTTACTATTTTTTTATCTCTTTTATATTAAAAATAAAGTAAAGACGGTTAGGTCTTGCTTGTTTTGAATTTACGAGTGCAAAGTTCGTATTTTTTTTTCAATCTTGCAAATCCCAGAAATTTATCGCTTCCCTTTAAGGAATACGTAACTTGCTGATTTTTCTTTAATTAAGCACCTTTTAAGATTTTTTATCCTCGATGTCTCTTGCAGAAATGTATTGTCTTGAATATCAATATTTTACAAAATACTCGCACACCGCTTTGACGGTGTGCAGTATATATTTTTTGTTTGTTGTAACTGCGTGATTTTCCGAACAGTTTAGTTCGTTATTACAAGATTTTTGTACTATAGCGCTTTATTTAGACAAAATAAAAATAGACCTACTTGGCTAACTATTTTTTTCCGCCAAAAACGGAGAAGTGTACGTAGCGTTTAGGATTCTCGCGCAGGTCTATTAGCAGTGAGTCGGCATCAGCAGCCGTTGATGTCAGGTTACGATACAGCTGCTTGTCGCGCATGAGCAAGCCCAGCGTGCCGTCGGGGCTGTTCAGCTTGTCAGTCATTTCCTGTACGTTCTTCAGCGTCTGGTCGACCTTTGCAGTCATTGCTGCCACGTCGACAGCAGAGAGGTTAGCCGTCAGAGTCTGCGTATTGTCAAGCACGCCGTTAGTCTTCGTCAAGAGTGTGGGAACCTCGCGGTTGAGCGATGCCGACATGACACGCAGTTCGCGACTTGTGGCTTCGAGGTTGGCAGTCGTCCCCTCCACGTTACGCAGCGTCTGCTGCAAGGCAGGGTCAGCCAGCAGTTTGTTGAGACTAGTCATGATGGAGTCGAGTTTAGGCAGCATCGACTCTACGGCAGGCATCATCGCCCCCAGCTTACTCATCATGCCGACCTCAGCCTCACCGGAGATGGTGTCACCCACCGCCAGCATGTGAAGCGGGTCATCAGAGAGCACGAGGTTTATCTTGATGTTACCCAGCAGGTCGCTTGCCAACTCAGCACGGGAACCACGTGGCACACGCATCTGTTTGTTCAGGCCGATGACTGCAATAATCTTCCCTTGAGGGTCGAAGTTGTAGTCAAGCGATTTGACCACCCCTACCCTGTAGCCGTTGGCATATACTGGCGACGACTCGGAGAGCCCCGTAGCGTCGGAGAATGCCACGTAGAATGAGTTGTCGTTAGAGAAGATGCTCAGTCCCTTGAGGAACTGCAGTCCAAAAAACAGCACCACGATACCCAGAATGGAAACGAGTGCAATCTTGATTTCCTTCGTAAATTTCATATCTCTTTGTTCGTTACTTTTTACTTTTAAATTCCTGTATAGCCTGTCGCACATCGACTTTCACACCGTCTTTGAAGGCGATGATAAATGCCTCGGGAAATTTCTCCAAGAGGCGACGACGCAGCTGTGCTATCTCGTTGTAGTTGGTTGAAGCGCCAAAGGTGTACTTATAGAGTCCACCCTCCTGGTAGTAGTCGGCTCCGCTCTCGCCTTTCAGCCTTGGCGACTGCTGGGAGAGTTTTGTTGAGCTAGCCAGCACCTGTACTTTGAAGACGGGTTTTTCGCTGGCTACTGCCGCAACGGACGATGTCGCAGCAGAGGTTGCTGGAGCAGTAGCTGTCGTTGCGGGATTTGTCGCAGGTGTGGCGGGTGTTGCTGCGGAAGTTGTTGCAGGAGTTGTCGCAGGTGTTGCAGCGGAATTTGTCGCAGGTGCGGCAGGTACTTCGGCAACAGGCATAGACGCTTGCTGCGTGCTGTCAGGTGCAGGTGTAACTGTAGCGGCAGCATTCTTTGCAGCCTGCTCCTTTGCCGCCTGCTCCCTTTCAGCTTGCTCGCGCGCCTCCTGCTCTGCTTTTTCTCTACGGCGTCTCTCACGTTTGCTCTCCTTGGACTTCTCACGCACCTGTTCAGGCACCACAGCAGGAATCTCCACCTCTTGCTTAATTTCAGCCTTGTAGGGAACGCTGTTGCTAGGGGCATACTTGCGTAGATAGTCCGTGAACGCTTGATAGATGCCCTGACTCATCTGGTTAACACCGCTCTGCGAGTGCAGGAAATGCTCCTCATCGCTAGTAGAGATGAACCCCAGTTCGACGAGGCAGCTGGGCATTGACGTCTCGCGCAACACGAGGAATCCCGCCTGTTTTACGCCCTTGTTCTGTCGTCCTGCTGCCACACAGGTACGGCGCTGTATAAACTTCGCCAGTTCGACGCTTTGCGCCATATTTTGATCTTGAATGAACTCGAACATGATATAACTCTCCGAAGAGTTAGGGTCGAAGCCCTGATAGCGCTGCTTATAGTCTTTCTCATAGAGAATCACCTCGTTCTCGCGCTTTGCCACTGCCAGGTTATCGGCAGCGCGATGCATACCCAGCGTGTAAGTCTCCATGCCACGTGAGATGCGTCCCTTTGGCAGGGAGTTGGTATGTATGGAGATAAAGAGGTCCGCCTTATTGCGATTGGCGATGTCAGCACGCGTGTGCAGAGGCACGAAGACATCGGTCTTACGTGTGTAGATGACTTTCACATCAGGACAGTTGCGCTCAACCAAAGCACCAAAGGCTAGCGCCACGTTCAAGTTGATGGCTTTCTCCTTGGTGATGGCTCCTATGGCGCCGGCATCATGTCCGCCGTGTCCTGCATCGATGACGAGTGTAAACTTCTTCGACTTATTCGCAGAAACCTCGCCTACCGATGCTGCTGCCGCTATGGAAAAGGGTAAAAAGGCTAATAGGCAAAATAGCAAAATCCACTTCGCCCACCTTTCCTTTGATATCGTTTGTCTTCTCATTGTTAGTCTCTATTACCCTATTGATTTCTTATACCTTATTATTTATATTGTTATCTTACAAAATGTAGCTCGACGCCTGCTCCGTCGCACACTGCCCCCATAGGCGGATTGCATTTCACGACGGTAAGGTCGACAGCTGTCACACGCGGGAAAGCATCCATGACGGCTTGTCCTATACGTCCTGCCACATGTTCCAGAAGCGCCGAGGGGATGAGCATCTCGCGCTTGACCACCTCATAAAGTGTGGCATAGTTCAAGGTGACATCGACGACATCGTGCTCAACGGCAGCCGCCACGTCAACGGCGACACGCAGCGACACGCAATAGTCTCCGCCTACCACTTGCTCCTGCGGCAACACGCCGTGATAGGCGTAGAAGTGCAGGTTGTTGAGATGAATATATGACTGTGCTATCCGCATCTGCTACTGCCGCAATTCTTACATATGAGACAACCCTCCTGATACACCAGACTCTCAGCGCCGCAGTTGGGACACTTCTGCCCTTTGGCTTCAGTACCGTCAACGACATATTTCTTCAGCGCGCGCTCCACACCCACCTTCCAGGTGTTGATGCTCTCAGACTTCAGCTGGAGTGACGAGACGAGTTTGATGACGTGGTCGATGGGCATCCGGTAGCGCAGCACGCCACTGATGAGTTTGGCATAGTTCCAGTACTCTGGATTAAACTTCTCAGACAAGCCCTCGACTGTCGTCTTGTAGCCTCGTTTGTTCTCAAACTGGAAGTCATAACGCTTGGTGCCGTCGTCATTGATCTGTTTGATAATCTTTCCCTTCGTCACTGTCTTTGGCAGTACGATGCCTTCCTCGTCGTCTTGCAGACCGGTAAAGATTTCATAAGGATAACCGTCGAGCAATCCCACAAACGCCACCCACTTATCTTTGTTATTCTGGAAACGCACCACGTCGCACTCCAGCTCCTTAGGACGTACCTCCGTCACCTCAGGATGAACATAGGGACTGGCTTCTTTCTCCTCCAGGTTGTTGTCTTTGGTAGTGTCGGCGTCCTTTGTGGCGGCGTCGCCCTGGGTTTTCTTGTCTTTCTTTGTAACGCTGACCATCACCCCTGAACGGGAGCCGTCGCGATAGATGGTACAACCCTTGCAGCCAGACTTCCATGCCTCGACATACAGGCGGTTCACCAAAGCCTCGTCAACGTCGTTGGGCAGGTTTACGGTGACGCTGATAGAGTGGTCTACCCACTTCTGGATTGCACCCTGCATACGAACCTTCATGAGCCAGTCGACATCATTAGCTGTCGCCTTGTAATAGGGCGACTTTGCCACCAGTTCGTTCACCTCGTCAGGGGTGTAGCGTTTGGTGGTGTCCAGTCCGTTGACCTTCATCCACTCCAGGAACTTGGGGTGATAGACGAGGTACTCCTCGAACGAGTCACCAACCTCGTCGACATAGTCTACGTGGACGGCGGCATCGTTAGGATTGACCTTGCGGCGACGAGTATATACGGGCAGGAAGACGGGTTCAATACCGCTGGTAGTCTGAGTCATCAGACTGGTGGTTCCCGTTGGTGCTATTGTCAGACATGCCAAGTTTCGACGACCATACTTCACCATATCGGCATACAGCTGCGCATCAGCCTGCTTCAAGCGCAGCACAAAGGGGTTCTGTTCCTCGCGCTGTGCGTCATAGATAGCGAAGGCACCACGCTCCTTAGCCATCACCACACTGGAGCGATAAGCGTTCAGCGCCAGCGTCTTGTGTACCTCGACGCTGAAGTCGGTAGCCTCCTGCGTACCGTAACGCAAGCCCATAGCAGCTATCATGTCGCCCTCGGCTGTGATACCCACGCCAGTACGACGCCCCTTGGAGCTCTTGGCTTTTATCTTCTCCCACAGATGGTACTCGGCCCCTTTCACTTCTTCCGACTGCGGGTCGCCCTGCACTTTCTGCATGATAAGGTCAATCTTCTCCAGCTCCAGGTCTACGATATCATCCATCAGACGCTGTGCCTTCTGAACGTGATCACAGAACAGCTTGTAGTCGAAGTATGCGTCCTTGGTGAAGGGCTTCTTCACGTAGCTGTAGAGGTTGATGCACAGCAGGCGGCAAGAGTCGTAAGGACAAAGGGGTATCTCACCACACGGATTGGTAGAGACGGTACGGAACCCCAGGTCGGCATAGCAATCGGGGATGCTCTCTTTCAGAATGGTGTCCCAGAACAGCACGCCAGGCTCGGCACTCTTCCAGGCATTATGCACAATCTTTTCCCACAGTTTCTTGGCGTTGATTTCCTTCTTCACCAGCAGGCCGCCCTCTCCAGGCTGTCCGTCAAGGGGCCACTGCTGTGTATAGGGTTTATTCTCTATAGCAGCCTGCATAAACGCATCGTCAATCTTCACTGAGACATTGGCTCCCGTCACCTTGCCTTCAGTCATCTTGGCATCGATAAAGGCTTCTGCGTCAGGATGCTTGATGCTGACTGACAGCATCAAGGCACCACGACGTCCGTCTTGTGCCACCTCGCGTGTACTGTTGCTATAACGCTCCATAAAGGGAACGAGTCCTGTAGAAGTCAGCGCCGAATTGTTCACCGGCGACCCTTTGGGACGGATGTGGCTTAAGTCGTGCCCAACGCCACCACGCCGTTTCATGAGCTGCACCTGTTCTTCGTCAATACGCAAGATGGCGCCGTACGAGTCGGCATTGCCGTCAAGTCCTATCACGAAGCAGTTTGACAGGGATGCTATCTGGAAGTTGTTGCCGATGCCCGTCATCGGACTGCCGGCAGGAACGATGTAGCGGAAGTGATCCAGCAAGTCGAAGACCTGCTGAGCGCTAAGCGGATTGGGGTATTTCTGTTCTATGCGTGCTATCTCGTTGGCAATGCGCCAATGCATCTGCTCGGGTGACTTCTCATAGATGTTGCCATAAGAGTCCTTCATAGCATACTTGTTTACCCACACGCGAGCTGCCAGTTCATCGCCATTAAAATAAGCCAGCGAGGCCTCCATAGCCTCTTCATATGTATATGTCTGCATCGTCTAATGATAATTTGGGCACAAAAGTAATAAAAAGTTTTCTGTTACGGATAACTTTCTCTATTAAAAATACAAAAAAGTTATCCCTTATGGAAAAGTTTCGTCACGAATATTGAAAATTATATGTACCTTTGCAGCATGAAAAATCTGATGACAAGGCGAAGCATTCGCCAATATAGCGACAAGGAAGTGACGGAAGCGTTGCTGAACCAGTTGATGACAGCAGCAGCACGCACGCAGACCATGGGTAATCTGCAGTTGTACAGTGTGGTAGTGACACGTAGTCCTGAGATGAAACAGAAGCTGGCACCCGCCCACTTCAACCAGCCTATGGTGACCAACGCCCCTGTTGTGCTTACCATCTGTGCCGATTTCCGTCGCACCACGCGCTGGTGTGAGGAGCGTAAAGCCCAGCCTGGCTACGACAACTTCCTCTCTTACCAGAATGCTGCTATCGATGCGCTGCTCTACACCCAGACGTTGTGTTGTCTGATGGACGAAGAAGGGCTGGGTTACTGCTATCTGGGCACGACGGTGTATATGCCCGACATGATTATCGACACGCTGCAGCTGCCCCGTCTGGTGATGCCCGTAGCCACCCTGACAGTAGGATGGCCTGCCGAGGAACCTCCCCTCTCCGACCGTCTGCCGCTTGAGAGTTTCGTCCATCAGGAGACTTATCAGGACTATACGCGTCAGGCCATCGACAAGTATTACACCCCCAAAGAGCTATTGCCTGAGAACCAGCACTTCTGCGAAATCAACCACAAGGAGACGCTGGCACAGATTTTCACAGACATCCGCTACACCCGTAAGGACAACGAGGCGATGTCGGCAGGACTGCTGAAGGCACTCAAGCGGCAAGGGTTCCTGGATTAGCAAGCAGTAAATACCCCCCAACAAACCGAAAAAAATATAAACCGTAACACAAAGTGACATGAAGATAGGAATTATCGTAGCAATGGATAAGGAGCTGACGCAGTTGCAGCACCTGTTTACCGACGGCAACGTCTGCGTAGAGAAATGTGGCATCGGCAAGGTGAATGCAGCCCTCGGCGCGCAGCGAATGATTAACACGTTTCACCCCGACATCATCATCAGCAGCGGCTGTGCCGGTGGCAATGGTGATGACCTTCGCATACAGGATGTCGTCGTCAGCAGCGAACTTAGCTACCACGATGTCTATTGTGGCTTGGCTATTGACGACAAGACCATCTACGGACAGGTACAGGGACTGCCTGCACGCTACAAGCCTGCCCCAGAACTGCTGGAGAAGGCGTTGGCACTCTCGACCCCCGAGGTACGCATCGTCCCAGGACTCATCGTCACTGGCGACTGGTTCGTTGACACTAAGGACAAGATGGTTAGCATCATTGAGAAGTTTCCCGATGCCAAAGCCGTCGATATGGAGTCGTGTGCCATTGCCCAGACGTGCTACATCAACAACGTACCTTTCATCTCGTTCCGTGTCGTCAGCGACATGCCGCTTCACGATACTGACGCTTCTCAGTACCACAACTTCTGGGATACCGTCGCTGCACATTCCTTCCACGTCACCAAGACATTTGTAGAAAGCTTGCTATAAGTAATGGAAGTCATCAAAAGTTTCACCATCGACCACACCCATCTGAAGCCTGGCATCTACGTCTCACGCGAAGACAAAGGTTTCACCACCTTCGACCTGCGCATCACGGAGCCTAACAAGGAGCCTGCTGTAGCACCTTCCGCCATGCATAGTCTCGAACACCTGATGGCAACGTGGTTTCGCAACTCAGCCGCCAAGGACGATGTGGTTTATGTCGGACCCATGGGTTGTCTGACGGGGATGTATATCATCATGACAGGTGCTTACAGCGTTGAGGACATGCGCCAGCTTACCATCGCGTGTCTGCAATGGATTCTCACACAGACAGCGGTACCTGCCACCCAGCCTGAGTCGTGCGGCAACTACCTGCTGCACGACCTGCCCATGTGCCAATGGGAGTGCCGTCGCTATCTGGAGCGTTTGCAGAACGATTTCCACAGCACCTACACGAAGCTGACGATTACCCTTGACGACGGCATGACGTTCGCCGACGCATAACGTTACCGCTAATATACGACGGCATGACGTTTGCCGACGCATAACGTTACCGCTAATATACGACAATCCCCTGTTCCTGACGAACAGGGGATTGACGTTTTCCATGCGTTTTGCCCATTACTCCGACAGCATCGTCACCTCGATGCGTCGCTTGGCATCCAGCAGTCGTTGTGCCATCTGTTGAACTTGCTGTGGTGTCATCTGTCGTACCATCTCGCAGTAGTTCTTGTCGAAGTCAGCGTCATCGTCCAACTCATGCCAGATGATGTAGTTCCAATAGTCGTTGGTGATGACGATCTGCTGATACTGCTTGACGAGGTACTCCTTGATTTTCTGCATCGACGACTCAGCAGGACCGTTCTTGGCTATCAACGCAAGCTGTTCATAGACAATGGGGTTCAGTTCCTCGTAGCGTGATGGGTCAGCATTATACGAGATGCGTACCGTCGTGTTAGGCTGGTCGTCCTTGTCCAGTTCAAAGCTGACACCGACGCCATAAGTACCACCTTTCTCCTCGCGAACGCTGTCGGTATACGCTATCTTCAGCACACGCGTCAGGAAGTCCAGTTCCAAGTCGCTCTGTGGTGTGAAGGGCACGTCGGCAGTATAGTAGATGCTGACATTCGCCAACGGCGTTGCCATCTTCTTCTTGAACGTACGTGCAAAGTCACCCTTTACGATGCGTGGCACGTTGTTCCAGTTGGTCTGTTCGCCCTTGTGCGTTGAGGGCAGCGTAGCCAGGTAGGTACACATGGCATCCTTCAGCTGCTGTTCGTCATAGTTTCCGATGACAACAGCTTTGAAGCCCGAGGCATCGCTGAAGCGCTCCTTGTATATCTGGAAGATACGTTCGTAGTTTGCCTTGGCGAGTGTTGCTTGTGTGACAGGTTCCAGACGCGGATGGTGACCATAGAGAATGGCACGTATGCTGTCGTTGTAGTCAACCTGTGGCGAAGCGTTACGGTTGGTGAGGAAGGCATGTGTGCGGTTGATGAGACTCTGGAAGGCTACCGTGTCACGACGTGGCTGTGTGAAGTAGAGGTGTACCAACTGGAACAGCGTCTCCATGTCCTTCACGCTGACGCCACCGCTGATGCTCTGCCCACGCGAGCCTACCGACGGTTGTACGCGTACCGATTTTCCTGTCAGCATCTTGCGCAGGGTTATCGCATCGAATTCAGCCACACCGGCATCGGCAATAGCACTGCTGATGAGTGTGAAGTTAGGAATGTCGGCATCGGTATAGAGTGACGTGCCGCCCTCGCCACGCAGGGTGAGTGACACAGCATCCTTGGCATAGTCGGTCTTCTTGGCGTACACCTTCAGACCGTTCGACAGGGTATATTCCGTGAAGCCGTGACGATAGGGCTGCTCGCTGACGATGGTACCCTTCTTGTTAGCAAGGGGTGAGAGGTAGGCGGTAAGGTCTTTCACAACCCCCTTCTCCTCGTAGGGAGCATACTGCAACTGCTGTGTAGCCTCGATGACGTTGGTCAGCTGTTGTTCGGTGGGCAGCAGCAGTCCCTCCTTGTCAGGAGCATAAACCACCAACACCTGGTTCTTGTCGGTGATGAGTTCCTTGACGGCTTTGTTGACCTCCTGCAGTGTTACCTCGCGGTCGAACTTGCGTGTCAGTTCCACCTGGTCCTCGATAGCCATCAGCGGTTCGTTATCCAGGAAGTTGCGCATGCAGGCCCCCACAAATCTGGAGTTACGTCGGTCGTCCCGCTCACGCAGCTTTCGTTCGTCGTGGTTCAGTTTCAAGGCTTTGGCACGCTGCAGCTCTGCCTCAGTGAAACCATGCTGACGAGCCTGTTCGGCAACGCCGACAGCGGCAATGATGCCACCCAGTATGTTTTTCTCCTTGGCACTGATTGACATTGAGAAGGCATCCTTCGTCTTGCTGATGAAGAAGCTGCTCGAACGGGCAGTAGCGCTCTGGAACGGCGGATTAGCCTGCTGTCGCAGCTCTGCCAGACGGTCATTGAGCATGGTGCGGATGAGGAAGTCTTTATAGTCGCCACGCACATACTTCTCGTCGTTCTTCTCGCTGTCGGGTGTAGCCTCGCGCTTCTGGTAGAGGTGCACCAACACGATGGGTTGTTCCTTGTCACGTTCAATGTCGACAATCATCGTGTCGTTGTCGTTGACAGGATAGTACTCACGCCGAGCAGCATTCTTAGGCATGGGGATGGCAGAGAACACTTTCTTGATTTTCTTCTCCATCTTGTCCACATCAATGTCACCCACCACGATGATAGCCTGCAGGTCAGGGCGATACCACTTCTTGTAATAGTCGCGCAAGTCATTATAGGGGAAGTTGTCGACGATGTCCATCGAACCAATCGGCATGCAGTCCTCGTACTTCGTACCTTTATATATCTTGGGAGCTGCCAGTTCCATCAGTCGGCTGACGGCTTTGCCGGCACGACGCGTACGCCACTCCTCATGAATGACGCCACGCTCCTTGTCTATCTCTTTGTCCTCCAGCAGCAGGTAGTGGCTCCAGTCGTGCAGAATGAGCAGACACGAGTCCACGATGCCTTCTCGTTTCAGGGGCACTGCCGAGATGTTATACACCGTCTCGTCGATGCTGGTATATGCGTTAAGGTTGGCGCCAAACTTCACGCCGATGGTTTCACACCAGGGTACAATGCCCAGTTGCTTGCCCTTTCCAGGGAAGTGTTTCGTACCGTTAAACGCCATATGCTCCAAGAAGTGAGCCAAGCCGCGCTGACGGGGTTCCTCCAGGATGCTACCCACCTGCTGTGCAATATAGAAGTCAGCTATTCCTGCCTCCTTGGCATTATGGCGGATGTAATACGTCATGCCGTTTTTCAACTTACCCTTCCTGATGGCAGGGTCTTGTTTCAGTGGCTGAGCCACCAGCGTCAGCGAAGCCGTCAGCAGCAGCACACTTGTCAGAAGTTTTCTCATCATCATATTGTTTTAACTGTTATAATCTTGTATATAGGGGTCGCATTTCTGTCGTCCTCACCTTCAGAACGTGCAACCAACGGCCAGTATGCCGCTGGTACGGTCTCGTCCGCAATAGTCATTATACAGGGTATTGGCTTTCTTGTGTTCCACAGCTCCGCGCACGTGTGTCAGCAGGCGTGTACCAGGAAATCGGAAGGCATATTTAGCCTGCACGCCGAGGGTATATTGGGGTGCCGTCATGAGGTGGTATTCCTGATAGAGGAAGGCATCCATCGAGTCGGGTGCTTTCTGCTTGTCGCTGGGCAGTGCCATCGTAGCGTCTTCGTAAGGTTCGCCGCTACCCTTTGCAAAGGCAACAGTAGCAGCGACTGAGAGCACCCCACTGCGCAGCACGATGTTTCGTTCACCCTGCAGGCGACACTCCGTCTGTCGCAAGTTCTGACGTCGCAGATAGGGGTAGAAGTAAGCCGTCTGCTTACGCTGATGGCTTACCAGCGCTGCTGTGACGGTCCATTTCGGCAACTCATGCCGAATGCCGAAATGTCCTGTATAGGTGATGTCCCAGTCTATCCAGAGACGGTTGCCCGTCTTGACGGGGTCATAGTATTCGTAATAGGTGACGTCGTTCTGGTCGCGCAGCTCACGGTAGCTCTGCATGTTGTTCTCCAGATTCTCCACGTCCAGGGCGAATGCCAGCTGGTGGCGTGCCGACGTCGTGTTCAGCGTCAGCTGTCCCTGATACTGATAGCTGTCGGAGGCGTGGTTGGTATAGGTAATGGTGTAAGGTGACTTTCTGCCGTAATACCCTTTGCGGTGGCTATAGGAGAAAGCGTTGTAGAACGTCAGCTGTGGCATGAGGTGGGCAGACAACTGCACCCCCACCCCGTTGATGTCGTCGACAAGCGGCATCTCGCGTGTCTTGTCCGTCAGTCCTGAATTTCCCAGCTGCTCCACCTTTCCGATGAACGGTCCGTAGCTGATCATCGATTTATACACCTTGTCGTCACGTCCATAGAGGCTGAAGGTGACACTCTCCGTCTGTCTATGATAGAAGTAGTCGGCACCGATTGTCAGCCAACTGACAGGCATCCAGCTGGCACCTGCCGAGAAGACGAGGTCCATGAGTTTGTTCTTGTGGCGCAGGTCCTTGTATTTGGCATAGTTAGCAGCAATATAGTCTAGTCTGAGTCCGACGCTGACGCCATGTCCCAAGTCGACGCCCACCGCACCTTTCAGCTGATAGGTGTCACGATGCTTGGTGCCGCTATTTGTCAGCGAGTCCTCCACGATGTCGAAGGGTTTCCTTACAGGCATGATGAAGGCCGACCCTGTCATGTCGCGTCCTGAGAAGTTGTCGTAGTTCACCTGTCCATAGACCACCGTACGGCGGTTGATGCGGTAGAAGGCTTCTACGCCAGCTCCTGCCTGCAGCACCTTAGGCGACTGGTAGTAGTCTGCCAGTTCGCCTCTTGCGAAGGCGACATACGCCTCAGCCTCAGCGATGTTTTGTGTATGGTAATGCGTCAGTCCGGCAGCATTCCGACTCGTGAGCCACGGGTCGGAATGTTTGACGAACCGGAAGTCACGAAGCAACGTAGAGTCAGGCTGGTCCGTCTGAGCCGCGAGGTTCAGGCAGAGACAACAGAAGAGGATGGTTAAACCTTGTTTCATATCGTTCCCGTTCTACATTTTACTTCGTGTCAGACATCGTGTTTACTTTAGTGAGAAGCGCTGGCGCTCGTGGAAGTCAGCGGTCGAGTTGTTGGTGTCCTGATAGACGATGTGGGCACCGTTCTTCGTGCTTGCCTCAGCGTCAATGCCGCTGGGGTCAGTGCTGTCGTCAACACCCAGTGCGTAGTTATACACCAGCTTGCCGGCATTCTCCGTCAGGGCTTCGGTAGCCGTCTTGTCTACGTTACGGTAGAGCGAGTGTCCCTGATAGTTTGTCAGCCACACGTAGCCACCGTCGATGTCGCTGGTCAGACGCTTCACGCAGGCATCCTTATAGCCGCTGGCGAAGACCTCGACACCGTCGATTATCCACTCGTTAGGCACCTTCACGCAGCACCATACCTGGCTGCCCTCGTTGCCGCCGTCATACCACTGGTTAGCGGTGTTGGTGGCATACTCCAGCGGAGTGTTATCCTTCACCTGGAAGATGACCAGCGCTGGTGACGTCACACTCATGGTCCAGCCGTTTCCCATTCCCAGCTCAACGGCTTTCAGGTAGTGAGAGGTCGGAATGAGTTCCGAGGGTGTGGGATAATAGTTGGAGTTGTCATAGCCGCTCTCTGGGTCGTACATGGCATAGTAGTCAGCATTGGCATAGTTTACCGAGTTGGGCACCGTCTGCGTGTTGTCGATGGCACCACAGATGTTAACCACCACCTGCGAGTAAGGCTCTATCTCCAGGGCGCTGGGGAAGTACCATATGCCGTGCCAGACGGGAATGAAGCCCTCAGCCTCATAGGTCAGTTTACCATCGGTTCCGTAGTTCTTGTTGTTAGCCTGTGCATTAGCGGGCGAGCCGATACCGAAGCACAGGTTGTTGATGACGGCCTTCTGCGGACAGTTGTTATACAGGATGACACCCTTGTCGAACTGGAAGGACTTGCCGTCCTCCTTGGTGCAGCCGCCGTTGTAGAGCTCTTTGATGATGATCTGGTCTACGTTTTGGTCTTCCTTGACTTCCTTGACATACTGTATGTCCTTGATTTCCGAGGTGTACAACTCCTGTGTGGCACCGTTGGCTTTGGTGATGACCATCTTCCAGGTCTGTGCGTTGGCGCTGGTAGCTACGGCGAGCATCACCAGCAGTGAAAGTATATTTTTCTTCATGACTGTTGCTTGTTAAAATTAAGATTGCTGTTTACTTGTTGATTTTATAACTCTTGCTTGGCGTACGCAGGATATAGACGCCACGCTGCAGTCCTGCCAGCGACACGCTGGCGCGTCCCTCGGCATCGGCAGTGGTAGTAGCTACGGCCTTGCCGTCCAGGGTATAGACGACGACCTTGCCACCTGCCTTCATTCCCTCGAACGAGGCGGTGCCGAAGGCAAACGACGACTGTTCGCCCTGGGTGCTCTGCGCAATGGTTTCAATACCTGTCGACACCCGTTCGCTGTTGAACGTGCAGGAGGCGACGGCATCCATGCTGGTCTCGACAGCCTGCTCTCCGCATGTCACGATGACGTTGCCACCCTTGTAGGTGAGCACAGGCCCGTCGCTGAGTGCAAACTTGCTGATGGTACCGTCGGTCTGCGTCAGCACAAGATACTGCACCTCCGTCATCTCTTGTGCCTGCATCGCTGCTGGCAGCAGGAGCAAGATGCCCAGGACCATCTGTGTGATTAAACTACTTTTCTTCATAAACTCAATTACTTTTTTATGTGATTAAAAAATATTATGTGGTTAAAAACGAACTAGTGTACTACTCTCTTGCGCGACATCTTCAGCTCCAGCCTTAGCTGGTTCTGCTGCGTGTTGCTGACGAGCTGCCGACTCAGCACCCCGTTGAAGTTGTACTGCCACCAGGTGTCAGTCGACTGGTCCAGATAGCTGTTGCTGCTGCTCGCCTCGTAGATGCCTGCCGGCACACGGAAGCGGGCTCGTCCTGTGGCGTCGGTCTGGGCGACATAGACGGAGGCGGCAGCGTCCTTGAACTCCACGCGAGCCCCCTCATAGGGTTCGATGCTGCCCTCAGGGTAAACCAGCTGTACGGTGACGTCGCACAGTGCGATGTCTTCGTCATAGCTGCATGCTGTCAGCGTGCTGAGCAGGATGATGATGTATAGCAGTCTCTTCATATTTTCGCGTCTGATGTGTGTGTGTGGTTATATCTTCAGTTTCAACGACAGTCCGTAGTAGAAGCTGGGCACGTAGCCGCTCCCGAAGAGTGACGTCTCGCGGTCGGTCTGCGACGAGTGTACCTTGCGCATGGTGTTGAAGAAGTTGTTGGCATAGAACGACACCGTCACGTGGTCGCCAATCTCCTTCGTCACGCTGAGGTTGGCAGAATAGTAGGCCGACAGCCGGTCAGGATTCATGACGTAGGCGTAGTTGGTCTTCACCACCATTTTCGACAGTTCGTTATACAGCGTGGGGTCGTTGTCCTTGGCCCACAGGAACTTCTCGGCGAAGGGGATGCGCTCGTCAGGATTCTCCCACGACGAATAGTAGACGGGATATACCGCTACGTTCTGGTTCTCGCCGCTGCCGTCGTAGGGTGTCCCTGTGTAGTCGCCCTTGTCAGCCAGCACGTAGCCGCGTGTGCCGTCGCTCAGCTCTGACAGTCGGCGGCTGTAGCTGTAGAAGGTGGCCTCCAGTCGCAGCGCCACGATGAGTCGTATCTTGGGGATGTGGGTCGTCAGCGTCGTATTCAGGTTGAGTTTCTTCGTCAGCGAGCCGTTGCCCACTGATGCGCCGCCAATGTAGTAGCCCACGTACTTGTACGGCTGTCCGTCAGCCATCGTCATGTTGCCGAAGGGAACGTCGGCAACGAGTTTCTCGTCTACACCTTTATAATAATAGTAGTTGCCGTCCAGCCTTATGGCAGTGCGCAGGGCACGTATCTGCTGGAAGTCTATCATCCACTCCAGTCCGTAGCGGTCCACTGCCGAGCCGTTGTCGTAGAGCGTGTTGGTCTGGAACGTGCGGCGCTCGTTGTATGCCAGCGTCACGGCGTCCTGCACCCCTGTCTTGTCGCTCACGCTGACCACACCCGTCCTGGGGTCTATGTGATACTCCCTGTTGGCTGACGCTATTCCCACGTTGTCGAGCGACTTGGGGGGCGTGTACTTATAGGCGAAGGGCTTATAGACGGTGGTGCTCATGTAGGGGCGATGGGTACGGTGGTGGAAGGCCGAGAGGGCGATGCGTGTTTCCTTTATCTTCATCTCGATGCCGATGTCCGTCTGGTTGGTGTACTGCCAGCGCAGCGCCTGGTTGTAGAGGGGTGTCGACACGTAGGTGTAGTAGGCGTAGAACGACGTGTTGTCGGCAGTACTCGGCGAACTGAATGCCAGGTCGTCGTAGTAGCGTGGCGAGGGGTATAGCAGCTGGAAGGAGGGCAGCTTCACCGACTTGCCCCATCCTGCATGCAGCGTGAGTTCGCTCACCCAGCGTCTGCGCTTGTTGCGCCAGAAGATGTAGCGGCTGTTGACACGCGGCGAGAGACTCGACACGGTGCCGTAGTCCGAACCGCTTATCATGGTGATGTCGTCACGCAGTCCTGCCGTCAGCTCGAAGGTCGACAGCCGGCTGGTGGGGATGCTCACCTTCTCTTCTGCATAGAGTGCCATGTTGTGCAGCGTGGGCAGTGCGTCGTAGCGGTATTCACGCCACGTCGGCGCGTAGCGCATGTCCTCATAATAGGTGCCGCGACCCTCGTTTCGGCTGCCTGTATAGTTGATGCCTACCTTCAGGTTGCTCATGACGCTGCCGAAGCGACGTGCCCACTCGCCCTTCAGCGACACGTCCCAGCTCAGGGGCTTCGAGTCGTTGTATCGGCGCACATACCAGTCCTTGCTGCCGAAGTGCTGCTCGTTCCAGGCTCCCGTCGGACTCAGAATGATGTCGGCATCTGGGTCGTCGTCATACTGACGGGCTATGTGGTAGCCCTCCGTCAGCGCGTGGATGTAGGGCTGTGTCGAGGCGTTGGTGGTGTGTGTGTACGACTCCGACTTCTGGTCGCCATACGACAGGGCGGCTTTCAGCTGCACGTTGGTAATCCACTTCTTGTTCAGCAGCCAGTTGGCTTCCAGCCGTGTGCGCACCACGTTGTCGCGCGCCTTGCTGTAGTCGTCCATCTCCTCGTCAGGGTCAGCCTCCGAGTTGTAGCCGCCCACGTTGCCTGTCACGCCGACGTTCAGCGTCAGCGGTGTGGTCTCGGCGAAGAAGGTGTTCTGATAGTTCAGCGACAGCACGTTGCGCTGATAGGCGGTGTGGGGCGATGCCGCGTCGCTGAAGGAGCGGGCGTGTTCGAACGAGGCGTTCAGCATGCCGCGCCGCCCACTCAGGCTGAAGCCTTTGCTGACGGCTATCTGGTGGGTATGCTGGTTGATGCGTCCCTCGACGAAGAATGGCGACTTACCCTTGCGGGTGTTCACCTTGACGACGCCGTTCGACAGGTCGCCATACTCAACAGAGGGGATGCCGGTGATGATTTCCACGCTTTCGATGTTAGCCGTACTGATGGTACGTGTCGAGGCGCCTGCCGTCTCTCCCGCTGTGGCGTTGTTGTTCAGTCGCACGCCGTCCACCTCCACCGCTGTACCGAACGAGGCGTTGCCCATCTCCGAGGTGCCGCTGCGCAGTGCCATGCGGTTGTCGTTCATCAGCGTCGGGTTCACCGTCTTGCCGCCAGGCAGCAGTGCGTCAATGTCACTCAGGTTGATGATCTGCTGGTTCTCCAGTGCCGTACGGTCTATGGTGTAGCTTGTCGTCGCCTCGTCGTGCTTGCGACGTGCCGTGACTGTCACCTCGTCCAGCTTCAGGTTCTCCGGCTTGATGGTGAGGCGCATTTTCGTGATGTCCTTCGTCACATTTATCGGCATCTGGCGCGTCACGTATCCCAGGCACTGCACCGTCACCGTCACCTTTCCCACCGGCACCTGCTTGAAGTGGAAGGCTCCCTTGGCATCGGTGACAGCCCAGATGCCCTGCTCCTTCAGGGCGACATAGGCAAACTCCACAGGCTTGCGACTGTCGTCGTCCAGCACGTGTCCAGAGATGCTTACCCGCTGCTGGGCCCTAGCCCCACAGGCAACCATCATCGTCATCAGGAGTGTCAGTATCAGTCTCGTGCGCATACGTATTATTTTTGAGGTGCAAAGGTAAGCAGTTTCCAACAAACGTGCAATCCCTAAAAATAGGTATTTTTAAGGTAATAAATAAAAAATAAAAAATAAAAATTTCAAACTTCAAATCGTAAATCTCACACGTCAAATCATAAATTTCAAACGTTCAAATCATAAATTTTTCATTCTCTCATTTTAATCTTTCATTTTTCATCTTTAATCTTTAATCTTTAATCTCCGTTAATTACCCCCCCCCGAATGTTAAACAAAGTGAAATTGTTGACGTTTTTTCGACAGCACTCTTGCATTTCTGAATATTTTCACTAACTTTGCACTCGCACACAACTAGTAATTTTAATCTATATTTATCATTTTCCTCAAAGAAGGGAAGCTGTTCGTGAAGAATCGCTTCCCTTTTTGTTTGTTCAGCCCTCATGGATAATGGCTGAGGGCTGAAATTTTTATTTCTTATTTCTTAATTCCTAATTTTTATTTTTTATTTTTTATTTCTTATTTTTTATTTTTTATTTTCCCTACACAGTTCCCAGCCGCGCAGCATGGCGAAGTAGTCCATCGACGTGACGCCGTTCTCCTGAATCGCCATCGCCATACCCACCATGATCCATCGCGAGGGTTTTTCCGACGGGATGCCCAGCGGTTCGTCGGGGTCGATGCCCGTCAGTCGCACGACGTTGCCGATGTAGGCACGGGTGTCGTTCTCGCACTGCGGTGCCCAGCGGCTTATGATGCTCCTGATGGTGTAGAGCCGGTACTTGTGGTAGTAGGTGCGGGTGAGCAGGTAGAAGGCAGCTCGCCAGCCCCACTCCAGCGTTTCAAACTGGCAGAACGCTTGGTCGTTCTGCGTTTTCGACAACCCCTTCCATTGGTCCTTCGAACGCCGTATGTTCAGCGGGTTGTTATTTCTGATTCCTCTTGGTAATGCCATAATAAATACTTTTTTTTAATTTCCGTTTCTCCAATCCTAAAATCTTAATCCTTCATTTTTAATCTTTAATCTCTTCTCAATAGGATGTCAAATGTCAAATGTCAAAAGTGAATAAGTGAATAAGTGAATAAGTGAGTGCCCTTAAGGCAGCTCACTCACCGTTTTCCGATACAGTCCGTATTTCACCTTCTCCACCGCGCCGTCTTTCTGAAAGCGGTTGATGGCACGCGAAGCTGCTGGTTGGGAGCACCCGAACACGTCGGTGAACTGCTGAGTATTGAACTCGTCGGGCAGTTTGCGGAAACACTCACTGTAGCGGGTGCTGCGCTTCCTTACCACAAACTCCTTGTTCTGGTCGGCAAAATAGTTGAATGCCATCTCGCCGAAGAAGAACTGCTGACAGCGGTACTGAATCTCCATAGCCAGTCGGCACAGGCGTTTATCCCTGTCGTCCATCGTCAGCGTCTTTTTCTCTTGCCACTCGTCCCAATGACGCATCAGGATGAAGGGCAGCGAGATGCCGATGCCGTAGTAAGGTATACGTTTCAAGAGCGTCCTGTCAGCCTTGTCGCCGTTAAACTCAGCTATCTCCATGTGGCTGGTCTGCCAGTCGTAGGTCTCGTCGTTCAGCGGTTCTATGGGCAGTTCGCCCTCTACCTTATCCAGTCGGTAAGCCCACGTGCGCAGCGTCTCGTTGGCTGCTGGGGTCACCTGCTGGTGTCTCGTCGCCATACCCTTGTCGGGCAGCGGTATTACCGCCAGTCGGGTGCTCATACCCGTGCCGAAGTTCCGCTGGTTCACCTTGCGGTGCAGAGCATACGGTGTGCCGGTGTAGATGAAGTTCCAGTAGACGTTGAACATACCCGTTACCGACTCCTGGTTGGCATACATCTGTCCGTCTTCCTCGTTGTGGAACGCCTTCAACTCCAGAATCTCGCGGTCTTTCCAGTCGCCGCCCTTGTTCTGCTTCGTCACGTTGTCCAGCTCCGCGTCGAACGAGAACATGTGCAGGTTCAGCGGTCTTCCCTCTACCGTCTCGATAGCCGCATTCATGTGGCGAATAAATTCACCTGTTGCCGTACGTGCCGGGTGCACCCTGATGCCCACCACGGGTCGCTTCAGGGCGTCGCCCTTCTGTGCCTTGCTACTCGTTGAGCGTTCCGTTCTGCCCTCCTTGTAGCGGTTTACGGCATCTATCAGACAACTGTCAGCCTGTATCATCGGGTCGGCTATCTTCTTGTAGAACTTCTCCACGATGTTCTTACCTGCTCCAGGGTCGCCGATGATGAAGATGCAGTAGTTCAGGCGGCGCATCAGCTCGGGCTCATACCAGAAGTGATACCACGTGCGCGTCATCAGCGTGCCGAACAGCGCCGCACTGGAGAACCACACTGCTGCCAGCTTGTACGGATGCACATTCACAAACAGCTCCTTCATGCAGGGGTAATAGGCTGCCATCTCCTGCAACTCCTCAGCCCATGCGTCCAGCGGCAGCGTGGCGTAGATGTCGTCACCGGAGGTCCGTTGGCTCATGTTCGAGGGCTGAATACCCGCACCGGCTTTCTCCAGAGCCTGTCGCATGGGCTTGGGCATCGACTCCTTCAGACGGAAGTCCCGACAGACGGAGCCGATAGTCCCGCTGACGTTCTCGCCCTCTTGTGCCAAGTCCTTCACCCACTGCAGCTGGCTCACCACCTCTTCTATCTTCTTAGGGTTGTTGCCTATCAGATAGCGCAGCTGACTTGTCAGCTCCACCAGGGTGTCGTGGCGGTGGTTAGTCAGCTCTCTGCCCTCCATCCATGCCTCGATGATGTTCCTAATGGGCACGCCGTTGTACGTCAGAGGCTCAGCAGGCTGTGCACCTCCACCATTACCGTCGTAAACGCCCTGTTGCTCTTCTCCAGCAGTTTGTACAGAGGCCACGCCAGCGCCATCAGCAGCAGTCGCAGCAAAATGAAGAGTAGGCTGGCTATGACCAGCATGATACAGCGGGTTGTATTTCTCACCAAATTCTTTATTCTCATACGTAAACAGTCTTTCTTCGTCAATCAACAGAATGTCGTCACTCGTAGTCAGAAACGCGCCCCTTGACGCATCCTTGCATGCCTCGTCAGGGTTCAGTCCCAGCTTGGCCGAGAACACCTTCTGGTTGTCTATCAGGTTGCCCACAGCAGCGTCGGCTATAAAGACCACCTTCAGTCCGTGACCTGATGGTGTTACATAGACAAGCAGCACCCGACGCTTATCCTCGTCAGCGAGCTTTCCGTAAGCCTCCTCCCACACCTTGCGCACGTCGCCGTCTATGTGGTCGAAGTCTATCACGCACAAGCCGTTCAGCTGGCATGCCGCCTGTTTTCTCCAAGCCTCCATCTTCTTGCTCTTCTCAGCAAGCGTCTCCGTGTAGGTGGCAATAAAAACCACAAACGGCAGCCCCTTCTTCTTCACGTCGTAGGTCTTCTTGTCGCCCGCAGCCAGCGCCTGTCGCCCCTCCTTCACCAGGGCAACAGTTTTGGGCGCCTTGACCAGCGCCCAGAACTGTTCAGCAGTAACTACTTCAGTTGGCAAACCGAAGCTTCGTTGATAACAAAACATTTGTCAATCTTACTTGTCAGGTTGTACAACTCTCTCCTTACTTCTATCAGTCCTTTCGCCTCGAAGGTAAGCCAGGCAGTCACCTTGCCCTCCTTTGCCGACAGGTGCACCTTCACGTTGCTCTCGTTCAGCAGGTATTCCCCCTCCGGCAGCTGCGGTTCCGCTATCTGCATGTCCTTCGTCAGCTTCTCCAGCTCCTTGTGGAAGAAAGCCGCCTTGTCGGGCACGTTGTCGGGACACTTCAGTTCAATACACGTCAGCGGGTTCTTGCCCGTGGTGGCATAACGCTTGCTGCGTCCCACCTTCTTCACATCCTTCTGACTGGGTTCACCCTTCTCCTGCGGTGCAATCTCTATCGTTCCGTCGTCATAGCGGCGCGTGTTCGACTTATAGCTCTCCACCAGTTTCCTGCGTACGGTCTGGGTTTTACTTTTCATGTCTTCCATAATTTCAAGAAATTCTAAAGTCATGCCATTGAAATCTTGTCGATATAAATCGTGGTAGCCTGCATCTGCTCACCCGTCTGTTGCGACATCCAGTCTCTCACCACCATTGAGCACTGCACCCTGTAGAAGTAGTTCTTGTCGTACGCCGGACAGTTCACGGCTCTCTCGCCAGTCATCTCGCCCAAGAACGTGTCGATACCATCCGTCAGCTTAAAGGTAACAGCGTTCATCACCTTTTCCTGACCCGTCTTCCTGTCGGTGTACTTTCGTGTTGAAAGTGCCGACTGCTCCAAAATTCTAACAGTTTTCTCCATTTTTTTACTTGTTTTGAATTTACAATTATATCCTTCTGTCTTCTTCCTTATTTCTTTAAACTCTCCATCATCACCTTGGCTTGGATTTCAGCCTCCAGCAGGGTGATGAACTTTTCCATTGCGTCCTTATGACCTGCCGCCATCTGAGCATCCACCACGTCGAACACCGTCTTTGCCAGCGCATACAGCGCCACCATTGCCGATTCCTCGCCAGTGCATTCCTCCACTATCTTCAGCGACAGCTTGCGGCTCAGTTCGTCACTCTTCGTCATAATCGCATTCACACGATGGTACATAGCCATCATTTTCTTGTCTTTCTTCATAAACGATATCTGTTTAATCCGTTTAATCTGTGGTTCCTTTTCCTTTAATCAAACTCCTTATGAATTCCAGACCTTTGGGAGTCCAGACGAGATAGGTCTGACGTTTCTTTTTCCCGTCCTTCGTCGAGTAGTAGATGAAAAGCCTGTCGTGTGTCAGCCCTCTGCCCTCATACTTGGGAGTGAGCCTGTACTGACCCTGCTTCCACCGTTGGATACCCATGTCGCGGAGAAACGAGTTCAGGTCTCTGGCTTCCATATCCAGCTCCCTGGCAATCTCCGTCAGGCATCCTTCATCACCTTGGTTTTCGCGCTGCAGGGTGTGCCCCACAATGCGCTCCGCCTCATTCATCACGTCGTCATCCGTCACTAAGAGGTGTCGGACAGCACGACGCATCAAATCCTTATCTTGTATTTCCTGTTTCATTGTCCTTTATAGTTTTAATAAATGTACCCGTACATGCGTATATGCGTGTATGTGTAAGAGAAAAACTGCCGTATCATCCCGACAGGGCAGGTTCTGGCAGTCCGCTGACCGCCTAATGTCAGTATTAACCCAGAGTTGAAGTGGTATTTGCAAAAAATGCAAACACCTTCCTCCTCACCAAATCAAAACAAAAGTATGAAAAAAAAGATTTATTTCCGAAGTGTAAGTGTAACCAATATTTCAAAGACCGAATTGAAAATCCCCCTCGTGGGAAAGTGATTTCTTCCTCTCTCGGAAGATTTTCGATACAAATGTACTTGGTTCCTGGAAATTGCAGATTTAACTTACTACGGATAGTAAATTACAAAGTATATTTCGGACTATCCGTCGTAATTTACGCCTTTTCTAGCTGCTCCAACAGCTTATCGGCAATCATTTTCTGACGTGGGAAAACTCTATCGCCTTTCTTGGCTACATACTCCTGCCACTTGCTATAATGCTTCTGCAAGATGGCACACGATGCCAACGGCTTCTGAATGGATTGGTAGTCACAAGGGAATGTCAGATTCACTCCCTTCATCAGTATTTCTATCTTACTACAGAAAGCCGCCATATCCGATGGATAACCGTAGAAATCCACCAATATTCTATATACAGCAACCCATTGTGACCCTACGGTGAAGCAACAAGACACCTGTCTGATGGCTTCACGATACTCATTGTCACTCAACTTACGATGCACCTTCTTCGAGGTCTCATCAACAATCACAAACTCCACCCCGCATTTCTGCAGGTTCATAATCAGATCTCTCTGTTCAGGCTTGTCACCTGGTTCAAAAATTACTCTCATCGCTTCCAACTTTTTTGAGAGTTGGGAGTAATAAGGGCTGCCCGGTGCTCCTCGCAGAAACGTAGCTACATTACGAAAAATGCACCACAACTGCCGACTCCTGCGGCAAGTTGCGGTGCAAAGGTACATATAATGTATTATAGATAAAAATACAAGCCCGTGTACCTCGCGTGTACCTCGCGTGTACCTTAGCTTATTTCTTTCCCTTTTTTCTGATTTCTTTCGTTAATCCAGTTCTATTAGTCCAATATTTCTCACCAGCATCACGTAATTCATCAAAAGTTCTCAATGGGTTCTCTCTGCTATAAGCCTTTTGAAGAACAGATTTCCAAGTATTTGACACACCAAATAATTTCAGCAACATACCACCAACTTCTGTAGCGTTAGTTTCATCACCATTAGCACGCTTAAAATAACGAGCCGAAACCATGGCTTGAACCACTCGTGCAAAATTACTATTGTTTGTCAACACTACTTGAGGAACATCCTTCAATGGATTGGAATTCTGTTCGTCACGTTCCATACACTTGCTTGCTTCTATCGCTTCATATTTCGACATCCACATCGAAATTTCAGCTTCTGCATTTTCGTATGACCCGTGCCACTTGTCTATTTCTTCTATTCGTTTTTTATCGAGTTCCTTAGCCGCCTTAAGTTGTTCTTCCAGATCCTTTATTTGCGCTTTAAGAGATAATATCTCATCAGTATTTTGCCCCATATCCCTCTGATTGTTATTAAAGATTTCATCGATATCTGCATCCGTTGCAGTATGCCGTTCCATATAATCCTCTATTGCTTGCTTCATCAACATATCAAGATTTAGAGTTTCAGTTTCCTCATTATAGGCAGCATCCCACAAACCTTTGTGGTTTTCGTTGTACTTTTTATAAAGGTCATTCAGCAACTTGTCAACACTATAGGGAATTCTGGACATATTTCCCGTAGCAGGCTCAGCATCATAAATCGCCTTTATGATAATCTTCTTTTCCCTATTGCTGCTACCAACGGTTTCTACAATATCTTTTATTCTATCAAGATTGAAATCTCTGGTCAGCTTTACCCAATCTATGCTATTAGCCAGGTCTTCAATAATTGGGGAAGGCGTGTCATTGGGGCAAACTCCAAATGGATCATTAAGTGGTGTTTCCTTTCCGTATAAATCTCGTTTTATAGAATAGAATTTCCTAAGATAAGCTTTGTAATTATCCGATTGATTAATACCTCTTTCGGTTCTGCTTGCTTTCTCAAAGTACTCAATAATTAAATCTACTAATACCTTTCCCCTTTCTTTCTCCTTTCCTGCAATACTCTCTACAAGCCATTCTGCCTCGTGTTCTGCGACTTCCCATGGCCCATTATCATCACATTCAAGAGTAAGCATATTCTCCCATGTTATAGAATTTATAGACTCTGAATCTAATGGAAGTGGAGCGAAATCGTTGGGGCGAGGACTGCGAAGCAGATTATATCTATTGGTATCAACAGCGTTCTTCATATACTCCACAATATCCTTACGCTTACCATCCTTCTGAGCCCACGTTCCAATATGAAGCAAAAGACGTTCGGTATCAGTATCATAGCCTTGTAAGCGGAAACTTTCAAGAATGGCAGCAACCATTCCCATAACAACAGACATTCGTAAGTTCAATTCTTCGTCACTGTGCTTTGGCATCTTCTTTGCATCGCCCATCGCTATTTTGCAATACAAAGCCAATTCACGTTCAGGATGACTATCCAATAAACACAAAGTCACAATATAATGAGCATCGTTAAAAACCTCGCAGAGGGTTCTCTCATTTAGCAAAGCAGAGTCGGCATCTTTTACCCCGAAGAGTGCTGTATAAAATGCAGCATCAAACGTGTCACCGGTATCTATATCAAAATCGTCAATAGATAGACGGTCATAATATGTCAAATATCTTGTAATGTCATCCATATTATCTGTCTATGCTTCTTGATTCAAACTCTTATTGGTTTTACTCTGCAAAAAACTCACCCATAAAATAAGTATATATGGTATGTAGTACATTCTTATTTTGATGATGAACGAATAGGCTTTAATTCTGTTGCTAATACAATCCTTGTTTCCATGTTGGCAAAGACGATACCGACATGACATAATGAAGGATACTTATCTATTTCATCCTTAGTAGGATAATTATCATGCGACACATCGAGAACCTCATCTATCATAACGGGTATGCCATGATAGTTTACTGTATTTCCTTGGCTGATATAATCACTGTATTTCATTTTGCTTTTGGATTTATGATAGTGACATGATTTATGTAGACTCTTCCAATCAGGGAACGCACTTTCTCTTCCTTTCCGAATTACCTTTCTCGTCTTGTCCCAGTCGTATTGAGCAAATTCGGCTTTGGTCTTTCCGAGTTGAATACAAGATAAACATCGTGCGCCTTACTTTCCATTTAATTATTTACCCAATAGGATTTTATCGCACAAATCACTATATTGCTGATAAGAGGGAAGTTCTGCAATCTGCGTCATTATCTTGCATCTACGATGTTGTAGCGTTCCTGAATTGGGGTTTGTGTCTATATGGGAACCATGTAATTCGTCAATGAGATGTTGAGTGATGTCTGCTAGTTGTTTGTGAGCTATATTTTCAGCGTTGTATGGCTGAATAGACGATGGAGCCAATGTGTGAACATGACGCTTGCCTTGCTGCCCTTCTGGCTGAAAGGGAGAAATGATTTTGGTGATTGAATCGCTGTTGAGCAACCCTACAAGATACCGTGCTTCATCTTCACTATTGGTTGCATACCAATACAGAGTCTGGTCAACAATGTATCTGTTAGAAGCATCTAATTTAATGTAAGTGGCGCATGGTTTGCTTCCTCCAGCTCCAAAAACCACGAGGAACTTTTTGTCGTTGAAACACTGCTTCTCCAATTTTCCTCGCCAGTTCAGTGCATTCCTATAGATATCCCGATTGGCTCCTTGGAGAACTTTGTATTCGCGTTCAATCTCTTTGAACGTGTTTTTTACCGAACGCGACATAGCGTTGATCTGCTTGCTTGTCAGACATTCCCATACTCCATCTGCATTTACCTTTACGGGAAGTAGTGCCAATGGAATATCTGACAGGCCAAAGGGTGTGACAATGTTGGATACCAGTACCTTATAGAAGTGTCGTTTCGGGATGACTGCCTCAGGAATCCTGTAGTCCTTTCCTTTATGCATGTTTTGGAGGAAATATGCATATCTTGAATTCGATGTTATGGTACTAATAGAATAACCACCGCTACTCTCTTCAACGTTGAAGAAGAAGATGTTCCTTGGCATGATGTCGGCTCCCTGCTCAAAATGAGGACTTGAAGACGAGTTGACCGCCTGGTGTACCTCTTCATTAGTCCATATTGTTTGACCACGATATTGCTTTGTTATGAAGACAGTTGGCTCACTCTTTTCTTTGCTGATAATATTCATGCCAGGCAGACTGGAGAAGTTTTCCCAAGGCTTCTTCGTTCCAAAGACAACTATTGCCTTGTTCTTGAAAACGCTTTCGGGCAACAGCCACAAGGAACTGAATCGTGCGTCTATTTGCATCCGAGACTTTACAAATGACCCGGTTCTAAACTTTTGTTGATGATGGCCAGCAAGCACAGAGTGAGGAAGGACACATCCGAATACGCCGTCCTCCTTCAGGTATCTTCTGATTGAACTCAAGAGAAAGATAGTGGCTAGCTCCACATGAAGGAAACTTGCAGCAGAAGGCTTGATACCCAAATCTTTTGCCAACGAATTGAGAGCGGTATGATAGGGATTGTCGGCAATCTTGCTTAATGCCAGCCAGGGTGTATTTGACACTATGCCATTGAATTTGGCAGTAACGAGACTTGGACGCATAGTGTTTTTCAAGAAGAACGACCAGATACCATTCTTACCTTCTTTATTCAAGTCGTACATGACTTTATGAAGGTCGAAGGCAAAATCCAGCGTTTTCTCGTCCGAGACATCAAGACTCTCTGTAATCATTTCAGCAAAGTCTTCTCGATTGTAGGTATCAGTAATACAATCGTAGCACTTGTTGACTATCGCATCGAATAAGAGTCTATTATCAGACAAAAGCGATTCTGGTAATAAAACCTGTTTGTCGAAGAGGGTCATAATCAAATTGTTGTTATCGTCCTCTGATATGGGTTTATGGATAAACAGCGAGTCTGCATGATAGATGGGTATCATCATGTCAAAATGGTTGTCAAGTTTCTTTCCCACGCTTATGATCCAGTTAATCTTAGCCAGAATGACAGCAAGTGGATCTACGTCAAATCCTGTAATGCAATTTTGGATGATTTGCTTATTGGCTTCAACGTCATCGCCAAGAAATGCATCGATGTGCTTGATTGTTGCTACGACCATTGAGCCTGATCCACAACACATATCCACGAACATAGGGATTTCACCATTGGGTAGCATAGAGATAACGTTGGCTACCAGCTTTTCAGCAATCCAGTTGGGAGTCAACTCCTGGCCAAGCAATAGCCGATGACCTTTTTCTGAAAGTTGCACCATAATGAGACCGAACAGATCCTCTTCTTGAGACCTCGAGAAGTCATAGACACTCAGATCTCTCTGCATTGCCTTAATGGTGGGGAGCAAGGTACGAAGATTATCATTCAAAAGCCACCCGAAATAGTCATGCTCAGCAAAGTTACATATGCCATGATTCTCAAAAAACTCTCCATTGGCAATTTGAACAAGTTGTCGGTTGTCTGAGTTCAAAGCCTCCTTATTTACAAAATTTGCGCACAAGAGCTTTGCCAACAGGGATATATAGAACTCATGAGAATAAGTCTCGTTGGAGTCGATGAATTCTTGCGACAACTTTTCTATAGACGTGAACGAAGTCCACATATCCTTAATCATTTTGAAATATTCAGGACTGGCGGAAACCTGAGTGCCAATATAGCCGATTACATTTTCAATATAAGGCGCGGCAAACTGGCTTTCCAACCCAAAGTCCATCGCCAATGATTGGGCATTCAGGGGGCGTCCACCTACATGGCCCAAATGCTTTGACAGAAATACAATAAGTTGCTCAGCACTTCCTTCATCGGCTGTCGTAATATTGAGTCTTGCGATTTCCTTCAGTTCTATATTGTCCTGCGTATATTCTGACGGGGCAAGACTATCGTTGTTGCAAATGGCATAGACATACCAGTTCAAGGTGTCAGAGAGAACGCCTTGAACAATATTCTTGTCATAGCCATCCCTGACCAGTGTAGCACAATATTCGCGAACTTGTCTGAACCCCTCGTCAAAGACAGTCTTTATGGTTAGGTTCTTCTCATATTCTATAGCAGTACTGGCGATAAAATTGTCGATGAAGCCTGAGACTTTGCGGTTGTTACGCTCCATCTTGACACGGTGCTCGCCACGTCTGATATGCTCTTCTACCCATTTGGTGCCTGCAGGGAACATTAGTCGCAAGTATGACGTAAAATTCTCACGGAGTCTTGACTCTGGTTCGCGATTTGCCTGCATTTGCAAGGCTACGGAGATACACTCCTTGGCTTTTTGTATGTGCTGTTTATCTATCATGATCTTACTTCGATATATTGCTTTAATATCGTCTCCAAATGACTTTTCTTTTCTTCCTGCATTAAGTCGTCGAATCCTAATGCTTTTAGCAGAACATTGTCGATTTCACCGATTAGCGTCTCAGCTGCTCGCTTTGATGTTGCAATGAGGGCTTTGCCAAAGGCATCCAATCGGACAATCTCTTCGTCAGAGAGTCGAGGATAATAGGCTTTCTTGAATTGGACTGCATCAATTTTCAGAGCACCTCCACCCATCACCGTGCCACATTCTTCTAATATGATTTTGCTCCAGGTGCTATTTAGCAGGGCTAGCAGGCTTCTCGTTGTTAAGCGACTTCCTTCTAGAATATTGAACGTGATGAAATTGGCGTCGATTACCATTGTCTCGTCAGAGTCGTTAATGTAAGTAACAGCTTCCTTGCTGTTTACTCGCGGCATGAACAATTTTGCAACGTGACGCGGCTGAAGTGTGGGTATCATATACCAGAATCGGAAGGGCTTGTCTTGATGTTTACTCACATTGGTCTTTACCGATGATAGATCAGGAATGGTCTTTCCCTTGATTTCACAATTTTCGGAGAAGCGAATATATGCAGAAAGTGCTTCTGGCAGAGTAGTATACCCCTTTTTGTTGGGTTCAGGTGTCGCAGCAAGGTCTTCGCTTGTCGCTGCATTTTGGACATACAATAGTCCGTATGCTTGTCGAGGGGAAACAGAAAATGTATCTCCAAGTCCTTCCTGACCTTGAAGAACGCTGACAAAAAAATCGTCTGAATCTGTTAACAGTTTAGAGTATATAGAGGAATAATAGCCACCTGGCTTGACCTTAAGGTAAAAGAATCCATTGGCACCAGTTCTCAAGCCTTGTGACACCTTGACTTGATAATCAGACAAAGAAATCAACTTTTCACTCGGTATTTCCCCAATTTGTCTGAGTTTGCTCAATGGGCTAAGCCCAGTTATTTGCTCCGCATAGAGGTCGGCCTGTCTGATACTGCTGAACTCGCACAGACCTGGGATTGATATTCTTTCACGGACAACACTCTGAAATCTGTCAGTGTCACCAATGTTCCCATACAAACTCTGACGGTTACTTGCCCTGTCATAAAGGTCTATATAGGTGACATTCGTGTTCCTATCTGCGTGACAGCTCCTTTTGGCAACAACAACAGAAGTTCTAACCTGAGCAGAGTCCTTGAACCACGTATTGCTCACGTCGTTGATAACATATTTTATCTCAAACAAATCCTTTAGCAGGCTTTGTACGGTAGTGGCATATTCACGTGTTTGCCACGAATTAGGTACGACAATTGCCATCTGGCCACCATCTTTGACAAGCATCATACATAGCAACCAGGATGGTACGGCCAAATCTGCAAGCCCGGAAAAGTCGGTGATGGCTCTCCGCATTTTTATCTTCTCTATCGCTGTCAACGTCGTTACTTTTGCAAGAAAGTCTAACAAACTTTGCCGGATAGTGCTCATTTCCATTTGGATGCCACCAGAGTTGTTGAGCGTTTCACGACGGACGTAGGGAGGGTTGGTCACTACGAGGTCATAACCTTCTGTGGAATAATGCTGAATGGTGGTGGGGGCGAATGCGTCTCCTAAGAATATTGTTGCCGCCGGGTAGCGTTTTTGGGCGTACTCCTGAACAAGTGCATCTATCTCAACGCCAGTCATCTTCGCATCTTCGTAAGCAGAAAACATATCGCCTATGCCACACATTGGGTCAATAATTGACTTTACATGTGACTTGTCTACGAGAGTCGAAATCAGATGCGCTAATCTGACGCCTGAGAAGAATTGGCCCAGCACTTTCTGCTTATTCATGTCCTACCTAAAGAAATATTTAGCATTAAGTGTTATCTCAACATCGTTTTCTATACACCGCATGATGTACTTCGAGAAATTGCTGACAGCTTCATCTTTTTCTGTGCTTCCTCCGCTGGAATTAATTAGTTCGTTGGCAATGGCCTTGTCATCTACATATCTACAGGGGCTGCATTCCCGATGCGTCTTGGTAAGCAGAATGAGGGGGTCGCCTTTAACAGTAACTTTAGAGTTGGTCTGCTTAAATGTGAACTGTTTTTTGTCAAGCATACTCACATTTTCTGATTCGAATCCCACCTGTTTGTAGGAGTCAACGATAGCCCGCCAAATTTCGGCTTTGGCAGAATGAAACACTAGAGTGCATTTGCCATCATCCGAAAGGACTCTGCTCATACCGCTGAATACCTGTTGCATCAAATCTCGATATCGCAAAAGAGATTTACCTTGCGAACCATTGATAATAGTTTCATCGGTGCTGTCAGTAATACACCCAAGCCAAGCCTCGTTTATCTGATTAATTTCAGAATAAGGGATAAAGTCGCCAAAGGGTGGGTCTGTAAAAATGTAATCAATCGATTTGGGTTTGAGGGCAATATTGGTACTGCTTTCGTTATGGAATTCTACCACGCTTTTCGAGATCTCTGTCTTTTGGAATGCCTCTACAAAAGTTTTTATCTTTCGTCGCAATCCCTGGAAAATATTCTTTTCAACAGGAAGACTGCTAATGTATAGCACTCCCGGCTGTGCTCCAGTGATGACAAAGTCCTTGCTATCTTTCTTCACTACGACACGTGTCATAAGCGTAGAGTGCGAGCTGTTGTAGCTTAGCAGAAATACTTTCAATGCATCCTGTATTTCGGCTGGGTACAATTCTATTTGCTTCCACAACTTCGACATGACAAAGACGTTCCTCTGTGTGTAGAAATGTTGTATATGGGTAATGCCAAAATGATAGCCGTGACGATAAAGTTCACCCCAATGAATCTTATAGTCAGGAACGTCAGACAAATCGAGCCCTTGAACCAAGTCAAGATAGGCTTGATTGTCTTCATTGGTAGCAAACCTGCTCCAATTTTGTCCTTCTGTTTCTCCGTATATTTTATACAAAACCCTTTTCTTCTGCATGACATCAACACCAAGTTTGTTGTCGTGAACCATTTCTGTCACACGCTCAACGTCTGAGGTGTTTATCATTCCTCCGCAAAAAGGGCAATCAGCCTCGTTACGCATCCTCATGGGGTTGTCTTCTACGGCGACATCACTATATCTGAATATCTCGTGGCAATGCGGACATCTTACAACATCACTCCATATTGCATATCGGACGCGTCCATTATTGCCTTTCGGGTCTGATACCTGATATAGATTGCCATACTCTTTCTCAACAGTATCCAATAATGCTGTGGCGTAAAATTCAAATAACTGTGAGGGGGTATTACACATAACTTCACCCAGTAGGCAACCTATGGTACTTATTTCGTAGACAACCGCTTTGCGAGGCCCCCATTGCGGTTTCAGCCCCATTTTATCAGCAATTTCTTTCATAGAATCAGTAGGGGCACCAGCCAGTTTTGTCGCTATACCCGTTGTCCCGCTACCTCCAAAAGGATCAAGTACTGTATCGCCAATGTTTGTATGACAAGCTATAAAAAGAGCCTCGGCTTCTGCAGAGATTTTTGTTGGATAGGAAAAGGCATTAAAAATAGCTCCCGTCCTCGTAGAAGGAAAAGGCTGAGAATAGAGAATGTCTGAGTTGCTAGCTATTCCCTCCCTCTGAATATTATGAACCTGCGCAATCGGCAAGATAAGTGGTTTTGTACGCTCTTTTATTTTTATTGGAACACCCATATATCTATTTTATATTACTCAACGCTTCTTTAGCGATGACTTCTTTAGTCTGCAAAGATACGAATAATCCTTGAGATTATTCACAAGATGGTACATTTTTTACACATTATTTAATAGAATCTTTTGGTGGACTGCTGGAAAATGATTACCTTCGCACTATCTCGTCAACCATGTGTTGAAGGAGAAACGGGAGTGGCATCATTGTCTCTCCTTGCTGTTATATACTCATTTCGGTACTCAAACCACCATCTGGCGGCGGCGTGGAGGGCATAGACCCGTTCGCTGATAAAGTCGGGGTACTTGGGTGTCAATTCTGCGGCGTTGAAGCCAGCAATGACGCAAATGAAAGTGGTGTCACCCTCGATGTAGTCGCACCAATGGTTCTCGCCCAGGCAGAAGCCGAGGATATTATCAAACTCTGCTTCCGTGCGGGGCAGCTGGACGTGAGCCACCACGTGGGGCTTCGCCTGTTGGTGCAGGAGCCAGTAGTCACCGTGACCCTCTACGTGTTTCAACTCTGCGACAAACAGGTCGCGTTCTACATGTTCTGGTTTCAGCCCACAATGCTGGAGGCGTGGGAACATGACGTAATTGCAATTTTCAATCTTCTTGATTTCCATATCGTTTACTGTTTAGTGAATAGATCTGTCTCGTTCACTCGCATCTTTTTACCACCGTTGCCAACGATTAGGCCGGTTGGTGGGCTACATGAGCCACTCTTGATGCATTACTGGGTGCAAAGATAGGGAAAAAATTGCAGAAAACGGCGATTTTATGAAAAATCACCTTGTCAGATGCAGAAATGCAAGGTTTTTTAACAGACCGCCAGATGCCATGTTTTTGCAATTTATTCTTATTCAGGGAAAGACAGACATTCCCCCGAACTTATTCACTTATGCACTTATTCACTTTTGACATTTAGGTTTTTCAATTTTACTAATATTATAATTATTTTATATATAATATATATATTATATATAAAATAAAGGGTA